>Ga0308170_10002454_pt1 | contig 15927 bp, 18 predicted proteins | sample PhyBR2_2_FD_202136 | JGI IMG/M metagenome (GOLD analysis project Ga0308170, IMG submission 202136) | Phyllosphere microbial communities from UC Gill Tract Community Farm, Albany, California, United States - DLSLSB.R2 | ecosystem: Host-associated > Plants > Phyllosphere > Unclassified | place... | reverse complement strand
AGGATGCTGGGCAAGTCGTTTGCCCATCGAGGTTGCTTTCAGTTCCACGCCGACACCAACGTCAGATAACAGGATTAAGGGGAGTTTACCTGTCAGACCCTTAGCGCTCCAGCCTTAAAACAAGCTATACTAAAATACAAAGAAATTTTTTATTATTTTAATATAAATTTCAAATATTTAATCTTAAAAATAGCTTTTATATTTTTTGGAATGGCAGCAAAGTGGCAGCAGCTATAAAAGCAATTGGCAGCAGGCATAAAAAAACCCGCCATGGGGCGGGGTTTTTAGAGCAGGTCAGCATGGACTGCATTAAGCCGCTTTCACAGCCTTAGCATGTGCTTTTTTAAGCGCAGGCATATAGCTAGGATGCAACACACCCATCACTGGCGACGTCGTAGCTACCCCATTTTGGATTGGGGCAAGATCAAACCAGTCGCTATCGTAAGGAAGTTTATACATACGGGACATATCAAACTTCGTATCACGGGCAAGACCAGACACGGTATAACCGGCCTCTCCCTTCCGAATGACAAACTCAGTGTCATAGACACGGTCTGTCTTTTGGCTTGTACCAAATACAACCATTACAGCATGGTCTTCTACGGACCGTTTTACTACTAATCCAGGTCGCGGATAAGGCCCGGGTTCCCCCTCACATTCTGCGTGAGGAAAATAACACCAGACGATATCACCCACAGATGCGAGGGGATTAAATTGTTTCTTAGCAAGCGTAACGATTGTCATAAGTCTCCTTAGATTAGACTTTCAGTAAATCGCTCCTCTGGGATATTGCTTGCAGATGAATGCCTGCGAATAGCCTGATCCTGAGCGGCGGTTATTGGCCCATTGTCAATTTCATAGTGCGGCAGATAAGCATCAGCCATTCTACGAAGCGCTATATGGGTCAATTCGGTTTTGGTCATCCCTGTAACTTGCATCAGCGCATCCATTGTTACACCGCTGACTGCTGTAGGCGTGTCTTGTTCGCGCAAGCGCAATACAAAATCTGCTGTCTTTTTAACGACATGAACTGTTGTCATATGGGTACTCCGGTTATTTATGTTACTTAATTCCCCTCTATCACTAAGTTATATGCGTCTATATCTACTAGAGCGCTGGGCCATAAAATTCACCATGATCATTTCTTTCCTTTTAAGAGTTTAAGATTTCGATTTATTTGATTTACCTAGATGGCAGAGTGATGATATCAATTTGATACCTTCACTGTCAAGGGGAGATATCTTTTTAATATCTCACCTTTCATGTACAAAAAAACCCGCTTTCGCGGGCTTCGTCAGTGTAGCAATGAGGGTTGGCATTCATGATGAGTGTGTAGGGGAACTCTGTTTATCTGACTAGGTTCAACAATTATACCAGCCACGCTTTCATGTGTTTTGAATGTGCAACTGCAATTGATATTTTGACATTGGTGATAGCGCTCTTTAGTTTCACGCGAAATATAGCGGCTGCTTTTGGCGTGAGCAGCAGTCTGGCATTTAGGGCAATGCATCATCTTAAACTTTCCTTGAGCGAGCATAGCGGTACGGGATGTCTTCATTTTGAATAATCAAACTTGATTTTGCAAATTTAAGTTTCATCTCATTTACACCTCTTCGTCATCTGCTATGCCATCCTCCTCTGCTGTGTACTCAACATCAGACAGCAACACCTCGAAATCAAGCGTCGTTGTATATCCGCTGCCGCTCAGGCTGTGCGTAACCTTACTGATAATCCACGGCTGCGCATCAATCACTGATTTAAAGCCGCTCACCCTGACCGGCGTCTCCGGGTACAGATCGGCACGTCCCATCGCAAGCGTGAGCGTGAACTCAGCGACGCCGCGCTGCAGCTTATCCCACTTTACTTTAGCGGCCCGCATCGCTGTCGCTTTCGTCGCATACACGGTCGTCAGCGTGAATATATTGTCTTCTGTGCCAGCCAGATAATCACCCTCGCTGGCCTCCGGCGTTTTGGTCGCAGTTGTCTTTTTCTTTTTAGCCGCCGGGTGTTCCAGCGCGCGCAGGTGCTTTTTTTTCGGCTTTCGCTTTACCTTAACTTTCTTAGACTTAGGGTCTTTCGTATGCAGCCAGCTCGCCGAGACGCCAGTGTATGCGCCACGGTCAGCAATGCTGAAGCTGTGCCGGTCGCCATCCTGCCGCGTGATCGTCATCTGCGGGATTGGCTTGCCGCTGGCGGTGACGCCGTTACCGGGCTTTATAAACAGAAGCCGTCCGGCCTTCACAGCTGCAACCGCGCCGTATAGCGTGGCGAGCCGCGTCAGGAATTTAGCGTCAGTCTCCTGCGTCTGGTCGATGTGAGCCACGGCAATTCCGGCAAATCCATCGGCCAGCATTGGCTTTAGGTTATTGCGCGCGGCTATCTGCGTGACGATTTCCCCCAGGGTAGTGTCGTGATAGGACACCTCCCGGCGGGAATTGAGCGAGCCACGAAAATCGGCACTGCGGGCGCGAATGGTCATGGTGTCCGGCGCGCCGTGGTGCTCTACCTCGTCAACGGTGAAATCACCTTTGCCGAAAAGCGTCTGGCCTTTCCAGCCGAGAAACAGCGTTATTACTGCGCCGCGTACCGGCATCGCCAGCTGGCCGTCGGCGTCGTCCAGCTCAATATCCAGCTGGTCGGCCTCAAAGCCGCGATTGTCGGTCAGCGTCATCGAGATAAGGCGATCCCGGATGTTGGTTGTTACGTCCTTAGAGTTAACCTTGAGCATGAAATCCGGCGTCAGCTGCGCCCCGGCCTGCACCGGCAGGCTGCTTATCCCGATCATCCGAGCAGCCCCCCTGCTGTTGAAATCAGGCTACCGGCCGCCGACTTCACGCCGTCGATTGCTGACGTGAGCTGGCTTGGCAGACTGGCGGAGCCGCTGATAAGCCCGTCAGCCTGTTTCTTCAGATCGCCAAACATAGAGGTAAGCGACTCATCAACGCGCTTCAGGCTAAGGGTAAACATGATTTTGCTGGCCGTGCCGTTCGGGTAAAACTCGCTGAAGGTGTTAGAAATACTCTCGATCACGTACATGCCATAAATCATGCCGCTGCCGCCAATCAGCGGCCACGCTGCCCCCTCGTCGGCCATCAGGCGGATTGTCATCAGCGACAGCGAGCCGCCCGTGATTTCCGGGCGCAGCTCCCCGGATAGCGTGATTTTTTCATCGCCCGGCCCGATAAACTGCGCCGACGGACGCTGCCCGAACCGGCTGTTAGTAGGCCAGCGGTAATCGATATTCTGCTGCATATCCCCGTAAGGCAGGGTCTGTCGCATAAACGGCATCATGCCGTAAATCATCATCATCGGTTAATCCTCCCAGCCCATTTTGCTGCGGTTCTGCGCCTGGCGGTTGCGCTGCTCTTTTGCCTGGTGCTGCGCCATCAGCGCCATTGCGTCGTCTTTGGTCATACCCTCGTGCATGTTGATTTCATACTGATAGGTATTCTGGCTGCGGTCTGTAAATCCGCCCCCGGCTGATGGAGAGGAAACCGGCCGGTAAGGCGCGCCACCGTAAGCGATGTTGTATTTCATCCCGTCCTTATCTGCGCCCGCGCCACCTGTCACAACCGGATCAGGCGACGGCACCTTGTCTTTAAGCCCATTGGATTTCGTGTCGATAATTCCGAGCTTTTCCAGCACCCAGTCAATGCCGCCCATCAGCTGATCGAGCGCGTGCCCTGGAATTTTCAGCGCCTCGGCCAGCATGTTGCCGAACTTCTTACCCATGTCTCCGGCGGCGGCAAGTTCGGTCTGCGTGGATTTCACCGGCTCCAGCAGTTTGCCGAACCAGTCCCACAGCTCTTTGACCTTGCCACCTACCCACTCAAACACCGGTTTCAGCGAACCGAAGGAGTCACTGATCGGCCCCATCGCTGCGGTAAAGCCTTCGGCCATTCCCGCAATAAACGCGCTGATAGGCTCCCAGTATTTCCGCACCAGTAGCGCCCCGGCCACGATTGCCGCTGCGACGGCCACAACCGGAAGCGTGATAGCGCCGAGCGCGGCCGTAATGGCTCCGCCCGCGATACTGAATGCCGTGCCGAGGAAGCCCGCCCCGGCAATCAGGGTATTCACGCCCGCAATCACCGGCCAGGCTACCAGCCCGATTGCGCCCAGCGCCCCGGCCAGCATCAGCCCGCCCATAACTACTTTAGCGATACCGCCCGCCAGTTCAGGGTTTGCTTTAATCCAGTTATCAACCGTCAGCAGCAGCGCCGCCGTGTCCTGGGTCAGTGTGCGCAGGCTGCCGTCGTTCTGATCAAACAGGTCAGTGCCGATAGCCTCATAAGCAGACTGCAGCTCTTTCAGGTCGCCGCCGAGGTTATCCTGCATGACCTGGACCAGCTCGGAGGTTTTTCCATCAGAGGCTTTAAACGTGGCGGTCAGCTGATCGAGCTTGCCGGTTGAGGCGGCAGTCATCAGCACGGCGGCCGATGAGCTGGCCTCCTCGCCGAAAATGGTTTTCATGTACTCGGCGCGCTGGCCCGTTCCCAGCTTGTTACGATCAAAGCTCGCCTGCATTTCTTTCAGGATGGTGAAGATCGGGCGGGTATTTCCTTTGCCGTCTGCCGTTTTAATTCCCAGCTCTTTGATGGCCTTGAATGATTCGCCGGTCGGTGCCTGCAGCCTGCTCAGCACGGCGCGGCTTCCCGTACCGGCCATTGAGCCGGTTATTTTGGCATCGTGTAAAGCGCCGACCATCGCTGCCGCCTGCTCGATGCTGACGCCCGCGTTTTTCGCCACCGGGGCGACGTAGGTCAGCGCATCGCTAAGCCCGTCAAAGTCAGCGGCCGTTTTATTCATTGTCATCGACAGCACGTCGCCGATGTGCGCTACCTTATCGTTTGAAAGCTGGAAGGCTGATTTCATCCCCATCAGCAGCCCGGCGTTTTCCTCCATCGTGCGCTTGTTTGCCAGCGCCATGTTAAGCGTAACCGGCGTAACGGCCTGTACGGCTGCGGCATCGCCGCCGCCTTTGGCGATAACGATTTGCGCACCTGCCGCATCATCGGCAGAGGCGGCGGTTGTATCACCCAGCTGACGCGCCTGCGCACGCAGCGCTTTCATTTCCGGCGATTCTTTTTCCACGCCGAGCACGGCCTGCAGCTCAGAATTCTTCTGTGCGAAATCAAACCCCGGCATCAGCAGCGAGGTTGCCGCCATGCCGCCGACCGTTGCCGCACCGATACCGGCCGCACCCATGTTGCGTACCTTACCCGACAGCTCCTGCCCTTTGCGGTAGCGTTCGCTGGTCTGGTTCAGCCGCTCCTGCTGTGCATTCAGCCGCTGCAGCTCCATTTTCTGACGGCTCAGGCTGACGGTTGCCTGCGCCGAGGCGGATTTCAGGCGCTGCTGCTCGCTGCTCAGGCTCTTAGTGGAAATCCCCGCCGCGTTAAGCGCCTCGCGCTGCTGCTGCACCGAAAGGCGCAGGCTGTTGGACTTCGTCTGCAGCTCTGCCGCCGCCTGCCGGGCCTTTTCCAGTGCGCGGGCCTGCTGTGTCGTCGGGCGCTCCGTGTTTTTAAACTGCACGGCCAGCGCTGCCACCTCCTGCTTTGCGTCTTTGAGGCTCTGCTGCGTGACGGCCAGCTGCGCGCTGGCCTTGCGGAAGCCGTCAATTTTCCCCGCCTGCGCATCCAGCTCCTTAATCGTCGTCTGCGTCTGGCGTATGTCTGACGACAGGCTTTTGGCAGCGGTCTGCACGGCTTTGAAGGGCCGCGAGGCTTTGTCTACCGCGTTCAGCAGCACCTGCACCTTGAGGTTATTGCTCATCCGGGGTTGCTCCGCTGCGGATAAAGGCTTTATGCCGCCAGTCCATCAGCTCAGCCAGCGGCATGTCGTACATCTCGGAGGGTTGCCAGTGAAATATCGTGGCAATGTCGGCCATCAGGTCGTTGACCGTCAGGCCGCAGGGCCAGTCTATTCGTCCGACTTCGACTGCAAAAAACCGATCACCTTTCCGCCCAGCGCAATCAGATCAACCGGATCGAGGGCATTACATTCGGTCTTTGTCAGTGCTGGCAGGGTAATGCGCGGCAGCACGGTCAGCAGTGCGTCAACATCCGACTGGCACAGATCGGCCAGGCGCACGCCGCGCAGGCTTCCGGCCGTCGGCTTAATCAGCTCCACGCTTTTGATTTCGGTTTCACCGCGCATCAGCGGGGTTTCAAACTCAACAACGTTATCTTTCTTTTCCATGATTGTTCTCTGTTCACTGTAGTCAGGTAAAGCCAGCGACGGGCGCTGGCGTCAGGGTTTATACCAGGCCGAGGTTTTTGCGGCGCTGCTCAAGACGGTCAACGCCGTTGACCTTCTCCACCATGTTGATGGTGTCGATCTCGATCAGCTCCTTGCCGTTAAACGTCAGCTTGTAATAGGTGTTTTTTGAGGTGATTTTGGTTTCGGTGTCTTCACCCTGCTTGGCTTCGCCGAAATCAAACGACTGATGCTTACCGCGCACCTCAATCTCTACCGCGATTTCCTCGCCGGTGTCGTCGCGCTGGTAAGAGCCGGTAAAGCGCAGGGGGATGTCAGACGCGCCCCACTGCGTGAGTACCAGCTCATCAATACCGCCGATGCTCCACTCAACATCGAGCGCGTCATCTTCCAGACCGTTATCCGTTCTGGTCAGGCGAGTTGTTTAACAGGGGACGGCGCAGCAAAGATGATCGCATTGAAATAGACCTGTCGCATTCACACCTGGCGAAGGGTGCGCTCTGCGGTGACGGCCAGTGGCGGCAGATTGTCACGGTTGAGGATGCGCTGACCGGCGGCTGCAACCTGTTCGACATTGACCAGCTGCAGCTTGAATACAGCCCGGCGGAATATCAGAACCTGCTGATGTGTGAGTTTGTCGACGACGCCGCGAGCGTGTTCCCGTTCGCCGAGCTGCAGAGCTGCATGATCGACAGTCTGGAAGAGTGGGAAGATTTCAACCCGTACCTGCCGCGCCCGTTTTCATTCCGGCCGGTCTGGATCGGTTATGACCCGTCGCACACCGGCGACAGCGCAGGCTGTGCGGTTATCGCGCCGCCGCTCGTTGCTGGCGGTAAGTTCCGCGTGCTGGAGCGCCACCAGTGGCGGGGCATGGACTTTGCCGCGCAGGCGAAATCTATCGAGGACTTAACCAAAAAATACACTGTGGAATATATCGGCGTGGATGCAACCGGCCTCGGTCAGGGTGTTTTCCAGCTGGTACGCCAGTTTTACCCGGCCGCGCGGGAGATCAAATATTCACCTGAAGTGAAAACCGCAATGGTGCTGAAGGCGAAAGACACCATCAGCAGCGGGCGGCTTGAATATGACGCCGGGGCGACGGACATCACGCAGTCGTTTATGGCAATCCGTAAAACCATGACGGCCAGCGGCAACCGCTCAACCTATGAGGCGAGCCGCAGCGAAGAGGCCAGCCATGCTGACGTCGCCTGGGCCATCATGCACGCACTGTTAAACGAACCGCTTACCGCAGCCAGCGGCGGCGCTAATCCCTCAATTCTGGAATTTTACTGATGAGCAAACGCAGAGGCCGCAAGGCTCACACCGCCACCGCGCAGCCGTTACAGGCAGCCGCACCGCAGCAGCACGCCGAGGCGTTTACCTTTGGCGATCCGACACCGGTCATGGATAAGCGCGACATTCTTGATTATGCCGAGTGCATCGGTAACGGGCGCTGGTTTGAGCCGCCGGTCAGCTTTAGTGGGCTGGCTAAGAGCCTGCGCTCGGCCGTACATCACAGCTCGCCGATTTACGTGAAGCGCAACATTCTGGCCTCAACGTTTATTCCGCATCCGATGATGAGTCAGCAGGAGTTCAGCAAGTTTGCGCTTGATTATCTGGTCTTCGGCAACGCCTTTGCCGAGCTGCGCCGTAACAGCCTGGGTAAGCCGCTGCGCCTTGAAACCACCCCGGCAAAATTTACCCGTAGGGGCGTGAAGGATGGCGTTTACTGGTTTGTGAATGACTGGAAAGAGCCGCACGAATTTTCAGCCGGCAGCGTGTTTCACCTGCTGGAGCCGGATATTAATCAGGAGCTTTACGGCCTGCCGGAATACCTCAGCGCGCTCAATTCCGCATGGCTGAATGAGGCGGCGACGCTGTTCCGCCGCAAGTACTATCAGAACGGCGCGCACGCCGGTTACATTCTCTACATGACCGACGCGGCGCAGAGCAGCAGCGACGTTGACAGGATGCGCCAGGCGATGCGCGACACGAAAGGGATCGGCAACTTTCGCAACCTGTTTATGTACGCGCCGAACGGTAAGCCGGATGGCATTAAGATCCTGCCACTCAGTGAAGTGGCGACTAAAGACGATTTCTTTAACATCAAGAAAGCCAGCCGCGACGACCTGTTAAGCGCGCACCGCGTACCGCCGCAGATGATGGGGATTATCCCGGACAACTCCGGCGGATTCGGCGACGCGGTGAAAGCGTCTCAGGTATTCGTGCGTAACGAACTGACGCCGCTGCAGGAGCGGATGAAAGAAATAAACAACTGGTTAAACATGGAAGTTATTAAATTCACAAGTTATAAACTGGATTCATAAATAAATTATATAGCGCGTGCTGAGCGCGCTAATCTTGTGAGAAATATGCAACCAACTCTTTTAAACCATCCTTATCCAGAATCTTACTGTCACGAATGTACTTTGTATTATCGTAATCATAATAGCTAACCATCATACATATCAGAGTGAGGAGCTTTACATCAGTTAAGTTTAAAAGTGTTTCATAATATTCATCTCGATATTTTAGCTCTAACTTATCATCTATAAGCTTAACGAGCAGGTAAAAGCGCCTTACAATAGAATATAAGTTTTCATGTGTATCACACTTTTCCAATTCAGTTCTTATGTCGTCATGGCTGGATTGAGCATCTACCATTGACATGACTTTTTCCTCTAAAAACTTTGACGCAAAGTTAGACTCTAATTTGGTTACAAGAGAAATCGTAGAATTGTTAGGCGCTGAATAAATGAAAAATGAATCAAAACCTTTTTGCTGAAGCTCAATAAGGTTGTAAAACTTGCTTTCAAAGCGCTTAAAGTCATCTAACTTTTCCTGTCTAATCGCTTCTTTGATCAAGCTTTGGTTAGCAGCCTGCTGTTCATTTAGTGACTTTATTAATAAAATTATTGTGATAAAAGTTAAGAGGGGATTTATTACCCCCCCCGCGTAATCACCGAATTGACCCCATACTTCTTTGGAAGTTGACAAGCCATGTCGCCATCCGAAATTATAAAAATACATCCCCCACACGGCAGCAATTAGCAAGGCGGAAATTAATATCGTTTTTTTCATTCAATCATTAACCTTCATAATTAGGTATTTAATAGTTTCTCCGCTGTAAACATTTACCCTTCTTACTTTCATCGAAAGGTGAGCATAATTCTCTTGCTCCAATGCTGTATTGTGATGAAGGTTTGCCGAGACCCTTCTCTTTTGAACGGCGCTTACATTTATCATTTTCTCGTAAAAACCAAATGCTACAGTTTTATCCTCACCAGGGAGAAGCAATCGACCATTACCTGTTCTTGAGTTATAACGTGTAATCGCTGCTACAATGTCAACAGTTTCCTTTTCTATGACTGACTGAGTGATATTCCTGGCGGTATCTTGCGTTAAAGTTATTATTTTGAACTCATTACTAGGCCTCTTATAATTAAGCTCAACATTATAGCCGCTTTGCAGAGTTATCTGATGCATTTCCTGAAGCGGATTTCTAATCCTTTCGATCAAATCGTCTTCAATTTCTGAAAGAGTTGCAATAACCTCTTCTGCTTTAGGTGACACTTGCTGAGATTCAATATAAAGCGCTTCAGATATGAAATATCGCATCACCTCTGAAAAAACAGTCCGAGTAATTCTCCCCATAACCTTGATATGTTCTTCATTATGCAAAATGATATCAAAGTTCTGCCCGTAAGAACTTTTAAAACTATGCTTTAACACTGCTCTCACTTCGTTTGCTGAAGTTCTTCTTTTTATGACTTTTTGATTCAGTATTCCTTCCGCAATCAGACAAGTTACTTGTGCTGTACCTGAAAGGGTGTCAATCGCAAAATCCATATCTACGTCTTTTTGGCCACTTTTCATTACGACATCAAAACTAACTTTCATCATGGTTAAACAGTCCTTTGAAGAGATTTGTAGTTGGGGGTTAAGAATTATCCTAAACTATCATACCATCATTCATAATTACTAATGTTTGAACACCATTTTTTCTTGAAAGCTTTAGTCTGAAGTCCGCTAGATTAAATTACTATTCGAGCGAGCGATACTCTCAATAACTCACAGTTTTTCCTTTCAGTTGAACCTCGTAGACACGTTTGCAGAGGCTTTTTCTTTTAGGCCCTCCCCCGAACCATCCATCGCAGCCGCTCCCGCCTCCGTGCCGCTGGCGCAGCCTGCGCATACATGTTTGCACCCCTCGCGCGCAATGCTATCCCCGCCACGCCTGCCCGCTTTGTGCATCGCTTTTAATGCAGTTGCATTCACATAGCAAAACAGCGCCATGACTGGCGCTGTAGGGTGTTTCAGTGCTTAGAAAATTAATGCGAATCCATGCGCGTTATGCATGCATTGCTCATTTACGAGTCACATTGCCTGAAAATCGGAGGATGCGGCACTACCATAGCGCAGTTGCTGCAGGTAGATAATGCCCTCACGAAGAGAAACGGGTCGAGGCAGCTCGATCATAAAAACAAAATCGTAAGTCCTGCCGAGCCAGAATCCTCCTCCAGCCTCTTTAGGGCGCTGAAAGAAAACCCAGCCGCCAGAATGGAAGCACTCCAAACAATCGCCCCGGTAAACTATCTGATAATTAGTGTCGCTTCCGGCCATTTGCTAAAGCCTCACGTTGCTCGCTGTTCAACCATGCCGCCGCAAAAATCATCAATCTCTAATCGGCAGCATAAAAGATTTCCTCGCCAGCGTTCTGGTGAATCTCCGAGTTCGCCAATTCGGCAATAATGCTGAGTGCCAGTTTTAGGTCTGACGGCTTGCAGTTTGCGATTAACGAAACCTCCGCAATGAACTGCACGCACGCCATTTTTTTATGTATTTGGTTTGATTCCTGAACCGTCATTTTCCCTCCCTTAACTTAACTGTGTATTTATACAGTAGCATAGCACTTATAAGTTGAGAAATGAAAAATATTTGGTTTATTTGTTTTTTATCTTATTGATATGAAACAAGTAAATCTAAGAAGTTTTTTAGAATCGCTTGCTCATAAATCGTGGTCTTCAGAACGACGGTCACCTGATTTCGTTGATCTAATGCAGAAATTACGGCCTTTTTTTACGGTTTTTTTCTGCTAATCGGTTAAATCGTTCTAATACGAAAGTCTGCTTCGGCTCCAGTATTGGCCGGGCCAGTTCTCCATTAGGTAAGCTGCGGAACATTTGACCGGCGATTTTAGTCTGCGTGCCGCCAATCAGACGCACGGCCATCCCGCGACTGATGTTTTCACCGCTTAAATCTCTCACCTGCGCTATTACGTTGTCGCACGCAGCTTCGATTTTGTCCGACCGCCTGAGCTTCAGATGCCGCCTTTCTGGCCTTTCTGTCCTGATACGACTCAGAAGCTGCCGCCGTTCTTTTCTGCTCATATTGTCCAGGTCGATTTTTTCGAATATTTCCGGCGGGTTCGAATCCTCCGATCTCAAACCTCCCGTACAGTTATTGACAGAACTCCGAGAGGACGCGGGCGCGTCCTTAAATTCAAAACCCAAATCAACGGCACGTTTCGGGACAATCTTCCATTGCATCAGACGGGTTAAAATTGGCGTATCGTCGCCAACTTCAGTTGCGTAAACGCCTTTAATACGCACGGTTTCCTCTCCGTACTCGTTCATGTCTTCGCTTGCCTGATACCAGGTGCGCACAGCCAGCTCGTCGCGGCGCACGAATGGGCCACCCTGCGCTTTAACGTATCCGGCCCAGTCTCCTGCGTCGGCGGCGTCATGCGCAGCAGCAAATTCAACGCTCAGGCCGTGCGCGGTTTCGCTGTCTGCCATGCGGCGCAGCTCGCGGTAAACGGTGACGGGCGCACCGCCCACAAACTGAAATTGCCGGATGTGCCAGCGTGCCGCCCAGGCAGAGACGGCCGAGGCGGTTTCTTTCAGATCCTTGCCACTCTCGTCGTCTGTCTCGCCGTCCAGCGCGTAGCCATCGATATTCTTGGAAATGTATTTAGCAACGTAACCCGTCGCGCTGCCCTTCTCCGGATCGATAGCCTCGGCGTGAAAACGGGCCTTACGGGCCTTGTCGGTAGTCAGTTCGCTGCCGTCTTCCTGCCAGGCGTAGTCGCGCATAATCTCGCGCACGCGCTCAGCCTGCTCCGGGCGCATAAACATGAGCATGTGCCAGTGCGGGGTTGCATCGTGATGAGGCTCAGCAACGCGGATCCCGAAGATGCGGATTTCTTCGCGGTGCAGTTTGGCGCGGATTTTCTGCCAGACGCTACAGAGATAGCGCTGGGTATCGGCCGGGCTGGCACCGTTCCATTTGCGGTTACGATGCCCGGTTTTGATAGTGGCGTGATAGCGCGCCGGGGCGGTAAGCGTATAGAACTCGCCGATAAAGCCCATTTCATTGCAGATGTTTTCGAAGCCACGAATGCGGGTCATCAGCTCGCAGCGGCGGATCGCCGGGTTGGCCACACTGCCGTCATATTTCTCGATCAGGCTGATACGGTTGCCTTCTTCGTCTTCCAGCTCCATTCCTTTCAGAAATTCACGGGTGCGGCGCTTCTGCTCGCGCCACTCTGAAACGGTCATGCTGCTGGCGTAGGGGGTGTGCTTTTTGCTGACGTTAGCCAGGGCGATTTGAAGGTGTTCACGCCATGATGCGGCCACGCGGCGCAGTCGGCCTTTCCACCATTTTTCCGTCTGCATACGCATGATCGCCGGGGTAACTTCCTCCGGGTCAAACAGCCGTGACGTGACTTTATCCCATAATGGCGGGGTCTGGCTCAGCTCGCGGGTGATAGTGGCGGCGGTCATGTAAACGCGGTGCGTGTATTTGTAATCTGACTCGTCGCTGGCCTGCGAGTGCGCCTGTACCAGTTCAGCGAGAATGAAATTAGCCACATCCCCGGCCAGCAGATCGACATCGGCGCGAGACATATCTGGCAGGCGGTTAAAACGGCGCATCAGCTCCCAAAGCGTGCCGCCCGCACTGGCCGCGCCAGCCTGTTTGGCGGCATTACCTGTCAGCAGGTTAAACGTGCCGCTGCTCATTTCACCAAGGCGATATTGAGCGTTAACGGTTTCAACGCGTGGCAATGTGCGCTCAACGAAGGTTTTCGCTAAGTACACATTGGCACGATCAATACCCTGTGTTTTTTCTAACTCACTAACCCGACGCTTTACATCAATCTGGATCAGCGTCGGCTGCTTTTCGAGTAGTTCCTGCGCACGCACTAAAGCCGCAATCATCTGACTGCGGCTGTGCATTTCCTCATAGGTTGGGTATGGGCTGGCAATGGCTTCCCGTGGAGCATTCCACGGGTAAGCATATTCCTGAATCATCGAGACGCCTGCACTTCTACAGACCAGTCAGCGCCTGCTGCCAGATCAAAGCCAGACCATGCAGGCCCGACTGCAGGATGGCGCACGGCGATGATTTCCGATGCGCGCTTGCTTTTACCTGCAGCTACACCAACCGAGCGGGCCACGCTGATGCTGGCAATGCTGAAATCGCGAAGAATGCTGCGTGTGTAAAGGGTGTCGCTGTTTGAAACTACAACCGGGCAACGCTCTGAGACGTCGAGCAACATGCTGACCAGATCGTGATGCTCATCTTTGCTAAAGCCTGAAGCGTGATAGTCCGAGAAAGTCCCGTCATACGGTGGGTCGCAGTACACCACATCGCCAGCTTTGGTCAGCCGCAGCGTTTCGCGAAAGTCGGCGCAGATGAACGTCGCGCGCTGCGCTTTCTTCGCGAATGCTTCTATCTCAGCCAGTGGGAAATATGGCTCTGCGTAGTTACCAAACGGGATGTTAAATTCACCACGTTTGTTGTAACGGCAAAGACCGCGATAGCCATTGCGGTTCAGGTACAGGAAATAAGCGGCGCGCTCAAGAAGAGGCAACGCAGGGTTGTGATTAAACGCTTCACGCACAGCGTAATAACTTTCGCCGGTTTTGTTCTGATTAAAGAGGCTGACCGCCACAACTATAAACGGGCGGGTGTGCTCTTTTATCTGGCGATAGAGATTAATGAGGTCAGGATTTATATCCGCAACCAGATAGGCAGGGTAATCGGTTTTCATCATTACTGCGCATGAACCGGCGAAGGGTTCGACCAGGCGATCACCTTCAGGCAGGTGCGCCAGCAGTTCCGGCATTACCCGGCACTTGTTGCCCGCCCACTTCAGAATCGTGCTCATACCGCACCGCCTTTTGATACTTTGGTGCGAAGTTCGGCCACGTCCTGACAGCTGACACAGCGAGTTACACCACGTACCGCGCGGCGGCGCTGCTCCGGGATTGGGGCATCGCAGTCTTCGCAGAATGAAGCCGCCACGCTGACCGGGCGGTTAAACACGCTGGCGATGTTACGCGCCAGCAGTTCGTCGGCGCGCTGCTGCGCCATGTCGATTGAATCAGCCATCAATGCAGCTCCTGCGCCTGGTTCTCAAAGCGCTCGGCCTCTTTGTCCAGCAGTTCGATAATTTCTACTGCAGACATTTCTGTTTGGCGGGCATGAATTGCCAGTGCGGCCAGGCGGATTGAAACTGAAAGCGCATCATCAGAACGCTGCTCAGTTTTGGCCTTATTCAGCATGGCTCTAAGCGCATCGTCATCAGCTTTATAATTACGGGTCTGGATATTTCGCATGTTGCTTTCTCCTGAATTTGGGCAAAAGAATGCCCGGCGGGTATACGCCATTTATTTGCTTCGGATTAATTAGTTAGAAAGGGTCATTCGCTTTGGAAATAAACTCACGACTGCTTTTAAATGATTCATTGCACAAATAAGCGCCTTTCTTTCATCAGTAGTCAGTTCACTAAAATCAGCGTCGTGCCTGTCTTTACCGATGTTAGCCAGGAAAAGAATTGCGCTCAGCGCGCGCTTGTTGTCCCGGTAATTACTGTCTGCCACATCGCGCATTTCAGAGAAAAAACGGGCCATATCGTTTTCACAATTGCCGCCCATCAGTTGTGCGCGAAGTAAGGCAACGTGATTCAGCGCCGAAACCCTCTGCCCGGCACTAAGCTCGACCAGCATTGAATCGCCCTCGATAGCCATGATTTACCTCTTTGCTTTTTTGCCTGTACTTGCTGGCTTAATACCGGATGCCAGCGCCTGCCGTTCTCGCCCATAATCCAGCCATTGCCGTAGGACATTGACGGACTCTGGCGCTTGAGGTGTGCCGCAAATGAAATCATCGTGCGCCCTCAGCTAATGCCAATCGAAGCACCCAGACCGCTGATAGCGTCAACGGTTGAGGCTAAAGTCGGGTTAGAGTGAACGCGGGTCTGTACGGCCAGTGCTGCCAGCATCATGCAACGAATGCCAGTATTTGCGGCTTCCAGAATGCTGCGTCGGCACGTTGCTGTTATACGCTCCGGGTTTGCGGCGCTGGCGGCCATGCTTCCGACTTCAGTCGTAGCCTTCAGCACGTAGGACTGAAACTTTTCTTTTGCCAGCTCATTAACCGGCACGCATGGCAGGCACTGCAGCTGCGCTAACATCCCATCCATCAGCGTGGCATCTTCGGTCAGGTCGGTAAGTAACAGTACTTCTGTAGCGGTCAGCTGATGCACCTGATCCGGGTTTAGCTTGTTACGTAACGTTTGCACTTTCATGCCTGCACGCTGCGCCAGCTCAGCCATGTTGTGCGTAAGTGCGAACTTGCGGCAGGCGTCGTCATAGTGGTTATGGGTGGAAGTCTTAAAATCAAACATGGCTATTCCCTTGC
>Ga0308170_10002443_pt1 | contig 15967 bp, 14 predicted proteins | sample PhyBR2_2_FD_202136 | JGI IMG/M metagenome (GOLD analysis project Ga0308170, IMG submission 202136) | Phyllosphere microbial communities from UC Gill Tract Community Farm, Albany, California, United States - DLSLSB.R2 | ecosystem: Host-associated > Plants > Phyllosphere > Unclassified | place... | reverse complement strand
GATGGATGCCGCTCGCCTGGGTTCCAGGCGGCATCCATCGCGACCTGGAGGTGATGGGTGCTCGGTGACCCAGCATCCAATGCGACCTGGGCGCGCGGGACGCCGAGAGGCCGCCCGGTGTCCAGGTCGCAGGTGATCTCGTCCCGGGCGTGGTCGGTTCGCCCGGGTCGCAGTTCATCCCGGTATCCGGGCGGCAGAGCGGGACGAACTGCGACTTGGGTGCGCGAAGAGACCGCTTTTCGGGACGAACTGCGACCCGGATGCTGAGTATCCGAGGCCGGCGCCGTGAGGATGCCGAGAACCTCCCAGCACCCCTTGCCGAACGACAGCTAGCGACATATCGTTAACCATCGTTCAGTCTGAGGAGGCATCATGAACGGATCATTCCCCTCCGGTGGTTTCGGATTCGGTGCGAGCAACGGGTCGGGCAACCCGCTCGCCGGCGTCTGGGAGGCGATGGACCAGCTGCGCTCGCAGTTCGAGCAGCGCACCGGCGGCTCCCGCATGGCGCGCGGTGACGTGCGCGCGGCCGTCATCAGCCTGCTCGCCGAGCGGCCCATGCACGGCTACCAGATCATCACCGAGATCGCCGATCGCTCCGGCGGAGCCTGGAAGCCCAGCGCCGGGTCCGTCTACCCCACGCTGCAGCAGCTCGCCGACGAGGGCCTGATCAGCGCGGAGGAGCAGGGCGGACGCAAGACCTACTCGCTCACGGACGCCGGTGTCGCGGCATCCGAGGAGGCAGCCGACAAGCCTGCACCCTGGGAGTCGGTCGGTGGACGGCCCGGCGGACACATCGCAGCCCTGCCGAAGGCGGGCATGGAGCTCGCCAGTGCCACCGCTCAGCTCGCCCGCACCGGCACGCCCGATCAGGTGGCCGACGGCGTCGCCGTGCTCGAAGACGCCCGGCGTAGGCTGTACGCCATCCTCGCCGAGGGGTGACGCCGACAGAAGGGGCTCGCATGGCTGATGCTCTGCCGGGTCCCGACGGCACCATGCATCGCGCCCGCTACCGCCGCATCCTGGCGTTCGCCGCGCGCGTGTTCGTGCAGGTGTGGTGGTTCGAGCTCGTCCTGCCGCGCCTCGGCCTGATCCGTCTCGCCGACCGCGGACGAAACGAGCGGATGCTGCGCCTGGCACGCCGCTTCCGCGATCTCGCCGTCGACCTCGGCGGCCTGATGATCAAGGTCGGGCAGTTCCTCTCCTCGCGTCTCGACGTGCTGCCACCGGAGATGACCGCCGAGCTCGCGGATCTGCAGGACGAAGTGCCTGCGGTCGCGTTCGCCGAGATCCGGGCATCCGCCGAATCCGAACTCGGGATGCCGCTGGAGCGCGCCTTCGCGTCCTTCGACGAGACGCCGCTGGCCGCGGCATCCCTCGGACAGGCGCATCGCGCCACCCTCGCCGCGACCGACGCGGCCGACACCGGACTCGACCGCGTGGTCGTGAAGGTGCAGCGGCCCGGGATCGACGAGATCGTCGCGGTCGACCTCTCAGCGCTGCGTCGCGTCGCGCGCTGGGCGCAGCGCGTGCGCATGGTGCGGGACCGCGTGGACGCCCCCGCGCTCGTCGAGGAGTTCGCGCAGACCTGCCACGAGGAGATCGACTACCTGCACGAGGCCGCGAACGCCGAGCGCTTCGCGGAGAACTTCGCCGACGATCCGCGGGTCGCCTCGCCTGCGGTTGTCTGGGAGCGCACCACCCGCAAGGTGCTCACGCTCGAGGACGTCACGGCCATCAAGATCAACGACACCGACGCACTGCGTGCGGCCGGCATCGACCCCGCCGAGGTCGCGCAGGTGTTCGGCGACGTGATGCTCGACCAGGTGTTCACGCACTCCTTCGTGCATGCCGATCCGCACCCGGGCAACGTGTTCGTGACCCCGGTGGAGGGCGACGCGGGCGGGCATCCCTGGCGTCTTACCTTCATCGACTTCGGGATGATGGCGGAGGTGCCCGACAGCATCCGCGCCGGCCTGCGCACGCTGGTGATCGCGGTCGCCGGGCGCGACAGCCACGGACTTGTCACGGCCGCGCAGCAGATCGGCGTGCTGCTCCCCTCCGCGCGCACCGCCGAGCTGGAGCGCGCCCTCACCGTGCTGTTCGCGCGCTTCGGCGGTATGGGCTTCCACGAGCTGCGCGACGTCGATCCGCGCGAGCTGACCGACTTCGGCGTGGAGTTCGGCGAGACCATGCGGTCGCTCCCGGTGCAGTTCCCGGAGCGGATGCTGCTGCTGATCCGCGCCGTCTCGCTGACCTCGGGGCTGTGCAGCGCGCTCGACCCCGCCTTCAACATCTGGGAGCCGGTCGAGCCGTACGCCGCGCGCCTGCTGCGCGACCAGAGCGGGGGACTGCTGAAGGATGTCGGCGCGCAGACCGTGTCCAACCTCGGGAGCCTGTGGCGACTCCCCGCCCGCCTGGACTCGACCCTCGACAGGCTGGATGCCGGCAGTCTCACCTTCGACATCTCGAGCCTGGAGAACCGCCTCGACCGGATCATCCGGGTGGCTCATCGCGCGGTGTCGGCCGTGCTGTTCGGCGGGCTGCTGATCGGTGGCATCCTGCTGCTGGCGGCCGCGCCGCCGCTGGGGATCGTGCTGATGTGCGTCTCGGTCGTTCCGCTGCTGCATGCGGTGTTCGGACGACGTTGACCGTATACGTATTCAGAATCTGGCGCGTTCCGAAAAATAGGCTTTCCTAACCTCGGTGCATACGTATACCATCAGGGCATGGCAAAGATGACTAGCCGGGCTCTCCCGGCGCTCGCACTGGCGATCGGTGCTGTGCTCGCTCTCACCGCGTGCGGTGCGGGATCGCGCACCGACAACGAGAACGCGACGAAGGTGTCGTGCTCGTACAAGGCTCCCGCTGAGAAGACGACGGTCAACGTCCTCGCATACAACTCCTCGGCGATCGACCCCTTCACCGACACCATGGTCAAGAGCTGCACGACCGACAAGGTGACGCTCAAGCACGACCCGATCGACTTCGGCGGTCAGGTGACCAAGACCACCGCGACGCTCGCGGGCGACACAGGCACGTACGACATCATCGAGACCTATGGCTTCGTCATCCCTGGCTTCGCCACCGACAAGAAGCTCGTGCCGCTGAACGACCTGTGGTCCAAGTACGCCGATCAATACGGCCTCGACAAGATCAGCGAGTCGATGCGGACCGGCATGTCCTACGACGGAAAGCTCTACGCGATCCCGATGCAGGCGCAGATGTTCGTCATGGCTTACCGCACCGACATCTTCAAGGAGCTCGGTCTCGAGGTGCCGAAGACCTTCGACGACATGATCGCGGCGGCCGAGAAGATCAAGGCCGCGGGCAAGATGGAGTACCCGATCGCGCTGCCGTGGCTGGCGACGTCCGACATCGCGACCAGCTTCCAGGCGACCATGAACTCGCTCGGCGCCGACTACGTCACCGCCGACGGCAAGGTCACCCTGAACACGCCCGAGGCCAAGAAGGCCCTGGAGTCTCTGATCGCGCTCAAGCCCTACATGGATCCGCAGGTGACGACGTTCGACCAGCCGAAGGTGCAGCAGCAGCTGTTCAACGGTACGGCGGCGATGGCGGTGATGTTCTCGGGCCGGATGGTCGACCTGACCAAGGACAGCAACTCCAAGTTCGCCAAGGACTTCGGCTTCGCCGCGGCCCCGAAGGCGAGCGCGGATGCGAAGTACTCCTACAACCGTCTGTCGATCGACGGCTGGTCCATTCCGGCCAATGCCAAGCTCGATCACGACATGCTGTTCCAGATGATGGCCTCGGCCGTCAGCGAGGACGCGTCGAAGGCATCCGTGCCCGCGGCCTACCCCGCCCGTGAAGGCATGGTCACCGCCGAGAACTCTCCGTACGGCGAAGCGGCGAACGAGTCCATGTCGACCGCGATGCCGCCGGTGGTCTCCCCCATCCTCGCCGATGTGAGCAATGCGATCACCCCGATCATCGTCGAGGTGCTCACAGGCAAGACCTCGGTGGATGACGGGATGGCCAAGATGCAGGCGGCCGGCGAGAAGATCGCCGGCTGACAGATTCCGAAGCGATGAGTGCATGGCCCGGGCTCTCACCCGGACCATGCACTCGGAGAAGGGCGCTCCATGAAGGCACGTGAATTCTGGCTGCTGGTCCTCCCCAGCCTGATCGTGATGGGCGGGCTGCTGGTGCTGCCGCTGCTGCGCACCATCCAGTGGAGTTTCGAGGAAGTGCACTACGGCGTTCCCGGCTCCTTCGTCGGAATCGACAACTTCGTCGAGGCGCTCACCGATGTGCGGTTCGGGCGGGCGGTGATGTTCACCGTCGTCGTCACCCTGGTGACGACGGCCATCCTTCTCGTGCTGGGCTATCTCGTCGCGATCGGCGTCAACCGGCTGACGACGTCCCGTCCAGTCGTGCTGGGCATCATGCTCGTCTCCTACGTGCTGCCGCAGCTGGTCGGTGCGGTCGCATACTCGTGGCTGTTCGACGACAACTTCGGCGGTCTCGTCAACCGACTGATCGGTGTCTTCTCCGGGACGCAGGTGCTGTGGTTCACGGATCAGGTGCCCAACGCGATCCTGGTGATCTCGAATGTCGTGTGGCAGATGCTGCCCTTTGCGATGCTCATCATCCTCGCCGGCCTGCAGGGAGTTCCCGTCGAGCTGCGCGAGGCCGCGAAGATCGACGGCGCATCCCCCTTCCAGACCCACGTCAGCGTGATCATCCCGACCATCAAGGGCGTGCTCGGGTTCGTGACGCTGATCACGATCATGGACGTGCTGCGGATGTTCGACAATCTGATCCCGCTGTCCCCGCAGGCGCAGTCGATCGGCAACGAGTCGATCATGATGTACGTCTACCGGATGGCGTTCGCCGACGGTGCGCAGAAGCTCGGGCTCGGCAGTGCGATCAACGTGCTCACCATCATCCTGATCCTGGTGATGCTGACCCCCTTCATCCGGGGAATCTTCAAGGAAGCGAAGGCGGAACAGCGATGACGCTCCCCGATCTCGACATGTCCACGCGAGCTGTCACCACGGCGGGTCGGCCCTCCAATGCGCGTCGCACCGGTCGGGGCAAGCCGCCGGTGATCACCGGCATCCTGCTGGGCGTCCTGTGCGTGGTGATGCTCAGCCCGTTCATCTGGATGACCCTGTCGGTCACGAAGCCGACCGATGTGGCTTTCGCGAACCCGCCGGTGGTCTGGGACTACGAGCCGACGCTGCGAGCGTTCGTCGACCTGTGGCAGACGACCTATTTCGCGGACTACCTCGTGAACACTCTGGTCGTCGCCGTGATCTCGACTGTGATCGCGCTGATCATCGGCATCCCGGCCGCCTACGCGCTCTCGCGCTTTCCCAGCTACGTGTCCGCGCTGCTGCTCGTCCTGGCGCTGATCTTCCGCGCGCTGCCGCGCTTCGCCGTTGTGCTGCCGATGTACGACATCAGCCGTGCCCTCGGGATCTACGACACCACCTTCGCGCTTGCGATCGCCCTCGTGGCGATCAACCAGCCATTCACCATCTGGCTGCTGCGCAACTTCTTCGCCGACATCCCGCGCGAGCTGGACGAGGCGGCGATGATCGACGGCTGCACCCGCATCGGGATGCTGCGCCGGGTGATGATCCCGCTGATGGGCCCCGGCATCCTGACCGCGGGCATCTTCGTCTTCCTGTTCGCGTTCCAGGAGTACCTCACCGCCCTCGTGCTGACCGACACCTCTTCCAAGACCGTGCCGGTGTTCATCGCCACGCAGCTGGGGCAGACCCTGCCCATGCTGCAGCAGGCCGGTGCGGCGTCGATGCTGCTGACGATCCCCGTGATCGTGATCGCGTTCATCGCGCAGAAGTACCTGGTCGCGGGCCTCAGCGACGGCGCCGTGAAGGGCTGACCCCGTGCACCCCCTGGTGCTGCTCCCGGGCATGAACTGCACCGCCGACCTGTGGGCGGGTGCGGATCTCGAGGGGGCGATCACTCCCGCCCTGGACGTGCCGGACATCGGCGCCCAGGTCGACCGCCTGCTCGATGAGCTGCCACCGAGGTTCGTGCTGGTCGGCCTCTCGCTGGGGGCTATCGTCGGCATGGCGCTCGCCCAGCGAGCGCCCGCGCGGGTGGCCGGCCTGTGCGTGATGTCGACCAACGCGAAAGCTCCCACCGGCGCGCAGCGCAGCGCCTGGCAGGACTGGCTCGATCGGCTGGACGCCGGAGAGAGCCCGCGCGCGCTGCAGCACGGCATCCTGCCGGCCCTGCTCTCGCCGGACGCCGCGGCCCGGCCGGAACTGGTCGAGCGCACGCTCCGCATGGGGGACGACACCGGGGCGGGCGTCCTGCGCGCGCAGCTGCGGATGCAGGCGACGCGCTCGGATCTGCGTCCCGGGCTGCGCGGGCTGCCGATGCCGGTGCTCGTCGTCAGCGGTCAGCAGGATGCGATCTGTCCGCCGCTCTTCCACGCCGAGATCGCGGGTGCGGCACCGCACGCCCGCGCGGTCTCCATCGACGGCGGCCACCTGCTGGCGCTCGAACGCCCCGCCGAGATCGGCTCGCTGGTGCGCAACTGGCGCAGGCAGAGCCGGATCTGACGGGGCATCCGGGCGACGGGTCTCAGCCCTTCGACGACCGAGCCCGTTGCGTCGGAGTCGGGCCGGTGGGCGTGCGCCGCGGCCAGGGCCGGCCCTCGACCAGGCGCTCGAGGTGGCTCATGAGCGAATGGGCCAGGTTGTAGACGACCAGGTGGGCGCCGTCCGAGAACGCCACCTGCGCGGCAGCGGCATCGCCGACGATGTCCATCCGCAGCCGGCCCTCCGCTCGCAGCGCCGCGTCCACTGTCGCGGCCGCCTCGGACAGCGAGGGATCGGCGGGGCCGGATGCTGCGGCCAGATCGGACGGGCCGATCATCAGGCCGTCCAGGCGGTGGGCGCCGGCGATCTCGCGCACGGCGGCGACGGCCGCGGGCGACTCGATCATGCCGAGCACGAGCGTGTTCTCCAGGAACCAGGCGCGATGCTCGGCCGCCGGCACGGTCCCGAAACGACCGGCCCGGCTGTAGGTCGCGAATCCGCGCGTGCCGTCCGGCGGGTAGAGGGCGGAGGCGACCACGGCATCCGCTTCTTCACGGGAGTCGATGTGCGGCACCAGCACCCCCTGCGCGCCCTGATCGAGCACGCGCAGGATCTGCCCCGGGTCGTTCTCCCCGACGCGCACGATCACGGGAACGCCATGCACCGAGGCGAGGGCGATGTGGTGGCGCAGCGCGATCACATCGGCGGGACCGTGCTCGCAGTCGACGAGCACGAAGTCCATGCCGGCGACCGCCGACATCTCCACGAGCTCCTCGGACGGCATCCGCAGCAGCACGCCGATCAGGCGATCGCCGCGCAGGGCGCGCTGTCGCAGGGAGATCGCCATCACGCCACCATCCCCGCTGACAGATCGACGTCCGCGCCGCACATGCCGGGCATCCCCAGCATCGCGACGACGGCGGCGCCGACCTCGGTCTCCGTGACCATCCTGCCCAGGGCGGCCCGGGACACGAAAGCCTGCTCGGCATCCGCGATCGACGCCCCGGAGCGCTCCGCCTCGAGGCGGAAGTTGCGCTCCATCCTCGGGCCGGCGACCGGCCCGGGAGAGAGGGTGTTGACCCGCACGCCCGACGGCCCGACCTCGAACGCGAGCGTCGAGGTCAACCCGATCACGGCCATCTTCGATGCGCAGTACGGGGTGCGGTGAGCGAGCGGGCGCTTGCCCGAGACGGATGCCACGTTGATCACGTCCCCCTCGCCGCGCTCGACCATGCCGGGCAGGAACGCCCGGCAGAGCAGGAACGTGCCGCGCACGTTCACGTCGAACACCTCGTCCCACTCGCCGGGGTCGATGTCGGTGAGCGCCGCGACGGGCCCGGGGATGCCGGCGTTGTTGACCAGGATCGAGATCTCGGTCCCGCTGAGGGCGTCCCGCAGGGCGTCGACGGATGCGGCATCCGCCACGTCGCAGGTGAGTGCGCGGGCGCGATCGCCGAGCCGGTCGACGACCTGTTCCAGCCTGGCCTCGTTCCGGCCGACCACGATCACCTCGGCGCCGGCGTCATGCAGCGCCGTGGCGATCGCGGCGCCGAGGCCGCTGCCGCCGCCGGTCACGAGGGAGGTGCGCCCGCGCAGCGAGGTCACGACGTCGCCTGAGCCGTGTCGGCCGTCGCGAGGGCCGCGTCGATCCAGTCGAAGTCCTTGCCCTCGTGTCGCCACACGCGGGCGTCGCCCGAGCGGGCATGGCCCTCGAACAGCTCGACCCGTGCGGCGCGGCCGAGCACGTCGCCGAGCTGCGCGGACGACGCCGTGTCGACGATCTCCTGATACGTGACGGTGCGCAGGTACTTGCCCACCCAGAGACCGCCAGTGTACCGGGCGGCGCCGAGGGTCGGCAGCACATGGTTGGTGCCGATCACCTTGTCGCCGTATGAGACGCAGGTGTTCTCGCCGAGGAACAGCGCGCCGTAGTCGTGCATCCTCGTCAGCGCCTCGCGCGGTTCGGCGGTGAAGATCTGCACGTGCTCCGAGGCGAACGAATCGGCGATGCGGTAGGCCTCGTCGAGGTCGTCGGCCACGATCACCTGGCCCCAGTCGCGCCACGCCGCTTCGGCGTAGTCCCTGGTCGGCATCTCAGGAAGGATGCGGTCGATCAGCTCCATGACGCGGTCGGCGAGCTCGCGCGAGGTGGTCACCAGCACAGCGGGGGACTCCGGTCCGTGCTCGGCCTGCGAGAGCAGATCGACGGCCGTGAAGAACGGGTCGGCGGTTTCATCGGCGACGATCAGGATCTCGGTGGGCCCCGCGAACAGGTCGATGCCCACCTCGCCGAACAGCTGACGCTTCGCCTCCGCGACGTACGGGTTGCCCGGACCCGCGATCATGTTCACCGGCGCGATCGTCTCGGTACCAACGGCCATGGCCGCGACCGCCTGGATGCCGCCGAGGATGTAGATCTCGTCGGCCCCGGCCATCTTCATGGCGGCGACGGTGGCCGCGGGGATCTCGCCGCGGATAGGCGGCGTGCAGGCCACAACGCGGGGGACGCCGGCGACCTTGGCCGTGATGATCGTCATGTGCGCGGATGCCGTCAGCGGGTACTTGCCTCCGGGGATGTACGCGCCGGCGGCCTGGACGGGCACGTGCTTCTGCCCCAGCAGCACTCCGGGAAGCGTCTCGACCTCGATGTCGATGAGGGTGTCGCGCTGAGCCTGCGCGAAGCGGCGGACCTGCGCCTGGACGAACTCGATGTCGGCGATGACCTGGGGGTCGAGGGTGCCGATGATGCGCTCGATCTCCTCGCCGTCGAGGCGGTACGAGTCGCGGCTCCAGCGGTCGAACTTCTCCGCGTAGCGGCGGACGGCGGTGTCGCCTTCCGCGCGGATGTCGGCGATGACCGCGCTGACGGCTTCGGCGACATCGTGCTGGGCGGTGTCCGCGAACGACTTCGTAGGGGCGGACTTCAGATGCAGGGCCATGGGCCTTCCTCTCAATGCATACGTATGCTGAGATTATGACCCCGTATGCATTTGCGGTCAAGGGTCTAGAATCCGAGGAACCACAGGAGGGGGATCCGCATGGTGGTCACGAGCCGCGATGTCGCACGCCTGGCCGGCGTGTCTCAGCCCACGGTCTCGCGCGCTCTCAGAGACGACGCGAGAGTGTCGGAGGACACGAAGAAGAGGGTGCGCGAGGCTGCGCAGCTGCTGGGCTACGTGCCCAGCGAAGCGGGCAGGGCGCTCTCGTCGGGGCGCACGCGACGCATCGGACTGCTGGTCACGGATCTCGACAACCAGTTCTACTCGCACATCATCGCGCCGGTGCACCGTGAGCTCGAGCGGCTCGGATACCAGCTCATGCTGCACACCGAGACGGCCGACAACGAGACCGTCGCGGAACGACTGGCCGCCAACGGGCTGGACGGCGTCCTGCTCGCGACCGCGACGGTGGACTCGATCGCGCCGCTGAGGCTCCGCGACCGCGGCATGCCCTTCGTGTACTTCAACCGCATCGGGTCGCTGGTGGGTGCGGATGCCGCGGTGGTCGACCCGGCCGCCGGCTACCAGGACGCGGTCGATCGCATCGCCGAGCTGGGGCACACGCGGGTCGGCGCGGTGCTGGGCCCCGCGAACACCAGCACCGCTCAGATGCGCGAAGCCGCGCTCCGGGCCGCGCTGACAGCGCGGGGGCTGGTGCTCGCCGAGAGCTGCGTCCGGCGGGCGCCGTACGGGGCGGTCGAGGGCGAGGCCGCCGCCGCGGAGCTGCTCGCAGGGGACGAGCCGCCCACCGTGCTCTTCTGCGGCAATGACGTGGTCGCCTACGGTGCGCTGAATGCGGCGCGTCGGGCGGGGCTCTCGGTGCCGGGCGATGTGTCGATCATCGGCTTCGACGACCTGCCCGAGGCATCCTGGCCGATCGTCGACCTGACCACGATCGGGTACGACATCACCGGCATGGCCCGCGCGGCGGCGGATCTCATCGTCCGTCGCATCGAGCATCCGGACGCCGAGCGGAGCGAGATCACCTTCGCCTCCTCGTTCGTGCCGCGCAGCACCGTCGCCGCTCCTCGCCCGCGCTGACCCGCGGCGTCCGCGAGCCGACGGTCGCGCGCTCTGACAAGCGCGTGTTCTCGGATCCGCTATTGCATCCCTTTGTGCATACGCATACACTGCCAACATCGGCGATCTCTCCGAGGTTCGCCGACAAGGACAGCAGCAAAGGAGCAACAGCGTGCCTCTCGACCCGGTCGCATACCAGCCGTACAAGGATCCCGACGACTTCATCCGCGAGGTGACCGACCTCATCTGGGTGGATCGGTCGATCAGCTACATCCGGGAGAACTACGAGCCGGACTCGATCGTGCACGGCGCCTACGGCACCTCCACGAGCCGCGCCGAGGTCATCGAGGGCACCCTGATGCGCATCTCGGACACTCCCGACCGCACCGGTCAGGCCGAGGACGTCATCTGGGAGGCGCGCGGCGATGACGCGTTCCTGAGCTCGCACCTGGTGCTCTCCGGGCACCTGAACGAGGTCGGTGTCAGCCGCACCATCGCGAACTGCCTGTACCGGCGGGGTCGCATGGTCGAGGAATGGGTGGTGCGCGACTCGCTCGCCGGCGCACTGCGGAGCGGCGCCGACCTGGACGAGCTCGCCCGGGCGCAGGCGTTCCGCGGATACCTGGGCTCGTGGACCGAAGCGGCTCCCGCCGACCCGATCGCGGTCGGGGATTCCGGCGCCCGCCCGGACGACTACCGCAGCGAGGTCGAACTGGTGATCGACATGATCAACACGGTGTGGAACGACCGCGACCTGCAGAAGGTCGAGCGCTACTTCCAGCGCGATCTGGTGCTGCTCACCGTCGGCGACCGCACGATCATCCGCCCTGAGGGATACCGCCGTGCGCTTCTGCGCTTCCTGGAGTCGTTCCCGGCCGGACAGTTCGAGATCCGCGACATCCAGACCAACTACGACGTGCGCTACGCCGGCCTGCGCGTGGCGGTCACCTGGAAGTTCACCGGCGACTACAACGGCCGTGCGAACTACGGCCCGCTCACCGGCAAGCCCGTCGACGTGCTCGGGATCTCGCAGTTCACCTTCCACCAGGGAGCCCTGGTCAAGGAGGTGCGGCTGTGGGACGACATCGCCCTGCGCGCGCAGATCGCGGGCATGCGCGGCGACGAGCCGGTCGGTCCCTCGAACATCTACTGACAACGAACAACAGCCCGCATCCGGGGCGACAAGGAGAGAGTGAAATGAACGACGTCATCGTCGACGCGGCCGAGATCGGTCGACGGACGATCCGCAAGTCCGACTGGGTCGCCTGCAACGCGGCCTTCATCGACTGCCGAACCCCCGGCTCCGACAAGAAGGAGAACTACTCCTTCATCGGTGTGGGCGTCTCGCAGAACGCGAGCCAGTACATCAACCTGACCGAGAAGCACGGCTTCAACACCGGCGCCGCCGGCATGCCGAACGGCATCTCGAACAACCTGCACCTGCACTTCACCGCCGAGGTGTTCGTCAACCTCGGCGGCGAGTTCCGGCTGCGGTGGGGCGTCGACGGCAAGCAGGGCGAGTACATCAGCCATGACGGCGACATCATCTCCATCCCGACCTGGATCTTCCGCGGCTTCACGAACGAGGGCCCGGACGACGGCGTGCTGTACACCGTGCTGGGGCGCGACGACACGGGCGGCATCATCTGGGGGCCGTCGGTGCTGCGGGAGGCCGAGTCCTACGGCCTGCACCTCACCGCCGACAACCGGCTGATCGACACCGTGGCCGGTGACGAGCTGCCGGAGGGGGTGCCGCTGATCACGCCGATGAAGCAGCACTACATCGACGAGCTCACCTCGTACTCCGTCGAGGAGATGCGCTCCCGCGTCGTGCAGCCGGGCGACCGACGCTACGACTCGCGTGCGCTGCTGTGCACCGCGGTCGACGGTGGCAGGGTCGATCTCGCGCTGGTGATCGGCTACGGCATGACGCAGAACCGCCGGCAGGTGCCGTCGATCCACGAGCCGCACTCGTTCAACCTCGCGTGGGTGCGCGCCGAGGCCGGACAGGGCGTGCTGCGCTACCGCCAGCAGCAGACCCAGGCCCTGCTGATCAAGTCGGGTCAATGGGAGGTCGTGCTCAACGGCGACCCGGCGACGGCGCTGCGCTTCGGTCCCGGCGACTCGTTCTCGGTGCCCGTCGGCGCCTGGCGATCCTTCACCTGCGTCGAGAACGGCGAGTCGGGCGCGGGCGAGGTGCTCGTGATCAACGGCGGCGACGACCGCGTGTACCCGGAGTGGGCACCCGAGGTCGTCGAGGCGGCCGCCGCGGCGGATGCCACCATCGACCCCAACGGCTACCTCGCGCCCCTCGGCGTGATGGTCACGGCCACCGAGGACGACTGACAGGACGACGGTGAGCGGGGCCGGGTGATCCCGGTCCCGCTCCCACCTGCTGTGCGGCACGGGGCGCGGCCCGATCACGAGAGGATGCTGACATGACGATGCTGACGGTGGCGGCGGTCTCACCCGAGGTGCGCATCGGCGACGTCGACGGGAACCTGGCCCGGCTGGCCGACGTGATCCGGGATAGCGTCCGGCGCGGTGCCGGTCTGATCGTGCTGCCCGAACTCGCGACGAGCGGATGCATGTTCACCGACCGCGACGAGGTGGTGGCAGCTGCGCTGCGCCGGGACGATCCGCGCTGGAGGCTGCTGCAGGATGCCCTGTCTGAGAGCGCCGTCGCCGTCGTCGGATACGCCGAGGACGATGACGGCGGGCCGTACAACACCTCGGCAGCGCTGACGCGCGATCGGCGGCTGCACGACTACCGCAAGGCGCACCTCTGGGGAGCTGAGGTGAATCTGTTCACCCCCGGTCATGAGGCCGGGGCCGTGGTGGATGCGCCGTTCGGGCGCCTCGGCCTGGCGGTCTGCTACGACGACGAGTTCCCGGAGGTGCCGCGCCGGATCGCCCTTGCCGGGGCCGATGTGCTCGCTCTGCCCGTGGCCTGGCCGGCTGTGCCGCGTCCCGCGGGGGAGCATCCGCCCGAGACGATCCAGGCGATGGGGTCGGCGCGCTCCTCGCGGATGCCGATCGTCATCGCCGACCATCACGGTTCCGAGCGCGGCGTCGAATGGACCGGCGGCACGGCCGTGGTCGACGGGCTGGGCTGGCTGGCCGCCGAAGACGAGCGCTTCGCGATGGCCGAGCTCGACCTCGAATCCCTCCGCGACAAATCCCTGCCCCCGTACAACCACCTCTTCACGGACCGCAGGCCCGAGCTCTACTGACCTCTCCGTCAGACCAGCGGAGTCCGCCCGCCGTGCTCGGACACGCTCTCCAGCAGCATCCGCTCCGCCAGCTCCGCGAGCCGCTGCGTCGCCGGCGACAGCACCACGCCTTCGCGCTGCACGAGCGCGATCGTGTCGTACATCGGTTCGGCGAAGGGGAAGGTGCGGATGCCCTCGGGGAAGGCGTCCGACTCGGCGATCGTGCGCGACACGATCGTGTCGGCCGCCCCCGATGCGACCAGGCTCAGCGCCGTCTCGACGTGCTCCACCTCGATCGCCGGTTCGAGCTGCAGGCCGCGCAGTCGTGCGCGCTCCAGCAGCTGGCGCCGGGTGGGGTCGTCCCAGCCGGCGAAGGCGTCGTAGAGCACGAGTTTCGCGGCGGCCGTCTCGTAGATCGTCACGGCGCCGGCGGACGCCGGACGCTGCGCCGACGCGTAGAGCACCTCGTCACGGAACAGTGGACGGATGCTGAGCCCGTTCTCCTCCACGGGGAGCACGACCAGGCCCGCCTCGACCTCGCCGCGGGCGATCGAGCGCGCCACCAGGGCTGAGTTGATGCCGGTGAGCCGGACGCGCACGTTCGGATGGCGGTAATGGAAGGTCTCGGCAAGATCGGCCAGCGCGTAGTACGCGGCGTTGCGCAGAACCCCGAAGGTGCAGGTGCCGCCCTCCAGGGCGGTGAGCGAGCGCACCGTCTCGACACCGTTGCGGATCGCGCCGATGGCCTGTTCGGCGTGCGGGCGCAGCTCGACCGCCGCCGCCGTCGGCACGAGCCGGCGCCCTCCGCGGGTGAAAAGCGGCACGCCCAGCTCGCGTTCGAGGCGTGCGATGAGCTCGGACACCGAGGCCTGCGTCATGCCCAGTTCGGAGGCGGCGGCGGTGAAGGAACCCAGTTCCAGAGCGAGCAGGAAGGCCCTCAGCTGAGCGATGGTCATGGCCAATGGTAAACCCTATGCTTGGCTCAGGTTCTGCTCCCTTTTACCATCGCTGGCGGCCACCTAACCTGCTGACATGCGTTACAGCTCACCTGTGCTTCAGAGCCTCGCCGGCTCCTTCCAGCTCCTCAAGACCCCCCTCATCGACGCCCCTGCCGCGCAGCGCGACCCCGCGGTCATCGAGACCGTGTCGGCCATGCTCAGTGACATCCAGAAGCGCGGCATGGATGCCGTGCTCGACTACGCGCGCAAGCTCGACCGTTACGACGGAGGCGACATCGAGCTGTCCGCGCAGCAGATCGCCACCAGCGGCGACCGGCTGCCCGCCGACCTCCGTGCGGCGATCGAGCTCGGCGCGGAGCGCACTCAGGCGTTCGCCCGCAAGCAGCGCGAGCATCTTGCCGACTTCGAGACCGAGCTCGTGCCCGGGCTCGTGACCGGTGCCAGGTACATCCCGGTCTCCCGTGTCGGCGCCTACCTTCCCGCCGGCCGGTTCCCGCTCACCGCGAGCGCCTTCATGACCGTGGGTGTCGCCAAGGCCGCTGGGGTGCCGACCGTCATCGCGTGCACCCCGCCGCAGCCGGATGGCGGAGCCAACGACGCCGTCGTCTACGCCGCGCACCTCTCCGGTGTCGATCGCGTCTTCGTGCTGGGCGGTGTGCAGGCGCTCGCCGCGATGGCGTACGGCCTGCTCGGCGATCTGCCCGTCGACATGCTCGTCGGTGCAGGCAATGCCTTCGTGGCCGAGGCCAAGCGCCAGCTGTTCGGCACGGTCGCGATCGACCTGCTCGCCGGCCCTTCCGAGGTCGCTGTGATCTCGGACGAGACCGCCGACCCCGAGATCGTCGCGGCCGATCTGCTCGGCCAGGCCGAGCACGGGCCCAACTCGCCCGCCGCGCTCGTGACCACCTCCGAGGAACACGGCCGCGCGGTCATCGCCGCCGTCGATGCGCAGCTGGAGACCCTCGCGACCGCCGAGATCGCCGGTGCCGCCTGGCGCGACTACGGATCGGTGACCGTGGCGAAGGACAGGGAGACCGCCGCTGCCCTCATGGACGACCTCGCTCCCGAGCATCTCGAGCTGATCACCGCGGACGACGAGTGGTACCACGACCGGCTGCGCAACTACGGCTCGCTGTTCATCGGCCCGTGGAGCACTGTCGCGTACTCGGACAAAGGCATGGCCGGGACCAACCATGTGCTCCCCACCGCAGGTGGTGCCAAGCACTCGGCCGGTC
>Ga0308170_10002441_pt1 | contig 15979 bp, 14 predicted proteins | sample PhyBR2_2_FD_202136 | JGI IMG/M metagenome (GOLD analysis project Ga0308170, IMG submission 202136) | Phyllosphere microbial communities from UC Gill Tract Community Farm, Albany, California, United States - DLSLSB.R2 | ecosystem: Host-associated > Plants > Phyllosphere > Unclassified | place... | reverse complement strand
TCCACCGCGACACAGCCAAAGGGAAATTCGATCGCAGCGACATCAAGGTCAGCGAGCTTGTGTGGCTACCAGGCGGCGACCTATTGGTGTTGGAGCGCGGATCCGAGACGACGAAAGTCTATCGTTGCACGGTCGATACAACACAGGTGCTCGGAGCGGAACACCTCGACATCGCACACCGTCCGACGCTCGAAGAACTGAGCGCGTCTTCCGAACCGTTCCCGCTACCGACGCTGACCAAGTCGCTGATACTGGATACCGACGATCATCCGGAAATTTCAGCGGACTTGGAAGGCATGGTTCTGCTGGCGGCGAACCAACTACTGCTGGTGAACGACAACGATTTCGGCGTGGAGGGTGCGGAAACGGCGTTTTGGCGCATCACTTTTGATCGTCCGTTGTAGGGTAGACGGTTCGTTCGCAAGTCGCTTTCGCAGCATGCACAAAGCGGTCGAGCAGGGCAATTCCAATTAGGCCGTGACGTAGTAACGACGACCTTGGGTAGCTAGACGCGATAGCTTACGGCTTGGCCGGCTGAACTAAGGCTCCGGCAGCCTCGCGCGGCCGGTCGAGACCAAGCGCGGTCACCACCGCCAGCACATTTTCAAACCCGGCCCCGCAGAATGTTGGTACGCCACATGCCTCAATTTCGGCAAGCAAGGTGCCGCCCGTACCCTCGCGACAGGAACCGTCGACATCTCGGATGAAGACCGCTGCTACGCGACGACCAAACTCCCTGACCACCTGTGTATAGATAGCCACGTCGCGCTGGCCATTATCGCCGATCAGTAGGAAACGAAGCTGGGGGTAGAAGGCTAGTATCGATCGGATGGCTTGAAGCTTGTGCACATCGTGTCCGCTATCAATCAGTTTATCAGCATCGATGCCGTAATCCTTCAGGAACATCGGACCATGTGGAATGGAATTGTTTTCCAGGAACTCGGCAATGAATCCGTAGAGATTCCACGGCGAGGACGAGACGTAGAAGAACGGTCTCGCGGGCGCGATATGGTCTCGCGCAATCATCTGGTAGAGAGAGGCAGCACCCGGAACCGCCAACCTGTCTTGCGGTCGTTCGATGAGCACGCACCGCCAGTTCTTGAGGAAATTGGTGGCGCCCGTCTCAATCACGGTGTCGTCGATATCCGAGATGATTCCCCAATTCTGATCGTTTCCGGGTGCGATCACGGGTACCTGAGTGTCGGGAACGTCGCCGTCGGGGACCGACAGAGTTACCATCTCCCACCGCGTTGTCTCGGGCAACGGCTGATCGATCATCAATTCGATGTCGAAATATCCCTCCTCGTCGGTGACTATGTCCTGTGATTGCCCATAGCCCTCCACGTGGACGGTCACGCCGGGGAGTTCTTGGCTGTTGTAAATCGCCAGCATCGCACGAAGCCGCACAAGCATGCCTTCACCTGCGTCGAGCGGCTTTCCGTAACGGACGATCCTGCCCTTCAGGCGCACACTCGTAGCGTTGCGATACCCGGCATATGCGAGGAGTCGCACCTTGCGGTTGTGTTCTTCGCCGATATCAAAGACGGTTTGGATCGTGTCGACATCTTGTTCGATCCCGGCAATTGCCGAGCGCAGAAGCCTATAGAGTGAGGAGGCAGCCATTGTGATTTAACAGGGGAATGGTTTTGCAAGTTCCCGTGTTTGTCACCTTGTACATGCCAATACCCGAGCCTTGCACCGTTGGGTGTCGACTTTGCTGGTAGCACCTTCCGACCGAAGACGGGGTCGTGGCGATCGATTGATCGATTACCCTAGCAGCCGTTCGTAGCATCAATTGCCCTGATCAGAGGTCGGGTTCCTCCCGAGAGGTGGACGATGGCGCTGCCGTTGCAGCGCAATCCCGGCGCGGCGTAGCGATACGTTACGCGGTAGGCGCCACTCTGAAGGGGGCGGATGCTGGTCAGCCGCAAGGGGTCCCGCAACCGGCCGTAGAAGCGCGAGATCGCGTCGGCGGAGTAGGCGCGGCTCGACCTCTTCTGCGGTATCACTTGCGCCGAAGCCACGTCGCCGCTCCCGGTACCGAGGGCGTTGTAGAAGGTCCGCACCGTCGCTTCGCCCGATGATCCGGCGATCGTGTCGGGTTGAGAGGCGCTCGCGGGTGCTTCTGATGTCTTTGCAGCCGAGGAATGAGGCGCTCGGGCCACATCCTCCTCGCCAAGGTCGTCTGCACTTGAACCCTTGATATTGGACGCCAAAGTTCGATCAGCGATCTCCATCGGTAACGTATCCGGGCTTGGCGGCTCCGCATTCGAGACCTCAGTATCGACCGCGGGCAGCGGACGGTATGTCGCGTCGGATAGGCTGAATGCGGCGAGTTTGTTCACAATCGGCGCTGCGCCCGTGAGGGCATAGACCAAACCGCTGGCATCGGCCGCGCCCTGAGCCGTGTAGGCGATGTCCGCCGTCAGGCGGTGGTCTCCTCCAAGCGCCTGTTCGGAGCCCGGCGGAACGTCGAGGATAATGCGTCCCTTGCAGCGCGTCACGTCGAGCGCCGGATCCCAGCCTTCCACGACCGGTTTTTCCATCCTGATGAAGGAGAATGCCTCGAGCGTGTCGAGGTTGGTACCGTGGTTGCTCTGCTCGCGCGCTTGATCGAAGATGACGCGCTTCATGCGATCATAGGCGGTACTCGACGCACAGGCGGCCTTGTGTCTTTTGGCCTCGGCCCGCGTCTGTGCCGTCTCGGCCGGCTTGTTCTCCTTGATCTTGCCACACGCGCCAAGCGAAAGTGCTAGAACAAGAAGGCATGCCGGGGCTTTCGCCGATGACGCTGACGGGCTCATAGCCACTCCCAAAAAACCAAACTCTTCCGTCCAACCTCTGCAAACGGCCAAGGTTCATGGTCGTTTCGAATGCCTGTCAGGTCTTAGAACGCGATCGGGCACGACGAACGCACGCGAACCCGGTCGTTTGAAGGCGGACCGGCGCCCTGCCTGCGCCTCGGCGCGGCCGGCGCGCGGGCGCCGCAACGTCCGTCCACAAGCTTTAGTGGCCGCTAGGCGCCGTCGGCGGCTTGCCTGTTTACGCTGCAACAGAGCGGCTCCCAGCGCGACCAGTCTAACTGTCGATACGCTAATCTCCACAGTCGCCGCCTTGCGACACTGGTTCGGTCCGCAGCCCATCGCCGAAGTTGGGCCACCGGTTACCAGCATGAACGAATGACCGAAGCTGGGAACCGCTTTGCAGCCGCTGAACGACCGAATATGGGTCAAAAAGCGCGGCGGTGCGGGTCAGGGTTCGGCACCGAGGCCACTTCTCGCTCCTGCGCCATAGCAGATAGCGGCATCGCCGCCCTCGGCAATGGTATCGATGAGGGCCGAGCACAGGAAGCCGTGACAGTGCCAACATCGGTGCCTAGGCTGCTCGCCACGGCCCGAAACGCGGCCAGATGAGGAGAGGCCGACATGACCCGTCGTATTGCAGTCCTGGCCTGTGCAACTGTCGCTCTGCTCGGAGCCAAGGCGCCGCCCGGTCCGCGTCCAGGCATCACCGGCATCTCGCACCTCGCCGTCTATGCTCAGGACATGGCGAAGTCCGAGCACTTCTACACGCACGTGCTGGGCGCCCGGAAGGGCACGGACCCTGAGAACCCGGCTGGCGTCCGCTACTATCTAAGCCCGCGCCAGTTCGTCGAGGTGCTACCCGCACCCGCCGGGCAGGGGCGCAGCATGCTGGCGCACGTCGCCTACGCGACAACGGACGCGGTGGGGCTGCGGGCCTGGCTGGCCGCGTCAGGCGTCTCTAGCCTCGGCACGATGCAGCGCTCCGCGGAAGGGGATCGTTGGTTTGCCCTGCGCGATCCGGAAGGCAACGGGATCCAGTTCGTGCAATCCGCGAGCGCTGACGCCAACCCCGTTCCCGGCGCCATTAGCGGGCGCATCATCCACGTCGGCTACGCCGTTCATGATCGGGCCAAGCAGGACGAGCTGTACCGCCGCCTGCTCGGCTTCCGGCCGTACTGGTATGGTGCATTCGAGCCCGACAAGGTTGACTGGGTGTCGCAGCAGACGCCTGACGGTCGGGACTGGCTAGAATACATGATGGTGGGTCCGGGCTCTGATGTGCCGCTGACCAAAGTCGACGCCCGCCAACTGGGCGTACTTAACCACCTGTCCCTAGGCGTTTCTAACATGCAGGCCGCCGTCACGATGCTGCACCGGGAAGATCGCTTGAGCCCGCGTCACGACGGCCCTCAGATGGGCCTGGACGGCAAGTGGCAGGCCAACCTCTACGATCCGGACGGCACGCGCGTCGAGTTGATGGAGTTTCAGCCTGTGACGAAGCCGTGCTGCTCACCCTTCACGGCCGAGAGTCCGACTGGGTAGGTGTTGGCGACGTCAAATGAACGGCAGAAAGGCGGAGCTGGGGACGGGGTTCGAATGACCACATCGGGGTCCTCGCCACAAGAACGGTAAGGCCCGACCGCTCACTATGTCATGGACGGAAAGATTTCGTCTTTGAGACACTCAGCCGGTCCTTCGTACCTCAGTGATAGCCGGCTTAGCCATACAGCCGTTCATCCCACCATACGGGCTCGGGCAGCTCGTAGGTAATCTGCGCAGCGTCGGGGTGACGAGGGTTGATCAGGACGTTGCGCTCAACTCTGGCTGGGATGGACGGCACGAGGAGGAGGGCGCTCCGCTGCTCCTCGTACCAATCCATTCCGAACACCTTGCAGAGGGTTTCGTCTTTTCCGTCCCATCCAGGATGCGCTGCGGGCTGGAAAGCCTCGTAGCTGGTTCCGTTTGGGATCGTGATGCGGATGTAATGCTGATTGGGCGGCAACACGCTGTTAGCGTGTACCAGCTTCTCCAGCATGGCCGTCGAGTAATGCTCGGACGCGTAGATGATGGGGCTGGCCGGCGTGTTCCAGCGTCCAGGGTAAAGCCTGGCACCCTCGCTGTCGTATATCGGGTGAGCGCCGTCCGGGTCTCCGATGCGGAAAGCGGTGAGGACGCGATCCGTCCGGCCCCCTCTCACGCACCCCCACCATAGGCCGCTCGCCCGAGAAGATTGATAACCACGTCGGCGCCTGGACCCGTGGCGAGCGCCACGTCCAGCGGCGGCTTGCCGTCGAGCATGGCATGCGGGCGGCTGAGGAACTCGCGTGCTTTCTCAGGTGTCTGGTAAATCTCAAGCGCGAAGCTGAACACCTTTGCGAGCCGAGCCAACCGATCCCCTTCCTCGCTCGTCAACCGTTGTGCAGGTGCCTTCCGGCGCCGTTCCAACGTTGCCTTTGGGATCAAACGAAATTTGAACCGGGCATCGTCAGGTGCCACGGTGTCGGCTAGCCGGTCTAGCGCGGCTACCGGCAAGCCACTCTCAATTGAGTTAGACAAGGCGAGGCGCGATAATTGCCGCCCAGCATTCACGCCAAGGAGCGCCTCAATCGATGCAGGCTGCGATGCCATGACAACTCCATCCCATTTAGTGCTCATGTAAGCCTCACATGAGGCTGTGACAAGGCCGCAGCGGCTGTGGTGCTTTGGCGATCACACGCTGGATAGAACTCCGCTTGCTTCCCTAAAGCAGGCTGATTGGACAGCTGCGCGGATCAGTCGGATGTCTCGAAGGCCAAGATGAATGATGGGGAGCAGGCAAGAGCCTCTGGGTGACCGCATATGGGTCCAATATCCTAGGCCGCTCGTACGCCGTCGCTAGAGAAATGCGGCTTTTGGGCCTTGACGTCACGCGAGGGCGCCAAGCCAAACAGCCGGGCATACTCACGGCTGAATTGCGATGCGCTCTCGTAGCCGACAGCATAGCCCGCAGCGGCGACGTCTCGTCCTGCGACGATCAGCCGGCGGGCCTCCTGCAGTCGCAGGCTTTTCTGGTACTGCAACGGGCTCATCGCGGTGGCTGTACGGAAGTGGCGATGGAACGAGGCAGGGCTCATGCCCGCCGCCTCCGCCAAGGACTCGCTGCGGATCGGCTGATCGAACTGATCGCGGATCATCGTGATCGCGCGACGCACCTGCGAGAGGCGGCTATCCGCCCGTGCGATCTGGCGGACTATGGCTCCCTGGGGGCCTTGCACCAGTCGGTAGAGGATCTCGCGTTCGTAAAGCGGCGCAAGCGTGGCAATATCTTGCGGCGTGTCCAATAGGCGAAGGAGGCGTAGCCACGCGTCTAGTAGATCGGCTGTGACCGGATTGACGGCGAAGGCTGGCTCGGCAGAGGGAAGTCCCGTTTCGACGTCCGTCAGCACCGACGCCAGTCGCTCGCTGTCTAGGTCGAGGCTGACCGCCAGATAGCGTTGATCCGGCAGATCTAGCTTGACGCAGCCCGAGGCTGGCAGTTCGACCGTGGCGATGAAGTAGCTGGCTGGGTCATAGCGGAGGCGGCGGTCGCCGATCGCGATCTCCTTGGCGCCGCTGACGATCAACGCCATCATTGGCTGGTAGACGCCCGCGACTGGCTGCGGCGCAGCGCCGTCCTTGTAAAACGCCACGCGTGGCAATGCGCTGGGCTGGTAGCGACCGGCGGCATGCCGATCGACGATGGTGCACAGGCTGTCCAACATGTCGTCCATACAGACAACGTGTGTCGGTCCGCCCCTCAGGACAAGGTGACTGATCGGATCAGGCAAGTTCTCGCGCGGATCGCGCATGCCGCACGCCAGCGGCATGCCATCTCAAGGTCACCTTCTGGAGGAGTGACTATGACAGACGAGCGAACGGCCCTGGTGACGGGAGCGAACAAAGGCATCGGACTGGAAATCGCGCGAGGGCTCGGCAGGCTCGGCTACACCGTCTGGCTGGGCAGCCGCGACCAACGGCGGGGCGAAGCGGCGGCAGACATGCTGCGTGACGAAGGTCTCGACATCCGCTCGCTGACGATCGATGTCGCCGATGACGTCAGCGTCGGAGCGGCTGCCGAAGCGCTGGCGGGCGCGACGGGCAAGCTCGACGTGCTCGTCAACAATGCCGGCATATCGACGGGCTGGGTTGCGCCGAGCGACGATCGGATCTCGGATGTGCGGGCGATCTACGAGGTGAACGTGTTTGGCGCGATCCAAGCGACACAGGCCTTCCTGTCCCTGCTGAAAGCCTCTGCCGCCCCGCGGATTGTCATGATGTCCAGCAGCCTAGGTTCACTGGGGTGGGCCTCGGACTTCGACGCGCCGATGGCGCACGAGGCGAACCTGCTCGGTTACAAAAGCTCGAAATCCGCTCTGAACGCCGTGACGGTGGCGTTCGCGAAGGAGCTGGCGCCGCTCGGCTTCAAAGTGAATGCAGCCTGTCCCGGCTACACGGCGACCGATCTCAATCAACACACTGGCCCTCGCACCCCAGAGCAGGGTGCCGCCATCGCTGTCCGCCTTGCCTCGCTGGCCGACGACGGCCCGACCGGCGGGTTCTACGATGATGCGGGCGTAGTCGCCTGGTAGCCACCGCGCACGCGGACGCTTGTTCGTGCAAATGAACAAGCGTCCGCTCTTGGTTGACGCTCAACGGCGCCTGAATGACGGTTTCTGGGTCTTAGTGATTTTCTATCATCTGAGTAGGTCGACGTTCCCAAAATAGCGGCCCAGAGGAATATTGGACTAAATACCGGCCCAAGGCCTCCCCGGCTATTCTCGTTTGGAACCTGCCCTTGATGACATCGCGCCGACACGACGTTCATTAAGGTATCCGACCTTCAGTAGCCCGTTTTGACTTGACGGCGTGCGTTGACCCTTGCGCGCTTGCGGGAACCATGGCCGCATCCTAACCCCCACACAGTTGCATCCGAAGGAACCGCATATTGCCCGTCAAACTGATGCTCGTCGCTCTACTGTCCACCACGCTGGCAACTGCCGCAGCGAAGGGGCAGGCGCTACCCGCTCCGGTCGTGCAGCCGGGTGAGAGCGCAGACGACGCACGTTTGAAGCAGCTATTCTATGAAAGCGATGAGGCGAGCTTGGAGCGGCATCCCATCGAGGCGGTTTTCCGTGGCGACCTGCGCTACGCCGACCGGCTCGGCGACTATCTAACCGATGGGTATTTCGCGGCCGAGCGCGGGGCAGTGGAGCATGACCTCGCGGCCCTAAAGACAATCAATCGTACCCGGCTGACCCCGACAGATCAGATCGCCTATGACGTCTTCAAGACGCGAAACGAAACTGATCTCGCCGGCTTTGCGCCCGCGCTCTTGAAGGTGCAGCGCGACCTGCCGATCGACCATATGAACGGGTTTCAAACCTTCTATCCCGATTTCGCGTCGGGTAACGGCGCCGCGCCGTTCAAGACACTCGACGACTACGACAATAATCTGAAGCGCAACGCGCAATATGTCGCGGTACTCGACCGCGCGATCGGCCTGTTCCGACAGGGTATGAAGGACGGGATCGTCCAGCCCAAGCTCGTTGTCGCCAACATGATCGAGGAATTTAACAACCTTCTAGCCGAGGGCGTGGAGGGTTCAACCTTCTACGGCCCGGTAAAGGCGTTTCCGGCAATGATCCCCGCAGCGGACCAAGCGCGTCTGAAGGAGGCCTATGCCGCGCAGATCCGCGACGTAATTATACCCGCCCATCGGCGGATGCGCGATTTCCTCGCGAACGTCTATCTGCCCGCGGCGCGCGACACGATAGGTCTTTCCTCCCTGCCTGGCGGCGACGCCTATTACACTTTTCTAATCCAGCAAAACACGACGCTGCCGATGACCGCAGAGCAGGTTCATCAGCTCGGCCTAACCGAGGTCGCACGAATCCTGAAAGGTATGGAAGCGCAGAAACAGGCGGTCGGGTTCAAGGGCGACCTCCCCGCGTTCTTCGCCTTCCTGCGCACTGACAAGCAATTCCAGCCGAGCTCGGTGGACCAGCTACGCACCGGTTACCGGGCAATCGAGGCGCGTATCTCTAAGCTAATCCCCAAGCAATTCTCGCTGACGCCGAAGACGAAGCTGGAGATCCGCCCGGTCCCGGCGTTCAAGGAAAAGACCGAGGCGGCCGGCTCGTACAACGGCGGCGCGCCCGACGGGTCGCGACCGGGCGTGTTCGACTACAACACCTACGACCTGCCCTCGCGTTACATGTGGGAGATGGAGACGCTGTTTTTACACGAAGGCGTACCGGGGCATCACTTCCAGATCAGCCTCGCGCAGGAAAACACAGCGCTGCCTGCGTTCATGCGCTTCGGCGGCAACACCGCCTATGTCGAGGGCTGGGCGCTCTACGCCGAAAGCCTGTGGAAAGAGCTCGGCATGGAATCCGATCCGTATCAACGGATGGGCGGGCTGAACGACGAGATGCTGCGCGCGATGCGGCTGGTCGTCGACAGCGGCATCCATGCCAAGGGTTGGACACGGGATCAGGCAATCGCCTACATGCTCGCGAATTCGCCAATGGCGCGGACCGACGCGACGGCTGAAGTCGAACGCTACATTGCTATTCCGGGACAGGCGCTGGCTTACAAAATTGGCCAACTGATGATAGCGCGTACCAAATCGAAGGCGCAGGCGATGCTTGGCCCGAAGTTCGATCCGCGCGATTTTCATGCGCAGGTGCTCGATACCGGATCGCTGCCAATGCCAGTGCTGGAGGACAAGATCGACGCGTGGATCACTGCAGGCGGTGGGGCGGCGAAGCGAGCGGCCGCCCGATAGCTAAGCGGGTCTGACGTGCCCTGACGTCTGAACAGACTGGCCCGTTTAAATGTCGCTTTGTGGGTCAGAGATCGGCTCACGAATGACCTAGTACGGAGCCTTTATCGCGATCGCCGACTATCAGGACACTTCCAAAATTGACGCAGAAAAGCTTAGGTATCTTGCCGCTGCGGGACATGCCTTTGCCGGCGCGTAATGCCGTTCTCCTTCGCTAGTTGCGAAAGATGCTCGGCTGCGCGGATGTGCATCGCTCGCACCTCCTCAACCGGTGAACTCACCGCCAATGCAATATGCTTCGACAACTGCTCGATAGGGTCGTTGAGGAACGGAGAACGTGACATACTATTCTCTCCTGCGGCATCTCATCCACGGATGCGGTAACCAATCGGGAAACGCCGGACGCGACGATTTGGCTGCAAAGGCGGAATTGAACCTTTTCACGTGCCGGGTCGTCGAAAGTGATAAACTACCTGAAGGAGCCCCCCCATCTGGCATTTGAGGTGCGAGGGGCGGAAGGCGGGTCTAAATCGGCTGGTCTTTTTGAGGTACATCCCAAAAGCACCATGCTGCGCCGGCGTACGTTTCGCACCGGCTCGCGTCACGAACCGTGGGGATGCGCCGCCTAATCGAGAAACATTCCTCCGACGTCTTTAGGAGGCGTTCCCGACCCCGCAGTCGCACAGCAGCCAAGCGGCCAATCAGCGACGCTGATCAGAACGGGCGAACCTCGACGGGGTCTAGTATCAACGATCAATCGTCACCGTCAGACCGCTAGGGATCATTTCGTCTACCTGCCAGAATGATTGTTTCCCGCGTTCAACGACGCGTCCTTTGGCGACGCTGGACGTTCTGACCGTGCCCATCCACCTCGTGGGTAACAGCAGGACAGAAACTACCATGCTCAACCAACGCCCCCTCGGTAGCCAAGGGCTGCACGTGTCCGCGCTCGGGCTCGGCTGCATGGGCATGAGCCAATCGTACGGTACGTTCGACGATGTGGAGTCGACCGCAACCCTACATCGCGCGATCGAGCTCGGCGTGACCTTCCTCGACACCGCCGAGGTGTATGGACCTTTTACAAATGAGGAGCTGCTCGGCCGTGCCCTCAAAGGGCGCTGGAACGAGGTCGTCATCGCGACCAAGTTCGGCTTCGACATCCGTGATGGAAAGATGTCGGGCACTGACAGCCGGCCAGAGCATATCCGCTCGGTCGCCGAGGCGTCCCTGCGCCGGCTTGGCACCGACCACATCGATCTGTTCTACCAGCATCGTGTGGACCCCGCCGTGCCGATCGAGGATGTCGCGGGCGCGGTTGGCGAACTCATTTCCGAAGGCAAGGTGCGCTTCTTCGGGCTCTCGGAGGCGGGCACAGACACTATCCGCCGCGCGCATGCCGTACAGCCTGTCACCGCATTGCAGAGCGAGTATTCGCTTTGGGAGCGCAACCTCGAACTCGAAATTATCCCGCTCCTGCGTGAGCTCAGGATTGGCCTTGTGCCATTTAGCCCGCTCGGCCGTGGCTTTCTAACCGGTACCGCCAAGCCGTCGGAGGAGTATCCCGAAGGAGACTTCCGCCGCGGCGATCCGCGCTTCCAGGGCGAGAACTTTGTGGCAAACATGCGAGCGGCCGATGCGGTGCGCGCGATTGCCGAAGGGAAGGGGGCAAAGCCCGGGCAGGTCGCACTCGCCTGGCTTCTCCATAAGGGGGACGACATCGTACCAATCCCGGGCACCAAGCGTAGAACCTACCTGGAAGAGAATGCTGTGGCAGCCGGCATTATGCTCGATGCCGAGGACATGAATCGGCTGAACGAGGCGCTTCGACCCGAAGCGGTGGCGGGCCCGCGATATAACGACAACCAAATGGCGATGGTCGATCGCTGAAGCACAATCGGAGTAGAACCGGATGAAAATGCAGGATCTGACCGGTAAGGTCGCGGTCATCATAGGCGCGTCGAGCGGAATTGGCGAGGCCACGGCACGGCTGCTCGTGGAGGAAGGCGTAAGCGTTGTCCTTGCCGCCCGCCGCAAAGAGCGGATGGACGCGCTGGTCGAAGAACTTGGCGATAAGGCGATTGCGATCACGGCCGATGTAGGTGATCAACAGCAGGTCAATGTTTTGTTTGACGAAGTCCGTGACCGTTTCGGCGGGCTCGACCTGCTGTTCAACAATGCCGGAGTCGGTATCAACGGTGCGTTCGCTGACTCCAAGCCTGAAGATTGGAAGTCGCAGGTCGACGCCAATCTATATGGCGTCTTCAACTGTACTCATGCTGCGATCCCGCTCCTGAAGGGGCGGAAAGGCGCAATGATCTCATCCGTTTCCAGCGTCGGCGGGAGATACGGGATAGCGGGATGGAGCATCTACAATGCGACCAAGTTCGCGGTGGTCGGGTTCCATGACGCCCTCCGGAAGGAGCTAGGCCCGGAGGGTATTCGTGTCTCTGTGATCGAGCCGGGTGCGGTCTGGACTGAATGGGGCCACAACGTTCCCGAAGAGGCGATGCGCGAACGCCGCGAAACGGTCGACGCGCTTACTGCAGAAGATGTGGCCCAGGCGCTCGTCTACTCCTTCGCCCAGCACCCGCGTGTGCTGATTGAGGAGATCCTCATCCGGCCCGTCAAGCAGATCGCGCCGTAAGATCAGATGTCAGACAATCGACAAGGACGACCCGTGCACAGGAAAGTCATCGTTGCCGGCGTTCAAGGCGTCATTGGCCGCGCCGCAGCCATCCGGTTGGCCGCGCAACCCAAAACCGAAGTCTTCGGCCTGTCCCGTCGGCGAGAGCCGCTGATCCCAGGTGTCGAACCAATCTCGGTCGATCTGCTCCAGCTTGACCAGGTACACGACCGCCTGTCCGGCATCCACGATGTCACGCACGTCGTGTTCGGTGCGTATATTGAAAAAGCCACGGCTGCTGAAAAGAGCGAGGTCAACGTCGCGATCCTGCGCAACCTGCTGGACGTAGTTGAGGAAAGCTCGCCGGACCTGCAGCACATCACCTTCTACCAGGGCGGCAAAGCCTATGGCGCGGATCTAGGCCCCTTCAAGACACCGGCACGCGAGGATGATCCGCGGCTGATGCCGCCCAATTTCTATTACGACCAGGAAGATCTTTTGCGGGAACGCCAGAAGGGTAAGGCATGGAGCTTTACCGCCCTGCGGCCGGAAGCAGTATGCGGGTTTGCTGTTGGCAACCCGATGAACTTGCTGACGGTGATCGCCGTCTACGCAGCTATCTCGAAGGAGTTGGGCATCCCTCTGCGCTTTCCGGGCACCCGCGCTGCCTATGAGGCGCTTTATCAACTGAGTTCGGCCGAGATCCTCGCTGAGGCGACGGACTGGGCGGGTACGGCGGCCACGGCGCGTAACGAGATCTTCAACCTGACCAATGGCGACTATTTTCGGTGGCAGCATATGTGGCCAAAGATCGCACGCATGTTCGATATGGACTGGGCAGATCCGCTGCCTATGCCGCTCGCTACCTACATGGCGGACAAGGGCGCACTCTGGGCCAACATGGTCGCGCGCTATGGGCTGCAGCCAATCGCGTATGAGAGTGTTGCCTCCTGGGCGTTCGGCGACTTCATCTTCGCCAGCGGTTTCGATAACATTAGCAGCACCATCAAGGCACGGCTTGCGGGCTTTCACGCCTGCATCGACACGGAAGACATGTTCGAGCAGCAATTTGCTGCCTTGAGGAGCCAGAAGGTCATCCCCCCACTTTTTAGCAGATCAGATGGATAGCCGCTTATCCTTTAGCCGCAGATCAACGGCGGATCGTCGGCGTCGTCCCGTCGATTGGTGTGCAAAAGCTAAACGCGTTAAACCAGGCTGGTCTTCTAAAGGTACATCCAAGCTGAACCGCCGAAGTTGGTAAAAGGGAGTGGCGGGCAGAGCGAGGGGGCTGGTTGCGCAAGTGAGCACGCGGTACATATGGCTATGCTCAGAACTCTTGCCGCCGCGTTCATCATGCTTCCGTCCGCTGCCCTCGCTGCGGACCTGGCGCTTGCGCCTGGCAGATGGGACGTCACGTCCACTACGGTAGAAATGTCCGTGCCAGGGTTGCCGGGCTTCATAGCACGCATGATGCAGGGTAAGTCGAAGACGGAGCATAAACGCCTGTCGGCGGACCAGGGGGTGGAGGCGCTTATCGCGCCCGATCCGAAAGCGCGGTGCCATGTCGATGTCCAGCACGTTGCCGATGGCAAATACGATCAGGTGCTTACCTGTCCGCAGAAGCGTGGCGAGCCCATGCACGTCACTCGGTCGGGCACCTATGACAAGACGGGCTTCGTGGGTCGGGCAACGGTGACCGGGACGACATCCAAGGGGCCGATGCGCATCGTGCTCACCCAGCGCGCCGCCCGCGTCGGCGACTAACCACGTCACAGGCTGAAGCACATGCTGGAGATCGAGGAGGTATCGCATACCTATCCGGACGGGACCCCCGCGCTTGATGGGGTGACGTTGTCCATCGGCCGCGGGCTGTTCGGACTGCTTGGGCCCAACGGGGCGGGTAAATCGTCACTGATGCGGGTCGCGGCCACTCTGCGATCTCCATCGAGGGGGCGGTTGCACTTCGACGGGATAGACATGCTTACGGAGCCTCGGACGCTGCGGCGTCGGCTGGGCTACCTGCCGCAGGATTTTGGCGTCCATCCAGGCGTATCGGCGGAGGTGCTGTTCGACCAGATCGCGGTACTTAAGGGAATAACCGGGCGGGGTGAGCGGCGCGACACCGCCGAGCGGCTGCTACGGCTGGTGAACCTGTGGGATGTTCGCGGCCGGGCTGTGTCCACATTTTCCGGCGGGATGCGCCAGCGTTGGGGTGTGGCGCAGGCGCTGATAGGCGAGCCGGACCTGCTCATTCTGGACGAACCGACCGCAGGGCTCGATCCCGCTGAGCGCAATCGCTTTCACGAATTGCTGTTCGGCCTTGGTGAGAGTGCGGTCGTGATCGTGTCGACCCACATCGTCGACGACGTCGCGGATCTATGCGGGCGAGTGGCCGTGCTGGCTGGCGGGCGCGTGCTAGCTCATGATTCACCGGGTGCGCTTGCCGGTGCTCTTGATGGGCGGGTGTGGCATGGTCCCGCGGAGTCCGGTGCCGACGCCGCAACGTTGCTTTCAAGGCGGATCTCGGGTGGGCGACTTGCCGTGCGGGTACTGGCCGATGAGCGTCCGGGACCCAACTTCGAAACCGTCACCACAACGCTGGAAGACGCGTATTTCGCAGCGCTCAGGCACGAACGAGAATTGCGGCGGTGATCGTTCGTCTTGCCTGGCACGAGTTTCGCCAGCAACTCGGCGGACGCGTCTTCTGGATCGTGTTCGCGGTATCCGTGTTGATGGTAGCCGGCTCCATGGCCATCGACGAGTTGCGGGTCGGGCTGGCGGACGAGGGCACGCGCACCGGGGCCGCAGCCATTGTTCGCATGCACCTCGTCTGGACTTTGTTCTTCCTGTTCACCGCGGCAGCGTTCGTGGGCGAGGCGGGGGTTCGGGACGAGGTGAGCGGATTTGCGGAGTTGGTCCGCGCGACGACCGTAAACCCACGGAGCTATGCACTCGGACGGTTTCTGGGCGCATTTGGGGCAGTGCTGCTATGCTTTGTATCGGTCCCCGCCGCGATGGCGGTGGCCGGCACAGTGCTGGGCCTCGGCACTGGGCCGGTGGAAGCCCATCTGTTCGCGTTTTTCGCGCTGGCGGTCCCCAACTTGTTCCTCGCCTCGGCCTTGTTCTTCGCGCTGACGTCGGTCACGCGGTCGATGACAGGGTGCCTGCTCGGCGCGGCGGGACTGCTGACGCTGTACGGGCTGGCAAGCGACAACGGCAGTGCCGGGCTGAGCGTCATAGAGCCGTTCGGCATTGCTGCGGTAGCGGACGCCATCCGGGGGTGGGGTCCTGCTCAGCGCGAGGTGATGTTGCCCGCTCTTGGCGGCGCGTTGCTGGCCAATCGCTTGGTGTGGCTTGCGGTGGCCGCTGCGCTTGTCGGGCTCGGGACATGGCTTGCCCAGCCACGCGCGCCTCGACGCGGCGTGCGCGGCTCACTGCTGGTCGGCGTGGGCGACGGCGCTGACCCGCCGCATACAGCCGCTCTGCCCGCCGACGCACGGCGGACGCGGTCTTCGCTGCACTCGCGCTCGGGGTGGAGCATCGTCGGCACGCAGATCTGCGTACGCACCGTGTTTGAGGCTCGGCGCGTGGTCGTGACGCCTGCCTTTGCCGTGCTGCTGCTAATGGGACTAGCGGCGGCCGCGGCAGCGGCGGCGCGAGTGATCGGAACGCCGGCCACCGTGACCGCGCTGGCAAGCTCGTTCCAGCTTGTGCCAACGGTGGTCGCCTTGTTCTTCGCGGGTGAATTGT
>Ga0308170_10002440_pt1 | contig 15980 bp, 15 predicted proteins | sample PhyBR2_2_FD_202136 | JGI IMG/M metagenome (GOLD analysis project Ga0308170, IMG submission 202136) | Phyllosphere microbial communities from UC Gill Tract Community Farm, Albany, California, United States - DLSLSB.R2 | ecosystem: Host-associated > Plants > Phyllosphere > Unclassified | place... | reverse complement strand
ACTATGGGGGCTGGTATGATAAAAATTATCCGACAAAGTAAGGTGTTTATTTTATTAATGGCTGGTTTCATGTTAAGCGGAATAGTGGAAGCGAAGATGCAAAAAGAAGATATATGGGGTTTTGTTACAAAAATGAGTACCTCCATAAAGAATCTATCTGTGGAACGTATCCATCACGTACCACTGGCGTTTACATTAAAAAGTCAAAATGAGTACATCAATTTCTATCAGGCTAATCCTGTAAAGCTACAAGATGCTTCGGAGATTACGGATATTGAATTACGTTTAAGTAAAACATCTGATGGCATGGCCCCTTTCCTTAGCTTTATTCCTCATGGAAAATGCCTCTCGCTCGATGATGTCAAAAAGCACTATCAGAGTGTTAAGTTAACCGATTATCCTCGGGGACAGTCTGAAAACGAAGTGACCAGCTACACATCATCCCCAGATGTTAATGGACAGGTCATCACTTTTTCATTTTCTGCTAAAAACCCTGATTGCCTGAATAAAATTATTATTACTGCCGATGAGTAAAAGAACGTGATGTTAAATCCATTGCCTCATATTTTAGGCTCTTATGCCTTTACTCCGATAAAAACACAATGATTGTAAACCGTTATTTCGCCAGCATTATATTTGTGTCTGTTCTCATGGTTTTATCCTGCATTGCCAGGGCCGAATCCAGCACGGAATCGACCGTTCCTGCCCTTAACGAGGGCGATTTTTCCGTTCTGCTAAACGACTATGCTTTCACTCCCGGAGACACATGGAGCAATGAAAGCTTTGTACGGGCTGGTAAGGCTCTGAGTTCAGTTCTGGCCGGAGAAGTGGCCATCAATAACCAGCAGTACAATTACTTCCAGCATAGCTATGACGGCTTTGAGTTGTTCAGCGCGGCGGCGGTGGAAGATGCCAGCCACACGGTCCTGGCTGAGATCCTTCTGGAAAATGCCAATGTGCCGACGTCCCGAAATATAAAGGTAGGCGATAGCCTGGAACAGGTTCAGCAAGCCTATGGACCCGGAAAAGAAGATAACAGTGATAATCAGCACTGGCTTGTCTACCCGTCTGGCGGGAAACAGTTGATGTTCCAGATTGACCAGGGAAAGGTCAGCTGCATCATGTTGAAAACAGACATGGGTGCAGAGCAAAGCGAAATCAGCGCTGACCAGGCTATCAGCGCTGCAACCGAAGCAATTCATACCTGGCAACTGACCACCCTCGATGAGAAATGCCTGCGATACGATCTTGACGACAGCAGTGATGAAAGTTTCTTTGTTATTACGGTTCGTGAAGATAATCACGACGCCAGTTGCGGTGGCGATCCTGATATTACGCATCGACTTTTCGACATTAAAGTTGCGCGTGATAATACACAGATACTCACTAATGCCGATAACGTTGATGGCGAATACCATAGCCTGATTCCACCCGCCACAAACAATTAATAAAACGGACACCCAATATGAATTACCAATTCAATGAGGGCGCCTTTGCGCTTTTTCCTGCTGCCTGGCAGGACACCACCATGAATATTCTCCGCGATGAAGCCAGTGGGCTGGCCTGGGTTGTGAGCCGTGGCGTTATTTCTGAGGGCAGTGATGCGGAAAAAGAGTTCCAGCGTCAGTGGGACACATTGCGGAGTCAGATGGGCCATATCCAGCAGACTGAATTTGTACGTTTGATGGCAGGTGTGGATAACACATTACACGCGGTTGAAGTTGAAACCGTATTTGACCGTAACGGGCAGGCAGTGTGGCAGAAACAGCTGGCTACACAGGTGCCTGACTCGAACATCTTAATGATTTTTACGCTCTCAGCCATGCGTCCATTCAATGAAGAGGATGGACAGCGCTGGAGTGCATTTAAACAAAGCCTGAGTCTGAACAATCCACGGAAAGCATAACCTATGGATAACCCTGCTGCCCGCGTGGGCGACGAGATCATTCACTCCAGCATTTTCGCTGATATCACGAGCATTGTTGCGGAAGGTGCGGCCTATGCCGTCATTGGTGCCGCAGTGGGTGCTGCTATCGTCTCGGCAGCGCCCCTGCTGGGTACTGGGGCGGCAGCGGCGAGTGTAGCAGCCGTGGGTAACAGTTGCCTGCTCAGCGGTATTCTGGGTGGTGTACTGGCCAATGCCGTTGGTCTGTCACAAGAGATCAGCAAAGCGGCCGATGGGCTGGGAAACATGATATTCCCGCCGTCACCTGCCGGAGTAATCGCCAGTGGATCAGTGAATGTCTACGTTAATGGTCTTTTAGCCGCACGCGCGGCCGGGATGCTCACGCCCGGCGAGACACCGCCACCGGAACCACAATCGCCGCAGAGCTTCGCCGACTATGGCGGCATGTTGCTCTCTGCGGTCGGCCAGTTTGGCAGTGCAATGTGGCAGCCCACGGTAGCCTCCGCCGATGCGGGCACCTCTCCGCTGGAGCAGGACAAAGTGGCCTGTGAAAAACACAGTGCACCGCAATATCTGGCTCAGGGATCGAAAAGCGTCTTTATCAATGGCCAGCCTGCAGTGCGCGCAAAGGATAAAACCACCTGTGACGCCACCGTGAGCGACGATGTTTCCCCCAATGTCATCATTGGTGGTGAAACCGTCACGGTCAGAGAGATCAAAAGTGGCAAGGTGCCAGGTCTGGCCGTGATGATGATCGGCCTTTCCCTCATCCGTGGTCGCCCCAGTCAGATCATCAAAAACATGCCCTGCGCGCTGGCCGGTGCCGTGGGCGGTATGGCGGCGGACATGGCTATCAATGCGGCCTTCTCGTCGCTGTTTCCGGTTCATGCGGCGACCGGCGTCAAAGTCCTTAATGATGATGCCGAGCGCGATTTTTCCCTTCCCGGACGTTTCCCGCTCAGTTTTCAGCGCAGCTATAACAGCCTGACCCAGCGCGCTGGCCTGTTTGGTCAGGGCTGGGCCACGGTGTTTGACAGCTACCTGACGCTGGAAGGGAATCGGGCAACCTGGTTTGATGACAACGGGCGCGAGCTGAGCTTTGACGTTCCCGGTGACAAAGAGGTGCTCTACAGCATCAGCGAAGGGCTGATGGTGCGCCGCAACGCGTCTGGCGATATCGCCATTGCCGATGACGACGGTGCGGTATGGCGTCTTTACAGGCGCACGGCCGCTGATCCGCAGGTGCTGCGCCTGGCTTCACTGAGCGACGAGTACGGTAATGCGCTGGAGATGGGCTGGGATGAACAGGCCCGTCTGGTGCGTATCCATGACGCGCCGCTGGCGATTGACGTCACGCTGCACTACGACGACAAACAGCACGCGCGGCGCCCGACATCGGCCAGCCATTTTGATGGCGATCAGCACTGGCCATTAGCGCGCTGGACCTACAATGATCGGGGCCAGCTTGCCAGCGTTACTGATGCCGCAGGCGTTGTCTCACGACGCTTCCGTTACAACGACGAAGGGTTAATGGTCTGGCACCAACTGCCGGGCGGACTGGAAAGTGAATATCGCTGGCAGAAGCTGGATCACTGGCGCGTTATAGAAAACCGCACCAACAGCGGTGATGGCTGCCACATGCATTACGATCTTGAGGCGGGCATCACGCGCGTGTCGACCTATGACGGTCAGCAGCGCGAACACCACTGGAATGCCGCGGGGCTCATCACCTGTTTTATCGACGAGCGCGGCGAGAAGTGGCGCTACGAGTGGGATGAAAACGAACTCCTGACGCGTCGCATCGATCCGCTGGGCAACGCGGTGAGCTTCACCTATGACGATCTGGGCAACCGTGTTGAAGAGAAGGATGCTGACGGTGGTGTGCAGGCGGTGCAATGGCTGTCACACCGTTCGCTGCCCACGGTTGTTGCCGGAGCAGACGGTTCCACAACGAAATACTATTACGATCCCCATCACGGCCTTGAACGCGTTGTTGATGCGCTCGGGCAAAGCACGCTGTATAAGCGGGATGAGTTCGGACTGGTTGTCGAAGAGACTGACGCAGCAGGTAATAGCTACCGCCGTGAGTTTAATGATGCCGGCCAGGTTATCCGTGAAACCGACTGTTCAGGGCTCACCACGCGCTACCGTTATCATCCCCTGGGCTGGCTCAGCTGTGTCATCGCGCCGGATGGTGAAGAAACCCGTTATCACTATGATGCAGCAGGCCGTCCTCTTCAGCTGGAACGCGCAGAAGGATGGGAAGAGCGGTTGCACTGGAGTGAAAACGGACTGCCGCTGGCCTATGAATCGGCTGATGGCAAGCGCAGTGAATTCCGTTACGACAATGTCGGGCGATTGATCGCCAACCGTAATGCGCAGGGTGAGACGGTTCAGCGAAGCTGGGACAGCCGTGGCCGGTTGACGGCGCTGCAAAACGAGAACGGCGAGCAGTATCAGTTCGAGTGGGGCGCAGATTCTCTGTTGCTGGCCCAGGTCGGGCTGGATGGCGTTGCCACACGATATGACTATGACGCGGCGGGCCGCACGGTATCACGCACCTTTGCCGCCGGACATCCTCAGTCCATTACCCATCGCTATCACTGGAGCCGTGCGGGGCAACTGCTGGCGCGGACCACGCCGGAAGGCCAGACGCGCTATCACTACAGCGGTGGGGGGCAACTGGGCAAAGTGTCGCAGCATCTGCCGCTGTCTGACACCGAGTGGAGCCAGCAGGCCGAGCAGGAGATTACCTTTAAGTATGATGCGCTGGGCCGCATCGTTGCTGAGCAGGGGGAGCAGGGCGAACTGGCCTGGGAGTATGACGCGCTGGGCAACTGCACTGCCTTAACCCTGCCGGATGGCCGCAACCTGAAGCAGCTTTATTACGGAAGCGGCCATTTACTGAGCATCGCATTAGACAACCTGCCGGTCACTGAATTTACCCGTGACACGCTGCATCGGGAGCTGAGCCGGACGCAGGGCGGCCTGACCATGCGCAGTGAGTATGACCGCTTAGGCAGACTGCGCCGCCGTGACGTGTTTAAGGGTGACTCACAGCGACCTGCACCGCGCGTCTGGTCCCGCCGGCGCGACTTCGATTACGGCAACAACCTGATCCGTGAAGAGCGCGACGATAATCCGTTCAGCCAGACATTATGGAACTACGATAACGCCGGCCGGCTGTTGTCACAGGATGGTGCGCAGCCGGGTAATGAACAGTGGCGCTGGGATAGCGCAGGCAACCCGCTGGATCGCCATAGTGCCGCTCATGTCATGCACAACCGTGTCACTGAACTGAACGGTATCCGCTGGCAGTACGATATCCATGGCCGTACCACTGAGAAAGATGACGGTCACACCCGCTGGCGTTATCGCTATGATGGTGAGCATCGACTGACGGATGTGATCAGCGAGCCGCGGGACCGCAATAAGCCGCGCACTAAGGTGAGTTTCCGCTACGATCCGCTTGGGCGCCGCATCAGTAAAACCAGCCAGCAGCTTTTACAGGGAAGACCGTCGGGCAATGCCGTCACGACGCGCTTTGTATGGGAAGGCTACCGCCTGCTGCAGGAAATCCACGACGGGATCCCGCTGACCTACGTTTACAGCGACAGCCAGAGCTATGAGCCGCTGGCGCGTATTGATGGTATTGAAAGCCCGGAGATTTACTGGTTCCATAATGCGGCCAACGGGATGCCGGAGCTGCTGACTGACGGTGAAGGGCAAAAAGCCTGGGAAGGCATTAACAGCCCGTGGGGCAAGCTGCTGCGCGAGTCGAGCCAGCGTGTTCCTGTGGTGGAGCAGAACCTGCGTATGCAGGGCCAGTACCTGGACCGGGAAACCGGACTGCACTACAATCTGTTTCGTTATTATGACCCGGACAGCGGACGGTTTACCCAGCAGGATCCGATAGGGCTGGCGGGCGGGATCAACCTTTACCAGTATGCCCCGAACGCGCTGGGTTGGGTGGATCCTTGGGGGTTGATGAAGTGTAAAGACCCTGCGAAAGAAGCGACGAAGTGGCAGGGACCAAAAAATCCCGATTATCCAGGAATTGATGTTTACAAGAACAGGAAGCTTAAAAAAGGTACAATTCTCTATGCTCTTTATCCTAACGGCGACCAAAAACCTGCATATGTAGTGACATTCCCTACTGTTAGACAATACAGAAATAATCCGTTAGGTTATCACCAAGCTTTGCAAGTTAAATTAGATCCACGCTGGCCTGTTCGTACAAAATTAAGAGCATTTTATGTAAGTGAAGATATTGATGTTGCCTATGGTAGAGCAGCAGCAAATAAAATTTATGGCGATGGTGGGGGACTTCAGTTCTTTGTACCAGAAGAATTTAGGCATTTGCTAATCCCAGGAAAAATTATTGATATATGAAAAATTTAAAATTTAAACCAACTACAGGTACATTAGTCATAGATGAAAAATATTTGGAAATTACAAGTGAAGAGCTTTTTTGTAAAAGCGAACTTTACAAAACATTACAAAGGTTAGGTTCTATTAAAAGCCTTATGCCTCATCATTATCTTATCGACTCGATAATTTTCCATAATAAAGAATTTGAACTTCATATTAGGCCAATATGTTTTAATTTCCCTTTCATGGTTCAACTTGTGGATAAAGGAAGTGAATATTATCATTCTTTAAATAATTGGAATAGGCGAGCTGACATTGAAATGTTAAATGAATCAGTAAGAGACTTGTCTAAATGGCTTAGCTCATCTCTGGAACTAGGGCGTCCTGATTTTATTGAAACTGAAGTAGTTAGGTGGGGGTTTCCTTGGGGGAACGTGTCAGTTTCATACGAGACAAGATCATTTAACCATGGTATATATATAATTTGGGATGCAGGGTTATAAAATAAATTTATAATTACAAACAGTTAGGCTGGTTAAATTAAAGCAAGATACATATTAAAAATGAAATAATTGATGGAAGTCGTAAGAATAAAAAAGTTTCAATACGGGCCATAAATGTTTGTTTCATGAATTATCGTAAGGTTACGGGTGACTATAGTCTTCCTACAGATGAGGAGATGGACATCTGGAAGCAGTTATTTAATGTTTGGCAGTGATACTTGAATTAATTCAAATAAGTTTTGAGTTATGACTTGCTTCACAGTGACTATTTTAATGCCGTATTTAGAGAGTGATTGTTTTTAAAATTTTTTTCAGGTGACATGCAAACCCTCTATTAGGGATTTTGAGTCAAGAAGTGCGGGGGTGGAATAACTATTTTTTTTGCAATCAAAAAACGGTAAGCTTGTTATTATATTGCCTGCATATTGATATATAGTTTTGGTGCGATAATGATGTTTTTTCCATTTCGAATTTGAATGTCTTGAAAATTCTCTTTTATCATTGAGCCCATAAGGAGATAAAATGAACCTGCCAGGAATGAATCCCGAGAATAACTTACCGGGTTACGACATCGCCAGGATGACCGGTTATGGGGCACCTGATTTTGATTTCAAAGCGCTGGGTGCAGCAATGGATTGTACTCGGGAGTTTTATCAGGCTGGCATCATCTATGCAGATGGCGCACAGCGTTATCTTGTTCGGCCTGGTCAGCGTCATCCTAATGGTCAAAGTGGTATCGTTACACATCTGATTGTGACCAAAACGCCTAAGCAAGCCACAGCGTCTAATACGGGCAAGTCACTTAGTGAAGCAGTAAGCGTAACCTCAATGGGAACGGAGATTGCCTCGACCGTGCTTTCCTGTGGTGCAATGATTATCACAGCTGGCGTAGCGGTTATCGGCGCTTCAGCAACGCCTATAACCGCTGGCAGTAGCGGCGTGCTTGTTGCTATTGGTTATGCTGGCGCTGCCGCAACAGGCGTGCAATGTGTCAATGGTATTTACCGGGTTTATGATCTCGTCGAAAACGGTGGTGAAAACGTAGCGTGGCTGGACTCTCAGGATTGGTACGTTGCCACTTCAACGTCCCTTGACCTTATTTCACTAGCCAGTGTGGGCGGTGCGTTAAAAGAAGCCCTGGCAACATGGCGAGCGATGAAATCAGTCTCTTCTTTAAAAGCAACGGAGTGGCTCCGGAACTATCCAAGGCAGGACCGGGCTCGCCTTACTGAATTAATCATTAAGGCACAAAACCCTGGTATAAGTAATAAAGAGCTTAAAGCCGCCATCCGTGCAGGACTTTATCCAAAGCGTTTCCCTGTAGAGTCGGTGCAAAAAGAACTTGTTAAGCAACTCGCGCAGGTCGTTACGAGCGCAGCTGCTGTGGCAGGCAGTGCTGTCAGTGGTATCATTGCTGCTCCAGGTAATGTGCCACGCTCCGGGCGCTATATTGTGGGGACAATTCAATCACTGGCGGTATTTTAATGCAATTTCTATCATGGCTTGTCGGGCGAAATATCACTGAACTACTGCAACATGGTCGCGAAATAGATCAGGTAATCGCACGGCAGGATAATTCGATACTTGCCCGTTCCACTACAGAGCTTGAACGTTATTTTAAACAGCCTTCTGAGGCGCTTCCCAGGCAAAACGGCTTCCCGGTTGCGATAGTGCTGATGCTGTTGCTGGTTTCATTTGCATTTAATTTGCTGACGTTTCTGCACGCTTTACCTCCGCTCAGTCCACAGATACATGCGTTGAGTTTTTTTGTTCCCTCAATCGTCGTTATTGGCGCGATACTCACGGCCAGTTACCTGCTTGCGCGAGGCCATACAGCCGGTGTGGCGGGGCTGGCTTACGTCTGTGCGATGTTGTTTATATCGACCGTTTTACTCTTGAGCTACAGCGTAGTTACGGGTAGCCACTCGGGTCTGTGGCTGCTTCTGGCACTCGCGGCTTTGGTGGGGGCTCGCTGGATACTTAACGGGCAGGCTTTCATCCTTTTTGCCATTTACTGCCGGACACAACGCCTCGCCAGCGTCGCCCGGCAGGGTCGCATGAAATAACCCATACTGATCTGTAGTACTGTTATCGCGGAATACCCATTCCGCGACTCTGGTCTTCATCCACTTTCTCTCAAACTGAAACCAAAAGCCAGATGCAAGTTACCCCCTTGTAAGTATTGATGATGAGGATAGCTCTGCGATATGCAGGTTTCATTAGCGTTATTACGATTACGCTAACAACCTCAAACTCGAAGAGCGCGACGATATCCTTTCAACAGACATTATGGAACTACGATAATGCCGGTTGTTTGTTTGCCTTATGATGACGCGCAGCTGAGTTGTGAGCAATTGCGATGGGACAATGCAGGCAACACGCTGGATTGCAAGGCTGGTTCCGCCATAACCGCACGAAACAATATCCGCTTGCAATATAATTTCCATGGGCGTACCACCGGGAAGTAGCATGGTCAGCCCCACTAATACTACCGTTACAATGGTGAGCACCGTTTGACGAACTTCCTCAGCGAACCGTGGGGCCGCAATAAGCCATGCACGAAGGTGAGCTTCCGCTACGATCCACTGGAGCGTCGCATCAGGCATGGTGAATCCAGAACAGGTCATTACACAAAGAGTAGATTGCTTATTATGCTAATCGCAGCATGAAAATATCACGTCATCCACTTTGTCTGCGTTGAAAAACGGAACCATTATGACTTTCGAAGAAATAAGCCGAACAGTGTGCGATATTCTGAGTAGGTCTGGTTTTAACAAAGAGGCCAGTGAGATTAGCTCGATGGTTTTAATGATTAGTACACTGGAAAAGAATGATAAGAACAGAATATCTGCTATTGATGATTTGATTTCCCGTAGCCACGTTAAATGGCTTGGGGATTATTACATTAGTGATTTCAGCTATAAGGAATGGACTGATCTTATTTATGTTTTTAAGGGTAAGTTGTCCAGTGAAAAATAACGCATGTCGGATCATGGCTCATCACTCACATCACAGGTCATCTTCTGCTTTAATGATTACTGATGGTTTTTGGTTATTTTTGGAGAATGAGAGCTGCAATTAATGCCAGAATTTTTCTCACCTAACCATGCTCCATGCTGTCAATTTATGGCCTGGCTAAATACTGAATAAGTGCTTTTTGCATTGAATAAAAGTGAGAGTTAAAGTTGATTTATTGATGGAAAAATTAATGTGTTTTTCGCTAATAAGTCGTCAGTCAATAAGAAAAGTGTTTAAATGAATAACATCAGTGGGTTAACATTGTTAGCTGATCAATCCACTATTCAGTGGGGATTTATGGATGAAGAATTTACATTGACATTATCAGGAATCGATCAGGTGTTAGTTGATGAAAGCAGAGATTTAATATTTGTTCTTGATCAGAAGGAAAGTTTGCCTGAAAGACTCACTATAATAAATGCGCAGGGCAAAATTTTATCATCTTTTTCACCGCCCGATGGTGGAGCATTCTACTACATGACGGTGGATTCAAAAAAAGAAGTCTTAATAGTCTGCGTTTTTACTGGCAAAATTGATGGCTGGAGTGACTGGCATTTCTCTTTCCATCAGCAAACTAATCAACTGGTGCGGTTATCACGAGCTTACTGATGCTGTAAAAGTTAATATAAATCATAATGGCCGCAGCGAATTATACCGGCCCTCACTGCCTGCAATGCGAATGTTATACTAATGATTAAATGACCTGTGAATTCGGTCGTGTGAGTGGGTTGAGGTATCAGAAGCATGGCCTGTGAGGTGGGTAGTGTATTGTAAAGAAATGGCTCAAAAACTATTAATTGAATTTATGAATTTAAAAAACATTCTAATCAATGATGGAGAGCGTAACTGGATTAGAGGCGTTTTATCAATAATAGAAAAGCTCAGGGTTTCTATCGACTCTCAGGGGGGTGAATCAGCAAGTTATTGTAAGGATGCATGTGATACATGGAGGTTAATGTATGGCGGAAATGGTTCTTTCTCTGATTATCATCTCTGGCATGATGATTACAATGAGAGGGTTAAACGTAATATTCCGCTGGATTCAATAAAGAGTAATATCGCTAAGATTCTTGATTACGTGGAAAAATAGCAAATCGTTTGTCTGGAGATTATCGGTTTCATGTTTTCCTATCTGTCATTCCATAACGCGGTTAAAAGTGTTTCCAGCCTGTTGCGTTTTCTATATTGTCAGGCAGGGCATGCAAAAATAGCGCCGTGCATCCATAGGAAAGCTTATGGAGACTCATGTGGCAGCTTTACATCCTGACCTATTCGTTATGTGAACGACGGTGTTGAAAATAAGTCTGGGTGCGAAGAGCACTTCAATCAGGCGTTTTGCTCAGGCCCGGAGAAGTGCAGTCAGGTTTCTGACATATTCATCAGACCCCTTTAATTATTAATCGGTATTGAATATGCAATATCAAATCTTTTGCGATTATGGGATAACCCTTGTAGACAGGGATGGGATTCTTATTGCTTTGTTTGACTCGGGCAGGCTTGTTCCTGAATATCTTGAAGCTGAAATTAGCATGCATGAAGCTCTAAAAATCAAAAAAAGCCAACAGGATGCCTATGAAGTTATTATGTCATTAGGAGACAGGATTAAAAAAGTCCCACGAAAAACCTGAAGGATTTAAAGATTTTTATCGTAAATTTTATTCCAATGTATGAGAAAGGTTTGCTTAAGATACTATATTTCTGTCCTTATAACAGGATGCTCAGGCCAGTTTTATGACAATACAACGTGTCGCTAAGGTGTTGGTGATGGAAAAAATTATATTTAGTGGCTATGGCATGTTCATCACTGAAGAGAATAGTAAGTATTACATCAACTTTGATGAAGGCGGCATTAGCAATAAAGATATAAGATATGAAATAAGTGAACAGGAGGCTATTAAAGCTCGCCAAAGTGGGCTGGATGCTTATGAAGTGATGTTAAGGTCCCAGTCCAGAGCAAGAAAATGTAACTTGTGATTGAGTATTTTTTGCGTAAAGCCACTTGAATCTGCCAGGGTAAATAAGGCTAGCTGAATCGACTCTCGATTTAACGCGTAAAAAATGAAGTAAAGAGTGGCATTGAGGATCATGGCAGTCTGCGAACGTTGATAAGGCAACGATTAAAGTAAATTTTACATTGCATAGCTCTCGCCGGACTGGTAGAAGACACTAGTATTGCCCGGAAGAAAAATACAGATGGAAATCTCCAGGACTGCTGTAGATCGTCTTCAGAATATCCCGTGGTTTGTTAATTTAGGTAGAGGCGGTTATTTGAATGATATAAAAAACATAACTGCTGAATCATATTTTATCAGCCATATAACGAGCGTCGACTGGGAAGATGTAACGCTTCAGGCGGGTAATGCGATAAACGGATATCTGTCAAAATGACAAAGCTTGAAATATCATTACTGGAATGGTCTTGTCAGAAAAGCGAAAGAGATACCATCATGTATTTGGCTGCTATTTTCCAACTAAATTTCTGGGCTGTATTATTTATGCTTTCGTGTCAACTCCATTCCTACATTAAAGTGGAGTGATAAATTGTATGTTATTTTTATTTCAGATGTATAATTAACACAATTATTATAGATAGAGGTGGTTAAAATGGCAGGGTTAAATACCTTTAAAAATTTGAATGTTAAATGTGAGAAGTATTATAACCTTCTTACAAAAACGATTCCCATTAAAAAAGTACTATCAGAAGAGAAAGTAATTGATAAGCGCAGGATTGGATTCTATCTTTTTATTTTAGAGTCTTTTGGCAGAGGAAAGGATATCGTTGATCTTTCACAATGTATTATTGATTCTGATTTCAATGATATTGTTTATGGTGTGGGGCATGATGATCTTGGTATTGATGCTGTCCTGTTTGATGACGAAAATCAAGAGATAAACCTCTTCAACTTTAAATACAGAGAAAAGTTTAGCGCAACATCAACGCAAGCTATTAATGATCCCTTTATAAGTTCAAAGTATTTCAACGCAATTGAAACTGAAAATCTATCTGGTGTTAACGGAAAGGTGAAGGATTCGTTAGAAAGAATCATAGAGTTATTAAATGGCAATAATATATGGAAAATAACTTTTTACGCCGTAAGTAATGAGAGTAATAACATACGGTTAAACGATCCTCATTTGGATAGATTGAGAGATATATATGATCTTGAAGTGAAGTCAATATCATTAGATTATATTTCTGATATGATGTCTTTAAGGCCAGAGCCAATATGTGCATCAATACTGTTTGATTCAACTTGTATTATGCCTTATGTTGAACATGAATTGTCATCTTCTAAATCCTATATAGTTAGAATGAAAGCGAGTGAATTAATAAGAATTACTTCTAAAAATTCTTCGCTAAGGGATGATTATAATATTGAAGATATACATCCTTTGTCAAAAACCGAATTAGATTATGGTGTTTTGTTTGATAATGTTCGTGGTTTTGTTATGAACTCAAAGTATAATGTAAACATAAAGAAAACACTAAGCAATAGTCCGTCAAAATTATTTATGTATAATAATGGAATTACAATGGTAGCTAAGGAAATACATTCTGAAGGTATCAATGGTAACAGAAAACAAAAGATGAGGATAAATGATTTTCAGGTTTTGAATGGTGGGCAAACATTACGAACTATCCACGACTTTAATAAAGAGTCGGAAAAGAATATAACTGACATTCTTAATGAATGTGAAATTCTTGTGAGAATTTTCTCATCTAGTGGTAATGATAATACAATAAATAAGATTGCGGAATATACAAACAGCCAAAATTCAATTTCTACAGCCGATCTAAAATCTTTAAGCTCAGAACAGATCGATATTGAAAACTATTTATCTAATTATGACATTCTTTACTCTAGGAAGAGCGGCGATATAGGTGATAGTGATAAAAATTACAATTATCAAATCACAATGGAGAAATTTGGTCAGCTTTTATTAGCGATTAAAAAAGGAGAGCCGGACAAATCATCAAATCATAAGCAATACATTTTCAGCAAATATTATGATGACCTTTTCTTAAATGGTTTTGATGTTTCCGAATCACTTGAAATTATTAATAAATATAAAAAATCAATTGCAGCATATTATAAACGACCAGATGTTGTTTTTATGGAACAAAAAATTTATTATTTAGTTTATATGATTAGCAAATACCCATCATGTAATGTTGATATTCTTATTAGTATTCTTGAGGAAGAAATATCCACTTTCCGTGAGGGTGATAAATCTTTGTCAGATGCAAGGAAAATGATACAGGTGCGCTTCCGGGAAGGTCTTGAATTATCTCTTAAACAAAAATTGGAAAGTCTTGGATAACATCAATGGAAGGGCTTAATTTAATTAAGCCCACTGATTATAAATCATGCAAAAATAGAAGCACATAGTTTACAGCATTATTAATGCTTATCTTTTTCATCAATTATTATTTTTTTTGGTGTTTCAGTGATAACCGACCAGTTTAAATCAAATGCGAGGCATGATTTATCATCAATCCTTAAATAACTTCTGTTTTTCTCTTTTTCACCACAGTCCGATATGAATGTTGAATCTGCAAGCAACGCCAGCCTTATGAAATAGGGTGAAATATAAGCAACACCCATTAAGAAGGGAATAAGTAAAATCATTAGAAAATAAAATCTATTTGCGAAGATATAATATCCTGATTTTGTAATTCTATTTTTTAAATTTGTAGTCATGAAAAAGGATAGTTGAGCTAAGACCTGGATTGATAATAATAAAAAAAGAGAAAGCAAGGCTATTAGTATATAAACTAATATGATAGACACAGGTACTGCCATAATTAAAGGTGCAAATTTTAACTTGTCCTCGCTAATGCCAATTGAATAGCTTAATATTTTAAGTGATATTATATAAGATATGAACCAAATGAATATATTGTAAAATTTTATCATGAAAGCACTTTTAGCTATTATTATTAGTTTTTTACTGATGGGGTATATTTCTTTTAGGCTGATTAAAAACATCAATACAAAAGCAGAGTAAATATGTTGCTTTAACAGGAGGGCAGCAATAATCGTATATGCTATAAATGTAATGACATTATATTTTTTTTCAAAAAGCCAGTTCAAAGTTAGTGTAAAAATTTTTTTCATTTTAAATCTTCCTAGAAGATGCTATTTTTCGATTTTTATTTTGTAAATATATAACTTGTCATTTATTACTGCATTTTATTCTCACAAATAAATGCTATTGGAGGGTGAGGTTAAATTTTATTCATTTTTCCTTTGAAAGGAAAGATCCCTATTTTACGCGCTTGCTCGCATTTATCGCGAGACTCGGCAGGTTTAACCGTCGGATACTCACCCAACGCAAACATGCTGGGTTTACTGTTTTTTTAAAATGATCGCGTCATGCCCAATTGCCACTTGTTTTTATTTCAAGTTTGAGGCCGCTGAAATCCTTGAGCCGATGGTTTTTTTTCGGCTAGACAGCGCGGCATTGATTATCTATGAGCATAACGGTGCCTTGTTTTTTTAATACCGTTCTTGAACTCACTTAAATGAAGATGGAAAAATTAATACTCATCCATATACTAATTTATGATTGCGTCATTACGAAATGAAGTCAGACTTTATGAAATAAAAAATCCACGCAAGAGCGTGGATTTATTCTGTGATGGTCATGAGATTCAGTAAAACCCCATGAGACAACAATTTTTAATCAGACGTTAAACAGGAAGTTCATCACATCGCCATCTTTCACGATGTACTCTTTACCTTCTGAACGCATCTTGCCGGCTTCTTTAGCACCTTGCTCGCCTTTATAAGCGATGAAATCTTCAAACGCGATGGTCTGGGCGCGGATAAAGCCTTTCTCGAAGTCGGTGTGGATTTTACCGGCTGCCTGTGGAGCCGTCGCGCCAACCGGGATGGTCCAGGCGCGTACTTCTTTCACGCCAGCGGTGAAATAGGTCTGCAGGTTCAGCAGGGAGTAACCGGCGCGGATAACGCGGTTCAGGCCTGGCTCTTCCAGTCCCAGCTCTGCCATGAACTCGTCACGGTCTTCATCTTCCAGCTCAGCGATATCCGACTCAACGGCGGCGCACACGGGCACCACAACTGAACCTTCCGCTTCGGCGATAGCACGCACCTGATCCAGGTACGGGTTGTTCTCGAAACCATCTTCATTGACGTTAGCAATGTACATAGTGGGTT
>Ga0308170_10002436_pt1 | contig 15999 bp, 11 predicted proteins | sample PhyBR2_2_FD_202136 | JGI IMG/M metagenome (GOLD analysis project Ga0308170, IMG submission 202136) | Phyllosphere microbial communities from UC Gill Tract Community Farm, Albany, California, United States - DLSLSB.R2 | ecosystem: Host-associated > Plants > Phyllosphere > Unclassified | place... | reverse complement strand
TGGGAACGTGACGCCGAGCTGCTTCTCGAGCTCGCCGAGCATGTCGAACCGCTTCCACGGCGTCGTGAAGTCGAGCTCGAGCTCGGGGCCCTCCTTGCCCTCCGGGTGGTACTTGATCTTGTAGCCGCCCGTGAGGTGCTTGACGAGGCCGCTGATGAGCGACTCGGTGAGGTCCATGAGGTCGTGCATGTCTGCGAGCGAGGGTGTCGTCGTGCGTCAGTCGCTGCGACGAGGAAGAGGAGGGAGGGGAGCGAGCGGGAGGGAGGACTCACCGGCGTAGGCCATGTAGAACTCGCAGATCGAGAACTCGGGGTTGTGCGTGAGGTCGATGCCCTCGTTGCGGAAGACGCGGCCGATCTCGTACACGCGGTCGAGGCCGCCGACGACGAGCTCCTTGAGGTAGAGCTCGGGCGCGACGCGCATGAAGAGGTCGAGGTCGAGCGCGTTGTGGTGCGTGATGAAGGGCTTGGCCGTCGCGCCGCCGGCGATCTGGTTCATCATGGGCGTCTCGACCTCGAGGAAGCCGAGGTTGTCGAGGAACTTGCGCACGTAGTTGATGATGCGCGCGCGCTTGATGAAGACGTCGCGGCGCTCGGGGTTCATGATGAGGTCGAGGTAGCGCTTGCGGTGGCGCTGCTCCTGGTCCTTGAAGCCAAAGTGCTCCTTGGGGAGCTGGTGCAGGTTGGGCGACAGGAGGACGCACGACGTCGGCGCGATCGAGAGCTCGTTGCGCTTGGTGCGGATCGGGTTGCCCGTGACGCCGAGGATGTCGCCGCGGCGGAACAGGCCGTGGATCGCCTCGAACTCCTCGGGCGACTCGGACTCGCTGCGGGCGGGGGAAAGAGGGGTCAGTCGTTGAGCGACGAGGCGACGAGACGGTCGACGAGGAGGACGAGGACGTACTTGGCGTTGGCCATGACCTGGATCTTGACGCCCTCGCTCCACAGGTCGTAGAAGCGCAGCTTGGCGCCCTGGGCACGCATGCTGTGGATGCGGCCGGCGACCGAGACGACGTCGTCGCTGCGCGAGCCGGCCTCCTTGAGCGACGAGCCGTACTTGTCGATGAAGGTCGGGATCGAGACGGTGACGTGGAACTTGTGCGGGTACGGGTTCGGGGTCGAGAGGGTGCGCTGGTCGTTGGGGATGGCGCGCAGCTTCTGGATGGCGCGCGAGCGGATCTCGTAGTATTGCTGCGGGCGAAGGAGACGGCGTCAGCGGGGCACGAGTGAGCAGGACGGCGAGCGTGGACGCACGTTGGGCGAGAGCTCCTCCTCGGCGTCGGCAGCCGAAGTCTTGGCGGTCGGCTGAGCCGGTGCGGCGGCGGCCTGCGAGCGGGAGAGAGGGGTCAGGGTCGAGGTTGCAGGAGGAGGGAGAGGCGCGGGCGAGACGAGGGCGCACCTTGTCGGCCTTCTTCTTGGCGTTCTCGCGGGCCTTGATGCGCTTCTTGAGCTCGCTGTTGCGGAGAGAAGGGTCAGGACCGGCTCGTCAAGGCCGTCGAGAACGAGACGAGCGCACCTCTTGGAGACCATCTCGCCGGTCTCGGGGTCCTTCTGGAGGTTGGGGGCGCTGGCGGTCTGGTCGGCGGGGACGTCGGGGGTCTGGATGCTGGCCATGGTGGTGCGCTTGGGGAGGTGGTGGACGAGGGCGGGGCGGATGAAGGCGCGCGAGGTCGGGCGGAGAGCGGTGCAGGTAGGTCGAGACAAGAGCTGAAGGGGGCGCAAGAGCATGCACTGGCCTGTTTCGAGGTATGCAGAGTCAGCTCGGGTCAGGTCTGTGCAGCTGCAGCGGCTGCTGGACGGAGACGAGCGAGATGAGGAGCGACGGCTCACGTCGAGCGGATCTGACGACGGCGACGGCGGGGTGCGGGTCAGCTGGGTCGACGCAGGGCTACAGGAGATGGTGCTCACCTAGTCTGACGGTAGCCTCGGTGCTGGGTCGGCGAGGTTGGCGCTGGTCGTCGCGGGAAAAGGCCGCAGCTCGCCCTCACCCTCCAACCTCGGTTCTGCACCGTCTCACACGGCCCTTGCTGCCCTGTACATGCGCTCGATCTACTCGATGGCTTCGCCGAACCCGTCCAGCGTCAACAACGGCTCTCCTCGCCGCCCCTCTCCCCCTCCCGACCCCGCCCCTCGTCCTCATCAGTCAAGCCGTCGTCAAGCCCAACAAGGCCCTCCAGGACCAGCTCGACTCGCCCATCGCCCTCTTCAAGCACTCTTCAACAAGCTGCGCCGATTCGCACGCCACCTTGCGCGACACCGCCGCCGTTGCACCTTCGCCTTGTCTGCGCTCGCCCTCTCGACCCTTTCTCCCGCCCTTCACCACCGCAAGAACGAGACGCGCCGCCATTGAGCCGCACAACCTGCGCAACACGACCTCGTCGACGATCTGTTCGCCCCTCTGCGCCGCTCTCCGCCCATTCGCCTCGTCGACACGATGCTCGAGCCGACGGACCTGTCTCGCTCAAGTCCAGCAGCGCGGGACGAGCGAGAGCGAGGCGCAGCTGGAGCCGCCGACATGTACTTCTCAATGTAATGCAGCTCTTGGCAACGTGCGGCAACCTGTACGTGCTCGGCGAGAGCGATCGAGCAAGGTGCGCGAGCGAGGAGCGGACCGGTCGGCCTCTCGAGCTGGCAGGGCGAGGGCAGCACACGGCGAGAGAAGATGGGAGGAGAGCGACTCGCGATACGTGATTGTGCGCGCGCTACAGAGGTGCTAAGACGGAGCCAAGAAGGGCTATGTGCAGGATGCGAAAGTGGGGAAGGTCGTTATGTCGTTACGGCGAGAGGAGGGGGTATCGTTGGGGCTCGAGGAAGCGCGTCGCAGAGCGAGACGAGAAGGCTCTACTGCTGGAGGCCGAGGCCGCGCAGGAGGTTGTAGAGCGGGCCCTTGCCGCCGAGGAGGTTCTGAAGGAGCTGCTCGAGCTGGATGTTGATGTTGGCCGAGTTCGGGCCGCCAGAGGGCACGTCGCGCTTCTTGAGAACGTCGTCGAGCTGTGGAGAGGAAGAGAGGGACGAGGAGAGCGTCAGCACGAGCTCAGAGAGAGAAAGTCGAGCGAGGAGGAGGAGAGGCTCGAGCGCGGGAGGGAAAGGAAGAGAGGGACGCACGCCGGACACGGCACCGCTCGCAGCCTGCTCGGTGTTGACGACGACGCCGTTGAGGTTGTGGAAGAGCGGAAGGAGGACGTTCCAGTTGACGCCCTCGAGGAGGCCAAAGTTGTCGCGCTTCTCGTTCGCCGGCGCCGTCGTCTCGTCGCGCTTCTTGAGCGTCTTGTCGAGGCCGCCGACGAGGTCACTCACGAGCTGCTCGGCCGAGAGACCGGCGCCGTTGACGCCCGGGTACAGCTTGTGCAGGAGCGCGTTCAGGCCGGCGAGGAGCGGCAGCTCGTCGCGCTTGACGATGCCGTCAACGCCGCGCACGGCGCCCGTCGCCGTGTTCTCGGTGCCGACGACGACCTCGTTGAGGCCCGGGTAGAGCTGGTGGAGCAGGTTCTGCAGGCCCTGGAACAAAGGAAGGTCGCGCTCGCTCTGCGCACAGGAAGGACGAGTCAGCACGATGAGCGAGCGCAAGGGCAGAAGAGAGCGAGACGCACAATGTCGCGCTTGGCAGCGTCGCCGTGGTGGCGCTTGTTGATGCGGGCAGCGCCCGAGCGACGCTCACGAGCGGCGTGCGACTCGGCGACGGCGCGCCTCGCAAGCTCGTCGGCGTTCGACGCCTGCGAGCGCGCCATGCGGACCATGCGGTTCGATGCGTTGTCGGCCGACTGCGAGAGAAGTGCATTGAGGAAGGAGTCAGCTCGAGGAGCGAGGAAGGAGGAAAGCGAGGGAAGGGCGAAGGAGAGAAGGACGGACCAAGCCACGAGCCTCGACAGGAGCGTCGGCGGCGAAAACACTGGCGGCGAGGCCGAAGAGGATGGCGGTCTTGAAGAGCATGTTGAGATAGGTAGGCTGGCGAAGGAATGTGTGTGCGTGTGCGGTGGAGAGAGAGAGCGAGAGAGAGCGTGTGCGGTCGGCGTGCAAGTCGAGGAAGGCGGGATGGGGTGGGAGGTCCTGAAGAGACGGTGGAGGTCGCTGTGAGAGGGATGAAGGAGAGAGAGAGAAGGAAGGGAGGGAATGGCGGCTTTTGAGGCGACGAGCGGCCGGAGGACCGGCCGACGAGTGGAGGAGCCCACCGCGCTTCGTCGACGCAAGTCCTCGAGTCTGCTTGGCGCTAGGCGAGCTCGGGAGAGCGCAATGGGCTCTAGTTCATCATAGAGGGAGCGAAAGAGAATGAAGGATCTCCGGGCGAGAGAGCGATTCTCGCGCACTGCGCGGGAACCGGTCGAGGAGGACGCCGAGAAGTCGGGCTGCAGCGAGAGGACGAGGCGGTGCCTCGTGCCGAGGCACGCTAGGCGTGAGCTTGTAGTTTAGCTAGCCTGACCGGGCACGATCGCGTGCTCGGTGAGACCTGCGAGCGCTGGGAACGCGGAAGCGAGCATCGCGCTCGCCGTGCCTCGTCGCCGCCTGACGGAGCGCGGGACAGCGTGCACGCTCGAGATTGCACCTTGGAGAGCGCAGCGAGACTTTGCGCAAGCACCCGCAGCCGATGCGAAGCGCAGGAGGCGGCGCGGACGAGGCAAACCTCATCAGCTCTCCTCGTCATCGAGTCGCTGGACGCGAACACGAACCTGCCAGAGCTTGCGCTGCCTTCCGTGCTCGCTCGAAGCTGTCACATAGCTCCACAAGCGCTGCTCGAGCCATGCGCAGGTGCTGCTGACGGTCCCTCTCGCAGGCACGAGCAACGGCGGTAACCGCGGGACAGCAGCTGACGAGGCTCGCGAGACAGCGACTTCTTGCTCGTGAGAACGAGGAAGCCGAGCGAGTTGCTCTGCGCCTGCGCGCAAGCTTCTCGGGCGAGACGGCATCCCGGCAAGGCAGGTGGCCACCGCGGGAACGAGCTCTCGGAGACGGTCAAGCAAGACAGCGGCCCTGGCTGGCTGCGCGCTTGAGAACGAGGATCTGCGAGGAGGGAAGAGAGCCGAGAGGGCAACGCCGGGACGAGGTCGAGCTCGTGCGCCGAGACGAGCGGCTCTCTCGCGAGGACGGACGCCGTGAATGAGTGCAAGCGACTTGCGCGGGACGGATAGGAAAGCTACCAGGGTGACCAGAGGAGGAACAGCACAAAGCCAGGAGGGGAGGGGGAAGAAGTACAGAGGGGGAGAAAGGGCGAGGGAGAGGAGGGGGACCGTGCGCTCAGGGCTTGGCCGCCGACGACTGCGTCTCGCGCTCGAACTGCTGCTTGAGGCCGCTGAGGAGCGACTTCTTCATGCGCTTCTCTGCCGAGCCCGTGTCCTCGGCGGCGTCGCCCTCGGCGGTCGACTGCCCCTCGGCCTTGGCCGCCGGCGCCTGCTGCTGACCCGATACCTCGGCGTCGAGCTTGAGCTTGGTCGTAGCGAGCTCGTACATGGCCTCGTCGAGCGAGCCCTTGGTGAGGAGGCGGACGATGTCGACTTGGCGGGTCTGGCCGATGCGGTAGCAGCTGTGAGGGGGAGGAAAGGGTCAGCGAGAGCTCGAGACGAGCGAGACGGCGAGCGGGCTAGACGGCGACGCACCGATCCTCGGCCTGCTTGTCGTTGTGCGGGCTGCGGAGGGAGAGGTAAAGATAGAGTCAGCAAGGGGCCGTCACGGTCCGAAAGCAGGAGCGGGACGGACTTGTAGTCGCAGTCGTAGAAGATGACGGTGTTGGCGGCCGTCAGGTTGAGGCCGAGGCCGCCTGCGCGCGTCGACAGCACTGCATGGGGCGTGCGAGAGTCAGCATGAAGGTGCCGAGCCGAGAACGTGCGAGGAGGAGGAGGAGGAGGAGGAGGAGGGACGCACAGAACACGGTGATGTCGTCCGTCTTGTTGAACGCGTCGACGAGGTTCTGCCGGTCCGAGACGGCCGTCTGGCCCGTGAGCTTGAGGTACTTGAGCTCCATCGTGTCGAGCACCACCTCGAGGATGTCGAGGACCTGGGTGAACTGGCTGAAGATGAGGACGCGGTCGCCGCGCGCCTTCATGACCGGCAGCAGCTCTTGCAGCTTCTCGATCTTGCCCGCCGACATCCACTCGTCGTTCTTGAGCGCGTACTTATTGAGGTGCTGCGAGCGAGCAGGGAGGGGAGCCGGGTCAGGACCGGGTCGACCACCTCAGGCTCAACGACGACGAGGAGAGAGCGACGACGCACCTTGTACGTGAGGCAGAAGCGGTGCAGCTCAAAGTCGGTCATGACCTCCATGTCCTCGAAGATGAGGTCCTTGTTGCGGTCGAGGAACTCCTCCTCCTTGAGGCAGTCGCGCGACATGAGCCGCAGCGTCTTCTCGTCGTACAGGCGGCGGAACAGCATCGGGTGGTTCGAGGCCTGCGAGTCGATGTAACAAACCGTCAGTAGAGGTGCGAGGTGCTGCGAGAGGCGAAGGAGGAGAGAGAGAGCGCACCTTGCGAAGGTCGGTCAGGACGTGAGCGCTCGAGGTCGTGTCGGCCTTGTTGCCCATCTTGGTCGACGGCGCGGCGACCTTCTTGGGCCGGCCTCGCGGCTTGGGCTTCTTGTCGACGTTGTCGGCCTCCTCGCCGCCGGTCCCGGGCGCGTCCTCGTCCTCGGACGCCTGCGCCTCGAGCTCGTCGTCCTCGGCGTTGACGAGCGCGCGCCGGCTGCGCTGGATCGCCTCCTCGTACACCTCGCGCTGCAGGTCCGTCATGGCGCAGTACTCGATGCGCTCGGTCTTGCTCGGGAGGTCCTTGAGGACTTGGGCCTTCTTGCGCCGCAGGACGAAGGGCGTCATCATCTTCTTGGCGCGCGTGATGCGCTCGCGCGAGAGAAGGTTGGTCGCCGAGCCGGGCTGCACCTTGAAGATGGCGCGCAGCGACTCGTTGGCGTCGCGGAACTGGTCGGGGAGGATGAACGAGAGGAGCGACTGCAGGAGCGAGCGAGCGAGAGGGAGGAGAGGAGGGAGCGTCAGCCGACCGACGACGAGGACGATGGGTGAGAGGAGAGAGGAAGAGGGACGCACGACGAGCTCTTGCAGGTTGTTCTGCAACGGCGTGCCCGTCAGGAGGAGGCGCCACTCGGCGCGCACCTGCATGAGGTCCTTGTACTTCTTCGACTCGGAGTTCTTGAGCTGGTGGCCCTCGTCGAACACGGTTACCTGCACGCGATGGACGGTGTCGAAGAGGGTAGGAGAGGAGAGAGAGGGAGAGGGAGGCAAGAAGGGAGAGGCAGAGTCAGCTCAGTCGGCGAGGCAGGCAGGGAGGAGGGAGAGGGGGACGCACCTTGAAGTCCATCTTGCGCTTGAGGAACTTCTGGTCGTCGGTCGAGCCGGTGGCGATGTTGTAGGTCGTGACGACGCAGTCGAGGTCGTCCATCGAGCGCAGCTCGCCGCGGAGCTCGTAGCGCTCGCCCTGCGAGCCGTAGTAGCTGCGGACGACGAGGTTGGGCGCGAACACGCTGAACTCGCGCATCCAGTTGTCGAGCGTCGACGAGGGGACGATGACGAGGTGCGGGCCGGGCTCGTTCGTCGCCTTGAGGTGCGCGAGGAGCGCGATGACCTGGGCCGTCTTGCCGAGGCCCATCTCGTCGGCGAGGATGCACGACGTGCCGCGGCGGTACAGCAGGTTGAGCCAGTTGACGCCGAGCATCTGGTAGTCCTTGAGGTGGATGCTGTCGGGCACGCCGGCGGGCTGTTTGCGGATGTAGTCCTTGAACGCGGCGCGCACTCGAGGGTCGTTGGACGTGTCGACCCGGGTCGCGATCGTCTCCTCCGAGATGGCGACAAGGTCGAGCCCGACCTCGTTGCCGCCGCTCGGGCCTGCGGCTGCGCCGGCCGCCGTCGCCGCCGTCGTCGTCGCCGCCGTGACCGCCGCGCCCGACGCCCAGACCTGCATGATGCCGCTCAACTCGCGCCCGATCTGCTCGCACTCGCCGAGGACCTTGTCGACCTCGCCCATGCCCGTGACGACGTCGAGGTACGTGTCCATCATGTTGTTGCCGACGCCCTTCTGCTTGCGGGTGCGCGTGCGGAAGTCGGCGGCGGTCGTGAACGGGCGCAGCTTCATCGTCAAGGTCGCCTGCGTCGCGTTGCAGCCTGCGTCGAGAGAGAGAGCGAGAGAGAGAGTCAGCAAAGGCGAGACGAAGGAAGAGGCGCCGGGCGCGAGGAGAGAGCGAGAGGGAGAGCGAGAGGGAGAGGACGCACCGGCGAGCTCCATGAGCATCTCCTTGGTGCACGTGTTGAAGAACTCGACGGCGAGCGCCTCGCGCTTGGCGACCAAGGCCGGATTCTCCCTCGCGCCGTACTCGTCGCCGCTGCCCTGCGAGTCGTAGTCGCCGCCGTCGTCGTCCGAGTCGCTCGCGTACGCGCGCTTCTTGGGCTTCTTCTTGCTGCTGCTCGCGCCGCCGGCGCTGTTGGCGAGCATGAGCTGCCGCGCGAGGATCGAGCCGCTCGTCGCCGGCGGGGCGGCCTTGGGCGGGGCCGGCTTGGGCTGCGCGCGCGGCTGAGGGTGCGGCTGGGCGTACTGGCCGTGCGCCGCGTACGGCGGCCCATAGCCGCCCTGCTGGCCCGGGTACGCGCCGTGCGGGCCTCGGTAGGCGTTCTGGCCCGCGTACGGCTGCCCGGGCTGGGCGTAGACGCCCTGCGGGCCGTAGCCGGCCGGGGCGTAGCCGCCTTGGCCGTACGCGCCCGGCGGGTACTGGCTCGCGCGCTGCTGCTGCTTGCCCTGCTCGGTCTTGCGGATGACGTTGATGTACTGCTTGAGGACGCCATACTCGGCGTCGGTCATCGTGCCGCTGAAGTAGGCCTTCTGGAGCTGCTGGTAGTGAGCGACGTGCGCGCTCGTCATGCCGGCGAGGCCCTCGGCGGCGGGCGGGAAGGCGAACGGCGCCGGCTGCGTCGAGCTCGACATGTGCGGCTGCTGAGGCGGCTGCCCGGGGAGGGCGGGCTGGATCGCGCGCGGCGGACCGGCGGCGGCGGGTGCGGCGCCGGGCGTGTAGCGGCCCTGCTGGACGGCCTGCTGGTAGGCGAGGTGCTGGTACTGCTGCGCCTGCTGGGCGTGCTGCGCCTGCTGCGGCGTCATCATGCCGTGCTGCGCCGAGCCGGGGTGCTGAGGGGGGTACGCCGACGTCGGCGTGCCCGGCGCGCCCGACATGCTCTGCCGCAGAGCGGCGTGCTGCTGCTGCTGCATCGGGTGCTGCATCGGGTGCTGCTGCGGGGGCTGACCGGTGCGCGCCGCCTGCGCCGCGAGCGCCGCCTGGTACTGCTGCGGCGTCAAGCCGCCGGGGACGCCGGCGGGCGGGCCGGGCGCGGGCGAGCCCGTCGCGACGGGCTGGTTGACGGCGGCGTAGGCGGCGTTGTACGGCGAGGGACCGCCGGGTGGAGCGCCGGCGAGCTGATGCGGCGCGGCCTGGGCGGGCGAGCCGTTCGAGAGCGGCTTGGCGTCGAGGAGGGCGGCGAGGGCGGCGTTGAAGTCGTGCGGGTGACGCTGGAAGGCGGCCCAGCACTTGTCGGGCGGGAAGGCCGGGCCGACCTGCTGGCAGAAGGCGCGGAAGGCCGGGTCGTCCATGGGCGAGCGCTGCGCCGGGTGCTGCTGCTGCTGCTGCTGGGCCGACGACGACGGCGGCATGCCCTGCGCCGGCATGCGGGGCGACATCGACGCGTAGCCCATCGAGGGCGAGCCGCCGACAGGGCGCATGCCGCCGAGCGCAGGTGAGCCGCTGGACGCTCCGAGACCCGCCGACGAGCCGGGCTTGACGTCGGCGTCGCCGCCGACGTACGGCTTGGTGTCGGGCGCGCCTCCGTACGGCTTGACGTCGACGCTACCGGTGTACGAAGGCGTCGGGGCCATGCTCGCGCTCGCCGAGCCGTTCTCGGACGGCGCCTCGGACTTGACGTGGACGTCGGCGAGGCGGTTCTGCAGGTTGGCCGTGAAGCTGCCCGGTCCTTCTTCTCCCTGTTGCGCGCAAGGTGTGCGAAGAGTCAGCTCTGGATCGACGAGGGAGGGGGGGGGGGGTTGTGAGCGGGAGGGAGGAGGACGCACCTCGGGACCGGGTCCACCACGACGGAGCCGCTTCCTCGGCTGGTCCTGCGGCGTCATCGGGTTCATAATGCTCGAGCCGCCGGGCGTGCCCGACGTCGTGCTCGAGTCGGCCGACGCCTGCCGGCCCATGCCCGTCGTGCGCGGGCCCTCGTACAGCGCGCCGGCGGCGTAGTCGTCCTGGCCGTTGCCGCCGCCGTCGACGCCGCCCGTGCCGTTCGAGGGGGGAGGGTAGGACGAGATGGTGCGGTCGGACGAGTTGTCGGTGCCGTAGAGCGAGGTGCCGGGCTGGGCGGCCTGCGACGGCGACGACTCGAGGGGCCGCTTGGTGCCGTTCGAGGCGGCGTCTCCTGCGAGGGGGGCAAGAGGGAGAGAGGGAGGGAGTCAGCTCTAGGTACTCGGTGCACCGTGCTTGGACATGCTGGTCGAAGAAAGGTGCACGTCGGCGCGAGGTCGGCGCAGGAGGACGACCCGCAAGAGCGGTCGAGGCGGCGCCGAGCGAGAGCGCGACAGCAAGCTCGACTCGCAAGCCCGACGACAACCTCGACCGTGCCGGGTCCTGGACCCCACTCGAGCGACTCGTCGACCGACCCCACTCGGGAACCAGGAGGGGAAGCGGACGAGGTGCGCCGGCCCACAACAAACGCGACGACGCGCACCGGGCCTGCGAGCGCACACGGGCCACGAGCTGGCTCGAGGCTTGGTGCGAGCGGTGCACCGAGGCCCGTCGGTGCTCGACCGGGCGATCGCTGAACACGGCAAGGCTCGTGCTCGCCGCGTCTCGAAGGAGGAGCGGCCTGGCGACCGAGACCGTCCGCCGCCCTTCGACCACACCCTCGTCGCTCGAGATGGGAGACGCACCGTTGGGCGCAGACATGCTGTGCGGCTGCCACGCGGCTTCTTGTGCTGGTGTGGCCTCGGTCGCAGGGCGAGGGTGCCGCGCTGTGGGACGAGAGGGCGAGGCGGGCGAGTGCGAGGCGAGGGCGCGACGGCTCGGCGGCTGCTGTGGTCGGCTCGGCGGGTGGCGCAGGCGGGTGGTGCGGGTGCTGGTGTGCTGCTCGAGGTGCTCGCGCTGCTGCTCGAGGCCGAGGGCGGGGTGGGGTGGGACGAGGTCGCCCTCTCGCTCTCGCCGCGGACGAATCGCTGCCGCCCGCTCGAGGGGGGACGAGCCCGTTGCTTCTCTCGCTCCTCTCGCACAGGTAACCGCAGCTGCTCGTACTCGCACTCGACACACGCTCACACGGCGACCGTCCTCCACCGGCAAACGATCACCGGCGAACCCGAGATTCAGACCCCGCCCTTCGACTTCCTCCTCGAGCGGGCGCAACCGGGGTTTCGCCGACTCAAGGTCACGGCGAAGCCTTGCCATTTTCCGTGCTCGTCGTCGTGCGTCCTCTGCGTCGGTCTGTCAAAGAACGGCACGGCCGCAGCCGCTCGCTTTGTCCTGCGACGCCGTCCCTTTCTTCCTCGCGCTCGCACCCGCCGAGTCGGCTCTCGAGCCTCGAGCGCAGCCTTCTCAACTCGCTCGTGCGCCCTTTCTCCGCTCGCTCGAGCCTCGTGCACGTCGGCCCCAGGCGTCGACGCCGAACGCTTCGAGGTCAAGCTCTCGATGCGCGCCATTGTCCTGCGCTCGAGGCTCCTCTCTCGATGCTCGCTCGCTCACTGCACAGCGGCGCGGTGCTCTTCTGCTCGCTCGTCTCGCTCCAACTCTGCCCGTCTCGTCGCCGTCATCGCTGCGCCGTTCATCCGCCAGGCCTCGCCTGTCCGTCACTCCTTTACGACCTTCACGCCGCGCGAGGTGATGCTCGCCGCCCGCTCGTTCCTGCTCGTCTCCGTCGGCGCTCTCCTTTGTGCGTCTCTCTACCGCATCGTCGACCAGTCCAAGAGGCGCCGAGCTGACGCTCGACCTCTCGCAGCAACCCTTGCGACCGCGCGCACCGACCCCCTCCATCCTCCTCTCCATCCGGGCCACCTCTCGCACGAGTCCTCTCTCCACCCTTCGGCGCTCTCGTCCCGCTCCCTCCTCCATGCACGCCAAGCCATCCTTCCTGGAGCAGGAGAAAGTGCGGCAGCTCGAGAGGCGCAGGCGCAGCGAGATGCGGTGAGCCGGCTCGATGGCGCAAGGAGGGCGGTCGAGGCGGTCGGCGCCGACGTGACTCGACGAGCCGAGCGAGTCAAGCGCGCAAGAGGTGGAGCTCGACAGCAGGAGACGGTCGAAGAGGAGGGAGCCGCCGTCGTACGTCCACCGCCGGTGTCCCCGGTTTGCGAAGGTCGAAGCTGACGTTCGTCCTCGAGCGCGCAGCACGACACGCTCTTCCGCCTCATCCAGATCCTGTCAGTCTCGGCAGACGCGCCATCGACTACCGCAGCGACGAGCACCTATACGAGCGACGACCCGCTCGACGCCATCGCCGACTTTGCGGCCGCCCATCGTCGTCCCGCGGCCGCCGCTGCACCGTCCGCCTCGCCCGCACCGGTTCCCTCTGGACATGTGCGCGCTCGTCGCTCCCTCCCGGCCCGCGTCGACGTACGTGCTGTCCCTCTTCCTGCTCGGACCCTCAGCACGACTCGAGCGGCAGGACCTGACGCTCGGCCCTCTTCTTCGCCCGCAGCGCGACCCGCTCACAGCGCTCGCTGCCCTCCTCGACACGCTCGACCGCACCATCTCGGTCCCACTCGGCGACATCCTCCCCTCGCTGCCGCCGGTACTGCGCGACGCCGTGCGCGCACTGCTCGAGTCGGTCGGCGAGGAGACGGCCGGCGTGGTCGAGGGGGCGCTGCTCCAGGGCGGCGTCGAGGTGGCCGGCGCCGAGCAGGTGCTGCTGGGGCTTGGCGGCGACGATGTCGAGGGCGGGAAGGAAGCGAGGATGGCAGCGCTGCTGCGCCTCGTGCGGGGGAGCGTCGCCGGCATCTGAGAGTCGCTCGAAGATGCGCTTGGAGGCCGAGCATACCCAGAGGTTGCATCCGTAGATACCCGTCTGCTAAGGTCTCAGTCTGTGCAGCTTTGGAGCGTGCAGAGAGAGCGCAGAAGCGGCAGCAGCCCGGTGCGAGGAGGTTCAGCGCTCGGAAGCAGAGCCTGGTGTGCCGGTGGCAGCGCACAGAGACTCGGGGCGTGCGAGACGCATCGTAGCAGAACAAAGATGGCGCCTGGGTCCACAGAGCCCGTCCAGCACGACTGAGTGGAGCGAGGCGGCGCCGAGTAGATGAGGATTGGGCGAGCCGGATGGGACGACGGCCGTTCGGACGAGACTGATGGTAGCGCGGCGCGAGCAAGCAGATGTGCCGCAGCACGTGCAAGGCGGCCATGCTGCACCTAGAGCAGGAGGCGGTGGTGCTCGAGGAGAGCCTCGTCTCGAGCTCGAGGAGGAGCGAGTTGGCGCATCACACTACGCTCGCCAGCTCAGGACGCACTAGCTGCGCCTCGGACACACTCCAAGCACCGCCATCGACGCCCGCACCAGGCCGCCCCGACGTCGCAAGACCCTCCTCACCTCGCCCTCCTCCTCGTCCTCCGCCCGCCCAAGATGGTCCGCCTCATCACGCAGAACCTCCTGTCGTGCCCGTCGCGCGCGTGCGCCTACCCGACCAACTTCCCCCTCACGTTCCGCAACGTCGCCAAGCTCGAGATGGTCGACGCCGAGTTCAGCGAGGAGTTCCTGCGCGGCGTCCTGAGCCGGCTCGAGTGGGCGGCGCTGAGGAAGAGTGCGGCAGAGGTGCGTCCCTATCCCTCCTCTCATTTTATGTCACACGCGCTGGTGGACGGTCTGGTCGAGGCGGGCTGTGCGCTGTGCCGGTCGAGATGTGGCCCAGGGAGGCGGTGCAGCTCGACGGGGTGGAGCTCTGCGGTGGCCGGCACGAGCTCTCCGGGCTCGAGGCTCTCGCCAGACTCGCCGAGACTACCTATGGATCGGACGCTCGCCGAGATGGGACGGAAGGAGGGGTCTGCGTCGTCGTCGCGGCGGCCCGAGCACTCTCGAGCGCGGCTCTTCTCTCGAACACCCTGTGCCCCTCGCTCTGGACCTTTCGCTGACTCTCCATTCTTCTCCCTCTCGCAGCTCGGCAACACGGACCTGCCGGAACAGTCGCCCGACCTGACGCAGCCGGAGAGCCTGTCGCTCGACCTCCTCAAGACGCTCCACCACGTCCTGCTCGAGGTACGTTCCCGCGCCCGCGAGCTCCTCTCGCTCGCTTCCTGCCGACGCAGTGTCAAGGTACTGACGCCGTGAGCGCTTGACGTGCGCAGATTGTGGTCGCCGACGGCGAGATGGTGTGCCCGCAGTGCGAGCACGTGTTCCGCATCAAGGACACGATCCCCAACATGGTGCGTCCCTCTCCCGCCTCGTTGGCTACCCGAGCGGGACCCTGACTCGCCGCTCTCTGCGTCGCAGCTGTTGGCCGAGCACGAGATCCGCAAGTAGGAGGAGCGCGGCGCGGGCGAGTACTGCAGGAGCGCGAGGGGGCCTGGGTCGGGCTCGGCGTAGACGGACGGTCTCCTTGTTGTATCTGTACGAGTGCATAGCAAGGTCGAGCGTGCGCTGCCGGTCGCTGCCCGAGAGTGCGAGTGCGACGTCGAGAGCGAGCCCGCCTCTCCGGAGATTCGGAACGGAGACGGCCACGCTCGCCTCGATCGCCCTCGCACCACTCCCCTGCCCTGCGCCCCTGGCTGGCCAAGAGCTGAACGTCCGACGAGCATAGCCCGCCTGTGCCCACTCGCCTATCGCCAGACCCGCCTGCCCGCAACACCGGTCGAGCGCCTTCGTCCTCATCACTCCTCGCCCAGGGAGCTCGCCTCTCGCCCTCGCACAAGCACCTAGGCGGTCTGAACAAGGTCGCAGTACACTACGAGCAGGTGCGTGCACGCTCTGCTACCCTGCAAGACCGCCGCAGCGAGCTGACTCTGACGCTATCGCCTGCAGCCTCGCCGACCCCTCACCCCCTCTCTCCCTCTCTCGCCTTCGCGCAAGGCCCGATCCGGCCGCCGCTACCGTGGCACAAGACCGCATCCTCACCTCGCACCGCCGCAAGCCCTCGACCGGCGGCGGCGGCACCAGCGCACGCATGGCGCGCCACCTCCCCTCGTTCCGACCTCTCGAGATGCGGCACTTCCTCCTCTTCCTGTGCTTCATCTCGTTCTCCATCTACTGGTTCACGAGCGGGTCCGGCGCCGGCGGGTCCTCAAGCCTCTCGGCGTCGCAGAAGCACACGGCCCAGCTCGCGAGCCTGTGCCCCTACTCGACCTCGCGCCGGCACATCCCTACCATCCTCCTCCAGGGCTCGCAGGGCTCCGCCCCGAACGACAACCGCACCGTCCCCGTCCTCGACACCCAGGCCGCAGGCGCCGACGAGCCCGCCTCCTTCCTCCCCTACGCCTACCCGCCCAACGACCTCCGCTTCGCCCAGACGCTCGCCACCGGTCAGCAGCCTCGGCCCGGCGCCGGTCGCCTCGCCGAGGGCGTCCACCCGGACGACGAGCGCGGCGAGCAGCTGTGCCCGCTGTACCGCGTCCCGTCGTCGCCGCGCCCGCCGGTCCCGGCCTCGTGGCGCGACAGCAGCGTCATGTTCGGCATGAGCACCCTCGCCGACCGCGTCCTGTGGAACCTGCCCGTGTGGGCTCATTGGCTGCCCGGTGCGCCCCAGGCGCCGTTCGACCCGACCGACGCGGCGGTCGTGCGCGAGCTGCCGCTCGTGCTCGTCCTCACGCCGCCGACGACGGCCGACCAGGGCGACAAGCACCGCGACGCCGTCACCGAGACGGAGCGCAGGCGCGCGCGCGAGGCCGAGGAGGAGGCCAACGTGCTCGGCATGCACATCGCGCTGCGTCCGAGGGAGGCCGACCGGTTCGAGACGCGGTACTTTGCCCTCGCCGAGGAGATGTGGACCGAGGCCAAGCGGCGCGAGGCCGACGAGGGCGTCAAGACCGAGTGGTTCGTGTTTGCGTGCGTCCCCTTCTCTGCCTTCCTCGA
>Ga0308170_10002435_pt1 | contig 16000 bp, 15 predicted proteins | sample PhyBR2_2_FD_202136 | JGI IMG/M metagenome (GOLD analysis project Ga0308170, IMG submission 202136) | Phyllosphere microbial communities from UC Gill Tract Community Farm, Albany, California, United States - DLSLSB.R2 | ecosystem: Host-associated > Plants > Phyllosphere > Unclassified | place... | reverse complement strand
TGTTCACCCTGCAGGCGTTGGCGGGCATCGCGGTCCCCTTGTTCGTGGTGACCATGGCGTCGCAGAACGTTCCCGGGGTGGCCGTCCTGCGATCGTTCGGATACGAAACCCCGTGGCGGCCCGCCAGGCTGGTAACGGGTGCGGCCACCGTACTGGGAGCACCGTTTGGCGGCCATGCCATCAATCTTGCCGCGCTCAGTGCCGCGCTTGCCGCCGGCGAGGAGGCCGGCGCGGACCGGAGCAGGCGGTGGATCGCCGGTTTCGTCTCCGGGCCCGCGTACCTGGTGTTGGCTGCGTTTTCCGCCGCCCTGGTCACCGTGGTGGGTGCGGCACCGGCGGGAATGCTCGAAGCTGTCGCAGGCCTCGCCCTGTTGGGTACCCTCGCCTCGGCGGTATCGGCCGCATTGGCGGACCCCGAAGACCGGATCGCTCCAGCGGTCACCTTCCTGATGGCGGCTTCGGGCCTGGCCTTCGCCGGAATCGGGTCAGCGTTCTGGGCGCTCCTTGCCGGCCTGGCAGTGCGGGCGCTCCTGGTTCCACTCCGACGTCCCGTAGCGGAACGGGCCGACTAGGAGGGTTCGTGGTTCTGGCCTTCACGGGCCAGCGCGGTGAGGCGGGAAACGGCACGGAAGTACTTCTTCATGTATCCGCCGGTCATCATTTCCTCGGTGAACAGCTTGTCGAACGGGACACCGCTGGCAAGGATGGGAACGTCCTTGTCGTAGAGCCGGTCCGCCAGTACGACGAACCGGAGCGCCACGGCCTGTTCGCTGATGGTTTCCACGTTCCGCCACACCACGCCGTCGATGCCGTCGATAAGCTGCCGGTAGCGGCTCGGGTGCACGCCCGCCAGATGGTGGATCAGGGTTGAGAACTCGTCCTGCGCCACGGTCTTGCCGTCAAACTCGGCTTTCATGTGCGCGTTCAGTTCGCTGTTCCTCAGCGGGGCGGGAGCAGCCGGAAGGCCACGGTGCCGGAAGTCCTCACCGTCGATGCGGATGACCTCGAACTGGTCCGCGAGCACCTGGATCTCGCGCTGGAAATCCACCGCGGCGAACCGGCCGTCGCCCAGGGATCCGGGGAGGGTGTTGGACGTGGCAGCAAGCTTGACGCCGGCGTCGGCCAGTTCCCGCATGAGCCTGGACATCAGGACGGTATCGCCCGGATCGTCGAGTTCGAATTCGTCGATGCACACCAGCTTGTAGCTGCTCAGCGCCTCCACGGTCTTGCGGAAGGACAGGGCGCCCACCAGGTTGGTGTACTCCACGAACGTGCCGAAGGCCTTGGGTCCGGGCGCTGCGTGCCAGAGCGACGCGAGCAGGTGGGTCTTGCCAACGCCGAACCCGCCGTCCAGGTAGATCCCCGCCCTGGATTCGTCTTTCTTGCCGAACAGCTTCTTAAATAGGCCGCCCCCGTTACCCGCTCCGACGCCGCCGGCAAATTCTTCCAAGGCGTTCACTGCGGCAGCCTGGCTTGGCTGCTTGGGGTCCGGGCGGTAGCTCGAAAAGGAAACCTCCCCGAACCGCGGCGATGGGTAGAAGCCCTTGAGGAGTTCGTCCACCGAAACTGCCGGAGTACGGGCGGCAAGCTGTTCGATCTGTACCAAGGTGGTCCGTTCTGCTCGTGGGTGGTCCCCAGAAAGGATACCGGCAACCGGCGCCGCAGCCGGGGTTGGCGGGGTCCCCGGCACGGCCGCGTGACCAAGCCAACATTTCGCCCTATTAACGGAATACGGACAACGCCGGGGGCGCTGGCTAGGGTGGGAACAGGTTCCAATGCCGGTCCCACGGTTCTCCGTGCCCTTAGTGAAAGGCCAAACGCCATGCCCTACCCGGTTGAACAGAATGAGAAGTTCGCAGCCTACGCCCACCCCGAGCGGCTCGTTTCCACGGAGTGGCTGGCCGCCGCCATCGAAGGCGGCGCGGTGGCCGACGGCGGCCTGATCGTGGTCGAGTCCGACGAAGACGTCCTCCTGTACGAAACCGGCCATATCCCCGGCGCCGTCAAGATCGACTGGCACACGGACCTGAACGACGACGTGGCCCGCGACTACGTTGACGGTGCCGCCTTCGCTGAACTCGCGGCGTCGAAGGGCATTTCGCGGGACAGCACCGTGGTGATCTACGGCGACAAGTCCAACTGGTGGGCCGCGTACGCCCTCTGGGTGTTCACGCTGTTCGGCCACCAGGACGTCCGGCTGCTGGACGGCGGCCGGGACAAGTGGGTTGCCGAAGGCCGCGAACTGACCAGGGACCGGCCAGCTCCCGCTCCCGGAAACTACCCGGTGGTCGAGCGTGACGACGCCCCCATCCGCGCTTTTAAGGATGACGTCCTGGCCCACTTGGGCACCGGTCCCCTGATCGATGTCCGCTCCCCCGAGGAATACACCGGCCAGCGGACGCACATGCCGGCCTACCCCGAAGAAGGCGCCCTGCGCGGCGGCCACATCCCCACGGCCGCCTCCATCCCGTGGGCCCGTGCGGCCGCCGAGGACGGGACGTTCCGCAGCCGCGAAGAACTCGAAGCCATCTACCTTGGCGAGGCCGGGTTGGCCAAGGGCGACGACGTTGTTGCGTACTGCCGGATCGGCGAGCGGTCCAGCCACACCTGGTTTGCCCTGAAGTACCTCCTGGGCTTCGAGACCGTCCGCAACTACGACGGATCCTGGACGGAGTGGGGCAACGCCGTCCGCGTGCCGATCGTCAAGGGCGTCGAGCGCGGTTCCGTCCCCGTCAGCGTCAGGGCCTGACGCCCGGCTTCCCCGCGTAGACTTGGAACGATGACTACTCAAGCTTTGCCCACCGCCCTGGCGGCGATTGTGGACGATTTTCAGGCCCTGTCCGAACCCGAGCGGCTCCAGCTGCTGCTGGAGTTCTCGGAGGGGTTGCCGGAACTGCCCGAGCGCCTCAAGGACCACCCTGAACTCCTCGAGCAGGTGGTGGAGTGCCAGTCGCCACTGTTCCTCACCATCGAGACGGAGAAGGACGACGCCGGCCCGGCAGGCGTGGTGCACCTCTATTTCAAGGCCCCGGCCGAGGCTCCCACCACGCGGGGTTTTGCCGGTGTGCTGCATGAGGGCCTGGACGGCTTGTCCGCCGGGGAGATCCTGTCCGTCCCCGATGACATGCCGGAACTGCTGGGTCTCACCCGCGCCATCACGCCGCTCCGCATGCGGGGCATGACGGCCATGTTGGGCCGGATCAAGCGCAAGGTGGCCGCCGCTTCACGCGCCAACGGCTGACCCCGTACACGATGGCGCGCAAGAATGCTTTCCAGGGAACCCCGGCCACTGCGGCCTTGACCGCGGCCGGGGTTCCCTTTGTGTTGCACCCTTACAACCACGATCCCGCCGCCGGCAGCTACGGTGCGGAGGCAGCCGCTGCCTTGGGCATCGATCCGTTCCGGGTCTTCAAGACCCTGATGGTGGACGTCGAGGGGAGGCTCGCCGTTGGCATCGTGCCGGTCAGCGGGACCCTGGACCTTAAGGCCATGGCGGCGGCGCTCGGTGCGAAGAAAGCGTCCATGGCTGATCCCGCTGCCGCCCAGCGGCGGACCGGTTATGTCCTGGGCGGCATCTCACCCCTCGGCCAGCGGCTGTCCTCCCCCACTGTCCTGGACTCGAGCGCGTTGGCACTGGAGACCCTGCTGGTCTCAGGGGGCAGGCGCGGACTGGACATCGAGCTGGCACCCACGGACCTGATCCGGCTCACGAATGCCGTGGCGGCTCCGGTCAGCTCGGTCAGCACCGGACGTTCCGGGCCTTAGCCGGGCGGTTGCTGCCCGGAGCGGCCGGTGAAGTTGTCCATGGTCCGGTTGACCCCCAGCACGTCCATGAGCCTGTCGAAGGCGCCGACGGGCAGGATTCGAAGCACCGGCAGCAGGTTGACCACGGGCGGCAGGAACAGTTTGCGGCGGCCGGCCTCGATGGCGTCAAGGACCTGGTTTGCCACCTGCTCTTCCCGGAGGATGGGCAGCAGGCGCGGCCAACGGGTCCGAACGCCGTCGAACATCCCGGTGTCAATGTAATACGGGCAGACCACCAGGGTATTGATCCCGGTCCTGGCGGCGCGCAGCTCGGCGCGAAGCGACTCGTCGAAGCCGAACGCCGCGAACTTGCTGGCTGAGTAGTCGGTCTGGCGGGCGACGCCCACCAAAGCGGCCGCACTGGCGATGGTCACCACGGTTCCACGGCCCCGGCCTGCCATGCCGCCGAGGAAAGCGCGCGTGACCCAGTACAGGGACATGACATTGACCTGCATGGTCCGTTCGATGTCCTGGTCCGTGGCGTCCAGGAGCCTCCTGCCGCTGACCACTCCGGCGTTGTTGACCACAATGTCCACGGGCCCGGCCACCGTTGAAGCGGCCTTGACGGCACTGATGTCCGTCACGTCAACGGCCTGCGCTTCGGCGGAACCGCCTGCGGCACGGATTTCATCCCGGACTGCCGCTCCGCGCGCGGCGTCCACATCCCAGATCACCACCCGGCTCCCGCGTGCTGCGGCGCCGAGGGCCAGGCGCCGGCCCAGACCGTTTCCACCTCCGGTGACCAGCAGCGTTGCACCGGAAAGCCTGGTTCCTCTGGCCATGTCAGTCCTCCTGGAGTTTCGGCGCCACGGACACGGTCCTAGCGGCCTCGGGGAAGGCGGCCCATCAGTGTGATGGCCCGTTTCATGATGCGTGCATAAGACTTGTTCGACATTCCCGCGGCCGGCGCCACGCGCAGCAGCCGCTGCACGGCGATGGTTTGCGGCTCGGTGTACTTCAGCATGCCTTCCCGGCCATGGCGGCGGCCGGATCCGGAATCTTTCATTCCCCCGATCGGTGCGTCGTGGGAGGCCCAGGTGGCGGCATAGCCTTCATTGACGTTGACGGTGCCCGTCAGCAGCCTGCGGCCAACTTCTTCGCCGTGGCGGGCAGACCAGACGCTGGCGTTCAGTCCAAAATCGGAGTCGTTGGCCAGGGCCACCGCTTCGTCGTCATCCGCTGCCCGGTAGATGGCGACCACAGGCCCGAATGTCTCTTCTCGGGCCATGAGCATGTCGCCGGTGACGCCTGCCAGGACGGTGGGTTCGTAGAACAGCGGTCCCAGGTCGGGCCGCCTCCGGCCTCCTGCGAGAAGTTCAGCGCCTTTGGCCAGCGCATCCTGGACGTGGCTGTCCACCCGCTCAACCTGCGCCTGGCTGATGAGTGAGCCCATGCCGATGTCCCAGTCGGGCCCCGGCCCCAGGCGTATACCCTTCACCTTGGCGGTAAAGGCGGCAACGAAGGAGTCGTAGACGGCCGTGTGCACATAGATCCGTTCAATGCTGACGCACAGCTGGCCGGAGTTGGAAAAGCAGGCGTGCACCGCACCGCCGGCAGCCCTGCCAACGTTTGCGTCCGCGAGCACGAGCATGGGGTTCTTGCCGCCGAGTTCGGCGGAAAAGCCAATGAGCCTGGCGCTGCACTGCCGGGCGACGGTCTTGCCGGTTTCCGACGATCCGGTAAACATCAGGAAATCGACCTGCCGGATCAAAGCTGGACCTATCTCTGTGCCAGGGCCGGTCACGATCTGGAACAAGTCTGCCGGAAGGCCGGACTGACGAAGCAGCCTGAGCATCAGGAGCGCCGTGAAAGGGGTCTGGGAATCCGGTTTCAGGACGATGCCGTTTCCGGCCAACAGCGCGGGAATCGCGTCCGATACCGCGAGGGTCAACGGATAGTTCCACGGACTGATGATGCCCACCACGCCTTTGGGCAGCAGGTATTCGGTGGTGCGGGTCAGGGCCGGGAACGCCCCCTTCCGGCGGCGCGGCCGGAGATACCCCTCCGCGTTGCGTTCGTAATAGTCCGCCGTCATCACAACGTCAGCGAACTCTTCGAAGGCACTCAGCCGCGACTTGCCGCTTTCGGCCTGGACCAGGTCCAGGACGTCCCGCTCCCGGTCCACCAGGAGATCGCGGAACCGCCGGATGACGGCCCGGCGTTCGGCGACCGGCCTGGCTGCCCAGCCGCGCTGTGCCTCGCGGGCAGTGCTGACGGCAGTATCGACGTCGGGCGTGCTGCACAGCGGGACATCCCCCACCGGCGAGCCGTCAAACGGCGCGTAGGTGGCGTGCCGCGGGCGGTCCGGCGCCGCGGACACCAACCCCTGGAGTCCGGCAGCCAGGTCCCGGCCGCGGGCGGTCAAGGCCGTGACACCGCCCGGCGCGGCCACGTCAGGCCCCTGCCGGGGCAGCCCGGCCAAGCGATCCCGGGTTGAGCCGGGGGGCGAGCTGTTGCCGGAGCCACGCTTTGACCAGCCGTTCCCACCGCTCCGGATCAACGTTCCATTCCTTGGTGTGCCGCGCGTGGTTGAAGGTCTCGAACGTGACCATCTCGGGATTGCGCTCGGCCAGCAGGGCCGAGGGTCCATACGGCACGTACTCGTCGTCAACGCTATGGATGACCAGCGTGGGGGTCCGCAGCTCGACGGCCCGGGACACCCAGTCCATGACTTTCAGGTCAACGGGAGCCGAGAGTCCGGTGAGCCGGCGTCCCAGCGGATGGCCCAGCATCAGCTGCCCGTACCGGCCCACCAGCGACGGGATCCGGTTCAGCTGGGCGTGATGGGCCAGCACCGTTACCCAGTCGATGACGGGTGCGTCGAGAACCATCGCCCGGATCAGGTGCCGGTAGCGGGACAGGTCGGCAGTCTGCAGGCAGATGGCACCGCCCATGGACCAGCCGAACAGGACCACCTCCTCGGCCCCGTTGGCCAAGGCGTACTCGATGGCCGCTTCGATGTCCTGCCATTCCGTTGACCCCAGGCCATAGCGCCCGTCATCGGCCGACGGGGCAAGCCCGTCGTTCCGGTAGGACACCAGCAGGCTGGTCAGGCCAAGTTCCAGCGCCGGGCCCACCGCCCGCAGGGCTTCCTGCCGGGTTGCACCGCGGCCGTGGACCATGATGGCCCATGTCCGCGCGGTCCCTTTGGCCCGCACCAGCCAGGCCGGTGCCTCGCCGCGCTCCACGGGGATAAGCGCGTCCTCGAATGGAATGCCGACGGCGGCCGGGTCAGGGTAGGTGGCGCCGCTCCACCATCCCCAGCGGGCCGTGGAGAGGTCTCCGCTGTAGACGGCTTCCACCTCGCGCAGGACGGTCCGTTCCGCAGGCGAGTAGGACACGATGCGGCCGATCCGGGCGTGGCCCTTGCCGCCGTCGAAGAAGAAGCCGTACACCCCGTCAACGGTGGTGTCGTCGTTGGCGGCCAGGATCACCTGCTGTTTGTGCCCGTCACGGATCACGGCGAGGACTTCCTTGTCCGCCGCGCGCTGCCGCGCCGGGGTGATCACCCTGCGCGCAAAGTACACGGCCAGGGCGGAGGAACCGGCTCCGAGCAGGCCGGCCAGTGAGCCGCCGGCAATGGCCCCGCCCACTGCCCACTTCGCTCCCGGCGACATCCCGCCGGAATCCCGGGTGGGTGCAGTCAGTGCAGGGCGCGCTCGCCGGAAAGGTGCCATGGCTCTATTCTTACCGGCGTTGCGGCGGATACCCGCATTCGCGGGCGGCTGCGGCACGCCCCACGGCAATCCGACGGTGTTCGCGGGGCGCTGTGCGGGCGTGCGCGGCCCGGACTAGGCTATGCCCATGAGTGATCCAATCGTCATCCTGACAGAAGAACCCCTGGGCGCGGACGACCGCCTGAACATCGAACGGCTCGTGGACGGGTCGGACAGCAGCCTGGTGGTCCTTGTGCCGGCCAATACAGAACGGCATCTGCTGGTGGACTTCCTCGAAAACCTGTCCATGCTGGACGTTGCCAAGGCGTTCAGGGACCTTGCGGGCCGCACTCCGGATGACGCCGCCGAGCGGGTCCATGCGGATGAGACACTCGCCGCCTCCCTCGCAGCCTTGGCGGGACTGGGCTCCGGGGTGACGGGCCAGGTGGTGGCCGGCAAGGCGGTGGACAGCCTGGTCTCGACGGTCAAGGAGTCCGGTGCCTCGCAGGCGGTGGTGATCACGCGGCCGCACGCCGTGGCGGATACCTTCCATACTGACTGGGCCAACAAAGCCCAGGACCAGCTCGGCGTTCCCGTGCTCCATCTGTACGCAGGCTCGGGATTTATCGGCGACTCCTGAGCGTTGGTACTGCCATGAGCATCTTTGGAAACATCTTCGGTCAAAACGCAACGGGCATGGTGGACGCCGGCGGGCAAGCGGACACCAAGGAAGGCGCTGCCCCGGAAACCGCCGTGCAGAAAAGCGATGCACAGTGGCGGGAAGAACTGACGCCGGAGGAATACCGGGTCCTCCGCCAGGCCGGTACGGAACGCCCCTATACCGGCGAATACTGGGACACGCACACGGCCGGGGTCTACCAGTGCCGCGCCTGCGGGACGGAACTGTTCACCAGCAACGAGAAGTTCGATTCCCACTGCGGCTGGCCGTCCTTCTGGGCACCCCTGGCCGAGGGAACCGTGCGCTACATCCACGACCGGACCTTGGGAATGGACCGCGTGGAAGTGCGTTGCGCCGCCTGCGACTCGCACCTGGGCCACGTGTTCGAAGGTGAAGGCTACGGCACACCCACCGACCAGCGGTACTGCATCAATTCGGTGTCCCTGCGGCTCGTCGAAAAGGAAGGCCCTGACGACGCACCGTCCGGCAACTGAGGCGCAGGCTCCCCTCCCGCCGATCAATCAGTCCGATGCTGGCCTCAAGGTCGCTGCAAGCGTCTGGAGACCAACAGTTTCTTACGCTCAGCGCCTCCGGGCATAAGTCATTCTGGTTGCTTGTTACGCTCGCCAGAGAAGCAAGCAACCAGAAAGGCAGCCGACCATGACACAGGCCCTGACCACCGCCGTGGCGGGAATTTCCGCCCGGAACGAAGACTGGCTCCGGCTCAAGGGCGCCGCTACCGCCCTGCAGGCCCTCCAGTCCCAGGACGGCTCGGTCCCCGAGGCCGGGAACCACCCCGAGGCGTCCCGGCATGTGTCCGCCATCATCGACGCCGTCCAGGCCCTGGCGCCCGCGTTCCCCCACGACGCGGCCTACCTGGACGCCCTCCGACAGGACTTCGCCGCGTGGGCAGCCGGCGGGTTTGCGGTGCCGGACTTCCTGTCCTCGCTGCTGGCGTTCCAGCCGCAGGACCTGCGCCGGGACGGTCTCCAGCATCTGGTGATCTTCCCCATGTACACCCAGAACGGCAGCAGCAGCCGGCTGGTGGAGGCCGTTCTCATCGAAGTCATCTGGCCGGAATTCATTGCCGGGCTGGAGGCAGGGGATTACTCGAACAGGCTGTTCGTGCCCATCCGTTTCCTGGACTTCACCCCCGGCTACGACACCAACTCCGCCGTGCTCTTCCCCGAGACCGTGGCCGTCAGCCGAACCCCCACCTTCACCTGGGGCGCCATCTTCGCGGACCGCGAGGCAGCGAGGTTCCGCCGCGTCCTCAAGGCTGCCGCGGACATCACCTCACTGGAATTGCCGGCAGGCGCTGCCGAACTGCTGGCCGACCAGGACCTGACCGAAGCCACCTTCGTCATGTGGGACCTCATCCACGACCGGACCCACATGCGCGGGGACCTGCCCTTCGACCCCTTCATGATCAAGCAGCGGATGCCCTACTTCCTGTACTCCCTTGAAGAATTGCGCTGCGACCTCACGGCTTTCCGGGAGTCGGTAAGGATCGAAAAGGATGACGACGCCGACCCCCAGGCGAGGCGGCACGCCAAACTGGTGCAGTACGCCATCATCTTCGACCGGATCTTCCGGTTCGCCATCACCGGCAGCCGGGTCCGCAACTACGACGGCCTGGGCGGCCAGCTCCTCTTTGCCTGGCTGCACCAGCAGCACGTGCTGCACTGGACGGACACCCGGCTGACCATCGACTGGGACGATGTGGCTGACGCCGTCATCGCCCTGGGCGAGAGCATCGACGAACTCTACTGGCGCTCGATCGACCGCCCCAAGACCGCCCACTGGCTGGCGGCCTACCAGCTGGTGTCGGCAACCGTCACCCCCAACCCGGCCTCCGTCTGGGCCAAAGGCCCGGACGCCCTGCCGCTCGCGGGAACCCCCCGGGGCCTGACGGACCAGGTGCTGGACGACGAATTTCCGCTGTCCATGTTCTACGAAGCATTGGAGAAGAAGATGCGCCCGGTCATCGAATCAACCGCCGGAATCACCGGCCGGTCAGCGCTGTGAACCAGTCACCGGACGGGAAGGCGCTGACAATCCTGGTCACGGGCGGCAGCGGCGCGTCCGGAATCGCCGTTGCCCGGGCCCTGGCCGGCGCCGGGCACCGGGTGGCCACGGTGGGCTCGGATGCGGCCCGCATCAAGGCGGCCGCCGCAGAGGCGGCAGGCGGCGTCACACCGTTCGCATGCGACCTCGCCGCACTGGCTGACGTCCGTCAGCTCCGCGAAGATGTGGGCGAGGCCTTGGGGACGGTGGACGCGGTCATCCACCTGGTGGGCGGCTGGCGCGGCGCAACAGGCATCGCAGACCAGTCCGACGACGACTGGGCGTTCCTGGAGCGCGGCGCCATCACCACCCTGCGCAACGTCTCACGCGTCTTTTTCGACGATATCGCCGCCTCCGCGCATGGACGCTTCGCGATGGTGTCCTCCACCGCCCTGGACAAGCCCGCCGCAGCAGTGGCCAGCTACGTGGCAGCGAAGGCCGCCGCGGAAGCCTGGACCATGGCCATGGCGGACGGCTTCCGAAAGGCTTCGAAGGACGGCGGCGGGCAGGCAGCCGCGGTGGTCGTGGTGGTGAAGGCCCTGGTGGACGACGGACTGCGCCGCAAGCATCCGGAACGCTCCTTCCCCGGGGCGACGGACGTCGCTGACCTGGCCGCCGCCGTCGTGCGGTTGTTCAACACCCCCGGCGCCGAGCTCAACGGTGCCCGGCTCCGGCTGGCGGACTGACCGCCGACACTGTCCCTACACTGAAAGCGTGAGCAATCCTATGACGACCACAGCACAAACACGCGCCCCGCAGCGGCTGCACGACCCCGGCGTGCGCGGCTTCGCCTCCGACAACTACTCGGGAGTCCACCCCGAGGTCCTGGCCGCCCTGGCCGCCGCCAACGAGGGCCACCAGGTCTCCTACGGCGAGGACGACTACACCGCCCGGCTCCACGAGGTGTTGGTTGACCACTTCGGCGCGGGCATCGAATGCTTCCCGGTCTTCAACGGCACGGGCGCCAATGTCGTGTCGCTGCAGTCCCTGCTCCCCCGCTGGGGCGCCGTGGTGTGCGCCTCCACCGCCCACATCAACATGGACGAGAACGGCGCGCCGGAACGCATCGGGGGCATGAAGCTGCTCCACGTCCCGACGCCCGACGGCAAGCTGACGCCGGAACTCATCGACCGGGAAGCCTGGGGCTGGGGCGACGAGCACCGCGCCCAGCCGCTGGCGGTCTCCATCACCCAGACCACGGAACTGGGCACCTGCTACACCCCCGAGGAAGTGCGGGCCATTGCCGACCACGCGCATGCGAAGGGCATGAAACTGCACATGGACGGGGCCCGGCTGGCCAATGCGGCAGCCCACCTGGGTGTGCCGTTGCGTGCCTTCACGCGGGACGCGGGCGTGGACATTCTCTCCTTCGGCGGCACCAAGAATGGGCTGCTCTACGGCGAAGTGGTGGTGGCTCTGAACCCCGAGGCAGCACACGGCCTGGTGTACCTGCGCAAGATGGACATGCAGCTCGCCTCGAAAATGCGCTTCCTGTCGGCCCAGTTCATCGCCTTGCTTGAAGGCGACCTGTGGCTCCGTTCGGCCTCGCATGCCAACGCCATGGCCACCAGGCTACGCGCCGCCGTCGGCACCATTGAGGGTGTCCGGCCCACCCGGAGGACTGAATCCAACGGCGTGTTCGCCGTCCTTCCGCCGGGGGTGGCTGACCGGCTGCGCAGCTCCTTCCGCTTCTACGACTGGGACGAGGCCGCCGGCGAAGTCCGGTGGATGTGCTCCTTCGACACCACCGAGGAAGACGTCGACGCCTTCGCCGCCGCGATCCGCAACGAACTGCGGGACTACCGGGACAGCCGGGCCGGCTGACCGGCCCGTGACGGCGAGCCTTCCCCTCCGGCAGCGTCCGGCACCGTAATCTGCCAAGGTGAACGCACTTGACCAGGTTCCCCCGGCATTCCTCGATGCCTTGGGAACCCTCAGGAAGGCACAGTGCCGCAAGGAACTGCGCCTCGCCGAGATCCCCGCACCCGCACGCCTGGCACCTTTCGCCGTCGCGCTGGGCGCCGAAGTCATGGCGCCCGGCGCCGGCACGCCCGCAACTCCCGTGCACGGCCCCGCGGCCATGGCCTTCGCGGCCGCCCCGGCCACCGGGGACGAGGACGAAACGGAACTCGCCACCGGGCGCTTCATCCTGCTCCACGACCCCGACGGCTCGGCCGTCTGGGACGGCGAGTTCCGCATCGTCACCTACATCCGCGCCGAACTGGAACCGGACATGGGCAATGACCAGATGCTGGGAACCGTCGCCTGGACCTGGCTGGTGGAAGCGCTCGAAAACCACAAGGCGGCCTACCGGGCGGCCGGCGGCACCGCCACCCGCGTCCTCTCCGAAAGCTTCGGCACCCTGGCCGGCCGGCCTGGCTCCATCGACATCGAACTCAGGGCCTCCTGGACTCCGGATTCCTCCGACGTCCAGGCGCACCTGGAGGCGTGGTCTGACATGGTGTGCACCTTCGCCGGCCTGCCGCCCCTCCCCGACGGCGTCACCGCCCTCCCGCACCGGCGCCGAAGCTGACCGGGCTTTGACTGACCTGCCCGGTAAACTGGGAAAATCATGACCCCAAACATTCCGGAAAACACCACAGCCGGCGTCCCGGCTGATGCTGCCGCAGCCCATATCACCGTGGAGGGCTTCGACAGCCCCATCCCCGAAATCATCGACCTCGACTCGCCCCGCGACGGCGTTCCCCTGGTCATCGAAACCCAGTCCGGCCTGGAGCGCTGCGCCGCCGCCATCGCTGCCGGCACCGGGCCCGCGGGGGTGGACGCCGAGCGCGCTTCCGGATTCCGCTACGGCCAGCGGGCCTTCCTGGTCCAGATCCGCCGGGAAGGGGCCGGAACCTGGCTGATCGATCCCGAACCATTCGGGAACCTGGACATCATCAACGACGCCCTGCGGGGCGTCGAGTGGATCCTGCATGCCGCCAGCCAGGACCTGCCCTGCCTCTCCGAACTCGGAATGTGGCCGGACAAGCTCTTCGACACCGAGCTCGCCGCGCGCCTGGCGGGGCTGCCCCGGGTGGGCCTCGCCGCCGTCATCGAGCAGTTGCTCGGATTTGGCCTGGCCAAGGAGCACTCAGCGGCCGACTGGTCCACCCGCCCGCTGCCCGAACCGTGGCTGCGTTATGCCGCCCTGGACGTCGAAGTCCTCACGGAGCTGCGCGAGGAACTCATCGAGCTGCTGCAGGCTGACGGGAAACTCGAGTACGCGGAGCAGGAATTCGCCGCCATCCTTGCGGCCGGCATCGCTCCCCCGCGCGTGGATCCGTGGCGGAAGACCTCAGGCCTGCACCAGATCCGGGACCGCCGGCAGCTTGCCGCCGTCCGGGAGCTGTGGCTGGAACGCGATTCACTGGCGCAAAAGCGCGACGTCGCCCCTGGCCGGCTCATTCCGGACTCCGCCCTGGTGGCCGCGGCAAAGGCCATGCCCGCCACCGTGCCCCAGCTGCTGGGCACCAAGGGGTTCCACGGCCGGGCGGCACAGCGCGAGGCCCCGCGCTGGCTGCGGTGCATCGCCGCAGCCCGGGACCTTGAGGACCTCCCGCCCCTGCACCTGGCCACCAACGCCCCGCCGCCGCCGCGGGTCTGGGCAGACCGGGATCCGGAGGCTGCCGCCCGGCTTGCCACCGCCCGGCCGCTCCTCCAGGAGAAGGCGGAGGAGCTGAAGTTGCCGCTCGAAAACCTGCTCACGCCCGACTTCCTGCGCCGCGTGGCCTGGCGCCCGCCGGCCGAGGTCACGCAGGAAGCAATTTCCGCCGAGTTGCGGATGCTCGGTGCCCGTGAGTGGCAGGTGGGACTGACGGCGCCCCTGATCGCCGAGGCGTTCCTGAACCCGCAGCCGCTGCCGCCCCGGGAACCCAAGACCGCCGCTGCCGCGGGCGGCGAGTAACCAACGCCTTCGGCCCTTGCGGGCTAAGTTACTCACGAGTAACATCGATCGTACCGACGCCATGCTGCTGCCGCCCTCCGGCATGCACCCGGCGCTACGTCTCGATGAGGAGTTACACGTGAGCCAGCACGGAAGCGGCGCATCCCCGCGCACTGTCCGCGACGTCGTCTTTGTGGACGGCATCCGAACACCCTTCGGCAGGGCCGGCGAGAAAGGAATCTATGCCGGGACCCGGGCCGACGACCTGATCGTCAAATGCATCCGCGGCCTGTTGCGCCGCAACCCGTCACTGCCGGCGGAGCGGATCGACGAGGTGGCCGTCGCCGCCACCACCCAGACCGGAGACCAGGGGCTCACCCTCGGCCGGACCGCTGCCCTGTTGGCAGGGCTTCCGCGGACGGTCCCTGGCTTCGCCATCGACCGGATGTGCGCCGGCGCCATGACAGCGGTCACCACCACGGCAGGCAGCATCGGTTTCGGCGCCTACGACGTAGTGATCGCCGGTGGCGTTGAGCATATGGGCCACCACCCCATGGGGTCGGGCGCGGACCCCAACCCGCGGTTCATGTCCGAGCGCCTGGTGGACCCGGCAGCCCTGAACATGGGCAACACCGCCGAAAACCTGCACGACCGCTTCCCGGCCATCACCAAGCAGCGCACCGACGCCTACGCGGTGGCTTCCCAGGACAAGCTTGCCGCCGCCTACCAGGCGGGCAGCATCCAGCCGGACCTGGTTCCGGTGGCCGCCAGGAAGCCGGGACAAGGCTGGACCGTCCACAGCAAGGATGAACCACCCCGCCCCGGAACCACGATGGCGGACCTCGAAAGCCTCCGCACCCCCTTCCGCGCGCACGGCAGGGTCACCGCCGGGAACGCCGCCGGGCTGAACGACGGCGCCACCGCCGCTGTCCTGGCGTCCTCCGAAGCCGCCGCCGAACTGGGGCTGCCGGTGAAGATGCGGCTGGTCAGCTACGCCTATGCCGGCGTGGAACCCGAGGTCATGGGCATCGGCCCGGTGCCGGCCACCGAAAAGGCGCTGAAGAACGCGGGCCTGAGCATCGAGGACATCGGGCTGTTCGAGATCAACGAGGCCTTTGCCGTGCAGGTCCTGAGTTTCCTGGACCACTACGGCATCGCCGACGACGACCCCCGGGTCAACCGGTATGGCGGGGCGATTGCCGTGGGCCACCCGCTCGCATCCTCAGGGGTCCGGCTGATGATCCAGCTGGCCCGCCAGTTCGAGGAAGACCCCTCAGTGCGCTACGGCATCACCACCATGTGCGTGGGCCTGGGTATGGGTGGCACAGTGATCTGGGAGAACCCCCACCACCCCGACTACAGTGGAACCCCCTCGGGGGAGACCGCCGCCACCACCGTTTCCGAAGGAGCCACCGCATGAGCGCCGCAGATTACCGCAAGTTGGCAGACCTGTTCCCCAACGAAACCGTGACCCACTCCTACGTGCAGGACATCCTCCTGCCGGGCACGGACGGCAAGCCGGGCCCCGGAACGTTCGCCCTCATCACCCTGGACAACGACCTCGACCACACCAAGCCCACCACCCTGGGACCCAACACGCTGGTGGAACTCGGCACGGCGCTGGAGGGCCTGCGTGAACGTGCCGCCCGAGGTGAGATCGTCGGCGTCGGCGTCACCGGAAAGCCGCACTACCTGGTGGCCGGCGCGGACCTCTCCGCAGTGAAATCGCTGGAAAAGCGCGAGCACGGACTCTGGATGGCACAGCTGGGCCACGACGTCTACGCGACCCTGGCCAACCTTGGCGTCCCCAGCTTCGCCTTCATCAACGGCGCAGCCCTGGGCGGCGGCCTCGAAATCGCCCTCCAGTCCACCTACCGGACCGTGTCCAGCGGAGCAGGCGCGCTGGCA
>Ga0308170_10002430_pt1 | contig 16013 bp, 13 predicted proteins | sample PhyBR2_2_FD_202136 | JGI IMG/M metagenome (GOLD analysis project Ga0308170, IMG submission 202136) | Phyllosphere microbial communities from UC Gill Tract Community Farm, Albany, California, United States - DLSLSB.R2 | ecosystem: Host-associated > Plants > Phyllosphere > Unclassified | place... | reverse complement strand
CATCGAATAGAGATCGCGCAGCACGACGTCCTGTCCGGCGGCGCGCACCGCCTCGCAATAGCGCGCGGCGATGGCATGGTTGAAGCTGTGCGGATCGGGATGACACAGGATGACGGCATGTCGCCCGCCCCTGCCCGGGGCCTGCTCGTCTACGCTCATCATGCTGTCCGATCATCCGTGCGGTGCAAGGAAATCCCGGAATACGCGCGCAGCGGATGCGGGAAGACCCTCGGAAACTACGCAATGCGGTCGCGCCGCCGTCAGGCCGCCTTTTGGGGACCAGGCCGTCCGGGATCGACGACGAATGTGGCGATCATCGCGAGACCCCGGCAAGCCAGCGGTCGGGCGTCACGGTCGGCCTGACCGCCGCGACGCCACCCCGCGTCAGACCATCAGAACTTCGCGCGGATGCCGAAATTGTAGCGGCTTCCCGTTTCCTGCAGCAGCAGGAACCGCTCCTCGATCGCCGACCATTCGTGGATTCGACGGTTGAGGACGTTCACGCCCTGAACATAGACCTGGAAATTGGGCGTGACATCGTAACCCACGTTGAAATCGAGCTGGCCATAGGCCGACCGGTTCCGCGGCCGCGACTGATCGGACCGGCAGGCGCGCAGATAATCGGAGCGCCAATTGTACGAGGTCCGCGCCGAAACGCCGTATTTCTCGTAGAACACGCTCCCGTTCGCCGAATGCGGCGAAAGCCCGTTATAGCCGCAGTCGTAATCGCTGAGCGAGATGTCGCGATTGGCCTTGCTCTCGACATAGGTGTAGTTGCCGGCGACGCCGAAACCCGATGCGAAACCCGGAAGCCAGTCGAGCGCATATTGCGCGCCGATCTCGACGCCGCGAATATAGCCCGACTGGCCGTTGCGCGTGCGCGTATCCTGGAACGTCCGCCCGAAGCGCTGCACCGGCAGCGTCTGCAGCTCGAGGAAGTCGCTCAGGTCCTTGTAGAACCCGCCCACGCTGATGTAGCTGACCGCGGACAGATACCATTCGAGCGACAGATCGTAATTGTTCGACTTGAACGGCGCGAGCGACGGGTTGCCGCCCGAGGAGAGCGGGACGGAGACGCGACCGCCAAAGCTGTTGTCGACACCGAGGTCGGTCAGCGTCGGCCGGGTGATCATCTGCGAGAACGCGGCACGCGCTAGCAGCTTTTCGGTCAGATTGTACCGGATGTTGGCCGATGGCAGCGCGTTGACGTAACTGTTGCGCACCGTCACCGGCGTCGAGGGACCAAAGGTATATTGCAGCGTGTCGTCGCCGGGCGTCGTCGCGATGCCGATGACGGGAAGGTCGAACCCGCGCGACATCGTCTGCGTGCGGATCACGCGGACGCCGGCATTGCCGCTCCAGTTCTCGCCGCCGAACTGCATCGAGATATAGCCGGCGAGCAGCTTCTCGTCGACATTCGACAGCGACCCCAGATTCTCGCGCACGCCGTAGGGCCCGCCTGGCAGCGCCAGCAGACGCGCCGCCTCGGCGGCCTGCTCGGCGGCGGTGCGGCCCTGACGCGGCCGGGCCAGGTTCGTCGGGTCCGACAGGAACGCGATGATCGCCTTCGGGTCGTAGGTGATGAACCCCGCGGGCGCATTCTGGCTGCCCGAGACGCCCGACAGGAAATCGTCGAGCTGGAACGGGCTCAGCAACGACGGGTCGATCGGAATGTCGTAGCCGCAATAGGCGCAGCCGCCGTCCGTATTGTTCCGGAACCGACGCAGCTTGTTGCGCTCCGAATAGGAGAAGCCGATCTTCACCGCCTGCAGGACGCTGTCCCGCACCTTGAAGTCGCTGTCGATATGGTATTCCGCCCCCTTGTCGCGGACGGTGTTTAGCTCGGCGCCCGTGTAATGCGCGCGCATCAGCGACGGATCGGTGATGTTGCCGAAGTTCGACGCGCTCGGCACGTCGTCGCCGGGATTGAGATCGAACCGCGGTGCGGATTGCGCGAGCGAGCCGACGACGACGAAATTGGTCGGGTTGCGCTGTTTCGCGCGCGTCGTCGATGCGTCGAACCGGATCTCGGCATCCTCGGTCGGGTTCCATTTGAGGTTCCCGCCGATCTGATAGGTCTGCGTCAGGCGATCGTTGAGATTCACGATATTGTCGTTCTGCGACAGAGAGACGCGCGACGCGAGCAGTGGATTGTTGGCGATGAACTGCGTGCCCGGACGGTTGAAGCCCGTCGCGCTATTCGTGTCGTCGACGGTCAGCCCGATATACGGCGCGGAGTAGAAATTCGCGAAGATGTTGCGGTTCGTATAGACGTTGAACTTCGAATAGATGCCGTCGACGGTCAGCAACAGCGTGTCGGTCAGCTTCGCCTGAAACGCGCCCGCGACGTTGATGCGTTCGCGCCGGTCCTTCTGGCGCACGAACGCCAGGTTCTGCGGCACGTTGACGGGACCCGGCGTCGTCACGATCGCCGCCGGCGTCAGCCCGACCGAGTCGGCGTTGCCGTTGACCACCGACTGCGGGCCGAACAGCCATCCGTCGGTCTGCGTATAGTCGAGCTGGCTCTTGCGGTTGGTGTAGGATCCCGACAGCACGATGCCGAGCGTCTTCGCGTCGTTGGTCAGCGAGGTCACCGCCGACAGGTCCGGGCTGAACTTGTCCCGCAGCTTGTCGTAGATCGCGCCGGCCGACGCTGCGACATGGAAGCCGCTCCGCCCGTCGAGCGGCCTTGCCGTGACGATATTGACCGTCGCGCCGATCCCGCCTTCCTGCAGTTCGGGCACGCTCGACTTATAGACGTCGGTCCGCTGGATCATGTTGGACGACAGCACGTCGAACGAGAATTCGCGGCCCGGATTGTCGGTCGCCATCACGCGACCGTTGACGAGCACCGTGTTGAACTCCGGGCCAAGCCCGCGGACCGTGATGAACTGCCCCTCGCCGCCCGAACGGTCGATCGCCACGCCGGTGATGCGCTGGAGTGACTCCGCGATGTTCGCATCGGGAAACTTGCCGACGTCCTCGGCCGAGATGCTGTCGACGATCAGATTGGCTTCACGCTTCGTCCGCACCGACGACGTCAGGCTGCCGCGGATACCGGTGACGACGATGTCGTCATTGCTGGTCGTCGTCACGTCGTTCTGGCCGACCTCTGCCGAGGGCGGGGTCGGATCCTGCCCGGCAACCGAAGGGTCCTGCTGGACCGACCTCGGTGTCGGGTCGGTAACCTGTTGCGCGAACGCCGGCACGGCCACGGCAAGCGCCGTCACGAGCAATCCGGCTTTGAACGGTAGCACCATGCAATCCCCTCCTGTTGCGATCGACGTCAACCACCTGCGTAATTATCTTACGTCAATGTGTCTGCGCGGAAACAATGAAAAGGAAATTTGGCTTTGTCCAGCAATCATTCGGAATAATCTTATATATCTTGTGCTCACGACTATAGGGGCTGATGTGCTTACTGGCCGGTGACCGCAGACCATTGCTCCAGCTCTCCGGCGCGGGCGTTTTCCGGGCGCGGCGACTCGCTTCATATCGGCGTCATGGGCACGGCTGACTCGATCTCAGGCCGCTGGAATTCCCGCACCTTCGCCGCCCGGCCGATGCCGTACGCCTGATACGGCAGCGGACGGGGCGGATGATCGGCCGGTTGCACGATGATAGGATTCCCGTAGCTTGGCCGGCACCCTCGTCCCGAACAGGAGCGCTCGATGCTGCGACTTTATCTGCTTGCCGGTCTCGCGCTCGTCCCGGCGACCACTGCGGCCCCCGCGCAACAGGCGCGCCACGCTCGTCAGGATGCGCTGTTCGAACTGCGGATCTATTATCCGGAGAAAGGCAAGCTCGCGGCGCTGAACGCGCGCTTCAGGGACCATACGATGACGCTCTTTGCCAAACACGGCATGCGCAACGTCGCCTATTGGAACGAAGAACCTACCGAAGCGGCGCCGGAAGGCCGGCTCGTCTACATCCTGAGCTATACCGATCGCACGTCGCGCGACGCGAGCTGGAAGGCGTTCGGCGCCGATCCCGCATGGCGCGCCGTCGTCGCCAGGTCCGAGGCGGATGGCAAGATCGTCGCGAAGGTCGAAAGCATCTTCATGGCCGCGACCGACTATTCGCCGGCAGTGCTCACCGCCGCGCGCAACGGCCGCGGGCACGCTGCGCCTCGCTAACCCCCAGCCATCGGCATGACTCCGCTCAGGCCGGCTCGCGCTTCTTGATCAGCACATATTGTCCATCGTTGAGCACGATGATCCGGGACAGGTCGTGCTGGTCGGGCTGAGGGGCCGACTGGGTACCCGTCGGCGGCGGCATCTCGATCTCGAACTCCGCCACCATTCGGTACAGCGTGGCGCGCCCGCACCGGAGCCGCTTTGCCGTCAGCGTTCGCGAGTTCCCGCAATATGACAGAGCGGCAACAATCGCGGCACGCTCGGCCGCAGCGAGCGTTCCTTCAATCTTCCAGTCCGGAATCGATGGGTCTGCTTCCTTGTCCATTCGCAAGGACTGAACGATCCAACATAAACAGAATATGACTGAATCATACAATTTGCCGGGCGTCTCGGTTTGGCACGCAATTGAATGCAAATTCCGCGTAGCCAACTACGTCAGCAAACTGAACATCGGCTTAACTTCGACACTAATCCCGAGCAGCTTTTGACTTGTTAGGGACAGCGAGGCGAATCCGCATTGGTCACGCACTTGCTCGCAAAGACTTGAGCCATACTTCACAGGACTGCGCTGTCGTGAACCGGCCGGCCAGTTTGACGGCCAAGGATTGTGCCCGTCCTTACCCGGGCGATGATTTCGCGGCTGGCGCTCCGCACCGGTCACGGCTTCTGGGCCCGGCCGCGACACGTGATCGACCGGTCAGCCGCCGCCTACGCTTCAAGTTGGCCTATGACCGGCCGCAAGCAGGTCTGCGCCAGCGCGGTCAGTGCTTCGCGGTGATCGGCACCGATGCGCGTTGCGGACGGTCGACCGCCGCCTCCCCGTCGCCGCCTGCCGCCGGCCGCTGGTGCCGGGTCGCGTGCAGGTGGCGCAGGATCAGCGCGAGATCGCGCTCGGTCAGTCCGGTGTCGCGGTCGATCACGGCCGCGACGGGCAAGGGCTCGACCCACGCCGCAAGCCGGTTGCAGGCTTCGCCCAGTTCGGGATCCGCGGAATCGTCGAAGTCAGCCATCGCAGTAAAATAGCCCTTCCGGTTCGCCCTGCAAGGCTGCGGGCTGGTCCGGCGCGGCGCGGTAATACGCAATCTCGCCCGATTCCCCGGTTAATTGAGCATTGGGTCAGTCTCGGTGCCTTGTTAACCATAAGAGTTTGGGGCTTACGGTACGCCATCGACGGTGCAGATCGCACCGCGGATGAGAGGGTGTATCGATGGCAATGATCCTGGTCGGGTGGGCTGGCTCTTCCTTTGCAACGTTTCTCGCGCTCGGGCACGCCGCGCACAAACTCAAACAGGCGTAAACCGGCACCGGCCCCGCGGATCGGGGCCTATCGCCCGATCGGGTTTGACGGCGAGCAGCGCGCCCTGCCCCGCCCCGGACGCCCCGACGCCCGCCCCACAAAAGCTCTGACCAGCAAGGATGGCTTGCACCCCGCGTGATGCGTCTGCACCAGGCGGGGTGTGACATGCTCCCCCATGGACCGCCGAGATCTTCGCCTCGCGGTCGTTCCAATACACGCAATTGGTTGAGAAGACGCGAAGACCAGGCGCGACCGACCCGCTGCTTCCCCCAAACTTCCGCGCGGCACCGATGAAAGCCGATCGCACGACGCCAGAGGCGGCAGGTGGCGATGACGACCGGGACAATCCGCATAGTCCCGGCAGGCCGCCTCATCATGATGAGACATGCCGGGCCATTTACGCGATGACTTAACGCTATCGCTCGGCAGCATATCGTTACAATTTGCCATGAACGCGTCCAGACAAGAACTTGACCTATAATTTTCTACCTGATGCAACAATCGATTGCAATCGGGGTTGTAGCTGCAAAAATTCAAGCCTACGCCGCATGAATAGAATGGAGCACAATATGTCTGCAGATACCATTGAGCTGAACCCTATAGAACTCGCGACTGAGTTGACGATCGCATGGTTAAGCAATCCTAACACGCGTACGTCCGCCGATGAGGTGCCCGCTTTTCTCGGCAAGATGCACAATTCGATCGCGGCGCTTGCTGGCAATGCGCAGGCCTCGGGCACGACCGCCGAGGTGCCGACCGACTATTCCCCCGCCGTGACTGCAAGAAAGTCGCTTGCCGATCCCGACTACATCGTCAGCATGATCGATGGAAAGAAGTACAAGACGTTACGCCGCCATCTGTCGACGCATGGCATGACACCCGAAGAATATCGGGTGCGCTATGGTCTCAAGGCCGACTATCCGATGGTCTCGGCCAATTATTCCGAAAGCCGCCGGGCCATGGCGGTGAAGATCGGTCTTGGTCGCAAGTCCGGTGAGACTGTCGGAAGCAAGACGGATGCCGCCAAGTCGGTCGCGCGCAAGCGCAAGGGCGACGCCCCCGGCGAATGAGTCACGACGTTACTATCTTCCTGCTTCACATCTGATACACATCGGCTTCGAAGACGGCAGCCCCGAGCCGCCGTCTTCGAAGCCACCGCGGCGACCGGGTCCGCAGGGCAGCGCCATCGCTGCGCGGATCATGATGCTGCATACCGCTCCCCTGTCACCGGTCCGAGCGACGAAGCCCGCACCTGCGCGCAGCAGACCTCGATCCCGCGATCGGTCGGCAAATCCCCGACATTGCGCACCGGCAGCGAAAAGCGGACAACCATCCTCCCCCCAAGCCCGATCGGGTCAATTCCCCCCCGACCGATCCGCAGCGGCCAAAGGAAGTGCGTCCATGGATACCCTGTCGCGTCGACAAGCGATGAAGGCCGGCACCGCGAGCGCGGCGGTCCTGTTGAGCGGCCCCGCGGCGGCGATCGGACAGCCGCGCGAGGGTGCCGACCACCCGTGGCGACTCTGGTATCGCCAGCCGGCCGCCGCCTGGACGGAGGCGCTGCCGATCGGCAACGGCCGCGTCGGCGCCATGGTGTTCGGCGGTGCGGGCAGCGAACGGCTCCAGCTCAATTGCGATACGCTGTACGCCGGCGGCCCCTATCGCCCCAACAGCCCGGAGGCGCGCGGCGCGCTCGCCGACATTCGCCGGATGGTGTTCGAAGGCCGCTATGCCGACGCGGAGGCGCTGATCAATGCGCGAATGATGGCGCGCCCGCTCAAGCAGATGCCCTACCAGACCGCGGGCGACCTGACACTCACGCTGCCCGCGCTCGCGACGACCGATCGCTACGAACGCGCGCTCGATCTCGATACGGCGATCGCGCGCGTGTCGTTCACGAGCGCGGGCGTGCATCATGTCCGCGAGGTGTTCGCCAGTGCGATCGACGGGGTGATCGCCGTGCGGCTGACCGTCGACCGGCCGGGTGCGCTCGATGTCGCGGTGGACCTGCAGCCGGGACAGATCGGCAAGACCGAGGCGCGCGGGCCCGACCTCGTCTTCCTCGGCCACAACCAGCCCTCGTCGGGGATCGACGCGAAGCTGTCGCTGGCGATCCGCGCGCGTATCATCGCACCGGGCGCGCGGATCGCCGTCGAGGGCGACACGCTCGTCGTGCGCGGCGCCACCGAAATGGTCGCCATCGTCGCGCTCGACACGAGCCATCGCCGCTATGACGACGTGTCGGGCAAGCCGGCGGACGTGACCGCGGCGGCGATCGACCGCGCGGCGCGCAAAGGGTGGGACGCGCTGCGCGAAGCACACGTCACCGAGCATCGCCGGCTTTTCCGGCGCATGACGATCGACCTCGGCCGGACCGCCGCCGCCGACCGGCCGACGGACGCGCGTATCGCCGCGCTGACCTCGCCCGACTCGCTGTCGGCGCCGTCGCTCGCCGCCGATCCGGCGCTGGTGGCGCTGTATCACCAGTTCGGCCGCTATCTGCTGATCGCGTCGTCGCACGCGGGCAGCCAGCCGGCGAACCTGCAAGGCATCTGGAACGACAGCAATCGTCCGCCATGGGACAGCAAGTACACGATCAACATCAACACCGAGATGAACTACTGGCCTGCCGAGCCCACCGGTCTTGCCGAGTGCGTCGAGCCGCTCATCCGGATGGTCGAGGATCTCGCGGTCACCGGAGCGGAGACGGCGCGCGTCATGTACGGCGCGCGCGGATGGGTGGCGCATCACAATACCGATCTGTGGCGGGCGACCGCACCGATCGACGGCGCGCAATGGGGCATGTGGCCGACCGGGGGCGCGTGGCTGTGTCTGCATCTGTGGGACCGCTGGGACTATGGTCGGGACCCGGCGTTTCTGCGCCGCATCTATCCGCTGCTGCGCGACGCCGCGCTGTTCTTCCTCGACACGCTGGTGCGCTATCCCGGGACCGACTGGATCGTCACCAATCCGTCGCTGTCGCCCGAGAACCAGCACCCGCATGGCAGCTCGATCTGCGCGGGCCCGACGATGGACATGCAGATCCTGCGCGACCTGTTCGACCATGTCGTCGCCGCCGCCGCGATCCTCGGCACGGACGCTTCGCTCGCCAAGGAGGTCGCGGCCGCGCGCGCGCGACTGGTCCCCAACCGGATCGGCGCACAGGGGCAGCTGATGGAATGGATCGAGGACTGGGACCTCGACGCGCCCGACCTCCAGCATCGCCATGTCAGCCACCTCTACGGGCTCTATCCCAGCTCCCAGATCAGCCTGGAGGAAACGCCCGCCCTCGCCACCGCGGCACGCCGATCGCTCCGCATCCGCAGCGACAACGCCACCGGCTGGGGGCTGGCGTGGCGCCTGAACCTGTGGGCGAGGCTCGATGACGGCGAGCACGCGCACGCGATCCTCGGCCATCTGCTCGGGCCGGGGCGCACCTATCCCAACATGTTCGATTCGCACCCGCCGTTCCAGATCGACGGCAATTTCGGCGGCACCGCGGGCATCACCGAGATGCTGGTGCGCAGCCGGGGCCAGACGATCGATCTGCTCCCCGCATTGCCGAACGCCTGGCCCGACGGGAGCATCCGGGGCGTTCGCGTCCGGGGCGCCGCCGAACTCGATCTCGCCTGGAACGCCGGCGTCCTGCAGCACGTCCGGATGCAGTCGGCGATCTCGGAAACATGGACATTGCACTACGGCGATCGTCAGCGCCGCGTGACGCTGTCCCCCGGGCAGACGCTGACGCTGAACCCGGCGGATTTCAGACGTCAGGATCCGGGGTCGAACAGGCCTGCCGCGGCAGGATAGGCGTCGGCGATCATCACCCCCGCCGTCTCGGCGTACACCGCCTCCCAGGCCTGACGCGTTGCGGGCGTGAAACGGTCCGCGAGAATGTCGGCGAACGTATCGATCAGGACGGCGCCGATCACCGCATAATGATAGGGCTTCACGCCGTACTGGACATGTCTTAGCGCCAGCGCCGACAGCTCGGGATGCAGCCGCCCGAGATCGACGACATTCTCGACCAGGACGTCGATCGTCTTCGAGAAGACGGCGATCTGATGCGCCATGTCGTCGGGGAAAAGCGCGCGCGCGAACGGGTGATCCAGCAGCAGGCGGTAATAAAAGGCGTCCGAATAGCGCGTCGGTGAACGGCTGATCAGCACATAGCTTTCCTGCACGAGCCTGATCTGATCTGCCGTCAGAGACACATCGCCCTCCCCCGTCGGCTCCTCCCGTCGAGTCGACATCGCCGCATCGCCGACTGTCGCGGCTGTTGGCGGGAGATCCTGACGCCGCGGCATCATGACGCCAAGCGCAATCGGTTCCGCCCGGCATCTTTCGCCGCATACAGCGCGACATCGGCCCGCTTGAGGATGACATGCCCCGTGTCGTCGCCCTGCGTCGTCGCGACGCCCAGGCTGACGGTGACCTTCGGCTGCGTGCCACCCCGCGATGCCTCGATCCGGGACCGCACGCGTTCGGCGATCTGCAACGCGGCGTCCGCATCGGTCCGGGGCAGGATGATGACGAACTCCTCCCCGCCATAACGGCCGATCAGGTCGGTGCTCCGCAATCCCTCGATCGCCGAGGCGGCGACACGCTTCAGCACCTCGTCGCCGACATCATGCCCGTACCGGTCGTTGACGGCCTTGAAATGATCGATGTCGAACAGCACGACCGACAGCGCGGCATCGCCGTCAGCGACGTCCGACAGCGTCGCATCGAGATATTCGACGATCCGCCGGCGGTTCGCCAGCCCGGTCAGCGCGTCGGTCGAGGCCAGCGCCATCGCCCGCTCCGCACTCCGGTTGGCGGCGTCGCGCGCATCCTGCAGCACCTTCCGCGCCTCGATCTGCTCGGTCACGTCACGGATCAGGCCGAACAACCCGATCGCGTCGTCGGTCGACGAATAATCGCGCTCGCCCTGTGTCGCGACATGACGGATCGCGCCATCGGGCCGGACGATCCGGGCCTCGAACGCAAAGGGCTGCCCGCTGGAGAGCGCTTCCGCGACAACCTGCGACACGACCGCCCGATCATCCGGATGATACAGGCCGATCGCCTGTTCGAGCGACGGTGGCCGATCTTCGGGAAGCCCGTGCATGCGAAAGACCTGCGGCGACCAGAAAATGGTCTGGTTGACCGAATTCACCCGCCAGTGGCCGATATGCGCGGCGGCCTCCGCCTGATCGAGCAGGCGGATACGTTCGGACAGATTGACCCTCAGGCGATCGCGCGCCGCGAGCAGCGTCGCCATCGGCAATGCCGAGACGAACAGCGACAGAAGATAGAACTGGAAGAACAGCAGGCGCGAACCATGCGATCCCCGGATCAGAAAGATCGGGCCGGAATCCCACCCGAGCGCGAGCGACCCGATCGCCGCGACGACGATCATGCTGATGATCCCGCCGAGCATGCCGCCACGCAGGACCGCGACGACGATCACCATCATCGGCACGAACAGCATGGGAAACCGGGTTTGCGAGAAGGTCGCGCCCGCCGCGACGGCGGTGCAGATGATGATAGCGATGAGGTTGAAGACATCGCGCCGCGCGACCGCCTGCCGTGCCGACACCAGCAGCTCGAACAACGCGAGCAACAGCGGCGTGACGAGGAGCATGCCGAGCCATACGGTACTGAACCAGGACAGGATGAACGCGCGGCCGGCCTGCGGTGCGATGCACGCCGCGACGCCCGCGCTCACCAGCGCCGCGACCAGCGAGGCGAGAAAGAACGCGGCGAGCCCCGCCGGATCGACGAACGAAACGCGGCGTCCCGACCGCCGCCGCAGCAGCAGCGCGGCGACGACCGCCTCGAGGCCATTGGCGGCGGTAAATCCCACCGAGACGTAGAGATCGGCGCCGGTGAGGAAATTGGCGGCGAAACTCGCGACGAGCGCCGCGATCGCGAACCGCCAGACCGATCGCCGGCGGACGATGAGCAGCGTCGCCAGCAAAATCCCGCTCGGTGGCCAGATCGCGGCGATGCCATGCGCCCCGCGTGTCGCGAGCAGCGACACCACCGCAAAGGCAAAATAGGCAATGCCGAGAACCGTCGGACCGAGCGGTGAATCACCCAATCGTATAATCATTCGTCGCATTGCAACTGGTTATCGAGAAATCCTTAACGACGGGATTACCGTCGCCCATCATAACGCTGCCGTATCGACCCGCGCCATCGCGGATCGCTCCTCTGCCCGACCGCCGGACCGGCGTAGGATACGCTCAGCGCGAGGCGAACGGTCTCCGCACCAGCCCGTGCATTGCGTCTGACGGAACCCGTCACCAAGGCGCGACATCAGCGAACGCCCCGTCTCTGAGGGGCGAATTCAATCGCGGCAAAGCGCGCCGCTGCCGAAGCGTCGGCGCCTTGGACCGCTAGCTGCCGGCGTTCAGACGTGCCTGCCGCGCATGCCTGCGACTCACCTCTCTCATGGCATCCGTTTCGGTGAGATCGACGACATGGACGGTGAGCGGACCGATCCGCTGCGGTATGCGGCTGCCCGTTGGTATCTCAAACGTGGCCCGCACGGTGAACCGGTCGATCCGGTACATGCCCGCATCATTCTCGCTGCCGCTAAGGGGAATATAGCGGCGTGAACCGATTTGCTTCAGGATCCCGGGCGCCCATTGTCCGAGCCCGGCATTACGCAGCACCTCGACGCCGGCGGTTTTCCCGTCAGGCCGAACCCAATACCCCACATCGGCAAATCTGATCTTCGAGTCATGCCAGGGATCCTTCTCGACCAACGTCCGGATCGCGTTGATGTCATTGATCGGTGACGCATAGAGCAGCTTCGGCGGCCCCTCGGGGTTCTGACGTAGTCGCGCGGCAAGCGCCTCTATCCCGTCGCCCTTGCCTTGCTGGAACGCGATCCGGGCGCGCAATATATCGCGCAGGTCGGTCATCGACGTTTTGTTCTTGGCGGCCAGCCCGACCGCGTCGTCCGCGACGCGCTCGGCGTCCTTGTAGCGACCCAAGCCCATGAGCAGCCACGCCCGCCGAAAGGCGCTCCCCGCGGCGATTTCACCTTGTCCCTGCGCAATGGCCAGGCGCTCGACCTTTTTATAAATGCCTTCGGCAAGTTGCGGTCGGCCCAGCTTGATCAGATTATCGGCAAAGTCGATCTCCTGCCCCAACGTCGCGCTATTGGCCTCCCCCAGATAGCGGCGCAGCGTCAGTACGTTGTTGCGGGCCGACCGTAACCACAGCTCGTCATTGCCTTGATGCTCGGCAACGGTGGCGAGCGTGGCGTACAGACTCGATACGGGGCCCGGCAACCGCTCTGCATACGGCACGTTGCGCTTGATCGCCTTCTGAAGAGACCGTTGGGCATCGTCATACCGGCCACCGGTAAATTGCTCGACCGACGTTTGAAGCGTAAGTTCGATCTCTTCGTCAGGCGAACAGTTGCGGGCTATGCAAGCGGCCAGCTCTCGCTCTGCCCGTTTGCCAACCACGACAATATCCGGCGACGGCGGCGCGGCAGTAACTTGTACGGCGAGAAGCAGCAGGGCGAGCATTATATCATCGTCCTTCTCCTGGCTCCCGCTGTCAAGCGTGACACTTGTTGGGACGCGAAGACGTCAGCTGCCCCCGGCAGGTCGCTCATCCTTGTCCGGATCTCGCCCATGGCTGCGGTCGAGGAGACGCATGATCGGCGTCACGGTGAGCCCGTGCAGCACGATCGAGAACAACACGACCAACCCGACCAGTCCCCAGAGCCGTTCGGCGCCCGTCACGTGGATATGGTTGAGGCCATAGGCCAGGTAATAGATCGACCCGACGCCGCGTATGCCGAAAAACGCCAGCGTCAGTTTCTCCGACCGGTCCGCGCGGTGACCCCATAGCCCGATCAGGCCGGTGACCGGGCGGATCACCAGCAGGATGACAAGCGCGACCAGCACGTCCGTCAGCGAGACCGATGCCAGGAGGCCGCTGACCAGCGCACCGCCGAACAGGAGAAGCAACACCATCATCGCCAGTCGTTCGATCTGCTCGGTGACATCGTGCATGTCGTGATGGAAATCGTGCGTTCGGTGCGTCCCGCGAAACGTCAGCGCCGTGACGAACACGGCAAGAAACCCGTAGCAGTGGATGATCTCGGTAACGCCGTAGGAGATGCACGTCGCGGCCAAGGCAATCAGCCCGTCGCCGGTCTGCGCCAGTTTGGTCTGCGCCGGAACATGGAAGGTCAGCCAGCCAAAGGCGCGGCCGATCAGCCAGCCGGCGCCGACGCCCGCGCCGATTTCCCACAGCACGCGGTAACTCAGCCACTCGCCCAGCCACGGTCCCTGCGTGCCGGCAGCGGCGGCCGCCATGATGGCGAGATGGACGAACGGAAACGCGAAGCCGTCGTTGAGTCCCGCTTCCGACGTCAGTCCGAAGCGCACCTCGTCCTCGTCGTCGCTCTTGGGTGGCCCGACCTGGATATCGGAGGCGAGAACGGGATCCGTCGGTGCCAGGCTTGCCGCAAGCAGCAGCGCGATCGCCCATGGCAATCCCATCCCCCACGCCGTCACCGCGGCGATGGCGAGAATGCCGAGCGGCATCGTGATGGCAAGGAGGCGCCACGTGACCACCCACTCCCGCCAGTGAAACACCCGGTCGATCTTCAGGCCGGCGCCCATCAACGCGATGATGACGACGAACTCGGTAAAGCGCTCGGTGATCTCGGGGTATAGAAGCGGCAGCGGCTTCAGCGTCACCTGCGGCAGCGAGAACAGCGCGGCGCCAAGCCCGATGCACACGATGGGCAACGACAAGGGCAGCTTGCGGAGCGCGAGGGGCAGCCAGACGACCAGCGCGGTGAGCAGGCCAAATCCGGTCAGAATGAGGATGTACGGGTCGGGCAAACCGAAAGCGGCGATCATGACGGGTCTTTCGGGTAGGGAATGGGACCGTGCCGCAGGCTCGGCAAGGTCGTGGGCTCCGGCGTCCGAGCGCATCGCCGATGCCAACGTTCCGAAAGACGCGATGGGAAGCCCGAAATTCCGTCACGTTGGCGGCAGCGCGAGGCGGTGACGAAGGTCCGCTTCGGTGACGATCTCGATCGTCGCCTTGCGTCGCCGAAGCTCCTCCACCCGGCGGTAGTCCGCATGCGCGGTGACGAAGCGGCCGAAGGGCTGGTCATCACTGATGACGAGCATCGTCGTCGTGGAACCGACCGAGGCCATGACGCGCGCACCGGCGGCCGCCAGATGCCGCGCCAGCGTGCCATCGCGCGCGCCGCCGAGAATGGCCACGCGCTCACCCTTGAGCGGCCCCGTCGCGGCGGCCTTCAACGCGACACCGCGGCGCCCGCTCGTCGACGACAGCCAGCCGGCGAGTCCGATACCGGTGTGCTCGATGGCACGCACGATCACCATGCCGGCGGCACGCGCGTCGCTCAGCGCATCATGGTGCTTGTGCCGAACCCCAAGGAACTGTGTCAGCACGTTGAGCCTGTGACTGGGCAGTTCGGGCCATGCGCGTTTCGCGACGCGCACGCTGTCGAGCCACGTCGTCTCGATGGCGGCCTGCCCATGGATCGCACACGCCGCGCCAAGCGCCCCCTTGTCGAAGCAGGAGTGCGCGACGGTGATCCGGCCCGCGAGATGTCCGTCGATGACGGCATGGACGTCGCCGAAATTCGGCGCGCCAACGACATGGTCGCCGGTGATCCCATGGATGCGCGTGTTAAACGACGAAAAATGGTCGAGCGGGTCGACCAGCGTCTCGTACGCGAACAGCTCGACGCCGTTCCTGAAGCCGACGATACCGATCTGGCAGATACTGCTGACGCGCGAGCACGCCGTCTCCACGTCGACGACCACGAAGTCGGGTACGGCGGCATCCGGTGCGGGCGATGGAGGCTGCTGAACGGGGTCGGAGGCCATCATGGTCGACCTGCAAGGCTGCGGAACGTGATCGACCAGCGCGGCCGCTCGATCGCGACGATGCTGTGTTCCCAGTCGTGACGGGCGGGTCCGCTCAGCTGGTAGGCGGCGCGCGGATCGAGCCGGACCGACGCCCTGTCGAACCCACCGATGCGTCTACGCCGGAACCGCATCTCGGCGGGCGCGCCGAGCGATATGCCGAGGATGTGACCATAGATTGGCCGGTCGCGATGCCATCCGATGCCCGCACCCGGATCGTACCGGATCAGCAGCGCCTGGATCAGGTCCTCCGGATCGAGATCCGCAAAACCGGCCGCCCGGTCGCGGAAGGGCAGCAGCCACCCGGGGATGGGTGGTCCCTCTGCCGGCCGGCCGACCTCGAAGTCATAGCTCCACCCGAAGGAGGTCGTGAGGCGCTTGCCGGTCCAGCCCTGGAAGCGGAAGGGCGTGAGATCGGTCGCATCGATGCGATCGATCAACGCCTGCTCCTCGCCCGCATCGATCAGGTCGACGCGCGTACTGAGCCCGGGCAGCACCGGCGCGTCGAACAGGTCCAGGGTCACGCCATCGTCGCCGCGACGATCGGGCGCCGGCCCGGCATGGCTGACGGCGCCGCGGTGCGGCTTGAAACGGCAGCGCCGACCAGCCGGATGCCCGCTTCCAGGAAGGCGAAACAGGCGTCCATGGCGACGGGGA
>Ga0308170_10002419_pt1 | contig 16052 bp, 18 predicted proteins | sample PhyBR2_2_FD_202136 | JGI IMG/M metagenome (GOLD analysis project Ga0308170, IMG submission 202136) | Phyllosphere microbial communities from UC Gill Tract Community Farm, Albany, California, United States - DLSLSB.R2 | ecosystem: Host-associated > Plants > Phyllosphere > Unclassified | place... | reverse complement strand
GAGCCTCTCTGCGTCTTCGGCGCGCACGACGAATGAGATTGAGCAGCGTGAGTGCTCGTCGTTCCTTGCAAGCGGGTGTATCAACAACAAGCGGGTCCTCTTCTTCGAGCGGGTCCTCCTCCTCTTCCTCCTCGAGCTCACTCTCCTCAGTGCTTCTTCCTCGCCGGCGACTTCTGCGCCTTGCCCTTGACCGCAGCCGCACCCTTGCCCTTGACGCCGCCGCCACCGTTCGAGCCGTCGTGCCCGTACAGCGCCTGGAGCTCCTTGGCGAGGCGCGCGCTCGCGTCGGCGTGCTTTTTGGCGGCGGCGGCGAGGGCGGCCTCGGTGTCTTTGCCTGCGAGCGAGAGCGAGATCGAAAGCGCGTCAGAGTAGAGCGACAGGCTGGACGAGAAGGGAGGAGAGGAAAGAAGCGCACGGATCGCTTGCAGGTCCGAGAGGGTCGACGCGCGGTTGGCCTCCTCCTCGCTCTGCAGCTCGCCGAGCCGGCCGAGCAGCGCCTTGATCTGACCCTGCGAACGCGAGGACGAGTCACCAAGTCAGGGCGAGCAGCGAGGCGGCCGCACGGTCAGACAGGCTCGAGAGACGGACGCACCGCCCGTTGCTGCGCCGCGCCGGCGAGCTTGCCCTGCTCCCTCCTGAGCTCCTCGACGCACTCGCCCTCCGCCGCGTCGATCTTGTTGAGCTCGTCGCTGCGGGCAACAACGCAACGTCAGCGCTGCGACGGCTCGGGCACTCAGGGAGAGAGGAGGGACGCACCGGAACGCGGCCGCCGCCGTCTCGGCGGAGAAGCGCAGGATCTTCTTGGTCTGCTTCAGCGCCGACGAGGTGAGGAAGCCGAAGCTGTCGGACTCGGTGGTCGAGTAGAGGCTCGCTGCGGGGTGTCGAGAGCAAAGTGAGCGAGCGCGAGGAGGAAAGGAGCTGAGGGTGAACGCACTGTGAGTGAAGGTCTGGATGGCCGAGGCGGCCTGCTCGGTCGCGTGTGACGGCTCACTGTGACGGTCTAGCGTCAGCTCGGGTACTCAGCGGGACCAAGAGAGGGGAGGGATGCACTCGAACGCCTGCTCGACGATGTACAGATCCTGGCTCGAGTCGGTCTCGAGGTCCCAGCCCGCCTCGCCGTCCGAGTCGCGCTCGCCGCCGAGCCCGAACAGGTCGCCCTCGTCGCTCTCCTGCACGCGCCGCCTCGCCGGGCTGGCCCTGGCCGCTCCCTGACCCCACACCGGCGCGGTCGGGCGGAGAGGGAGGGATCGGCGCGCGCGCGAGTGCTTGGCGGGGCCGACGGCGGTGGTGTAAGGCACGGAGAAGCGGGGGTTGTGGCGGTAGTTGTGCGGCGAGGGCGGCATTGGGGCGAGGTGGGACGAGAGAGCGAGGAGGACGAGGCGAGGCGGGGGAGGCGGACCGAGGGGTGCGTGCTCGGGCGAGGTGGCTGGCGAGCCTCGCCGGGTGCTCGAGAGGGTGCTAGGATGTACCCTGGACCAGCAGGTGGTGGATCTGGGCGAGGGGCGAGATGTCAAGAGCGAGCCGGCCGCCGATGAGGACGACGACGTTGCTTTCGCTCGCACCACCCGCCCAAAGCACCATGGCCCCAAAGGGAGGACCTCCAGAGGGGCAGAAGACCCTCTCGACCTTCTTCAAGCCCGCGCCAGCCACAAAGAAGCGGCCCACCCCCGTCATCGACGGCGTCCTCCTCCTCTCCGACTCGGACGACGACGACCAGGGCGACCGCTCGACTGGGCTCAAGATCACCTCGAGCACTGCCAAGCGGGTCAAGACCGAGCACTTGACCACCGACTCGCAGCTACAGCCCATCGCCTCGACCAGCTCGCTCCCCACCACCGCCGTCTCGTCCTCGTCCACCCCCTCGGCAGCCACCCAGCGCCTCGCCGCCTTCGCCTACTCGCACGACGCCGCCAGCAAGCCCTCTCGCACCCTCACCGGCGCCGACAAGAAGCGCCACGACGCCTTCGTCCAGCGCCTCTCCCTCGGACCCGACCTCCTGCGCAAGTCGCGCTCGAGCTACCTCGAGAAGGACCACTACCTCGCCGCGCACGGCGACGACGGCGAGCAGGGCGCGGGCTACGGCGCCGAAGAGGGCGAGGGCGGCACGAGCGGGAGCGACGACAGCTCGAGCAGGACCACGGCCAAGGGCAAGGGCCGCGCCGACGACGACGACGACGACGGGTCGGCCTCGCCATTCGCCCACTTTGCGGCCAAGGGCTCGACGTCGACGACCGCCGCCGCCAAGAAGGACGCCGCCTCGTCGGGCAAGATCAAGTACACGCCGCTCGAGCAGCAGGTCCTCGCCCTGCGCAAGGCGCACCCGGGCGTCATGCTCGTCGTCGAGGTGCGTGCCTGTCTCGCTACCCCCATCTCTCTGCGACGCTCGCTAAATCTCGGCTCGTGCAGGTCGGCTACAAGTGCGCCACATCTTGCCCTTCCTCCTCCTCTCCCTCCCGCCTTTCCTGACTCTCCCTCCTCGCTCGCGCGCAGGTTCCGCTTCTTCGGCGAGGACGCCCAGGCCGCCTCGCGCGTCCTCAACATCGCCTGCTTCCCCTCGCAGCACATGCTCACGGCCTCGATCCCGACTCACCGCCTCGACTTTCACGTGCGGCGCCTCCTCAACGCCGGGTACAAGGTCGGCGTCGTCCGTCAGCAAGAGACTGCTGCGTGCGTCCTCTTCCCTCCTCGTCTTTCAGCTCGGACGGGCCGAGCAGCTGATGCCGCTCGTCCTGCAGGCTCAAGAAGGCGTCCGACAACCGCTCCGCGCCCTTCACGCGCGCCCTGAGCGCGCTCTACACGTCTGCGACCTACGTTGACGAGCTCGGCGCCGACTCGCTCTCGAGCCACGGCGGCGGCGAGACGGCGACGCTCATGTGCATCGTCGAGGACGTGCCCAAGAGCGGCAAGCTGGGCGCCGACGCCAAGGTCCGCATCGGCATCGTCGCCGTCGTCCCGAGCACCGGCACGGTCGTCTACGACGGTGCGTCTCTCACTCACTCTCCTGCTTCGCTCGCGAGAGTCCCGAGCCTGACGAGCCGCCCGCCGCCCGCAGAGTTCGACGACACGCTCATGCGCGCCGAGCTCGAAACGCGCATGCTGCACCTGCAGCCCTCGGAGCTCCTCCTCCAGAAGGAGCTCAGCGGCAAGACCGACTCGATGGTCAAGTACCTCGCGAGGCAGTACGCGTGCGTCCCGTTCCTCCTGACATCGCTCTCCAGCCCCTCACTGCGGTCCTGACTCTTGCTCTCCCTCTCCCCGAGCAGCGCCGGCAAGGACGACTTCAGCGCTCGCGTCGACCGCATCCCGAAGCGCCCGACCGCGGCGCAGGCGACGAGCACGATCACGTCGTTCTACGCCCACAAGCCGACCAAGGGCGACAAGAAGGCCAAGGGCAAGGCGGTCGAGCGCGAGCCGAGCGAGATCGTGCTCTCGTCCGACGACGACGACGACCAGTCACGCCAGCCGTCGATGACGCCTGGACCAGACGGTGCGTCCCTCTCGCCCTAAGCTTCCCTCGTCCCGGGCATCAGGCCGAACCTGACCTCGCCCCTCGCCTCGCAGGACGTCCCGCCGCCGTTCTCGACCTGCCCAAGCTCGTCCTCGTCGCGCTCGCTTCGCTCATGACGCACCTCGAGCCGTTCGGCCTGTCGCGCATCCTCAAGCACGCGTCGTCCTTCGCCCCGTTCGCGTCCCGCGCCGCCATGACGCTCAACGGCAACACGGTCGCCAACCTCGAGCTCCTGCGCAACTCGACCGACTTCCGCGAGGAGGGCAGCCTCGTGAGCGTGCTCGACCGGTGCAGGACGGCCATGGGCAAGAGGCTGCTCCGTCGCTGGGTCACCAAGCCGCTCCTCTCGCTCGAGTGCGTCCTCTCCCTCCTCCCCTCTTCCTCCTCTCCCTGCCTCGCAAAGACTGACGACCCTCCTCGCAGGCTCATCACGGAGCGTCACAATGCCCTCACCGCCATCCACACGTCGTCGGCGTCGCTCACCCTGTCCAAGCTGCGCGACCTCCTGCGCACGCTCCCCGACCTCGAGCGCGGCCTGTCACGCATCCACCTCGGGCGCGCCAAGCCGCAAGAGCTCCTGCGCGTCCTCGAGTCGTTCGTGCGCACCGGCAGGGTCTTTGAGGAGCTCGAGAACGAGGAGGCGGGCGAGGACGAGCGCGACGGCGGCGGGCGGCTCAAGAGCGCGCTCCTCAAGCGCATCGTCGACGACCTGCCGCGCGTCAGGGGCACGGCCGAGGCGCTCCTCGGCGAGCTCGAGCTAAAGGCGGCGCGCGACGGCCTGAAGGAGGCGCTTTTCGTCGACGAGGACAAGTACCCGGCGCTCAAGGTCCGTCCCTCTCGCTCCCCATTCCGGTCGCGCGCCTCCCAGAGCGAGACTGACTCTCGCCTTCTCATCGCGCAGGAGTGCAAGGACGGCCTCGCGCGCACGATGGACGACATGCAGGACGAGCTCAAGTCGGCGCGCAAGATCCTCCGCAAGCCGGCGCTCCAGTTCACCAAGGTTTCGCAGGAGGAGTACCTGTGCGTTCCCTTTCTCTCTCCCTCTCTCGCCCTCTTCGAGCGAGCGACTGCTGACGCTTCGGCCGCTACAGGCTCGAGGTCAAGGTCGCCGAGGCCAAGAGCGTCCCCGCCGACTGGGTGCGCATCTCGGCGACCAAGCAGGTGCACCGGTACCGCTCGCCGGCGCTGCAGAAAAAGATCGACAAGCTCGAGCAGTGGAAGGAGAAAGTCGCCGGCGGTGCGTCCATCTCGCTTCGTCGTCGTCGCCGTCGTCCAACTCGAGCTGACCTCCTTGTTCGCAGCCGCGTCCGACGCTTTCCTCGCCTTCCTCCAGTGCGTCTCTCTCTCCTCCTTCGCTCCTCGTCCTTCTACTGATGCCTGCCTGCTTACAGGGAGGTCGCATCGCACTACGAGCTGTTCCGCCAGACGATCGTCTCGCTCGCATCGGCCGACTGCCTCTTCAGCCTCGCGCTCGTCGCGCACGAGAACGACTGGGCGCGCCCGACGCTCGTCGCCGAGGCGGGCAAGGTCGAGCTCAAAGGCGCGCGGCACCCGATCATCGAGGCCATCTCGCACGAGGTGTTCGTGCCGAACGACGTCGAGTTCGGCCAGGGCAAGCGGCGCCACATGCTCCTCACGGGCCTCAACATGGGCGGTGCGTCCCTCTCTCTCTCTCTCGCTCTCTCTTCCACTTCATCTTCGTGCTGACTCGTCATCGCTCGCAGGCAAATCGTCCCTCTCGCGCAGCATCGCCCTCATCGCCCTCCTCGCCCAGATGGGCTCGTTCGTCCCGGCCGAGGCGGCGACGCTCTCTCTCTTCGACGGCATCTTCACCCGGTGCGTCTCTACTCTCTCTAGGCGCTGCACATCTCGGACGGGACTGACTCGGTGCACGAGCAACAGCATGGGCGCCTCGGACGACCTCGCGCGCGGCCGGTCGACCTTCATGGTCGAGCTGAGCGAGACGTCGGCCATCCTGCGCGCCGCGACGCCTCGGTCGCTCCTCATCCTCGACGAGCTCGGGCGCGGCACGTCGACGCACGACGGCCTCGCCATTGCGCACGCCGTCCTCGAGCACCTCGTGCGCGCCGTCGGGTGCACGACCGTCTTCGTGACGCACTACCCTGCGCTCGGATCGCTCGCGCGCCGCTTCCCGGGCGAGGTGACGGCCGAGCACATGGCGTGCCGCGAAGAAGCGGCGCACGACGGCGAGCCGCCGCGCATCACGTTCCTGTACAAGCTCGTCGACGGCCTCGCGAGCGCGAGCCACGGGCTCAACGTCGCGCGCCTCGCCGAGATCCCCGAGGACGTCGTGCAGCGGGCCAAGGACAAGGGGCTCGAGCTCGAGCGCATCGAGGGCGAGCGCACGGCGAGGAGGAGGGAGAGGAGGCTCGCCGAGGTGCTGCGCCGGGTCGAGGGGCTCGTGCGCGGCGGCGCTGAGGGCGGCGAGGCGAGGAAGGAGGGGCGCGAGGTGCTCGAGCTGTGCGAGATAGCGCTTGCCAAGTAGCTTCTCGCTCTCTCTCTAGCTTCTCTCGAGGAGGGCGCGCTTGCAACGATGACGAGGAGACGATGCTTGACACCCTGTCTCTGCGCCCGCACTATACAGTCCCGCTCGCCGCCGCCACCTGCAGCGCATAGTCGACCGCGAGCCCGCTCCACACGATGGCGCCCAAGTCGCGGTTGCTCGCAAACGTGCGCCAGCAGCTCTCGCGGCTGTCGAGGTCGACCGTGCGCAGCTGCCACGCGAGGTGCGCCGCCGCGCCGGCGACGCTCAGGGCGTAGAAGGCCGGTCCTTGGCCGTTGAGGTAGCCCGAGAGGGCGAGGAGCGAGACGAACGACGCCGAGAAGGCCGACAGGATCGGGCGCGTCTGGGCGCCGAACAGGAGCGCGGTCGACTTGACGCCGGCGTGCACGTCGTCCGTCTTGTCCTGGTGCGCGTAGATCGTGTCGTAGGCGATCGTCCACGCGACGCTGCCGGCGTAGAGCGGGAGCGCGACCGTCCAGTCGCACTGACCGAGGACGGCCGACGAGCCGAGGAGGGCGCCCCAATTGAACGCTAGGCCTGTCCGAGCAAGAGCGAGCAAGCACGACGTCAGCTTCGCACATGTGAGAGAGGGTCTCTGTAGAGAAGAGAGGAGGGAGAGCGACGCACCAAGGACGAGTTGCGGCCAGTGCGTGATGCGCTTCATGAGCGGGTACAGGACGACGAGCGACAGCGAGGACGCGCCGAGGGCGATGCTGCACGTTTGCGGAATCAGCTACTGGCATTCACTGTTGCTCTCATCGAGAGAAAGGAGGAAGCAAGAGAGAGAAAGAGCCGGGACGCACCTGTACCAATTGAGCTGGGTGAGGACGGCGAGGCCGAGGCTGAGCTGGCCGCCGAGGAACGTCAACGCCTGCAGCGGCTTGACCTCGCCGCTCGCGAGCGGCCGCAGCTTGGTGCGATCTGTGTAAGGCACGACCTCGCCTGCATCGTCAGCTCGCGCTCGAAGAGAGACCGAGGAGGCGAAAGAGGTGAGGGGGGACGCACCGACTTTCTGGTCAATGTCGCGGTCCCACAGGTCGTTGATGGTGCACCCTGCGCCGCGCATGACAACGGCGCCCGTGCCGAACAGGGCGAGGTTCCACGCCCAGGCCGAGGGCGGCAGCGCCGACGAGTAGGCCGCCATCGTGATGCCCCAGGCTGCACGGACCGGACTTCGAGTCAGTGCGGTCCGAGAGGCTGCTCGGAGAGGGAGAGAGCGGACGCACCGCACGGCCAGTAGAGGAGCCAGGTCCCGATCGGCTTGTCCATGCGGGCGAGCGACAAGTAGGGGTGCGTCCACCGCAGCGCCTTGGGGAAGCGCTCTGCCCATGCTGGTATGGGGTACTGAGGTACTGTTGGCGCTGCTGGAGGGGCGGCGACGGGCTCAGAGGGCGGTGGTCGAGGTGGGAGGGTCGACAAACGTCGGAGCGCGATGAGAGTTGGAGAGGGCGAGGAGCGGCGCGAGGCGGGCCGGGGCGCGGCGAGAGGGCGTAGGGCGCATGCTGGAGCGTGTAGAGCTGTGCGCGAGAGCCGCAGGGGCAAGCGGTGCGCTGGTCGGAGCAGCATGTCTGTGCGAGAGGGACTTGGCCTCGCGACGACCACCGCCGAGCCAAGGTCCGGCCGCCGGTCACTACACCGTCTTTCCACGCTTTCGTGCGTGCTCTGCGTCCCGCAAGCTCGCTCGCGATGACTCTCGAAAGAGATTGAGCCAGAGCGTCGGGCCGAAACGAAGCGAGCGCGCTCTCGAGGCTCGACCGCGACTCGATCAAGACGGTGACGGCGCTCTAGAGTTACATACGACAAAGGGCAGGCTGCAAGGTACACCGAGACGACGACGAGGAGTTGGGCGAGCGAAGTACGAGCGAGCGCGCCGGCTCACTGCGAGGCGAGGTCCCACAGGCGCTCGCTCCACTGGTAGTCGCTCGTCGCCTTGTCGAGCTGGACCGTGCGCGCATCGCGGCTGTTCTGCGAGCCTGCGTGCATCGAGATCGAGAGGATGTGCGAGTCAGCCCTCGGGCTCGGGCGGTCGGTCGAGCGCGAGGGGCGAGAGAAGGAGGGACGCACGGACGACCACCTTGGAGAAGACGCCGTTCTCCTCGATCGGGAGGAAGCCCATGTCGCGGTACAGCTTGATGCGCAGCCTGCAGACGAGTGTGTATGCGTCGTCAGTACTTGCTGCCGGCGATGATGCACCTCGAGAGCGAGAGAGAGGGAAAGGAGCGCGACGCACACCTCGCTGTCGAGTTCGAGCGCGTCGACGGCCTCGCTCTCCTCGTCCTTGAGCTCCTGCTGGAGGCGCTCGAGCTCGCCCTGGAGGTGGTACACCTGCTGCTCGAGCTCCGAGTTGGCCTTCATGCCGCCGAGGCGCGCCTGGCGCATGGCCGTCATCTTGGCCTCGTGCGCCTCGACCGAGGGGAGCGCGCCCGAGCGCTGCGAGGCCACCTCGGCCTGCTTGTACTCGCGCGTGATGGCTGTGTGAACGACAGTCTCGACCAAGCGTCAGAGCCTGGGTGGGCGCGCAGGAGACGACGCGCAAGGGGAGAGAGCGAGGGCGCACCTCGCAGGTCGTCGCGAGCCTGGTCGACGCGGTGCTTGGTCTCTGCGCGCCACTCCTTTACGCGCTGCTCTGCGACGAGGACCTTGTCGACGTCGTTCTCGACGCCGGTCGAGTCGTCGAGCGAGAAGAGGCCGAGGGCGCCGTCGATGAGGTCGGCGAACTGGAGCTGGAAGTCGTCGGCGAGAGGGTCGGCTGCAGCCATGGCGAGGGTGGTTGATGTGCTTGAGGACTGTAGAGGGAGCACGTCAGCCCGTCGTGCTCTTGCAGGGTGGACGGGGCGAGGTCGAGATGAGGTCGGTGAACATGGGGGAGGAGCGCGTCGCACCTGGCGATTGAGGGCGTGGGGCTTGTTACGAGGAGGCGCAGGCGGGTTGCAGAGTCCAGCTGAGCGAATCTAGGCGCGACTGAGTGCTTCAGAGCGAGCGAGTGAATGCTGACGACGAGAGCCGGGCGACGGCCGACGACGACGAGGAGGAGGTGGGCCTCTCGTCCTCCACCGCCGCCCATGTCGCCCGCCTTGACTGTGGGCGAGCTCCGTCAGGCTCTCGCAGCCCTCTCGCTCGACTCGCGCGGCACCAAGGACACCCTCCGCAGGCGCCTCGCCCGCTACACCCGCTCCGCCTCGTCCTCCCGCCCGGCGTCCCCTCAACCCGGCACGGCACTCGACATGCCAGCCGGCCAGCGCTACCACTCGTTCCTCGTCTTCGACGTCGAGGCAACCTGCGAGCTCATCCCCGAACCCTGGGGCAAGCTCGCCTTCTCGTCAGTCCCCTCTCCTCCCGCTCCCTCTCCACCTTCCCACTCTCTCTACCTCCCGCTGACGCACAGGCACTCGCTCACAGGTACCCGAACGAGATCATCGAGTGGCCCGTCGTCCTCCTCCAGTGGCGCCGCAAGTCGCGCACCGCCTCCTCGACCACCCCCGGCGAAGACGACGACGACGCCGATGAGTGGGAGCTCGTCAAGACGGCCGAGTACCACTCGTTCGTCAAGCCTGTGTGGGCACCAAAGCTCTCGGCCTTCTGCACCGAGCTGACCGGCATCACTCAGGTGCGTCCTCTCCTCCTTCCCCTCACCTCCCTCTCTGCGGACCCGGCTGACCTCTCACTCGGCGCGCCTCCTCCCTCGCAGGCCGACGTCGACAAGGCACCGACTTTCCCCGAGCTGTGCAAGCGCTTCTACAACGACTTCATCCTCCCTCGCCGCCTCTTCACGCCCGAGAACCGCGCCGTCTGGGTCACCGACGGGCCGTGGGGTGCGTCCTCTCTCCCCCTCCTCTTCAGTTCTGGATCCCTGCTACGTGCCACTGACGGTCGAACTCGCTCGACGCACGCAGACCTGCGCGACTTTGTCGCCAAGACGTGCTACCTGTCCAAGACGCCTCGCCCGCCCTGGCTCGCCGGCGACATTATCGACCTGCGCAACCTCGCCGCCGCCTTCTTCTCGTCGCTCAAGAAGCGGTCGCCGTCGCCGTCGACGCTGCCTTCGCCGAGTAGGGGCTCTGCTCCGATCGGTGACGACAGCGTCGAGGTGCCGTCCACGCCTGCGCCCCTCCCTGCGCCGCTCGCGCCCGCACACGCCGTCGTCCCTCCTCCCTCCACCTCGACCTCCTCCGAGCCCTCGACATCCACCAGCGACCCGCCTTACCTCCCCTCGCACGCCCTCACCGCCCCGCCCAACCTCTCGCTCCCCTCGGTCCTCGCCGCGCTCACGCTCGCGCCCTTCGAGGGCCGGCTCCACTCGGGCCTGTGCGACGCGCGCAACGCGGCCCGGATCCTCGTCGACCTCGCCGCGCGCGGCGTCGCGCTCGAGGCGAACCGACGGGTGCCCGAGGGCGGCAAGGGCGCGAGGGAGAGGAGCTGGGGCTGGATGAGGACGGCGGGCGCGGGTGCGGGAGGGGCGGGAGGGGCGGGCAGGGCCGAGGTCAAGTGGGACGAGTGGAGCCGGAAGGAGGGCGAGCGGTTCGAGAGGGAGGTGCGCGAGGGCAAGCGGCAGCCGTGGGTGAGGAGGTGAGGACGAGCCCGTGCGGCGAGCGGCGGGCCAGGTCGGTGCGCCCGTTGCTCGCCGAAGCTCTCGAGTCGTTCAGTGCCGTGTGTTGTTGTACTTTGGCCTGCAGCGCAGCCCTTGTTTTGCCCGTCTCGCGCACGGTGCAGCCGGCGAGCCGAGGACAGCCCGACTTTGGCTCTAGCTTGGACGCTCTTTGCTGCTATCTGCAGGGTCGCTCAAGCTTTCGAAAGTGTCTACAAAGCGCTTCACAAAAGACCGTTGCTGCGACGGAGAAGTGTCTTGGCCGTCGAGGTTGGACGAGGAGGAGAGGAGGACGAGCAGCTCGTTCTCCCAGCTTCAGCCCTCCCCGCGCCCGCCATGTTCTCCGGCGGTGCTGCAGGCACCCCTTCAGCAGCGCAGCGCACCACCCGCCGCTCGACCCGCGCTGCCCGCGCGACGTCGGCCCTCTCTGGAGCGTCGACCCCGCTCGTCGCCTCGCCGCCCCCTCCAGGCCTCGCCCAGCAGCAGCAGCAGCGCTCGCTCGGCGCCAACCTCGCCGTCGCGAGCAAGGCCCTGTCGAGCGCGACCCCGAGCAGGCGCACGAGGAGCGTCGCCGCGGGCTCGGACGCCGGCAGCCGCGCGAGCATGCTGATGGACGTCGACGAGGCGGCTCAGTCGCAGCAGCCGCAGCAGGGCAAGGACACCAACCGGCTCCTCGTCAAGGACGAGAGCTACGCCATTGCCGAGCGCAAGGGCTTGCCCGTCGAGGTCCAGGAGGCCATCGCCGCCAGCGGTGCGTCCGCCTCTCCCTTCTCCTTGCTGCCGCGCCGAGCTGACTCCTTGCTCCACGTGCTGCAACAGACCCGTACACGCTCCCCGTCAAGGCCGTCCTCGACCCGATCACCGGCTTCGCCCTCCTCGTCAGCTCCGACCGCTGCTTCGTGTGGAACTGGGCGAGCGTGCGTCCCTTCTCGCTCTTCTTCCTCCCCGACGGTGGAACCGTAGCTGACTCTCCGACATCACGCAGCGCGCCAGCTCGACGACGACCTACGTCTTCCCCCTCCCGGCGCAAGCGCCCTTCCCTCCCGGCGTCACGGCCTACTCGCCCCTCTCGTTCGCCTCGCTCGTCCCCTCGGCGTCGCAGACGGCCCAGCGCGAGCCGGGCCTCGTCGCCGTATCCAACACGGGCACGGTCCGGTTCTGGGACTCGATCGCGCTCTCCCTCGCCGGCGCCGACCGGTTCAAGTCGGTGTCGCTCGCGCTTGCCGAGGGCGAGCTCGTGCGCCACCTCGCCCTCGTCAGCCCGACGACCTACCTCGCGGCGACGTCCCAGTCGCGCGTCTTCGCGCTCAGCATCGTGTCGCAGGGCGGGCGCGCGACGCTCGCCGCCCGGCCGCTCGAGCGCGCCGTCGGCTGGGCCGGCAGCGTGTGGTCGGCCGTCTTTGGCACCAAGACGGTCGACCCGAGGGCGGGCATCCTCGCGCTCGCCGTCGCGCAGCCGGCGTCGAGCGCGGCGGGAGCAGCGGTGGGAGGCGACGGCGTGCGCAGGGTGTACGCCGTCCAGGAGAAGAGCGCCCAGGTGTGGGACGTGCCGCTGAGGGGCGAGGGCGGCGAGCGGCTCGTCGCCGAGCACGACGTGTTCCACGCCGTCCTTGAGGCGATCGCGGGGGAGAAGGTCGGCAACGAGCAGTGGGCGATGAACGAGGGCAAGGTCGAGATTGTCGATGCGGCCGTCACGAGGTGCGTGCTCCGCTTCTCCCCTCCTCTCGACCATACCCTCCTTGTTCACTTGCTGATGCAGGTGTACCCGCAGGACCGGCCACCTCGCGCTCCTCGTCTCGCACGTGCACGACGCGACCGCCGACGAGTACCGCTCCTTCGCCATCGTCCAGCTCGATGTGCAGCACGACGCCGTCACGCCCATCGGCCTCACGCTCCTCGCCTACCAGAGTGTGCGTCCTGTCTCATCGTCTCGGGTCGTTCGTCGACGCCTCGCTGACTTGAAACCGCCGCTCGCAGCGCCCGGACCCTCGGCCGCTCTCGACCGCAAGGCTCAGCATCGGCGCCGGCGAGGTCGCCTTCATCACGTTCCCCGACGCAGTCGTGATTGCCTCTATCGCTGCCGGTGCGTCGTCGCCGACTCTAGCCCTCCTCCTGAAGCGCAAGAGACTGACGAACCGCTCGCAGACTCGACCTTCGAGGAGGCCTTCCCGCTCCGCCAGAACTCGACCCGCTTCCTCGGCCTCTCGATGCCGACCTACCTCGCCGCACCTCTCTCGCCGACCGAGACGCTCTCCCTCCTCACCTCGTCGCCGTCGCTCGTCACCGTCACCGTCACGGCGCCGCACGGCTCGCAGCAGCGCGTCGCCCCAGGCGGCGTCGAGGCCCTCAAGACGCAGCGCCTCAAGACCCGACTCGAGCAGGCCATCTTCTACGGCACGCGCGAGGCCGAGAACCCGCTCGCGTTCGACATCCAGCCCGACTTCGAGGGCGACCTCGCCAAGGCGTCGACGGCCGTCAGCGCCGACATCCTCGCTTCCAGTGCGTCCCCTCTCCCTCTTCAGGCATCCGACGAGCCCGCCTGACGCTTGTGGCCCTCAGGCTCGAGCAACATGCCGCTCATTCTCGACCTTCGCGCCCAACTCGCCGACCGCGTCCACCGCACCAAGGCGCTCATCGAGTACATCAACGCCAACGGCATCCTGTCCAAGGTGCGTCTCTTGTCCTTCTTCGACCGCCCTGCTCGACGTGGAGCTGACGCTTGCGCCCTCTCCAGCTCCCGCAGTCGGCCCGCAAGCAGCTCAGCTGGGACGCCGAGCGGCTCCAGGCCGCCGTCGCGCTCTGGGCGCACGTCAACGCCCGCATCGGCGCATCGGGCCACAGCATCATCGCCGACGCCATCCTCACGTTCATGGACGAGGTCGGCGAGGGCTTCGGCGAGGACCCGCTCCGGCTCTTCTTCCGGACCAAGGTCGGCGCGGTCGGCAACGTGCTCGAGGAGGTGGCCAAGCAGGCCAAGGGCGTCGTCGACTCGAGTGTGGGCGCCGAGGACAAGAGCGAGAAGCTGTTCGAGGCGAACCAGGTCATCCTTGTGCGTCGCGCTCGGTCCCTCTCCCTCTCCCTTGCGATCCTCGACAACCTCATCTCGGTCCTCGAGCTGACTCTCCCACTCTCCACAGGCTGCGTTCAAGGCCGTCGCCCGTCACCGGGCCGACACGGCGCTCCACTACGGCCTCACCTCGTCGGCCGAGCCGGCCGAGCCGTGGTCGTCGCGCCCGGTCCTCCTCGAGGCCCTGCAGTGGCACTTTGACGCCACCGACGCGCTCCTCCGCGAGCGAGTGCGCGAGCTCGGTGCGCGGCAGCGCATGGGTGCGGCCAAAGGCGAGCCGGACGAGCTGCGCAGCCAGATGGCGGGCGTCGCCGAGTTCGCCTTCTCGAGCTTCGAGGAGCGCTTGCGGTACCTCAACACGTGCGTCCTCCTCTCCTTCTCCTTCTGTCCCTGCTCGAGACCATATCCTAATCTTCGTGCTGTGCGCGCAGGGTCAACGGCGACGCCGCGACGCCTGAATCTCGCCTCGTCACCGAGCGCTACCACTCGCTCCGCCCTCGCTTCATCAACACCCTCGGTACGTCCCCTCTCGCCCTTCGCACGCTATGCCCGAACCTTTGCTGATATCGTCTTCCTCGCGCAGTCGCTGTCGGCAAGGTCGGCGCCGCGTTCGAGCTCGGCGAGCGTCACGGTGACTTCAACTCGCTCGTCCGCCTGTCGAACGACGCCGCGCACGGCTCGACCGCCCGCATTTCGTCGTACCTCGACCGCTACGGCAAGGACTTTGCCTTCCCGCTGTACTCGTTCTACCTCGAGCACGGCAAGCTGCGGACCTTGCTCGAGCCCGAGGAGGCTCACCGCGACCTCCTCACCGAGTTCCTCGACTCGACCGACAACGACGGTACGTCTGTCTTCTTCCCTCTCCTCGCCTCTCCTCCCGCACCACCTCGAGGGCCAAGCAGGTGTGCTGACGCGCTCCCTCGTGCGCAGAGCTTGCGTGGATCAACGACATCGCGATCGGCCGACTCGAGCACGCGACCGACGTCCTCTTCACGGTCGCCGAGAAGGAGCAAAACGTCGCCCAGAAGAAGGTGCGTCTATGCGCGTCGCCGCCTCGAGCCCCTCCCGTCCTCCAGCTGACGCTTCGTCTCCGCCGCCCGCAGATCACTCTCTCGCTCAGCAAGCTCGCTCAGGTCGCTCAGGTCGACACGCAGTCGATCGAGGAGGTGCACGTGCAGCAGACGCTCGAGAGTGCGTCGCCTCGGCCTCCCTCTCCCGCCCTCGCTGCAGAGCCTGACTCCTGAAACCTGCAGCGCTCGACGACAACCTCGACCTCGTCAACACGCAGGACGGCCTCCTCGCCCTCTTCGAGTCGCTCCTGTCCAGCCAGGAGGTGCGTCTGACCGCGGCCGAGCAGGGCGACGTCATCGCCGCTCGGGTCGCGCCGGCTCTCGAGGACCGTCCGGCGCTCGCACAGGTGCGCTCAGCTCTCGCCCTTGCTCGCGCAGTTTCGACATCAAGCGTCAGCTGACCTCGCTGACTCGCCTCTGCAGCACCTCACGACGCTCGCCGGTAAGCTGTTCGAGGAGCGAGCGCTGTCGGCGGAGGACCTCATCGACCTCCTCACGCTCAAGGAGAACGTCGGCGAGCAGGCGGGCGACTTTGCGTTGGCTCTCGACGTTCTCGTGCGCGCCAAGGTGCGTGTCTTTAACTCGACTCGAGCGGCTTCAAAGGGTAGAGCTGACTCTCCTCCCGCGCCCTGCAGAACCTTCCCGCCGAGCGCAGGCAGGTCGCGCTCGAGAGCATCTGGAGGAGGGCCTTCATCCAGGACGAGTGCGTCCTGTTCACCTTCACACCATCTCGATGAGCACCTTGACTGACTGCTTCTCCGCCGCTCGCAGCTGGGCGTCGCTCAAGTCGGCGGTGGGCGTCAGCGACGAGGAGATGGCCAACGCGCTTCGGCACACGGCCTACTACGCCACACTCTCTGCAGCTACACGTGCCGGTACGTCCTCTCGCTCCCTCGAGCCAGTCGGCGTGCCGTTGCTGACGCTTGTGCGCGCGCAGAGCACCAGCCGTCCGACCTCCTCGAGCCCGCTCAGGCCTTCTCGACGGCGACGCCGACCTCGCTCTCGGCTCGCTCGCCCGGTCTCCCTTCGCCCTCGGTCACCCTCCTCCTCGACGACATCGAGCAGGAGAGTCGCCTCCTGAGCGAGTGCGTGCAGAACGGGCTCGAGCAGTTTACGAGGGAGATCCTGCGGCTGCTCGAGGAGGGCACGCCAGCCGCCGAGGAGGAGGAGCTCGGCGGCGAGGCAGTCATGGTTGAGTAGCGCTGCCTCTGGATCCTGTGCAAAGACGTGCAGTCACCGCCCGCGCTCGTCGCTGCGAGCCGAACGAGCCCTCGGCTCTCAAGAGCCCGTCCTCGCTT
>Ga0308170_10002418_pt1 | contig 16054 bp, 18 predicted proteins | sample PhyBR2_2_FD_202136 | JGI IMG/M metagenome (GOLD analysis project Ga0308170, IMG submission 202136) | Phyllosphere microbial communities from UC Gill Tract Community Farm, Albany, California, United States - DLSLSB.R2 | ecosystem: Host-associated > Plants > Phyllosphere > Unclassified | place... | reverse complement strand
CCGCAGCCTTCCTCTTCTCGCTCGTCGGCGTCATCGCCTACCTCGCCTACGTCGTCTTTGTCCTCCCCTCGATCGTGCGTCCCTCCCCTTGCTCCTCGAAGATGTCCCCCGGCTGACCCTCCCCCTCGCGCGCGCAGTACTCGCTCGTCCACTACGGCAACGTCGCCCTCCTCCTCGTCGCCGTCACCACCCTCGTACTCTTCTTCGCGACGGGCATGTACAGCGAAAAGATCGCCTACGCCCACAAGTGCGTCCCGCCCTCTCTCTCCTCGTCGGGCGACTCGTGCTGACTCGCTCCACCCGCGCAACAGGTTCGTCCCGCAGGCCAACCGCGCCCTGCGGCCGTTCAACATCTACCTCAATACGCGCCACCGCTCGCGCCTCTCGCTCGCGCGCCTCTTCGGCTCGGCATCGGCACCACCCCCTTCGAGCGGCACGGCCCTGTCGCGCACCTCGAGCGGCGCCTCGTCGTCAAACTCGACAGCCTCTCCGCCGCCGCCGCTCTCGCTCTCGCGCCGCACCTCGGCGTCGTCGCTCGCGAGCGCGGCGTCGTCCTCGACGACGTCGAGCCTGCGCTCGTCGGGCGCGTTCCGCTCGCCGCCCGTCTCGCCGCCGTTGTCCCCCTCGGCCTCGCCGCCCTCGTCGCCCTCGTCCCGCCCCTCGCCCCTCCCCGCGCTCGACCCCTCCGACCCGGTCACCCAGGCGCCTCCTCCGCCCCCGCGCCCCTCCCCCTCTCCCAGCAGCACCAGCACAGGCACGACGGGCGGGATCCCGCTCCCGCCGATCCCGCCCGCGCAGAACCCGCGCGGCGAGCTCATCTTTTCGTCGCGCGTGAGTGGCGCGTTCCGCGAGGGCTACGAGCGGTACCGCGCCGAGTGGGAGCGCCGGCGCGCCGAGGCCAAGCGCGTGCAGCGCGAGCGCGAGCGCGCGGGCCAGGGCTGGCGCGGGGTTGTCAGGCGCGCGTGGGGGGTGAGGGACCCGGTGCAGGTGCGCGAGGGGAAGGACAAGGGAAAGGGGGAGAAGGGGCTGCTGCAGGCGCCGCTCGGGAGGAGGGCGCCGCCCGCGCAGCTCGTGCAGGACGACGCGCGCGAGCCGCGCAGCCGCGAGTCGAGCGCGCGCAGCGTCGCGTCGTCGGCGTCGTCGACGACGAGCAGCATCGACGCCTCTCGCACCGCAGACGGCGCGCGCTCGTCGTCAGCCTCGCACGAGCCCGACCGATCGACCTCGTCCTCGCCCTCGCCCTCCCGTTCGACCTCCTCGCGCCGCTCGACCCCCTCCTCCTCGCGCTCCGCGTCCCCGCGCCGCCTCTCGCTCTCGCCCCTCACCGCACCCCCATCCCCACCCGCCGCCGCCGCGCGCACCAACGACCCCTCGCCCTCGCGCATCCGCGCAGAGTCCTTCTCGGACCTGCTCCATTTCGACGCGCGCAGCGAGAGCGGCGCGCTCAGGCCGCCCGGGCTCGAGCGCAGCAACTCGATGCGGGGTGGTGGGTGAGCGGGCGGGCGGTCGGGCGGCGGGCGAGCGGGTCAGGGGTGAGGGGAGGGAAGGACGAGAGGGGCTCGAGCGCCGGCGAGGGCGAGGCGGGGACGAGTAGCCCGGCGAGGCTCGCTGTATTGGACGTGCTCACACGACCTCGATGCTCTCGCGCTGCTCTCGAGAGAGTGACGCAGCGACCGAGGAGAAACTGCATTCTATTCCTTCGAGCGCGAGCGAGACCGAAGACGATGATCTAGAGATTTTCTACAGCGCGACGACGTCTAGGTCGAGTAGTACAAGTAGAGCGTCCACGCGACGACGATCATGGCGGCGACGGTCGCGAGCGCGACGAGCGTCACCTTGCGTATGGGTGCGCGCAGGCCGACGGCGCGCTCCTCGTACGTCGCCTCGGCCTCCATCTCGCGCAGGCGGCGGTCCGAGGCGTTGAGGACGCCGCCGAGGTACTTGCGGTCGAAGCGCCAGTACATGAGACCTGTCGAGGGAGGAAGTGGGAGGAGAGAGAGGGGCGAGAGGCGGGAGAGAGGGCGAGAGGAGGAGGAAGAGGGTGAGGCGGGCGGGCGAAGGGCGAGGGAGAGGGCGCGAGAGGGCGAGGCGTCGTGAGAGAGCGTGTGGGAGGAAGCAGATGGAAGGGGAGGAGAGGGATGGTTAAGGAGGGAGCGAAAGAAAGGCAGAAGGTCAGCGCGAGCCTCCTCGAGTTTGAGAAGGTCGGACTGGAGACGCACCGTACAGGACGTCGAGGCCCTTGATGACGATGAGGAACGCAAAGACGCCGTTGTACTCGTTCTTGCCCGGCGTCGCCTGGTCCTGGATCGCGCCCGAGGCGACGTTGACGACGACCGAGCCGCAGTTGTTGAGCTGCGAGGGGGGAAGGGTCAGGACAAGCTCGCACAGCTGGCGCAAGTGAAAAAGGACGCACAGCCTTATAGATTCCATACGCCGTGCCCAGGTGGGCCTGATTGGGGACGAGGAGAGGGATCGAGGCGATCCAGGGTAGGGCGTTGGTCGCGAGGGCGAGGGAGCCGAGGATCGACGGCACGAGGGGGTGGACGTCGGTGTAGGCGAGGAGCGCAAAGACGAGGACGTAGAGCGAGGCGGTCCAGGTGACTGCGAGAGTCGAGGGGTCAGGACGGGGCAAGGAGGAGGAGAAGGAGGAGCAGGGAGGGGGAAGAAGGGGACTGAGCGGACGCACCAAAGTGCATACGGCTGCCGAACCGGTCAAAGACGATTCCGAGGCACGGCGTGAGGACGATCGGGATGACCTGGGCGACCGAGGCGTTCCAGCCGGCCGTGTAGAGCGACGCATTGCGGGTGACCTTGATGGCGTCAGGGAGGTTGGACGTGTACGCCGAAACGGCCCCCGACTGGAACAGCTGCGAGATGTCCATGATCCAGAAGCACGCCGGGATGGCGAGGATCGACGTGAGGAAGAACTTGCGGTCCTCGCGCCAGCGCTGAGCGTACCCGCCCGCCGTCTCGCCGCGCGCCCGGGCGGCGACGACGGCTTGACGGCCGGTCGGGACCTGCGCCGAGGCCGGGAACGTGCGCGAGTAGAGCGCGATGGCGACCGTGATGGCGAACGAGAAGGCGCACATGCAGGCGCTGACCTGTGGACGAGGGGGAGGACGAGGGGGAGGAGGCGTCAGCGTCACGGACAGGATGATGGTGCGCGCACGCTCGCGAAGGAGGAGAGCCGAGCAGAATGTAGGCTGAGAGTGAGGAGGAGGGAGGGAGGGAGGGAGGGAGGGAAGAAGGGAGCGCGAGGAGGGAGGGAGAGAAGAAGAGGAAGAGGAAGCGCACCCAGATCGTCCAGGTCCACGAGCCCGTGCCCTCCATGATGGGGACCGACGTGAGCTTCCCCATGAGGTTCCAGACGCGCCCGATGGCAATGTCGAGCCCGAAGACGGCGCCCTGCATCGAGCTGCCGAGCGTCATCCAGGCGTAGAGCTTCGACTGGGCCGTCTCGATGGTGGTCGAGCCGAACCCGAAGACGATCTGGCCGACGAGGAGGAGCGGGTAGCTGCCGATGGACGCCGCGACGCCGGACAGGATTGCGCCGAGCAGGATGACGGCCGACGCCCAGACGGCGAGGCGGAACGGGCCGTAGTAGTCGATGAGCGCGCCCGACAGGATGGGGAACTGCGTGCGCGAGGCTGGGTCAGCGGCTGCGCGACTACCTCGACTGCCGCGACGTCTGCTGAGGAGAGCGACGGCGACACGGCGCTGCTGCGCTTCGAGGCGCTGCGGGAGAGCAGGAACAAGGAGGGGGGAAGACGCACGATCGTGTTTATGAGCGAGTCGGCCGTGTCAAGCTGCGCTTCAGGACGTCAGCTCGAGAGGCTCGAGATGCTGCGAGAAGAGCAGGACGACGCACCGAGGCATACTTGGCGTTGTCGATCGAAAGCTGCTTCTTGAGCGTCGACTTGAGCGGCGACAGCGACGACGACGCAAAGTTGGACCCGACTGCGCGCAAGGGGGAGTTAGCCAGAGCCCTCAGAGACTTTAGAGAGCGCTGAAGGTGGACGCACGGGTGAGGAAGAGGACGCAGAGGATGGCCGGGCCCTTGACGCGCCAGGGGTGGCCGACGATGGCCGGGTTGTACGAGCCGTCGGCGCTGGTGCCGGCCGGGAGCGTGTCGAGCTCTGCACTGGATGCCGAGGCCGACTCGAGCTTCTCCTTGTCGTACGTCGACGAGGAGCGAGAGAGAGCCGCCCGCTCGTCCTGCGCGGCGTGCGCGAGAGCGGGGAGCGCGGCGATGGCGTCGGCCGACTCGGTGTTGCCGGATGGAGGAGCCATGCAGAGCTGGATGGCCGTAGAGCGGGTGCTGGAGCGTGGCGAGTGAAGGTGGAGAGCGGGAGAGAAGAGCGAGCGGGGTGGGTGGGAGCGGACGCCGAAAAAGCGTGCGAGTCCGCCCGCTCGTCTCATCAGATAGATCGGGCACGCCGAGCCTTTTCCTCCCTGCGAGCTCCGAGTCTGGAGAAGATGCGGAGAGGGAGCGTGGGTAAAGCGCGATCGAGGAGAAGACGGCGGACGAGAGCGCGCCGGCGGCAGCGAGCTCGCTCGCTCGAACCTCTTTCACTGGCCTGTGCGTCGAGCCTACGTGAGAAGAACCCGACGTGCAAGCCCTCACCCTCTGGGCGAGCGTTCGAGGTGCGAAGAGAGCGGTCGATCTTCTCGGCCGGAGCGAGCTCGGAGAGCGGACGCGGAGGTGATTCCGCTCGAGTGGCCGGCGCCCGTTCCTCGCAGCGACTCTCCGGAGCCCATCGTGCGACGAGAAGCCGCGCGATCACTTTCGCTCGCAGCCGGATCTCAGGTCGTCTTCCCACGAGCAGCAAAGGCCGAGCAGGGAGAGCGAGTCGGGCCTGCGACTCGCTCGGCGAAGAAGTCGAGCTCCGCTCGGGCCCGGAAGCTGTTCGCCGCCTCGGTAACGACGCTCTCATCGTTTTGCGACGTAGCAGAGTGTAACCTGGAGCGTGCAGAGCAGATCCTGCCGGAAGTGCGTGCAGGGGAAGAAAGCTTCAAGGTGTGCAGCGCAGCCGAGGCGCGTTTGGACCCCTTCGCGCTCTCATCCTCCTTCTCTCGGTACCGGCTCACGAGGACGAACGAAGGTACTATATGAAGTGCAGGTGAGAAATGACAGAGCCGTACAGAGACAAAGTACGAGCGCTCGAGCCGCGAGAAAGGTCGTCGAGCGCGCGGCTTCTCCTCCTCCTCCTCCTCCTCAAAACTGCCCGCCGATCGGGTACTCCCAGACGTTGGCGACTCGTCCCACCGTGCTCGCCCAGATCCCGTGCACCCTGCCGAGTACAAAGACGCCCGACATCATGAGCGTGACGAAGACGCGCTGGTCGGTCGTCGCCCCGAGCGGTCGAGTCGCGGCCTCGTTGGTGCGTAGCGGGCGGTAGTGCGGCACACCTCGTCCTTCTGGCCAGCTGTCTGCAGAGCGCGAAAGAGAGGGCGTCAGCGCCTCGTCGAAGGGGAAGAGCGGCGCGGCGCGACTGCTCGAGCAGAGCCAGGAGGACGCACCTGGGTTCGGGCCGTCGAAGGGCTCTCGGTACTCGCGGTCGCCTCGTCGACCGTCGCCGTGTGCTGCAGCTGCGGGCTCCTGGTGGGCGGCCGAGTGCTGCCGGACGAGGTCGTCGCCTCGCAGGCGCAGGACGCCGGCGACGTTGCTCGCACCGACGGCGGCGTTGGTGGTCTGGACGCTGGTGATGTTGGACGGCATAGGTGACGGTGCTGAGGTAGCGTGCAGACGAGCCGGACGCGCTGTACGAGCGAGTGAGCGAGGTGAAGTCGAGCCTCAACCGGCCCTCCGCCGGACCCCCACCTCCGGCCCCGCCTTCTCCTCCCACATCGAGCCGACGCCGGTCGTCGTCTTCGCCGGCGCTTCTCGACCGCCTCTCGCCCTCTCGCTACAGCTCACTACCCGCTCGACCAAGCATCAATGTCGTCCTTTCCGCTCGCTCAGTACAAGGCCGTCCATGCCGCCGCGCTCGACGGCAGCGTCGCTTTCCCTCGGTTCGCGCTCGACCAGCTCGTCAAGCTCTTCAGTGCGTCCTGTAGCCCTCCGCTCTCGAGCAGATCATTCCTGATACTCGCTCTGACACTCGATCGTCCTGCAGACGTCATCTCGGAGCAGCGCGACCGCCTGCAGGAAGCTCTGCAGCGCGACACGGGCGTCACGGCGGTCGAGGCGCAGTGCGAGCTCGCGCTGACGCTGGCGCTCGTCAAGCGCACCGTCGACGAGGCCGACTATGACTGTCAGAAGGCCAGGAAAGACGCCGCGCTCAAGGTCGACGGGCGGGTCGATAAGGGCAAAGGCGTCGTCCTCGTCGTGAGCAGCGCCGCCGGTGCGTGCTTTCCTGCTCGTCTCTCTTGCAGTGCAGCTTCCCCTGACTGACTATCTTTCTCATACAGCTCCCCTCTACTCGCTCGTCGCTCCCCTCGCGACGGCGATCGCAGCCGGCAATGCGGTGGCGTGCTTTGTGCGCACGTTCCCCTTCTTCCTTATGCGCACGCTCGAACCTGACCCTCCTGCATTTGCAGCTCCCGCCCTCGACACCTACGTCCTCCTCGCTCCTCCACGACGTCCTCTCGCAAGCCCTTAACCGCTTCGCCTACCTCTTCACGACCGCCGACCCCGGCTCGCTCGCCTCGATCGACGAGGCGGTTCGCCCTCGCGCCCGCACCTTTACGGTCTCGACTCGCCCCGAGCCTAGTCACTTCTCGTCCGACACGCTCGTCGCCTTAGCGGGCACCGCCGGCGCGACAGCCGTTGTCGACCGCCTTTCGCCATCGTCGCCGCCTTCTCAAGTTGCCGAACTCGCCCGCCTTCTCGTGCGCGGCAAGTACCACGCCCTCGGTCGACTTCCCGGCTCGATCGCTCGCATTTTCGTGCACGAGGAGTCGGCAGGGCCCCTCCTCGAAGCCTTGCTGCGCGAGCTTGAGAGCGCCTTTGGGCGCGACGCGGCGCTCTCGAGCGACTACGGCCGGCTCCGCGGGCTCGAGTACGAGGCGCCAAGCTTGAGCAAGGAGAAGGAAGCCGGCGGGCGGGTCTTGTGCGGTGGAGCTCAGGCGGCCGGCGAGGACGAGGGGTTTTACCGCCCGACCATTGTCAGCGACCCGAGTCCGTGCGTCGCTCTTCCTTCCCTCGCGACTTCTCCTGCAGCTCTACACCTTCCTGACTCGGTACACACTCTCCTGCTCACAGCCGACTACTCACGATGGCGGCGCAGGGCGCGATCCTGCCGGTGCAGACGTTCAGCAGCCACGAGGACCTTCTCTTCAAGCTCGGCGAGCTGTGCGTGCTCTCTCGCTCTCATCCCCCCTAGCTTCTCTAGTAGACGACGATCGCTGACTAGACCTCTCCCCTGCAGCGACTCGACTGCGCTGTACGTCTTTGCCGCCGAGCGAGCCGTCGTCGAGTACCTCGCGACCGAGTCGACCGCGAGCGTCATGTACGAGAACGACATCCCCTTGGACGCCCTGTGTGCGTCTTTCTCGTCCTATCGAACTTCTTCGAGCGCTCGCTGACTCACTCCCGCCGCACGCAGACGACCCGGGCCACGTCCTCACCTCGCCGACGCACTACCTCACATCCTCGCGCCTGTTCTCTTCGGCTTCTCCCTCCTCTCGGCCTCCTACCGCCGCCTTCTTCGCGCCCTTCACGCCCTCTCGCCTCAGCACACTCAAGGCGCTGTTCCCTCGCGAGGACAAGCTCGTCGCAAAGCGCGTCAAGCACGCCCACACGATCCGCCGCGTCTTCTTCCTCCAGGGCGTCTTCATCACGCTCGGAACGATTGTCACGGTCTTGCTCGGCGGCACCGGGTGGCTCGGGTGGATGGTCACGAAGTGGGTGAGGTCGAGGTAGAGGGGCCCGAGCGGGTTTTGCAGGTTCTCCTCGTCCTCCTTTTGGTACTGTGTCGCGCATCCCTCTCGAGGTCTGTAATAAATGTCGAGCAAAGTCAGCGCCTGGCTTCATGAGAGGTGCTAGATGTCGTCGAGACGAGCACCGGGCGAAAAGGTCCGGGACCTTCTCAAGTCGACCGGTCTCGACCCTGCTCGAGATGCTTCGCCTCTTGAGCTGCGAAGCGCAGCACCAAGCTCCGTACCTTCACTCAGCTGTCGAACGCTCACTGTTTGTCATCCTGCGCTGCGAGAGCGTCAGTGGAAGGAAGACTCGCTAGGAGGCTGTCGGCGCTCGAGCCTCCTCGTTTCGCCCGCGCTGTAGCACCGCGTTCTCTTCCTTGCCGCGCCTCGCACGCCGCATCGGTCTACTTTTGCGCTCGCTGCATTCCTGCGCTGTCATGATATCGAGAGCTGAAGCCGAGCAAGTGACCTGTCTGTGCGCGCGCCCGCAGCTTACCAGTCGGCGGACGGCGGGCAGCTAGTTGCAGTGCTTTCTACTTCATGCGCCCGCCGAGCATGCGTACAAAAGCTTGTCACGCTGCAACGCAGAGACCGACGCTGCAGCCGGCCTCGCCTTCACCGCCTTCACCCACCCCACTTCTCCACGCTCGGCTCCGCCTCCGCCGCGAGCTCCCACCGGCGAGGCGTATCCGGTGGGAAGCCGCGCTCCTCGTTCTCGCCAGCTCCTGCTGCGCGCTGCTCTCGCTACTGCAGCAGGTGCACTCTCTTCACACATCCCAGCCTACGCTACCCAGCTCTCGCCCTCGCTCCGCCTCGCCCCGCCTCGCTCTCCTCGTCCTCGCCCGCATCCACGACCGTCGCTCGTCGCGCGCTCGACATGACCAAGGCACCTACACCTGTGCGTCCAGTCTCTCTACTTTCCGAGTTGATAGCACCGTGCACAACTGACGGCTCTCCTTGCGCAGGTTGTCCTCTGCTCGCACGGTTCGACGATGATGCTCGGCGAGGACTCGAGCGCTGGGCGCTACTGGGAGGAGGTCGGGCGCGAGGCGATGGCGCGCAACATCGAGGGCGTCGTCTTCATGGGGGCGCACTGGGAGGTGAGCGGCGCGGGCGTCGAGATCTCGAGCAACCCGGGTCGAGACGCCGTCGTCAAGCAGCCGGTCGCTTGGGTCACGCCCGACAAGTACGTCGACTACGAGGTGCATGCATTCCTCCGAGCTTGAGCTTCTGAGCGTCCAGTGTCGTGCAGGGACTGACGAGAGGCCGGCCTGCGCGCTACAGATCAACTCGTCGCCCGAACTCGCCGAGCGGGTCCAGACACTCCTCACCGACGCCGGCATCGAGGCCAAACTGAACCCTAAGCTCGAGTGGAGTGCGTCCTCGTCTCATCTTCTCGACGACCCGCGAGTCCGTGAGCTGACACGGCCCTCTTCCCGCAGTCCACGACGTCTTCCTCGTCCTGAACTGGATGTTCCCCAAGCGCTCGCCGCCGGTGACCGTCATCTCGACCAACGCCTACTACGACCCTTATCTGCACACTGCGATCGGCGCAGCTGTGCGACCTCTGCGGTACCAGAACATCCTCATCGTCGGCACCGGCGTGCGTCGACCTTCTCCTTCTCGAGCCGTGCTTCCCTCACTTGTGCTGACTCTCCTGTCTGCCTCGCTCGCAGGGGACCGTGCACAACCTGTACCGCAACGCGTGGGACAACATCATCCTGCACCGCGACAACTTTGCGCAGACGCGCCCGCCGCAGCAGTGGGCGCTCGACTTTCGCAACGAGACGCTCGACGCCTTCACCAAGAACTCGGGGCCGGCCTTGCGCCGCGCCGCGATGCGCCTCATGCGGCACCCGCTCTTCCGAGATGCGCACGGCACGGACGACCACTACGCGCCCGTGCTGTTCTGCGCGGGCGCTGCGGGCGACCAGGACGACGTCGGGACGAAGAACACGAGCCCGGCCGAGGTGTGGGAGCTCGAGCAGATGTGCAACGTGCGTCGACGTCCTCTCACTATGGTTCTTTCTTTCCGCAGCCCTCGAGCTGACCTCAATTTGCACCTTCGACAGTCGCAAATACAATTTGGCGAGTGGGCGCCGATTAAGGCGTGAGGGGCTTGTCGAGCGGCGCGCGCAGTCTCTGTAGTCCTTCTCTTTCGTCTTGTACTTCTTTTCATCCCTTAGACCGAGAGCTGCGGCGAGCTTTGCGAGCGAACGACCTCCGAGAGCAACTTGAGAAGGTCAACGAGAAAGGCCGACGGCTCATCGAGCGCGCGGCGTACACCTGCGCAGGCATTGTCGCGCTCGGGCGTGCTCGCGAGAAGCAACGAGATCAGACCGAGGTGCGAGCGGAAAGCGTCTGGCTGAGGGGAAGAGGGAGGGTGAGCGAAGGGGCTCGAGCGTTCGAGCGTTCGAGCGTTCGAGCTGCCGCCGAGCGACGAACCTCCTTCGCGCGTGCTCCTCCTTCAATCTCTCTCTTTGCTCGTAGAGGCTGTGCAGAGACTGATCGCACGAGGAGGACCGCTCGGAGCCGCTCTCGTGCTCGTCGCGAGCCGACCGTGCCCAGGTTAGCTCGCCCGCCCGCCGCTCGAGCGCAGCTCTCACGGACGCACAACGAGCACTTCTCGTCAAGGTAGCATTCTCAGTAGCTCGAGCACACTACAGCAAAGTCACCGAGGCGAGGCTCACGCAGCCCTGAGCGCGCTCACGGGGAGCACCTTGCCCCTGAGCTCGCCGAACCCGACGCCCGACCCTTCCGGCCCCGCCCTCGCACAGAACACGACCTCGTCGCCGTCCTCCAGCCACGCGCGGCGCTCGCCCTCCCTACCGGCGCCGACGTCGAGGTCGAGCGGCTCCTTGCCGCCCTTTGCGAGCTCGAGGAGGCACCCTTGAGCGCGCGCGCCGTGGTTCGAGACGGTGCCCGAGCCGAGGAGGTCGCCCGTCTGGAGGCGCGCGCCGGAGAAGGTCTGGTAGGCGATGAGCTGGGCGAAGGACCAGTGCGCGGAGCGGAAGTTGGCCGTGCTGATGAGGTGCGCGGTCGAGGGGTCCGAGGAGGCTGCGCGGTAGGGAGAGGGAGCGTCAGCGACGGCGTCTCACGGTTAAGGACGGCTCTGCGAGAGCGCGAGGGAGAGTCGCAGAAGAAGAGGCGCGTGCGAGAGCGAGGGGAGGGGGAGGAGAAGGGAGAGGCGGGACGCACTGCGCAACCGAGTCGTGCACTCGAGGTCGTACGCCGACTTGACACCCTCCGGCTCGCGCAGGTACTCGGGCGCCTCCTTGCCTTCGAGCTCGGGCGCCGTCTCCTTGTCGACCTCGAACGGCTCGAGCGCGGCGGGGAGGACGACCCAGGGCGAGATGGTCGTCGCGAACGACTTGCCGTTGAAGGGCCCGAGCGGGACCATCTCGAGCGACTGGATGTCGCGCGCCGACCAGTCGTTGAGGAGGACATAGCCGAAGATGTGCGACCGGGCCGAGGCGGGCGAGAGGGTCGAGCCGGACGACGTCGGGTTGGCGACAAAGGCTCCCTGCGTGGCCGGCGGCGTGGCGTCAGGACGTGCTCAGAGAGGCGAGCATCCTAGGAGTGCTCGAGGTAGTCGGACAGGAGGGAGAGGAGAACGCACAATCTCAAACTCCCAGTCGAGCGCCTTGCTTGCGCCGATGCTGACTTCTCGCCCGGGCGAGAACGCGCGCACCTGCCCCTGCGGGCGCACGACCTCTTCCTCGACCGACACGGTGCCGGCCCGACCATTGTACGCCATCGGGAGGACGCCAAACATGGGCGGCATGGGCGTGTCGGGCCCAAAGATGGCGCGGCCGGCGCCGAGGGCGTGCGCGGGGAAGATCGAGTAGTCGACAAAGTCGGGGACCGAGAGCGGGAGGTGCGGCGTGACGGTGTCGAGGGGGAGGATGGCGCGGTCGCGCAGGGCCGGGTCGTTGCGCAGGGCGGGCGAGTCGGGCGAGAGGAGGGCCTGGATGGCGAAGCGGACGGTGTTCCTCGTCTCGACGGGGCGGGCCGCAAAGGCGTTCAGGGTGGGCTGTAGTGGGGCTTCGTTAGCTCTCGCAGGCAGGCAGAGAGAGCCAGAGAGATGGCCGGACGCACCTGAGCAAAGACGCGCTGCGAGCTCGTGTCGTCGCCGAACGCCTCGCCGAGGAGCCCCTCGGCCTCGAGCACGCTCAGGTCGACGATGTGGTCGCCGACGCGGGTTGCGCACACACGCATGGCTCCATCTTGGCGGCGCGAGACCACGCCGAAGGGGATGTTGCTGAGCGAGAAGTGCGAGTTGGCGGGGACGGTGAGGGGCCAGGGCGACATGGTGGGGGCGGGCGGTCGGCGGCTGGAGGGTGTTCAGGCGGGAAGCAGGAGCGCAGGAAGCAGAGGTGGGACGCCATCCGGGGGTCGTCGAGCGCCGTGTGGGTGGGAGGAGAGCGAGCCGGAGTGGGAGCAGCCGGCGCGTGGACCGGCCGGCCGGCTTGATCTCTTTCGCCCGCATCCTCGTCGCTGCGGCCATGCAGGCAGGCCTGCTCTTGCTCTGCTCTTGCTCACACGCTCTCGCTAAGTTCGCCCATGTCGACCGCACCCTTTGAGATCGCCTACAAGCCCATCGAGTGCGTCCCCTCCCCCTCCTCCGCCTCCTCCTCCTCTCGCCCTGTCCAGCTCCACCTTGTGCGGCACAGCTGACCCAGTCTGCCGCCCACAGCAAGCCCCAAGTCGGCGTCAACGGCTACGACGGCTTCAAGCCCGGCGAGACGACCCTCCTCAAGAAGGGCTCGACCCGCGAGGGCTGGGACGGCGAGCGCACACGGGCCCTCGACAGCGACATCCTCCTCGAGCATGACGTCGCCCTCATCATGCGCGACGGCGCTACCCTTTACACCGACATCTACCGCCCTACCGACGCGACTGGGCCCGTCCCCGTCCTCGTGATGTGGTCACCGTACGGCAAGCGTTAGTGCGTCGCCCTTTCGCTTCCTTTCGTGCGGTCAAGGCCGTCGAGACGGCGTCCAAGTAAGAGCGGAACTCGGGTGCTGACCTTCACCTCGTCCCTCCTCCTCTACCACCCTCCCCTCCCCCTCCCTCCCTTCGCCGTCCTCCTCTTTCGCGCCCGACATCTCCTCTTCCTTCTTCTTCTTCGTCACCTCTCGGCCTCCTCTCGCTCCTCTCGCAGCTCGTCGATCAACATGCTCCCCGTCACGACCTGGCGCTGCGGCATCCTCTCGAGCGACCTCTCGGGCTGGGAGAAGTTCGAGGGGCTCGACCCGGCGACGTGGTGCCCGCGCGGGTACGCCATCGCGTCGGTCGACATCCGCGGTGCGGGCCACTCGGACGGCGAGGTGCAGATCATGGGCCGCAAGATGGGCGAGGACGGGTACGATGTCATCGAGGCGCTCGCAAAGATGGACTGGTGCAACGGCAACGTCGGCATGGCCGGCAACAGCGTGCGTGTCGTCTCTTTCCTCGTGCCAGACCCTCCCTCGTACTCGGCGGCGCCGGCCGAGAGGACGGCGCGCTTCATGCGCAGCCGGACCCTCGCATGGCCCTCCTCCCCCCTCCCTCCTCAGACTCTCTGACTGACTCTGCTCCTGTGCGTGCGCAGTTCCTCGCCATCTCGCAGTGGCACATCGCTGCGCAGCAGCCGCCGTCGCTCAAGGCCATCGCGCCCTGGGAGGGGTGCGGCGACCTGTTCCGGTACGCTGCCCTTCCCACCCCGCCTTCCTTCCGCTCTTCCTCCCTCGTCTCCTTTCCGTCGTCCTGTCCTCCCCTTCCCTTGCAACCGTCTGCCCCGTGCTTCCTCTTGCGCATTTGGCGAGGCGACGCAGCCGTGCATCATCCTGACCCTCTCCTCCTCGGCGCCCGCAGCGAGCAGTTCGGCCGCGGCGGCATCTTCGAGATGTGCGTCGCCCTTCCCTCTCTCCCTCCCTCCCTCGTCCCCTCGTGCTCCCGCTCACTCGTCGCCCCTCTCCTGCCCCGCGCAACCCACTCTCGCGCTCCCTCGACCTCTTTCGACCTCCCTCGCGCTCGACCCTTCCTCCCTCTCTCTCGACCTCGTCGGCCACCCCTCGCTCATCCTCGACAGCTCCAACATGGACCTCATCAACAAGCTCATCATCAAGGGGCAGAAGGGGACCGAGGACTTTGCCGAGATGTGTGCGTTGCGCTCGTCCTCCCTCCTCTCTCCTCTCTGGGCTCCTCGCCTTCCTCCCTCTTTCCTCGTCCCTGCTCCCTCCTCACCGCCCTTCGCACCTCTTCGTCCCGCCTTTCTGCATTCGCCGAATCTGTGCGCATGTGCTGACGGGCTTCTCGCGCTCGGACCTCGCTCGGACCCGCAGATGCTCGCGAGCCGCTTCACTCCCCCTACGTGCGTCGGCCTCCCTCGCCCCTCGTCTCGCCCGGCACTTCTCAAGCTGACGCTCACTCTCCTCTCTCTTCGTGCGCAGTGGGCCGACAAGCGCGTCGACATGAGCAAGATCAAGATCCCGACTTACGTCTCGGGCTCGGACTTTTCGTCGATCCACACGATGGGCTCGATCCGCGGCTTCTGGGAGGTGCAGGGGCCCAAGTGGTTGCGGTGGTCTGGTCGCCAGGTGCGCTCTCGAACCTCTTCCTCGCACCGTCGCTCCCCCTCCTCCACCTCCCGCTCGGCTCGGCCAGCTGACGCTCGGCCGCTCGCCCGCAGGAATGGCACGACCTCTACGTGATCCCCGAGTCGAACGCCGAGCTCCTCGAGTTCTTCGACCACTACCTGCACGGCAAGGAGAACGACTTTGTCGCCAAGACGCCCAAGGTCCGGTGGGCGCTCCTCCAGGGCGGCGACCGCGACGCCATCGAGAACATCCCCATCCCCGACTTTCCCCTCCCCGACACCGACTACCGCGACCTGTACCTCGGCGGCGACGGCAAGCTCGTCGAGTCGGCGCCCGGCGCGGCGTCGAGCGTGTCGTACCTGTCGCGCGGCGACGGCAAGGACGTCGTCTCGTTCGACATCCGGTTCGACCAGCCGACCCAGCTCGTCGGGATCCCCAAGGCCGTCGTCTACATGTCGACCGACGACCACGACGACATGAACGTCTACGTCACGCTCAAGAAGCTCGACAAGGACGGCAACACGCTCCAGCACATGACGATCCCGCGCGCGCGCGCGCTCGCGCCCTCGCAGGCCGACATCGAGCCCAAGGACCGCACGTCACTCCTCCTGCACCCGGGCTCGCTCGGCGTCCTGCGCGCGTCGCACCGCCACGTCGACGAGCGCAAGAACGTGCACCCGAACTGGCCGTGGCACCCGCACTCGCACGAGGACAAGCTCGCGCCGGGCGAGGTCGTGCGGCTCGAGATTGGGATCTGGGCCATGGGGTGGCAGTACGATGCGGGCGAGGGCCTGCGCGTCGAGATTGGCGGCGGGCACGACATGAACCACGAGATCCGCCACTTTACGACGAGGTTCCCGCCCGAGTCGACGCTCAACAAGGGCCGGCACGTCGTGCACTTCGGCGGCGAGTTCCCGAGCAAGGTGATCCTCCCCTTTGTCAGTATCTAGAGCAGCCCCTGCAACGTCGTCTGCTTCGAGCGACCCTGTGCGGCTCGTGCGAGCTATTTAAGCGGTCGAGAGGCCGGCTCTCGTGCTCTTGCGCCGTCTCGCTCTCCTCCTCTGCTCGCGCATAGCTCTTGTGCGCTGCGATACGAGGCTTAGGAGCCCGTCCATGACCGACTTGCGCTTGCAAACAGGCGAGCGAGAGCGCAGGAGAGCGTGTCCGCCGCGGTCGAGCCTCTCCGCAGCGGCGACGGCGAGCGGACGCAGCGAGCACCGCGGTCCTGACACCTCGCCCGGAGGAGCTTGTCTGTTCGAGTGAGCGCTGCAGAGCTCTACCGCATTCTCGGGCTGGGCGAGGCGGCGATGTGCCCCCCACTCGAGGTGGCGGCGCGAGGCGGAGACCCAGGCCCGCCGGCGCGGCGGCCGGCTCCCCTCCTCGTCCTCCCACCTCCAGCCGAGCCACGCTCCACACACCGCCATGGCCGATGTGCAGGTGCATGAGCCAGAGCCAGCACCACCAGGACCCGCAACAGCAAGTGCGCCAGCCCCCGCCCGAGTTCACACGGTGCGTGTGGGGGGGGGGGGGGGCGGGGGGGCGGGGGGGGGGGCCGGGGGGGGGGGGGGGGGGGGGGGGGGCCGCGCGGCGCGGGGGCGGGGCCCCGGGCC
>Ga0308170_10002415_pt1 | contig 16063 bp, 19 predicted proteins | sample PhyBR2_2_FD_202136 | JGI IMG/M metagenome (GOLD analysis project Ga0308170, IMG submission 202136) | Phyllosphere microbial communities from UC Gill Tract Community Farm, Albany, California, United States - DLSLSB.R2 | ecosystem: Host-associated > Plants > Phyllosphere > Unclassified | place... | reverse complement strand
GGCTGGCGGTGCAGGCGATGCACAGAGATGCTGACGAGTGGTGCAGGTCGCGAACCGAGGCCCAAGTCGAGTGCCCAGTCGGGAGGGCGAGCGGGAGCGGAGCGAAGAGGAGCATAAGCCGGGCGCGCTTGACTCTCTCTAATTGGTATTAGCTTTACTCTCGGCCCTCTCGCTTGCGCTCAGACGAGCCGAGACGGGCACTGCATGTTCATTGCACAGGTCGCCGCACGCTCGCAAAGTAGTTGACGAGCTGGCCGATGCCGCCGACCTCGCCCAGGCCGAGCAGCCGCCACTTGCCCGTGAGCGGGTCGTACGGGCAGCCCCTCGTCTCGAAACCGACCCAGCCCTTCTCGGCAAAGAAGTCGGCCAGCTCCTGCGGCTTAATGTACTTGTGGTAGGTGTGGGTGCCCGGCGTGACGAGTCGGAGGACGTCCTCGGCGAGCGTGATGGTGAGGAGGCGAGCGAGCGGGGTGCGCGAGATGGTCGAGAGGAGGAGATGGCCGCCGGGCTGCAGGTGCGCGCCCGTCGTCAGCTCGAATAGCGCGCAGCGCGCAGGGGGAAAGGGAACAGAGTGCGCACCTTGGTGAGCTGCATGAGGCACTCGAGAAAGCCTCGCGGATCCTCGACGTGCTCGACGACCTCCATGGCGCACACGACGTCGAACTGCTTACCCTCGCGCACCAAGTCCTCGGCGGCGCAGTGACGGTACTCGAGCGTGTTGCGCGACGACGAGGCGGAGCGGGACGAGCGAGAGGGGATGGGCGAGTTGAGGACGTGGAGGGACGGGTCGAGAGCGGCGTGAGTCTGCGCCATGGTGATGTTCTGCCCAGCTGCATCGATGGCCGTCGTGTCGGCGCCTAGTCGCGCGAGGGACTGTAAGGAAGGCAGGTGGTCAGCTTGCCGGCAGGGCGAGCGGGGGCGAGCGAGAAGTGGACGCACCTCGGCAAAGATACCACCACCGCAGCCGACGTCGAGGACCTGCCGACCCTGCAACCACCTTGCGCCGTCGAGCTCTTCGACCCGCAAGAGCTCGTCGCGGAGGAAGTCGATGCGGGCCGGGTTCATGCGGTGCAGGAGGCCGAACTCGCCCGTCGGGTCCCACCAGTTGGCGGCGAGGGCCGAGAAGTGGTCGATCTCGGCCTGCGAGATCGTGTTGGTGCTGCTCGAGGCGTCTGGCGAGGTCGGGGACGGGCTGGGCGCGAGTTGCTGATGAGCCGAGGAGGAGAAGGAGGGCAAGGTCGAGGCGGCCGCTGGGCGTGCGCGCGGTCGTGGGAGAGCTGCTACTGTGGTGCTACAGCGCTCGCGTGCAATCCTGACTGCAGATCGGAGCATGGCGAGGTTGTGGTGAGCGAGCGATCTCCACGGCAGCGCCTCTCGTCTTTTGTCCCTCCACCGCTCTCGCTCGACTCTCGAGGACGACCACCGGGCCACTCCATGCGGTCGAACGCTCGTCAAGCTCACGGCTCAGGACTGGCGGGCTCTGCAGCAGCGGGAGAGCAGGTGCGTCCTCGTCCTCCCCGCCCCCTCCTCCCCGCCCCCCTCCTCGGCCCTCCCTCGCACGCTCCAGCTCCTCAAGACGCTTCGACGACGCGACGATGAGCTGACTCGAGCCCCTCGCGCGCAGGGCGGTCACGCAGGACGGATGGACGGGCCTGTCGAGCGGCGCCGGTGGTGGCGGTCGACCTCGAGCGGTTCATCTCGGTCCTTGTGCGTCCCTCCTGCTCATTCTTCTCGTGCCACAGGCTCGAGCGAGCACTCTTGCGCCTCTGTGAGCTGCGCGCTGACCGTCTTTGCCTTGCGCGCAGGTCAGTCGAGCCCTCGATGGCACCCTCTTCCGTTCTCGTCTCGAAAGCTCGTCTCTCCGCTGGCCGGCCGCCTCCCGACGGCGCCGGTCGATTCTCATCGTGTCTCTTCAGAAAGCAGTCGGACCCAGGCTGTCCAGAAAGCTCGTCTCGTCGTCCCCACTCGTCCCGGCGGCCGAGCACCTCGTGCCGTCATGGACGGGTCCTACCGAGGCCGTACCCGCCCTCACGTGCCCCTGAGGGCCGCGGGTGCACTCTGGTGTGTCGCTCGCACGTATACCGCCCCTGTGGCGCGACCGTGCGCCCGGCCACCTCTTAAAAACAGGGGGAGACTGCGCACCCTCTCTCAACTGCTATCTCTTGATCTAGCGTGGTTGCGGCCTTCTGCTCGCGTGCGATCGAACGAGGACGTCGCTGCGGTGCAATCGAGCGCTTCTCCCGAACCTGTTAGTCCTGTAGAGCGCGAGCTGGACCGGTTCCTTGGCCTTCTCAAGTAGGGTCGAGAGGGGGGCGCGCGAAAGCTTCTTCCTGCCGACTCCTTGCTCCTCGAGTCGCTGCTCTGGACCTCTTCGAGTGCGTCCTGAGCGGGGCAAGCCGAGCAGAGATCTGTGGGCGGCGCGATCGGCGTCGGCGCGCGGTCGAGAAAAGCTAATGAGGAATAGGAACGCCGAGCATAGCTTTCAATAGGACGACAGCTGACCAGCGACGAGTCAAGCGAGCAAAGCTATTTCGACTCAAGCCGGGTCGCGCAGATCAGGAAATGTATGCGGCAGCTCTGCTGTCCGAGCTGCGAGCGTCAAGTACAGTAGCCGAGGCTCATTGACTGTCGGTCACCGAGCATCGCTCGACGGAATGGCTTGCTCACGCTTGCACGCTCTCCTTTGACTCTGTCCGTCTCGTGCGCACAGAGACGAGCGTGAGCGAGGGCATTCTGTTGAGCGGGCCGTGCGCGCGATTTCACGCACGACGGCTCCCTCCCGAAACGCATCTGAGCACCGGCTCGCTGCGTCGTTCCAAACTAGTCACCGACTACTCCGCAATGCAGTGCGAGCGATGACAGTACGAGTGAGACGGAGGATGGCAAGGCGAGGCGAGGCGGGCGAGGAGGTTCGAACGCACCGAGAGGACGACAAGGGGGAGGCTTGCGCGGCAGCGCTAGTCTGCGGGTCTCCTCCTAGTGACTGAGCGCATGCAAAGGAGGCCTTCGGGGACAGAGAGCGGGAGATGCAGGCCCAAGCGCGGCAGTCGAGGCTGACCTTCGCAAGTCGCTGCTCCTCGTGCAATTCGTTGCTTGGGGGCTTTCAAGGTCTGATGCAGGATTGGTATCGATGAAAGCAGCTGCTCCTATGGCTTTACCTACAGCCAGGGGCGATCAAGCGCGACCAGAGCCACAAGGCGCAGCGACCTGAACGGGGAAAGCGACAGGCATCAAGTCGACCTCGCCGGCTTCGGGCTACACCTCGACCCTTTCGCGCACGCCCTCCAGACGTCAGTTGATGACGCGCAGCCACAGCGTTGCGAGAATAAAGCGACAGTGGACGACAAGGACGACCCGTGAGCCACGGACGGCGCACGGACCTCACAGACGTACGTACGGGGTCTGTGCGCTTGGCATTTGGCCCCAGTCATCCGCATGGTCGGATAGAGGATCCGGGTACGGTCGGATAGTGGTTATTCCGGCGGTTTACTACTGGAGCTCGTCTCCGAAGTCTGCCACTGCCCCTCGGGCTCCAGGGTTCAAATCCCTGTCGTACCTTCTCTTTTGCCGCAGAGACGTCGTGCGCATGCCCAAAAGCATCTCTTTTGCTGTCTGTGATCCTGAGAAGGTCGACCGGAGAGTCCGCGGAAGGTCCGGTGGCGGCCCGTGCGCTGCCGGACGCCTCGTCCGACCACCCGCCCTACCTACCCTGCTTTCTCTGCGCGCGGGTCAAAGGACAGGAGGAGGCGCTTCAGGCATGCCAGGCCGTTCAGCGCCGCCGTCGCCCGCTCGCGAGAGTCGGTCGGTTCGGGTCCCGCTCGGACCTCCCTCTCTCCTTGCGCTCCCTGGCACGCCCTTTCGTTAGCTGTCCGATCGACGTATCGAGACGAGTGCTCGACAGCGAGTGTCCTCGGCGACGAGCGCGAAAGGTCCGCTGCACGGCTTTGCGCTGACAAGAGCCTGGCGACGAGGAGCAGGCTCGTCCCGGCCTCGCAGCGCAATCGCCGCGCGCTCACACACTCTCTCTCACTCTCACTCACTCGTAGCTGCTCAGGCCGCGCACAGAGACACTCTACATTGCGCTCGCGCGAGAGAGAAAGGCCTCGTCGTCCTCGGCCTTCCCAACTCGAGAACCGCCGCTCGGTCGCCCTCGAGCACGCGCCCACTCTCATCCCGCCGCTCTTGGCTCCTCCTCGGGTCTCCTCTTCCCCTGGGTCCGTTGCCACGAGGCGCTCCTCCACGCTGGTCCTCGCCCTCACCTCGACTCGCCCACCTCGGCTCGTCCGATCTCGCCGCCGCACGAGACGAGCCGACGGCGCCAAGTCGCCCGCCGAGCCCGAGCGCGCCATGCTGCTCACCTACCTTGGCCCCTGACGACGTGCGGGCGCCTTGACTAAACGAGCCCGCACGGCGAGCGCGACGTCGTCGAGCTGCGGACGAGGGCGCCGTGGCGGCAGGACGCCGCGGCGACACCAAAGGGTCCGAAGACAGCGTCTCAAGGATGCTGCGGCTCGTGCGCGGCTCGAGTCGATTACCTTGTCGTCGCGCAAGCGCACGCCGTCGATGCACGACTCGTCGGAGGAGAGCCCGAACAAGCGGGTGCAGCGAGCAGGAGATGGCGGCCCGCTCAGCTACGATCGAGAGAGCACAGGCGATGCCTGGCTGCGTAGCTGCTGCCGCTCGAGTCGCTCTGAGCGGACCTCGCGATGAGCCGACCGAGGGTCGAGGCGAGCCGGCGAGGGGCAAGGTGGAGAGCGCGGTAGCAGCGGGTGCGCGGGCCTGAAGGTCTGTGGAGGTACAGCTCGACCCACAGCGAGCTCAGCCTGAGCGCAGGGTGAGCGAGAGAAGGCGAGCGACGAGCACCAGAGGGTGGCACCTCCTCCTCGACCTGCGCCATCTCCCGCAGCTCCTCGACAGCCGGGCAGCGCAGTTCAGTAAACCGGCAGTCACCTCTACTCGCCACTCGGCCGGTCCTCCGCCTCTCTCAGCGCCTTCGCCCGCCCCCTCTCCTCCACCTCACTCAACCCCGCTCTCGCCCATTCCGCTCAACCATGCGGCGCTTCCCAGCCCCGCCTTCGCCTGGAGGTCCATCGACACCTTCCTCGAGCCGCTCAGCCGAGGCCCCGATGCAGTACGAGTGGGAGCGGCCGCGCCAGTTCCCGGCTTCGCCTTTCGCGACTGCAGCACCGGGCGAGGAGGACGAGCCAGCCAGGAAGCGTGCGTCCACTCTCTCTGCATCGCCCCAGATCATCGCTGACGTGCTCTGATACGCGACCTGCAGGAGCTCACTACGAGGCCATGGACGTCGACACCCCTCCTCGCCCCGCCGTCTCTTTCCCTCCCTCGGCCACGGCTCCCGCCAGCGACACGTTCCGCTTCGCCCGACCCGCACCGTCGTCGCTCGGCGAGGTGCCGCACGAGCCCGCGTTCGACGCCGAGGCGTTCAAGCCCAAGGAGGCGTTCGGCCTGCCGGACAACGAGGGCGAGGGCGACGTCTCGATGGCGGCGGGCGACGTCGACGAGGGCGGCGAGCCTGCGGCCCAGGAGATGGACCTGCCCGTCGCCGTGCTCGGCGGATCCGGAGCTCGCAGGCGCAAGGGCGCGAGGAGCGCGCGCCGGCGCAGCGTCGACGACTCGAGCGCGAGCGACGACGAGGTCGGGCGGCACGGCCACGAGCAGGACGGCGACGGAGGGTTCCTCGGCGTGCTGCAGAGCACGGCCGGAAGGCGCAAGGGCGACACGCAGTTCAGCTTCCAGGTCCACCACCACCACGGCGGCGCGGCTCACGCCGGCGGCGGCTACGGCTCGCCCGAGGGGCAGCAGCCCGAGCGCTGGATGCGCAAGAGCACGCCCTACGTCCTACTCGGGTGCGTCCGCTCTCCTCTGTGCGCCTTCGTAACATGATCGCCGTGCTGACGCCGGCTCGTCGCTCGCGCAGGTACCTCCAGTTCGGCTCGCTCGCCATTCTCGCCGTCCTCGTCCTCTCGCTCCTCGCCCTGTTCCTGTTCACGCTCAAGGGCGACATCGAGGCACGCTTCGACGCCGCCACGCTCGAGCTGCGCCGCGACAACATCGAGTGCGCCAAAAAGTTCATGGAGAACGGGTGCTCGGCCGCGACGCGGTTCCCGGCGCTCGAGCAGAGCTGCAACGAGTGGGAGGAGTGCATGCAGCGCGAGGTCGTCGTGCACGGCAAGTCGCGCATCATCGTCGAGACGATCGCCGACCTCGTCAACGGCTTCTTCGAGGTCGTGAGCTTCAAGACCATGGTGCGTCCTCTTCTTGCTCGGCTCCTCCTCTGCGCGCGCGACGCATGCTGACACCCGCCCGCCCACCCGCCCGCAGCTCTTCATCCTCATGTCGCTCGGCCTCACGGTGTACGCCTCGACGGCGGCGCTGTCGCTCCTCGCGGCACGAGCGTCGGCGGCATCTCGCTCCGCGGCCTCGTCGTCGGCGCCGCCGCACTACGGCGGGTATGGCGCCGCTGGTCCTCCTCCGCCGGGCTACGGATACGGGTTGCCGTATGGCGGTGGCGGGCAGGGTGCGCCGTGGGTGGTCGAGAGCGGAGGGTGCGAGCGGGACGAGCGGCAGCTTGGGTTGGGTCCAGGGCCAGCGGGCGCGAGGAACGGTCGCAAGTCGTCGTGAGCCGAGACTGTCGGTGACATGCAGTGCAAGTCCTTGAACAATAGCTGAGCCTGTGTGCGGGGAGCGCGGACGAGGGAGCAGCTTGACCGGCTCGAGGTGGGGCGAGCGAGCGCGACCAAGTCCTGGCCGGCCTGCCCGCCGCCCTCTCGTCCGACACCGCACCAGGCTGCACCTACTGCCGCTCAGCAGCACCAGCAACGCATCTACACCCTCGACAGCTGCACCTGTACCGCCACAGAGCCCCGAGTCGACAGCTCGAGGCGAGCTCTCTTCCCCCTCCTCCTCTCGGTGAGCCCCCCTCTCTCTCTGCACACGGCGCGTGGCGGGCAGGGCACTGCAGTGAATGCGCAGGGAGGGTCTCAGGGCGGAGTGCGAGCTTGCGGCACTCGCTCAGACGGCGAGGGAGCGGCGGCCTCGTCGGGGCGGGCGAGATCACGGCGACCATCACTTGGCTGCAGCCCTCCTGGGGAGCTGAAGACGGCCTGACACTGACACTAGCTACCCCATCATCTGCCTACAGCATCAGCACGAGCTCTCGCCTTGCGACAAGCCCTGCCGCCTCTTGGGCCAAGAGCTCCAACTCGCTCCGCCGCCCGCCGACCCGCGCCCGCCCTCGCCGCACGCACCAGCGAGCTCGTGCGCCGCGCAACTCGCCTCGAAAAGGCTCGACATCACTCGGCGTGCCAGCGTCGCCCCGCAAGCACGTCGCCTCGATCTCGGACCCGCCTCGCCGCCGCCGCTTCGAACGAGCATTCACTCAAGGTGCGTCCACCTCGCTTCCCACTCTCCACGGCCTGCGTTCGAGTCCAAGAGCTGACGTCCTGTCCTTCGCACCTTTTGCCCCGTCGCGCAGACCCGCTCGCCGTCCCATACGCACGACCTCGCCTCGTCATGGACTCCCCCCTCTCGGAACCCGACTCGCTCTCGTCCCCGGGGGCTACCACCGAGCCCCTGCCCAACTCCGAGGCCGACGACCTCCAGCTCTCGTCCTCGCCGCCGCCCACCCGCAGGCGGTCCCGCTCGCGCTCGCTCCACGGGCCTGAGCCTCGAGCCGGCGCCGGCGCCGGCGGTGGGGCCGAGAGCGACTCGAGCCTCACCGAGCAGAGCGACAGCGAGGTCGAGCCCTCGGCCCTCGACACGGTCGAGGAGGACGACGACCAGATGGAGGAAGCGGCCGGCGGCGCCGCGAGCGAGCTCGGCGACGACGAGCAGGAGGAGGACGACGAGGACGAGCCCGTGCAGCGCACCCCGAGGGGCAACAAGCGCCCGCGCCCCATCGCGCTCGGCGACGACGACGAAGACGGCGTCGACGGCGACCTGAGCCGACCCGCCCGCAAGCGCGTCGGCTCGCCCTCGGCGAGCGACGACGACCTGTCGTCCGTCTCGCACCCGCTCGGCGCCGCCGCCGCGACGACCAAGACCGCCTCGCCGTCGCCGACGACCAAGCGCGCACGCGCCGAGGACGGCAGCGTCGCCTCGAGCTCGGCCTCGACCGTCGGCGCACCTGCGGCTCCTCGACCTGTCCCCGCCGCCGTCACGTCCGCCGCCTCGGCCGGCGCGGCGATGAGCGCCGACTCGCTCTCTGAGCTCGACGACGACGACGACGACGACGAGCCGCACCCGCCGCGGCCGGCGCAAAAACTCGGTCCCGCCGCCGCCGCCGCCTCAGCGTCGGACGAGGACGACGACGACGCGCCCGCGCCATCCGCCTCGCCCAAGGCCAAGCGCTTTGCCCCTCGAGCGCGCGGCAACGGCCGACCTCGCGGGCTCGGCGCGCGCGGCCGCTCGCGAGCGGTCGCAGCCAAGCCGTCGGCGGCGCGGAGCGAGAGCCCGCTGTCGACGGTCGGCTCGTCGGCGGACGAGGACAAGGCCGAGGCCGACGCCGAGGCCGACGTCGACACGGTGGATGCGCCGCTCGACGGCCATGGGCTGTCGGCAGCGGGTGAGGACGGAGCGGCGGGACCGGGCGACGAGGCGGCGGCCAAGGAGCTCGAGGTGGAGGCCGGCGCGGTCGAGGCGCTCGCTGCGGCGGCCGCCGACGCGAGTGCTACCGCATCTGTGCGTCCCGCCGCGGCGAAGGGGCGGGCCAAGGCCAAGGGCAAGAGCAAGGGCAAGGCGGCGGTCAAGGCGGCGAGCGAGACGATGCGCAGGTCGACCTCGGTGCGTCTCTCCCCCTCTCCTCCCTCACAACTTTCTTGCGCATCTGCTGACGGTGAGCGTCCCCGCAGAACGAGTCGTCCGTCGACCCGGCCAAGCACCTCGGCAACGGCACCTCGCCCTCAAACAGCGCCTTCACCTCCCTCCCCGCCCTCCCCGCGCCTTCGGGCCTCGTCGAGCTCGAGACTGCTCCCGACGCCGTCGCCAACCAACTCGCCGAGCTCGCCGAGGCAGAAGCCGACGTCGCCGCCGACGCAGCAGCAGCGTCCGCGTCGGGTTCGGGCTCGGGCTCGGCCGCAGCACCGGACGACACGTCAGCGCCGATGGACGGCGTCGAGGCGGGAGACTCGCAGATCACGACGGGCGACGGCCTGGACGAGGACCGCGCCGGCGCCGTCGTCGAGGAGGTCGAGGAGGAGCAACGGCCGGCGCCGCCGCCCAGCGCCAAGAAGGGCGCGATCGGGAAGAAGGGCGGCAAGAAGGGCAAGGGCAAGGAGAAGGCGGCACCGGCTCCTGTCGAGGACGGGCACGGCGACGAGGACGAGGCTGTCGAGGGCGAGGAGGAAGAGGGTGCGTCCTTTTGCCGCCGCCTCGTCAGTGCCCATGCTTGGCCCAGCTGACTCTCTCCTTCCTCTTCCCGCTGCAGACACGTCGGACGACGCCTTCATGCGCAAGCGCGCCGAGGCCATGGAGGCCCTCACTAAGATCGAGATTTCGTTCGCCCGCCTGCGCGACCTCCTCTACCTCGAGCGCCTCGCCGACGTCGAGAAGGAGCGCCTCGCCATCGAGACGGGCGCCCATCCCGAGCTCGTCCACTTGACGCAGCTCATCGAGCTGCGGCGCAACCGCAAGCTCGAGCTCGCGCGCCTGTGGCTCGACGGCCTCGAGAACGCGTACGGCGTCCAGTTCACCGACCGCGAGCACGCCAACTGGAACAGCTGGCAGGACGACCGGGCGCGCGAGCGCACCCGCATGCTCGACGAGGCCAACTCGAAGCGTCGCCGCCTCGAGAGGGAGAAGCGCGCGCTCGAACGGCCCAAGGACGGTGCGTCCACCTTCCTCCCTTCCGCCGCACCTCATCCTCGGGCTTCGTGCTGACTCATACCTTCTACAGACTCGCTCGCCAGCATGCTCGCACCTCGACCGCCGCCCGTCGTCCCTCTGCACCACCGCCGCCGAGTCGGCTTCGACGCCGACCCGCTCGACGACAACGAGATCGCGTGGTCCCTGCGGCATCCAGACGTCCGAGTCGACGCTAGCGTGCGAGGACTCGACGATGAGGCGACGTACGGCGACCTCGAGCGCATGGGTGTGCGTCCAGCCTCTCCCTGCCTCTCCCCCAACTCGTCCTTCCGCCCGAGCTGACTTTCCGTCCCGCTGCAACAGCTTCGCGAGCCGATACGGCATCCCCTCTTCCCCTACGACGCCGTCTACGCTCACGCGACCGGCCTCGGCGGGCCGGCGTACGGCGACTCGCGCACCGCCCACCTCGGCTACCCCTACGGCGGCGGCTACGACGGCTCGACTCACGCCATGCAGCAGCAGCACCAGCACCAGGGCTTCTCGAGCGCATTCAGCGCGCTGCCGCCGCTCCCTCAGCACCAGCGCGTCGAGTCCGGCCCGCCTCGACCGCCTTCGAACCCTCGGCTCGCGCAGGGCTTCCCCGCCGAGCTCGGCGGCGGGCAACCGGGCTACCCGGCGGCGTCGCGCGCGCATGGCAACGGGCACTACCCGCAGAGCTACGCCGAGATCGAGGCGTGGCAGCAGCAGCAGCAGCAGCAGCAGCAGCAGCAGCACCAGCCGCGGCACGGCGGGTTCGACGAGGAGCGACGGCGCAGGACCCTGAGCGCAGGCGGCTCCCTCGGCCCGCCTCGCAGCCACGAGTCGCTCGACGCCGTCGCCGCGCACCGCCAGAACGGGTACACGCCGGCCGTGTCGAGCGCCGCCGGGCAGGACGGCGACCCGACCGGCGGGCGCACGACGCCGACGCACGCGAGCGCGGCGGCCAAGGCGCGCTTCACGCTCGACGAGCACATGAGCACGCGCTCGCCCAAGGGCCCTGCGAGCGCCAGCTCGGTCGCGTCGTCGGCGAGCAAGGCGCCCGTCACGCCCGCCGTCAGCGTCGCCGCGGCATCTCCAGCATCGGCCGCCGCCGCCGCCGCCGCAGCAGCACGCAGCAACCCGCCCGCCTTCATGGCCATCCCGACCATCCCTCCCTTCGACCGCAACCGGCACGAGCAGACGATCCGGGCGCGCGCGGCGGCCGCAGCGACCGGCGGCCCCTCGGGCGGGAGCAGTCCGGCGCCGCCGGTCCTCCCTCCGCTCAAGCAGCAGCCGACGCCGACCTCGACGCCTCTCTTCCCGCCTCAGCAGTCGCAGCAGCCGCAGGCCAAGCAGCAGCAGGCGCCGACGCAGGCGCAGGGCCAGGGCTCGTTCTCGGCGTACCCGGTGCCGCAGCGAGCGGCGTGACCTCTGGGCTCGCCGCGCGCAGATACCCCTTGTCTCCCCCTTCCCCGCCGTCGTAGTTATGACCCTTGTCGCTGCTGTAGACGACCTTGTTGTAGCTCGAACGGATGCACTGCACCTCTTTCTCCGAGCCGCGCCAACCGGCGTCCCCACTCCGAGTCGGCTCGATCCCTCGCTCCCTCGCACTCGCCGCCTCCTTCTTCGACCTCTTCAGCAACCGCCACCGCCCGTTCGCCATGATCTACGAGTCGCCGCACCCTACAGTCAGCCTGCCCGAGTGCTCCGTGTGGGACAAAGGTGCGGCCCTCCCTCTCCTCGCCGGCTCATTCCCCACCTCCACCCGGTCTCTCGAGCTGACCCTCCCCTCTCGCCGCGCCGCAGTGTGGTCCAACCCGACAGGTGCGAGCGACAGCAAGGATGCCGTCATCGATGGACCGACGGGCCGCAAGCTCAGGTGCGTCTCGCTTCCCTCGAGCAGAACCGGGCGACGAGGAGCGAGGTCGTCTCGCCGCTCGCACGCCGTCGACGACCACCTCGATCCACTCGTTCCTCGATCTGATGCCGTACACAATTCCCTGCAGCCGAGGAGAGCTGCGCTCGCACGCCCAACGCCTCGCCCAAGGCCTGCGCACGACCGCCTCGCTCTCGCAGGGCGACGTCCTCTGCGTCGTCTCGCCCAACTCGCTCTACTACCACATGCTCGTCCTCGCCAGCCAGTGCGCCGGCATCGTCTTCTCGGGCGCCAACGCGTCGTACACGCCGAGCGAGCTCGCCCACCAGCTCGAAGACTCGAACGCCAAGCTGGTGCGTCCCCTCCTGCGCGCTCTCCCTCCTTCGCAGCCTCGACAGCTGATGCACAACCCGATCTTTGGCAACAGGTCCTCGCCCACCCGCAAGTTCTCGAGACGGTCCTCGCCGCGACCAAGCAGCTCGGCTGGTCGACCTCGGAGCAGCAGCGCCGCATCGTCCTCGCCGTGCGCTCCGACGAGGCGGGTCCGGCGTCCAAGCAGCACAAGAACCTCGACTACCTGCTTGCCGACAAGGAGATGAAGCCCGTCAAGGTGCACGACCCGAAGAACACGGTCGCCTACCTCGGCTACTCGAGCGGGACGAGCGGCAAGGCCAAGGGCGTACGCACGAGCGCCTACAACATGACGGTGCGCTCGAGCTCACCTTATCGAGACGCTGCGCCGAGAGCGCAGGCTGACCTCGATCTCGTGTCGCGCGCGCAGTCCGTCCTCTCGATCCTCGCACCGGTCAAGACGTACGAGGACGACGTTCAGCTTGCGGTCCTTCCCCTCAACCGTGCGTCGTGCTCTCTTTTCAGAAGCTACATGCTCTACGAGCGTCGCGACGCAGAGACCGGGGATGCCGTCGAGCAGCTGCTGACGAGCGCCTTCTTCTCGACCTCGCCCGCAGACATCTACGGCTTGACCAAGGTGCGCAGCTCTCTCTCGCCTCTCTCGCCCGCTGGAATGCTGAGCGAGAGCTGATGAGCATGCTCCTACAGCTCGTGCATTGGCCCGTTCTCTGGGGCAACCCGGTCGTGGTCATGCCCAAGTTCGAGATCCAGGCGCTGTGCACCTACGTTCAGCGGTACCGCGGCACCTTCCTCATGCTCGTCCCGCCTATCGCCCTCCAGCTCGCGCGCGACCCGATCGTCGACAAGTTCGACGTGTCGAGCCTGCGCATCATCATCTCGGGCGCGGCGCCGCTCGGACCCGAGCTCGAGCAGGAGTTGGCGACGAGGTTGCCCAAGGCGACGGTCCTCCAGGCGGTGCGTCAAGTCTCTCTATCGATGCTCAGCTTCGGGCTCGGCGCCATCTTCGACAGCGCCGTCTCGTCGGCTTGCTCCAGGACCTTCTCAAAGCTGACTCGGACTCCCCTCGTGCGCAGTACGGCCTCACCGAGAGCTCCCCGACGACGCACATGGGCATCATCCCTAAGCGCGGCTCGATCGGCCCGCTCTTGCCGATGATGCGCGGCAGGATCGTCGACCCCGAGACCAACAAGGACGTCAAGCAGGGCGAGGTCGGCGAGATGCTCCTCGCCGGGCCCAACATCATGCTCGGTTACTTGAACCGACCCGAGGCGACGGCCGAGACGCTCGTGCAGGACGCGCAGGGCACGACGTGGCTCAAGACGGGCGACATCGCTCGGGTGGACGAGGAAGGTGCGTCCCTCTCTTCTCTCGCCCTCCTCCTTCTCCTGCGCGAGCTCACTCTCCTCGCCCTCGCGCACAGGTCGCTTCTACATCACCGACCGCTTGAAGGAGTTGATCAAGGTCAAGGGCTTCCAGGTGCCGCCCGCCGAGCTCGAGGCGGTCCTCCTCGAGTGCCCGTTCGTCGCCGACTGCGCCGTCATCGGCGTGTGGAACGACGACCAGCAGACCGAGTACCCTCGAGCATACAGTGCGTCCCCTTCCCCTGTCTCTCTCTCTCCTCTGAGGATGCAGAGCTGACGAGAAGAGGTGCGCGTTCGCAGTCGTCCTTTCGAGCAAGGGCAAGTCCGAGTCGGATCCGTCGGCGACGATCCAGGCGTGGATGAAGAACAAGGTCGCGCACTACAAGCAGCTCAAAGGGTGCGTCCTTTCCCTCGCTCTCTGCGCGACTCGATTCGAGCGCTCGCTGACCTCGAGGTCCGTGCGCAGGGGGATCAAGCTCGTCGACTCGGTGCCCAAGTCGCCCTCGGGCAAGCTCCTGCGACGAAGTGAGTCTCTCGCGACGCTCTCTCGCTCTCACTCACCCTCGCTGACCCTCCTTCTCGCTCGCTCGCAGTCCTGCGCGAGGAGGCCAAGGCCGAGATCGAGGCGGCGAAGAAGGCGGCAAGCGGGCAGCGCGCGTCGCTCTGAGGGGTGCGCAAGAGGCCCTAGTATTGTACAGACACGGACTGCAACTATGCAAGGTACACGACTAGGAACGACAGGAGAGAGAGAGCGAGAGCTGAACGACGAGAGCGAGGCCGAGGGAGCGCGAGGAGAGGGACGGCGACGACGACTAGAACTCCATCGAGTGCGCCTTCTCGGCTGCGAGCGAGCGTCGAGAGTGTCAGCAGTGCCTTGAAGAAAAGCAGCTAGGCTCGAGGACCGGTGCGAGGCCGAACAGAGGAGAGAGAGAGAGAAGGACGAGCGGCGCACCCTTGACTTCCCTCGCCCGCTCCTTCGCGACGCCCTCGGCATGCCGCTCAAACAGCTCGACGTACGGCTTGAGGCTCGTCTTGCCCCAGTCGGCCTGCAGGTCGCCCCGGCGCGAGAGCTGCTCGAGCTCGAGGAGGAGCTTACCGACGGTCGGGACCGTGTCGGGGTCGAACGCGTCGATCTGCGAGGCGAGGAGAGGGACACAGACCTTGCCTGCGAGCGTAGGGCACGTAAGTCAGTACCTTGTAGTGAGGGGTGCGGCTGCTGAGGAGGTGAAGGCGAGGAGAGAGAGGGACGGACCGGTGCCGGGGTGGATGCAGAACGGCGCCTTGAGCAAGTGGTTGAGCTTGCGCGACACCTCTGTGTCGATGCGAGGGTACGTGTACTGGATGATGAGGTCGGTGATGGCCTCCTGGTGCTTCTCCCTCGTCTGCGAGCCGGCGAGGAGGGCGTCGAGAGCGACGTCAGCTCGCGCTCCATGAGCTCTCGAGCGAGACGTGCTGCTGCGCGCGACTGCGAGAGGGAGAGACGCACCCGCTTCTTGGTCAGGTCGTTCGCCGAGGGCGCCGACGCAGGGATCTTGATGACGTTCTTCCATCGCTCGGCCGACGAAGAGTCCGAGTCGGGCGAGAACTGCTTGAGCAGCTGTGCGGCGTTTTCTGCGATCAGCCCGTGCGAGGAATCAGCTCGTGCACGGCGTGAGGCGCGCAAGAGGTGATGCTGAGAGGCTCGACGCACCCTTGTCGGGCAGCATCGAGAGGACGTTCTCCCACTGCTGCGGGTCGGTGCGGAACACGTCCTGGTCGCTCAGGACGACGCTCGAAAAGGCCTGCTTGAGCGAGTCGTCGTATGCGCGCCTGCGAGCGCGAGTCGAGAGGAAGGCACCGTCAGCCGGCGAGCCTTTGACTCGTGCACGGACCGCCTGCGCTCAGGAAGGTCCCGATCAGGAGGAAGGGCTCGACGACGCACTTGATGCTCGGGTGCATCGGCTTGATGGTCGTCAGGCGCTTGTCCATGGCCGTGTAGCCCTTGACGACGTCGATGTAGCGCACGATGGCGCTGCGCTGCTCGTCGGTGAGGGCGAGCGCCGCCGAGTCGCTGATCCAGGCGTGGATACCGCGGCGGCCCGAGTAGACCCAGAGGATGTGGACGAAGCCAAAGTCGGCTGCGGGCGAGGGAGAGCGGCTGCTTCAGGCTCGTCCTGCAGGGCATCGAGAGAGAGGGAGAGGGACGCACTGCGCAGAATCTCGTCGAGGACCTTGACGGCGACCGTGATGAAGCGCCAGCACCGCTTGCACATCTTCTTGTCCTTGCAGCACGTGCGGATCGAGTCGTCTGCGGGCGGGGCTTGAGTCAGTTCTGCGCGAGGAGGGCGAAAGAGCGAGAGAGAGGGAGGACTCACAGTCGGTCATGTCGATATCGAAGACGAGCTCGCGGGTGAGAGGACGAAAGGCACTCTTCATGAGCGCCTTGCGGTCCTTTGGCTGTAGGCAGAGAAGAGCGAGAGAGGGTCAGCATGGAGAGCGCGAGCGTGAACGAGCGAGGGAGGGCGAGGACGGACCCGACCAGAGTACATGGGCCCGATCTCGAACCGGCTCGGGTTGAGGCGCAGGACCTCGCGCTTGAGGTCGTCGGCGGTGGCGAACGACTGGTAGCGGAGGT
>Ga0308170_10002414_pt1 | contig 16067 bp, 15 predicted proteins | sample PhyBR2_2_FD_202136 | JGI IMG/M metagenome (GOLD analysis project Ga0308170, IMG submission 202136) | Phyllosphere microbial communities from UC Gill Tract Community Farm, Albany, California, United States - DLSLSB.R2 | ecosystem: Host-associated > Plants > Phyllosphere > Unclassified | place... | reverse complement strand
GCTTACTCTGCAGTATTGACCTTTATCATTCTGAAAGTGATTGATCTGGTGATTGGTATCCGTGTTGCAAATGATGACGAACGTATGGGTCTAGACTTAAGTCAACATGGCGAACGAGTAGAATAAACACTAAACGACATAATCAATATATTGTGTGAAACAGCCCGGAAGGGCTGTTTTTTTTCCATATCTTGCGTAAGCCTCTACAAAGCACAGAATTTTTGCTACACTCTAAATCCGATTTGATTTGTTCAATTAAACCGCTATGCATTGTCCATTTTGCAACGCTGCAGATAGTAAAGTGATTGATTCGCGTTTGGCTGCCGAAGGCTGCCAGATTCGTCGACGTCGTGAATGTATCAGCTGCGGAGAACGTTTTACCACCTTTGAAACCTATGAAGTGGTGATGCCACGGGTGATTAAATCTGATGGCAAGAGTGAACCGTTTGACGAAGCAAAAATGCGTCGTTCGCTGATGCATGCTTTGCAAAAAAGACCGGTGACCCAAGAGCAGATTGAGACAGTACTGAGCGATATCCAGTTGCAGATTCGCCGTTTAGGTGAACGAGATGTAAAATCCCGGACCATTGGTGAAATTGTCATGCAAGCTTTATTTGCCCTCGATCATGTGGCTTATGTCCGTTTTGCCTCGGTCTATCAAGATTTCCAGGATGTTGAAGCCTTCCGTCGTCAAATTGAACAGATGCAACAGCGCGAACACTAAAATTTTATTTTCCAAGAGCCATGCAATGTCCGAGTTAAAACAAGATTCCATTCAGTCAGATCAGCTCTGGATGCAACGTGCGATTGAGTTAGCACAACTTGGACAATATTCAACTAAGCCCAATCCGAATGTTGGCTGTGTCATTGTTAAAGATGGTCAATTGGTGGGTGAGGGCTTTCATCCTAAAGCAGGACAGCCGCATGCCGAAGTGTTTGCCATGCGTCAGGCCGGTAAACACACCCAGGGTGCAACAGCGTATGTGACTTTGGAGCCTTGCGCACATTATGGCCGTACCCCGCCGTGTGCTAAAGGTCTGGTTGAAGCAGGGGTAGCGAAAGTCATTGTGGCCTGTCCAGATCCCAATCCGCTGGTAGCAGGCAAGGGCGTGCAGATTTTAAAAGATGCTGGTATTGCGGTTGAAGTCGGCATTTGTCAGGCAGAAGCCCAGCATCTGAACCAGGGCTTTTTAAAAGCCATGGCAACAGGCATGCCTTATGTGCGTTTAAAAGTCGCTTCCAGTCTAGATGGCCGAACCGCCATGGCATCGGGTGAATCGAAATGGATTACTGGCACTGAAGCTCGTCAGGATGTCCAGCACTGGCGTGCCATTTCCGGTGTCGTAATTACTGGCATTGAAACAGTTCTGGCGGATGATTGTCAGCTGAATGTGCGTCAGCTCAATGGTGTTGCAGACATCGCCACCATCGTTCAGCCCAAACGTCTGATACTGGATCGCCAAGGGCGTTTACCGCTGACTGCAAAAATACTGCAGCAACCCGAAACGGTCATAGTGATGGGACCGCTGCGTCAGGAACTTGTCGATTTAGGCGTGCTACAATTGCCCGTACAGCCTTTAAAAGACTTGCTACAGACCTTATCTACCCAGCATCAGATTTATGATGTGCTGGTGGAAGCAGGGGCAACATTATCCACGGCCTTTTTGCAGCAGCATTTGGTCGATGAAATGATCAGCTATGTTGCACCGACCTTTTTAGGTCAAACAGCTCGTGCGATGTTTAATGCGGAATTTGACCGTATGGCAGAGCAACTTCGATTTAAGCTCATAGACCTGACCCAAGTCGGGAATGATGTGCGCTTAAGGTTAATCCCTTCTCAAGAGACAGTATGAATTCAGAGTCTTCGGTTTATCATAAACGTCGTCATTCAGCACGTACCACAGATGAATACCTTTTCAATCAGCTCGTTCCCTATTTGGGGAATAAACGCCGTTTATTGCATCTGATTTTGGAAGCGCTTGAGAGCACGGGAACCTTAAATACCCATAAGGGCCGTGCGCCTATTTTTGCCGACTTTTTTGCCGGTTCTGGGGTGGTTTCGCGTCTGGCGCGGCAAAATGGTTATCGGGTCATTGCCAATGACTGGGAACCATATAGTCATGCGTTAAACAGTGCGATTTTATCTTGTGTTGAAGCGCCGGCATTTAAAGAGCTGGGTGGGTATCAAAAAGCTATTGATTATCTGAACCGTTTGCCTGAAGTGAAAGGTTGGGTGACGCATAACCTGTGTCCACGCAATGATGAAATCTATGATCCGACCCGCGACCGTTTATTCTTTAAACGCCGTAACGGGATGCGCATTGATGCCATCCGCCAGCAGATTGCAACCTGGCAGGCACAAGGCGCGATTGATGATGTCGAGATGTCGGCCTTACTTGCACCTTTGCTGTATTCAGCCAGTTTTGTCAGTAATACTTCAGGAGTATTCAAAAGTTTCCACCATGGCTGGGGCGGTAAAACCCAAACTGCTTTGGAGCGAATTGAATCATTGCTCTGGCTGACCCCAAGCCGTTTCTGCGAGATTGGTGAGCCGAAAAAACCGGCCGCAGAGATGTGGTGTGTTGATGCACAGCATCTTGCTAACCAGATGAGTAATTTTGAAGTGGATGTGGCTTATCTGGATCCGCCTTATAACCAGCATGCCTATAGCAGTAACTATCATGTATTGAATGCCTTGACGCTGTGGGATCAGGTCGATTTACCGAGTCCCGACACCAAAGGCTTTAAAAGCGGGATTGACCGTGCATGGCGTAAAGAACGTCCGAGCCAGTACAATTCTTCCAAGCATGCCAAAGAAGCTTATGAAAAATTATTGGCAACCATTAATGCACGTTATATTCTGACCAGCTATTCGACCGATGGTAATATTGAAGCAGGCGATTTGCTGCAGGCCAACTTAAAACGTGGTCGCGTAACCTTATTGACGCAAGACGTACCGCGTTATCGGGTCAGCAAGCAGCGCCAGTCAGAACGTGCACGTGTGCTAGAATTTATTGTGATTACCGATACGCATGCCAAATCGGGTCCGCCACTGCGCCAACTGTTGGGTCAGCTGTATCATTTTGCTGAACTGGGTGGTGTAGATACGACCGGTGTAAGTACACAACTGGCATTGTGGTAAAACAACGACAGAATTAGAGAAAAAGTTATGTTTACAGGCATTATTGAAAGTTTAGGTAAAGTGGAAAGCTTGCAAAGCGTAGGCGGTGATGTACGTTTGCGTATTGGCACCGATCTCGACATGTCTGATGTGCATTTAGGTGATTCAATTGCTACCAATGGTATTTGCCTGACCGTGATTGAATGGGGTGATAACTGGTATGCTGCTGACGTTTCGCGCGAAAGTTTAAACCGTACGACACTTGGTACCTGGAAAGTCGGTCAGCCGGTCAATGTGGAAAAAGCCATGTTGCCAACCACCCGTTTTGGCGGACATATTGTTAGTGGTCATGTCGACGCAGTCGGTGAAATTACACTGGTACGTAAAGATGCCCGTTCTATTTATTATGAAGTGACGGCACCGGCAGAAATTGCCAAATATCTGGCCGAAAAAGGCTCGGTGACCGTGGACGGCATTAGCCTGACCATTAACCATTTACGTGGCAATATTATCAGTCTGAATCTGATTCCACATACGGCTGAACGAACCAATATTGGCACCTGGAAAACCGGGGCAAAAGTGAATCTGGAAGTGGATGTGTTGGCGCGTTATATCGAGCGTTTAATGCTGGGTGATAAAGCCGCTGAAGTCAAGGAACAGTCTAAATTGAGCATGGCATTTTTAGCAGAAAATGGCTTCTTGAAGTAAAAGTCCCTAGAATAGAGAACAGTCTGATTGAAAAGTCAGGCTGTTTTTTTATTGATGAGCGATGGTTTTTAATCTGTGATGCACATATCAAGATGGCAAAGGGTATCGGTAAATGCTTGATTTTATAATGCATATCGAACAATGGTTACCGACTTTACTGGATCAGTATGGTCTGTGGATCTATGCCATTTTATTTCTGATTATCTTTGCAGAAACCGGTTCTGTGTTTATGTTCTTCTTGCCGGGGGACAGCCTACTGATTGCAATTGGTGCCCTCTGCTCAACCACAGATGTGATCCATTTAAACACCATGGGACTGTTGCTATTTATAGCTGCGGTATTGGGTTATATCGTCAATTACTATACCGGGAAGATTTTGGGCTTTAAATTTTTCCATGAACATTCCCGCTTCTTAAAACCGGCATATATCCTGAAAACCAACCATTATTTTACCAAGCATGGGGGTAAAACCATTCTGGTGGCCCGCTTTGTGCCTTTTGTCCGTTCCTTTGCACCCTTTGCTGCAGGGGCAGGGCATATGAATATCCTGAGTTTTATGCTGTATAATGTGGCCGGCGGTTTAATCTGGATTGCGGTATTACTGGGAATCGGTTATGGGGCAGGCAATATGCTGGGTCTCGCCGTGGACTTGTTTTAATTTTAGTACCTTACAAAAGGTTCAAGACTCATTTCAAATAGTAAGCTCAATAAAAAGTCCACCGAAATGGACTGTTTTTATCATAACAACAATATTAAAAAATGCCTCAAGCCAGCATGATCAAATCTTAAGACGTAGGTTTATCGGTCGATAAATTGGAATGTTTTAAAATATATTCAATTTCTTCCTGACTGGCCTGAAGTAACTTGGCGCGAAATACCGTCACCGCTTGCTCAATCAGCGTTTCAGCTTCCAGTTCCAGACGTAAACGCACACTTTCCAGTTCCGATAATATTTTCGTATCCGGAATCGATCGCATACCTTTGGCAAAGTTCATGGCACTGCCTTCCGGATTCTTATGATAGCGCGCGGTATAGGTTTGGGTTTCACGCTCTATATTTTGACGCATAAAAGCCAGGGTATGCACTTGTTCGGCAAACTGTCTTTCTTCATCTAACTGTAATGCCTGTGCATACGCCGCCTGCTCGGCACGCTTATTTTCCAACGACTGTTCTAAAGCACGCTGCTTGCGCATACGCGCTTCTTCAATCAGCTGAGCTTTTCGTTCGACATAAGCACGTTCAATTTTTTCATAAGATTGCTGCTGGGCTTCTTTGTCTTTTTCCAGCCACTTATGAATATTGGTTTCAGGTTTGAGGACATTGCAGACGCGGTGTAGGTCATCTATAAATGCCTGACGAACAGCTTCCGGTACGTTTAACCAGCGCTGTTTAAAATCTTGACCGACATTTAATGCCACCACATCTCTCCTTATTTCAATTGATCGGTTAAAGTTTGAACGTTCGTGGCTCAATACCTAAGCGTCGATATTGTTTAAATTTTTCACGACCCAGTTGTTTTGCCGATGCATTATTTTCGATGATTTCTATAATGTGACTAAATTTATCAATCTGTTCAAGGGCTTGATTGTTAAAATTAAACACGATCCAGTCCGACTGTTCCGGCAAACGGGATGAAATACAAATCGTGGCATTTTCCTGATCAATACCATGCGGAATAAAACTGCTGGGATCAAAACTCCACAACTGTTCATCAAGCTGCTGCTGCAAGTCGGTATTTTCGCAATACAGCCAGATCTGTGCAGGCTGTTTCAGAATCTTGCGGCACAAACGGCAAGTGCTTTGCACCTGCCGTTCATTGCTTTTTTCAAACAGATAAAAGCTGACTTTAGCCATTTGACTGCGCACGATTGGCCAGGAACTGAACCAGTAATGGCACCGGACGACCGGTTGCACCTTTGGCTGTACCTGAGTTCCATGCCGTACCGGCAACATCTAGATGTGCCCAGCGATATTCACGGGTAAAACGTTGCAAGAAACATGCAGCAGTCACAGAACCGGCTTTAGGCCCACCAATATTGCCAATATCGGCAAATGGCGAATCCAGCTGTTCCTGATAGTCGTCAATTACCGGCATGCGCCATACCCGGTCAAAAGAAGCCTGGCCAGCAGCGGTAATTTCAGCAGCCAATTCGTCATCTGGCGTAAATAAACCTGACAATACTGAACCCAAAGCGACTACACAGGCACCGGTCAAGGTTGCAATATCAATCACCAGCGCCGGATTAAAACGCTTGATGTACGTCAGGGTGTCGCATAGCACCAAACGGCCTTCGGCATCGGTATTTAAAATTTCCACTGTTTGACCACTCATGGTGGTCACGATATCACCCGGACGGGTGGCATGACCTGAAGGCATATTTTCAGCCGCGGCAATGGCACCGACCACATGAATCGGTAGTTTAGATTCGCACAGCGCACGCATGGTGCCCAGTACTGATGCTGCGCCGCACATGTCGAATTTCATTTCATCCATGCCCAGACCCGGCTTGAGTGAAATACCGCCTGTATCAAAGGTTACGCCTTTACCGACCAGTACAACAGGCGCTTGTTCGGTATGAGCTTTATATTCAAGGGTAATTACACGACCTGGACGGTCTGAACCTTTGCTCACGGCAAGGAAGGCATTCATGCCCAAGTCTGCCATTTGCTGTTCATTGATTACCGTCACTTTCAGCAAGTCCGGATATTCTGCAGCCAAGGCTTGGGCCTGTTCTGCCAGATATTCAGGAAAACAGATATTGCCTGGACGGTTGCCTAAATCACGGGCCAGGTTCTGACCGGATTGCACTGCATGAATCAAACTTAACTGCTGCGGGGTTAAGCTACTGTTTGCAGCAATCAGCTGAATTTGTTCAAGCACAAATTCATTTTTCTTGGATTTGTATTCATCAAAGGCGTAACTTGCCTGAGTCAGCGCCAGTGCAAATAAATAATGCTGCTCTGGAGCGAGAGCAGAAATATCAATGCTGATCTGTTTGAATTTTTTTTGTGACGCTTTGATAATGGTTTGTGCAATTTTTGCTAATTTAGCCGGCTGAATTTCAGCTGCTTTATCCAGGCCAATCAGCGTGGTATTCAGACATGCCGCTACTTTCCCGATCAGGGGTAAAGATTCGCCTAGGCTCGCCTTGAATTGTGCTGCTTCGACTAAACTATTTAAATCATTGATTTGATAAGTTGTGGAGACCTTTTGCAACTGCTCAGAATCAACTAATATCAACAAATATGGGCTAGATGCATTCTCTTGGAATGACGTATTAATTGTCAGTTTCATGTTTTGTATTCATGCCTTTGAAAGATTGCAAACCATTAAACCATTGAAACATTTCTATGAATAGAGTTTCAATGCGCAACAACAGTATAGGTTTTATATTTTCACCATTCGGGTAAACTAGCGCTAGTTTTTATTTGCCCTTTTTTTGGAAGAATTAATTTGATTATTCGGCGTTATCTGGTCAAGCAAGTGCTGTCTACCTCCTTGGTAGTGATTGCTTTATTGACCTTAATCATGATGGGTGGTCGACTGATCAAGTACTTTGGTGTAGCGGCACAAGGCCGTTTAGATGCCAGTATTTTGTTCAGCATTATTGGCTATCGACTGCCAGAATTTTTAACTTTAATTCTTCCACTCGGCTTTTTTATTGGCTTGATGCTGGTGCTGGGTCGTCTCTATGTCGATCATGAAATGGCGGTATTGAATGGTAGTGGTATCAGCCGTAACCAGCTGGGGCGTTTACTCATTCCGTTAACATTGGCTTTTCTTGCTGTGCAAACGGTGTTAATGATCTGGATGTCTCCTTGGGGTATTCGCCAGTTTGAAGCACTGACCACTAAGCAGGCGGTAAGAACCGGGTTTGACCTGGTTCGTCCTAAAGAATTTATTTCCTCAGGCCCTTATACTATTTATGCTGGTGATTTGTCGGAAGACCGTCGTAATCTGAAAGACGTGTTTTTCTATCAGCGTGCCGAAAAACCCGGTCAACCTGACATCATGATTTTGGCCAAAGAAGCCACCCGTGTGGAAGCTCCTGACGAAACGGCCAGTATTGTCGATTTGGTTCAGGGACGCCGTTATGAAATTTTCCCGAGAACACCAAAATACACCCAGGCTGAATTTCAGTCTTACCGTTTACGCCTGGAAAGTGATCAGGAAGCCAAGTTTGAAAGTTCTGAAGTAGAAGCGCTACCGATTTCAAAACTCTGGAACAACCGTAATGATCCTGTGGTCGCAAGCGAACTGGGCTGGCGGATCTTCGTGCCATTTTCTATTGTGGCTGCTTTAATACTGGCAATTGCGCTTTGTGAGGTCAGTCCGCGTCAAGGCCGTTATTTAAAACTGTTCCCGGCTTTACTGATTTTTTCCAGTTTGATTGTAGCCTTGATGGCAGTTAAAACCCGGGTCAGTAAAGATGAAATGGGGATCTGGGCGTATCCTGTGGTTTTGATGGTCTATGCTATTACCGCAGCACTGTTTTCCCGGAAACAGAAACTGGCACCGAAAATCAAGAAACGAATTCAGCAGGCGAGGTCTTAAAATGTTAGCACGTCGAATTATTGCGAAACATGTGACCAAAACGACTGCCTTAGCAATGTTGGGTGCCACAGCAGTACTTTCAGTTTTACAAGTATTGTTTACCTATTTGGGTGAATTGGGTTCACTGAATGAAAACTATGGTGCCTGGCAGGCTTTTGTCTATGTATTGTGGGGTGCACCGCGTTATCTGTATGAAATCTTGCCTATTTCTGCCCTGATTGGTGCTGTGCTGGGTTTAGGCACGTTGGCTTCCAATAGTGAATTGGTGGTGATGCGCTCGGTCGGGGTGAGCTTATGGCGCATTGTCGGCTGGGTGATTCGTTCAGCGCTGATTCTGGTGGTTTTATCCTTTGTACTCAGTGAATGGGTCATTCCCTATACCAATGAGCAGGCCAAAAGCGTCAAAGATCACCGCAGTGTCAGTTCATTGGGTGAGGTGAGAGGCTATTGGACCCGTGAAGGCCAGCGCTTTATTTATATTGATTATGCCAATGCCAAAGGCCAGCTAAATTACATTCAGTTGGTTGATTTTAATGACGATTATCAATTAAAAGGTGTGCTGGTTGCAGAAAAAGGCCAGTTTGTAAAAGATGGCAGTTGGGATCTACAAACCACTTCACAGATGGATATTCTGCCGCAAGGCAATGCTTCGCTGGTGAGAGCAGAACAGCTTCCTCTGTCTTTGGCTTTGCAACCGAAATATGTGCATATGGTCACGCTTGACCCGGAAGAGCTATCGCCAAGTCAGTTGGTCAGTTTCATGAGTTATATGCATGAATATAGCCAGATTCCGAAAACCTACAGGCTGGCATTCTGGCAAAAAGTCGGTTCACCATTTGCACTGATTGCCTTGGTGCTGATTGCCTGTTCCTTTATTTTTGGCCCTTTACGCCAACAGTCGATGGGTTTCCGTCTGGTCATTGCCTTATTTATTGGCCTGGGATTCTTCTATCTACAGGACTTTTTGGGCTATGCAAGTCTGGTCTATTCCCCATCACCGGCCTGGTTCGTGTTTGTGCCGATTGTGCTGATGATGCTGATCGGTGGTTATTTGCTACGACGCGCACGCTAGCAGACCCTACAGTGATAAAAACAAGGTGCATGATCAGCTTTAGTCATGATCTGTACATAGAGTCTTGACCGAAAATTCGGTAAGATATAACGATGAAATTGTAAACAAAAGAGTGTTCATTATGACGGATGCAACTGCTGGCAAAATCCCTCACGTATTGGTAATTATGGATGGTGTGGGTCATCGCGAAGCGGTCGAAGACAATGCTTACCTGGCAGCAAAACGACCAAATTTAACTGCTATGCAACAAAAGCATCCACATGGTTTGATTTCAGGTTCAGGTGAAGATGTTGGCCTGCCTGATGGTCAAATGGGCAACTCTGAAGTGGGTCATATGAACCTTGGTGCAGGTCGCGTGCTGTATCAGGATTTTACCCGTATTACCAAAGATATTCGTACCGGTGCTTTTTTTGAGCAGGAAGTGCTGGTCGATGCCGTTGAAAAAGCCAAAGCTGCGAATGGTGCAGTGCATATTTTAGGTTTATTGTCACAAGGTGGCGTACATTCGCATGAAGACCATATTGTGGCTATGGCTGAACTGGCATTAAAACGCGGTGCAAAAGTTTATCTGCATGCATTTTTAGATGGCCGTGATACACCGCCGAAAAGCGCGCAGCCATCTCTAGAAAGATTAGATGCATTATTTGCCCAATATCCGGATCAGGGTCGTATTGCGACCATGATTGGCCGTTATTTCGCTATGGACCGTGACAACCGTTGGGATCGTGTTGAACAGGCTTATCGTCTATTGACCGAAGGTGAAGCCGTACGTACAGCGGCAACAGCGGTAGAAGGCTTAGAACAGGCTTATGCGGCGGATGAGTCTGATGAATTTGTCAAAGCGACCCGTATTGGTGATGTGGCAAAAATCCAGGATGGTGACAGCGTGGTGTTCATGAATTTCCGGGCTGACCGTGCGCGTGAAATCACCAAAGCTTTTGTCGAAAAAGACTTTGCCGGTTTTGAACGTAAAGTGGTTCCAAACTTGTCTAAATTTGTCATGCTTACCCGTTACCAAGCGACCATTGATGCACCTGTGGCCTACATGCCAGAAGCGTTGAAAAACTCGATTGGTGAATACTTATCGGATTTGGGTAAAACACAGCTGCGTATTGCGGAAACAGAAAAATATGCGCATGTGACCTTCTTCTTTAGTGGTGGTCGTGAAGATGAATACCCGGGTGAAAAACGCATTCTGATTCCATCACCAAATGTTGCGACTTATGATCTTAAGCCTGAAATGAGCGCTTATGAAGTGACCGATGAACTGGTTGCTGCAATTAATTCAGGTGAATATGACTTGTTGGTGGTGAACTTTGCCAATGGTGATATGGTCGGTCATACTGGTGTATTCGATGCAGCAGTAAAAGCTGTTGAAGCAGTGGATACTTGCTTGGGCCGGGTATATGAAGCAGTTATGGCGCAAAAAGGCCATATGCTGATCACCGCCGATCATGGTAATGTAGAGCAAATGCAGGACTATCACAGTGGTCAGGTGCATACTCAACATACCACTGAACTGGTGCCGTTTATTTATGTTGGCCCGACTTCTGCCACCATTGCTGAAGGCGGTGTGCTTGCAGACGTTGCTCCAACATTGTTGAACCTCATGCAAATTCCTGTACCTGCAGAAATGAAAGGTCGTAATTTGATTACTTTAAAATCATAAAAATTTTCGTATAAACAGGTGGTTGGATGGCTTTACAGCGCTGGAAAAAGGTTGTCATTTTAACCACGTTATTGATGTGTGTGAGCCATTCCGCTCTTGCTGCGACGAAAGCCAAAAGCCAGCCTGTTTTAGATTTTGATGATGAAGCTGAACAGAATTATGCTGAGGTTCCGGTGGAATCGATTCAGCAATTTGTGCAGATTTATAGCATTGTCAAAGAAAATTATGTCGATGCCAAAAATGATGAAGCCTTATTTCAACAGGCGATTAAAGGTCTGGTCAGCGGACTGGACCGTTATTCTCGTTATTTAAGTCCAGAAGAGTATAAGCAGCTCTTGCTATATACCGAAGGCGATATTGCCTCTGTCGACTTTGAACTGGTGTATGACCAGCAGTTGCATCAATGGATCATTCAAGACTTAAAGGATAATGCTGATTCAGCTAAGCAAGGTTTGCGTAATGATGTCAGTGTTTTTAAGATTGATGATCAGGAACTGAAAAAACTCAATCCTGATCAGGTCAATAGTTTATTGAATGGTTCGGTTGGTTCTACTTTAAGCTTACAGCTGGCACCTAATAGTAAACCTCTGATTTTAGTCCGTAATAAAAAAATCGAAACCGATATTCAGGCAACTTTGCTGCATAATCAGGTATTGGTGATTAAAGTCAAAGTTTTCCAGCAAGATACAGCCAATGAAATTAAACGCCTGATTGAAGAGCATCCTTCCTCACGTTTGAAAGCAGTATTGCTGGATTTAAGAAATAACCCTGGTGGATTGTTATCTGCTGCGGTGGAATCGGCCGACTTATTTTTGAATCAAGGATTGATTGTCTCGACCAAAAGTCGTTCTGAAGGGGATCAGCAGTTTCAAGCCCTACCTAGTTTTGAATTTCAGAATTTAAAGTTGGGCATTTTAATCAATAACCGCTCCGCTTCTGCTGCTGAAGTGTTTACCGCTGCGATGAAAGATCATGGCCGTGCCTGGGTAGTGGGTGAAAAAAGCTATGGAAAAGGGGTGGTACAAAAACTGTTTCCACTCTCCAATGGTGCAGCTTTGCAGATGACGGTATCGCATTATTACACACCGAAAGGACAGATGATTGAGGGTGTCGGTATTCAACCGGATCAACAATATCTGCTGCAACATGACATGAAAGAAGACAACTATCTGGAACATGTTGCAGAGATTATTTTAAGTCATAAATAAAAACAGCTTATTCTTCGTCGGTATCCAAACCAAATTTCTTCAGACGATAACGCAAGGAACGGAAAGACATGCCCAGTTTTTTGGCAGCCAGGGTTCTGTTCCAATGGGTCAAATTCAGGGCATTGAGTAAAATATCTTTTTCAATATTTTCCAGATACAGCTCTAAACCTTCATCGGGTAATTTTTTAGAAGAAACCAGAATGTCGCTGCGCAAAACGTGTTGATCTTCCGCAACTTCTGGCATCGCTGCAGTTGGATAGCGTAAAGGTGCACTTTGTAAGTGTTGCAAGTCGATTCTTTCATCATCGCTTAAGGTAATGGCACGCTCAATAATATTACGCAATTCACGGACATTTCCGGGATAATACTGACTCAGTAAAAAGCTTTTCGCACGATCAGTTAGCTGTTTTTGCGGAATATCCCATTCCTGGCTAATTTTCTGAATAAAATGATGCGCCAATAAAATAATATCGTCACCACGTTCACGCAGTGGGGGCAGGACCAGATCCATCACATGGATACGAAAGAACAGATCCTGTCTAAAGCGACCTTGTTGCACCAGTGCTTCCAGGTCTTGATGGCTGGCACTAATCACACGAAAATCGACATCAATTTCACAGTCTGAACCGACTGGACGAATCCGCTTTTCCTGCACGGCACGTAGCAATTTAACCTGCATGCTTAAAGGCAGTTCGGCGATTTCATCTAGAAACAGACTGCCGCCGTGTGCAGATTGAATCAGACCCTGTTTGTCTTGAGTAGCACCGGTAAAACTGCCTTTTTTATGTCCAAACAGTTCGCTTTCCATCAATTCAGTCGGAATAGCTCCGCAGTTAATCGCAATAAAAGGCCCTTCATTACGGTTACTGAGGCGATGTACCAGATTGGCAATCACTTCTTTTCCGGTCCCGGATTCGCCAGTAATAAATACCGGTGCCTGAGAGCGGGCAATTTTATTTAAGGTTACTCTTAACTGTTGAATCGGCAGTGATTGGCCGATTAATAACTTTTGTTCCAGACTATCTTCTTTGGTCTGCAAATGCTCAAAGGGTTTATTAAAGGCTTTTTGCAGCAGTTGTTCCAGATGCTTTTGATTCACGGGTTTGCTGACAAAATCAAATGCACCGGCTTTGAGTGCCGCAATGGCAATTTCCATATTGCCATATGCTGTCAGTACCGCCACCGGTATGGATGGAAAGTGCTGGCTAATCCATTCCACCAGTTGCAGTCCATTACCGTCCGGTAAATTTAAATCGGTTAAACAAGCATCATACCGGTATTCAGACAAGAATTTTTTGGCTTGTTCAAGACGATGTGCAATATGGGTTTTGATCCCGATACGCGCTAAAGACATTTGCATGAGGGTACACAAATCTTCTTCATCATCTACTAACAATACAAGTGGTTGTTGTTCCAAAGTACACCCCGGCAATTTTAATTTATAATACAACTCGCAGGCATTCTATTTGAAAGCATGCCCCTTGTTCTTGTTCTACATAGTTGAGTTTTGCCTGATTGGCCTCGCAAAAACTATGTGATAAGTATAATCCTAAACCAGTTCCTGTGATTTCGGTACTAAAAAAAGGTTGAAATAAAGAGGTTAAATCTTTTGACGCAACCCCAGCGCCAAAATCACGGACTTCAATGCGGACATTGGGTTCATGTAAATAGGCATTCAATTCAATATGTGAATGCTCAGGTGAATTATGTCGAATAGCATTACGAATCAGGTTAATCAAAACTTGACGCAATTGGGCCTCGTCAAAACGAATAAAAATTTTACTTTGAACGGTATATTTAATCTGGATGGCAATATCAGCCAAATCTTCCTGAATGAGGAGCGGAATAAACTGTTTCAGTTCAATCGTGGAGGGATGGGTTTCTTTATTGCGCACCATATTCAGTGTGTCTTGGATAATACGATCGATACGCTGGGTCTGTTTCGAAATCATCCGGCTCAATGCCGCTTGTTGATGCGGATCGCTATCTCGCAAAAGTTCATTGGCTTGGACAATGGCCGCTAAAGGATTGCGAATTTCGTGGGCAATGCTCGCAGACAATTGTCCAAGTGCCGCAAGTTTTAATTGTTGCACGCGTTGATTAAGCTTGGTGGCATCCTGCAGTACCAATAGAGTCAGGGTCTGATGCGGGACCATGAGTTTTTGCACTTCAATATGCATATGATAATGGCTGAGCTGCGACTCGAACTGAAATTTTTCTCCGTCCTGCAATTGATCAAATTTAAGTAATTCAAATAAATCGGGCTGGGCCTTGTATAAGGGATATTTGTCATAGGCATAGAGCGGAGGAATGCCTAAAAGCAGGCAGGCAGCGGGGTTGCTCAGCACAATATGGCAGTTTTCATCTAAAACCAAATAACCGAGTTCTATCTGTTCCAGAATATAGCGATTCAGGTTTTGTAGCCGATTTAATTCCAGGGATTGAGAGAAGTTTAAATTTTCAAGCAATTGGAAACGGCGTACTGCAACTTGACCACTGCCATAGACCACTAAAAACAGAAAGGCCAGTATCGCACTATTGCCAAGATTCTTCAGTGAAGAAAAATCAAAAATACTGCCTAAAAAAAGCTGATAAATCACGCTAATCACGGCAATTAAGGTAATAATCAAAGCCTTTTTGGCATTCAGTAATAATGAGGCTGCAAAAATGGTAATTACGAACAGCAAACTTAATTGCAGATTAGGGCCATCTACCGCCAAGGTGAGCAAGCTTAAAGCAATGACATCAATGACAAATAATAGTGGAAGTTGCTGGGAAATTTTAAAGCGTATACTTTTCAGCGTGATTAACTGAACACAGCTTGCTAACACATAGCCAATCAGGACATAAAAATAAAGCTGCGGATAGTGATAATCGGTATTTAAGCGCTGATTGGTTAATAAGAAAATCACTAAAAGACTAGTCGCAATAATGAATCTGTAAGTGCTATACCAAAGGCCTAAACGATATTGGTTAAACTGAAAAATATTGGTATTTTGCGTCATGCATGTCTTCTAGCAAGCCAAAGAGTATTAAGGTTTAATCAGTCCATAGCGAATGGCCAGATGAGTCAATTTGACATCACTATCCAGATTCAGCTTTTCGAAGATGCGGTAACGGTAAGTGTTGACCGTTTTAACACTAACAAAAAGTTTATCGGCAATTTCCTGGGCACTAATACAATTCACCACCATCATTGCAACCTGCATTTCACGTTCCGATAAGGCATCGAAAGGAGATTGCTGGGTGTCTGAAAGATATGAACTGGCCAGTTGTTCAGCAATATCGGCACTGAAATATTTTCCACCTTGCATCACCTTGTTGATGGCACGGACCATTTCGGTCACAGGCGCACCTTTGGTGATATAGCCTTTGGCCCCGGCTTTCAGTAATAAAGAAGGGTAAGGTTCTTCAGCCAGACCACTGACGGCCAGCACTTTGGTTTCAGGAGCAGTCTGTAGCAGACGCCGGGTGGTTTCTACCCCGCCAATGCCTGGCATGTTGACATCAAGCAAGACCACATTAGGGTGATGATGACGGACTAAGTTAATTGCTTCTTCACCAGATTCAGCCTGACCAATCACTTGAACATCCGCATGGTCTTCGAGCATACGGCAAATTCCGGTACGTACCAATTCATGGTCATCTACCACTAAAACTGTGATCACCTAGTTCTCCCTCATATCAAAAAAATGCATTTTTTTTGTTACATAAAGCAAAATAAGCTTGCAATG
>Ga0308170_10002413_pt1 | contig 16074 bp, 10 predicted proteins | sample PhyBR2_2_FD_202136 | JGI IMG/M metagenome (GOLD analysis project Ga0308170, IMG submission 202136) | Phyllosphere microbial communities from UC Gill Tract Community Farm, Albany, California, United States - DLSLSB.R2 | ecosystem: Host-associated > Plants > Phyllosphere > Unclassified | place... | reverse complement strand
TGGACGGCGAACGCGTCAACTCGGCCGATGAGCTGCTGCGAGCGGCGATCGGCATTTTCAACACCAAACGGTGACAGCGCCTTTTTTATTGGCTGTGAAATTGTGCGCATTTGTAGGCGGGGGTATTTGCTATCGTTCGCGTCTCGCTCGCGACGCCATGGGGCGCGCTTGATCGAACGCCTCACAAGGATTTGCCGGTGCACGAATTCTGGTTTTCTTCCATCGCCCAGGGGCTGTTCTGGGTAGTCAGCATGTTCGTGGTCACGCGCTGGCTTGGCCGCAGCCGGCTACGGGCGCGGCCGCCCGCAGAGTCAGGCAATATGGTGCAGCCGGTCGGCATTGTGCTGCTTGGCCTGACGCTGCTGCTGATGATGGTCGGCATCATGATCGGCTCCTTCGTCTGGCCAGATGCAGATCCAATGCCGCTCTGGGCCTACCTGATCGTGGTAGTGATGATCGCGTTGAGCCTTTACGTGATCGCCGACTATTATTTCGCGCGGCATGTGATCAGCGATGCAGGCATGGAATATGGACGCGCACTGGGCCGGCGCGCACGCTTCGGCTGGGACGAGGTCAGGCAGGTCGGCTTCAACAAGCACACGAACTGGTACCTGGTCACGCTGGCCTGCGGTGTCCGGGTGCGCATCAGCGTGATGCTCATGGGCCAGCCCGAATTTGCGAAAGCAGTGCTGCGCCATGTGCCGGCTGGACGGATCGACGCCACGACCCGCACCATGCTGTACGAGGCATCGAACGGCAAGCTGCCGCCGGTCTGGAAATAGGCTTGTCGATGCCGCCAGTGTTTCGACGCGCGCTCGCTGCCGACATCCCGGCCATGTCGCGCATCCGGCTCTCGGTCACCGAAAACGTGCTGCGCGACCCTTCACGCGTTACCGTGCAGATGTACGAGGATTACCTCGAGCGTTGCGGGCGCGGCTGGGTGGCCGAGGTCGACGGCGCAGTCGTGGCCTTCAGCTATGCCGACCGGGTCGACGGCTCGATCTGGGCCCTGTTCGTCGCGCCCGCGCACGAAGGGCGTGGATTGGCAAAATCGCTGCTGGCGCTTGCCGAGACATGGCTGTTCGCCAACGGGTTCTCCTGCATCCACTTGAGTACGACGCCCGATACGCGCGCCGATCGCTTCTACAAACGCCAGGGCTGGCGCCGCGGCGCCACTTCGGGCCGTGAAGTGGCATATTGTTTGCTGCGCGAAGACCGGACCTGACGCACGCGTCGACCGTCGATAGCAAATTCATGCCCGACGATAAATGGGCCCGCATCCGGGGCGGCATATTCGGTTTACGCATCGGGGACGCCCTCGTCGTACCGTATGAATTCGCGTCTCCATCGCATATTCCTGAACAACAACTTATCGAGATGAGCCCACCAGCTCAACTCCCCAGAGCGCATGCATCTGTTCCTGCTGGAACGTGGAGTGACGATGGCTCAGGCGCTCGTCCTCTTGGAAACCTTCTTAACTCGCGGCTATACAGGCACTGCCGACGCATGCACATATTAGGCGCAATTCGCCTGCGCGCTGTATGCATTGACGACATCAAGCACACCGTTGCTTCTGACCAGAAATGAAAAACGCCCCCGAAGAGGCGTTAGTTCATGCTGCGCGGATGATCAACCCACCCACTTGCGCGCATTGCGGAACATCCGCATCCACGGTGACTCATCACCCCACGCTTGCGGCGCCCACGAATGCACGACACCGCGGAACACGCGCTCGGCGTGCGGCATCAACACCGTGAAGCGGCCATCGTCGGTGGTGACCGAGGTCAAGCCACCCGGCGAGCCATTCGGATTGAACGGATAGACTTCGGTCGCCGCGCCATGGTTGTCGATGAAGCGCATCGCCTTGTTGGCCGCGTTGATGTCGCCGGTCAGCGAAAAGTCGGCGAAGCCTTCGCCGTGGGCGATGGCGATCGGCGCCTGGGTGCCGGCCATGCCTGCGAAGAAGATCGACGGCGAGTCGAGCACCTCGACCATGCCGAAGCGTGCTTCGAACTGCTCCGACTTGTTGCGCGTGAACTTCGGCCAGGCCTGTGCACCCGGGATGATCGACTTCAGGTTGCTCATCATCTGGCAGCCGTTGCAAACGCCCAGGCCGAACGTGTCCTGGCGCGCGAAGAATTTCGCGAACGCATCGGACAGTTGCGGATTGAACAGGATGGTCTTGGCCCAGCCCTCGCCCGCGCCCAGCACGTCGCCGTACGAGAAGCCGCCGACGGCGATAATGCCGTGGAAGTCGCTAAGTGCGGCGCGGCCGGCGATCAGGTCGCTCATGTGGACGTCGATCGCGTTGAAGCCGGCCTGGTGCATCGCCCAGGCGGTCTCGATGTGCGAGTTGACGCCTTGCTCGCGCAGGATCGCCACACGGGGACGCACGCCAGTGGCGATGAACGGCGCCGCGACATTGTCCGCCAGGTCGAAGGTGACCTTCGGGCTCATGCCAGGATCGGTTGCGTCCAGCAGACGGTCGTATTCCTGGTCGGCGCAGGCCGGGTTGTCGCGCAGGCGCGCGATGCGCCAGCTGGTCTCGCTCCACAAGCGGTGCAGGCTGCTGCGGGTTTCGTTGTAGACGACCTTGGCATCGCGCGTGAACTCGATCGCGCCGCGCTCGTTGAGTTTGCCGATGATGTGGCTGCAGGCGCCCAGGCCCTGGTCGCGCAGCACGCTCATGACGGCGCTCTTGTCTTCAGCACGCACCTGGATCACGGCGCCCAGCTCTTCGCTGAACAAGGCGCGCAGCGTCATCTCGTTGCGGCGCTCGGCCACTTGGCCAGCCCAGTTCTTGGCGTCGCCCCAGTCCGACGAATGCTCGCCTTCCATGGTCAGGATGTCGAGATTGACCGACACCCCGGCGCGGCCGGCAAAGGCCATCTCGACCAGCGTGCCGAACAGGCCGCCGTCGGAACGGTCGTGGTACGCCAGCAGCTTGCCGTCGCTGTTCAATTGCTGGATCGCGACGAAGAACGCTTTCAGGTCTTGCGGCGAATCGACATCCGGCACGCTGTCGCCCAGCTGCTGGGTCACTTGCGCCAGGATCGACGCGCCCAGGCGGTTCTTGCCACGGCCCAGGTCGATCAAGATCAGGGCGGTGTCGCCTTTGTCCGTCTGCAGTTGCGGGGTCAGCGCACGGCGCACGTCGGTCACTGGCGCAAACGACGACACAATCAAGGAAACCGGCGAGATCACAGCCTTGCTTTCGCCGTCATCGTTCCAGGTGGTGCGCATCGACAGCGAATCCTTGCCGACCGGGATCGAGACGCCCAGGGCCGGGCACAGTTCCATGCCCACGGCCTTGACGGTGTCGAACAGCGCGGCGTCCTGGCCTGGCTGGCCGCAGGCCGCCATCCAGTTGGCCGACAGCTTGATGTCCGAGATATCCGCGATCGGCGCGGCGGCGATATTGGTGATTGCCTCGCCCACAGCCATGCGGCCCGAGGCGGCGGCGTCGATCACGGCCAGCGGCGTACGCTCGCCCATCGCCATTGCTTCGCCCAGGAAGCCTTCGTAGGCCATGGCGGTGACGGCGCAATCGGCCACCGGCACTTGCCACGGGCCCACCATCTGATCGCGTACGGTCATGCCGCCCACGGTACGGTCGCCGATGGTGATCAGGAACGATTTGTCGGCCACGGTCGGGTTCAGCAGCACGCGGCGCACGGCTTCTTTCAGCTCGATGCCGGTCAGGTCGACCGGCGGCAACGTGCGCTGGACGTGTTCGACGTCGCGCAGCATCTTCGGTGGTTTGCCGAGCAGCACATCCATCGGCATGTCGACCGGCGACGCATTCGCAGGGTCGGTTGCCTGGTCATCGATCAGACGCAGCTGGCGCTCTTCGGTGGCGGTGCCGACCACGGCGAATGGGCAACGCTCGCGTTCGCACAGGGCGGCGAAGGTGGCCAGATCGCTCGGGGCGATCGCCATCACATAGCGCTCCTGCGATTCGTTCGACCAAATTTCTTTCGGCGCCATGCCGCTTTCTTCCAGCGGCACCTTGCGCAGGTCAAAAATCGCGCCGCGCTTGGCGTCGTTGACGATTTCCGGGAACGCATTCGACAGGCCGCCAGCGCCAACGTCGTGGATCGAAATGATCGGGTTGTGTTCGCCCAGTTGCCAGCAGCCGTTGATCACTTCCTGCGCCCGGCGTTCCATCTCCGGGTTGCCGCGCTGCACCGAGTCGAAGTCGAGGTCGGCGGTGTTGGTGCCGGTTGCCATCGACGAGGCGGCGCTGCCGCCCATGCCGATGCGCATGCCCGGGCCACCGAGCTGGACCAGCAGCGAACCGACCGGGATTTCATCCTTGTGGGTGTGCGCAGCCGAGATGCTGCCGATACCGCCGGCGATCATGATCGGCTTGTGGTAACCGTACACGCCACCGGCCGCGCCGGCGTTCTGCTCGTAGCTGCGGAAATAGCCGCCCAGTACCGGACGGCCGAATTCATTGCTGAACGCAGCGCCGCCGAGCGGGCCGTCGATCATGATCTGCAGTGGCGAGGCGATGCGCTCCGGTTTGCCGTAGACGGTATCCACGCGTTCGCTGCGCGTTACGTCAGACGCGTTTTCCCAAGGACGCTGGGCATCCGGCAGCAGCAGGTTCGACACCGTGAAGCCGGCAAGGCCGGCCTTCGGCTTGGCGCCGCGGCCGGTTGCGCCTTCGTCGCGGATTTCGCCGCCGGCGCCGGTCGAGGCGCCCGGGAATGGCGAAATTGCGGTCGGGTGGTTGTGGGTCTCCACCTTCATCAGCGTATGCACCAGCTCGGTCGACGGGCCGTACTGCTGGCCTTCGCGCGGGAAGAAACGGGTAACCGTGGCGCCTTCGATGATCGACGAATTGTCGCTGTAGGCGACCACGGTGCCGCGCGGGTTCAGCTGGTGCGTGTTCTTGATCATGCCGAACAGCGACTTGTCCTGCTTGACGCCGTCGATGATCCAGTCGGCGTTGAAGATCTTGTGGCGGCAGTGCTCGCTATTCGCCTGCGCGAACATCATCAATTCGACGTCGGTCGGGTTGCGCTGGGCGCGGGTAAAAGCGTCGTTCAGGTAGTCGATCTCGTCGATCGACATCGCCAGGCCCAGTTCGGTGTTCGCGCGCAGCAGCGCTTCGCGGCCCTGCCCCAGCACGTCGATGCTCTCGAGCGACTTGCCTTCCAGTTCGCGGAACAGGTGCTGCGCTTCGTCCGCTTTACGCAGCACCGTTTCGGTCATGCGGTCGTGCAGCAGTGCGCTGACGGCTTCCAGTTCATTGTCGTGCAGCTTCTTCGGGGCGCCGATGCTGCTGCCGAGGATGCCGCTTTTGAGCACGACGGTGTAGCCGACGCCGCGTTCGATGCGGTGTACGTGCGTCATGCCGCAGTTGTGCGCGATGTCGGTCGCCTTCGAGGCCCACGGCGAAATCGTGCCCAGGCGCGGGATGACGAAGAACTCTTCGCTCACGCCTTCGTATAGCGTTTCAGGGGCCGGCTCGCCATAGGTGAGCATGGCCGACAGGCGCGACGTATCGTCCGTGGTGAGCGGCGCGCTGGTATCGATAAAATGGTAGAAGCGCGCCTGGATTGCGGCAATCGACGGGGCGACGGCTTGCAGTTGGCTCAGGAGGCGTTGGCTACGGAAGGCGGACAGGGCATTGGAACCCGGCAGAATCAACATGGCTTGGACAGTCGTTGATGCAGCGTGGCTGCTTGGGTGGAAGATAGCCCGTTATTATACAGTGTTGTAAAGGCGCGACCATTGCGGGCGGGACGGTCTATTCGCCGCTGTCGGCAATCCTGCGCCGATACATTGCGCGCACTGCAAGGCAGGTTCCTTGATCGAACTGAAACTTGCCGGTATCTTTGCCGTGAACAATATTTGAACGGCTACCAACCGGTGGCACGCGAACGTCGGAAACGAGAACAAGAATGCAAGAGAACGCGAACCTGGCGGTACTGGTGGTTGATCCGAATACGGGCATGCGCACCAGCCTGCAGAACATGCTTGGGCTGATCGGCGTCTCGAAGGTCGAGTTTGCGGTCAACGCGAATAGCGCCATCCGCCAGTTGACTAGGCGAGCCTATGACGTGGTGCTGTGCGAATACGACCTGGTCGGTGGCAGCGGCGCAGGTCAGGACGGCCAGCAACTGCTGGAAGACCTGCGCCAGCATGGACTGATTTCGGCCGCGACCATCTTCATCATGCTCACTTCCGAGGGCGTGTACGAAAAAGTGGTCAGCGTGGCCGAGCTGACCCCGACCGACTACGTGCTCAAACCGTTCACGGTGGAGCTGCTCAGCGCCCGTCTCAAGCGCGCACTGGAGCGGCGCGCCGTGCTGCTGCCGGCCTGGCAGCAGGCGGCGGCAGGCAAGCTGCGCGAGGCGATCCGCACTTGCGAACAGGGCCGGGCGAATCAACCACGCTATGCCTTCGACTTCGCGCGCATCCGCGCCGAGCTGCATACGACGCTGGGCGAACATGGGGATGCGGCCAACGTCTACCGCCAGGTCATGACCGAGCGCCCGCTCGGCTGGGCTGCACTGGGCCTGGCGCGCTGCCTGCTGGCGCTGGGCCAAGCCGACGACGCGCGCTTCATCCTGGACGAACTCCTGATGTCGAATCCGCGCCTGATGGGCGCCTACGACCTGCTGGCGCGCTGCCTCGAATCCGAGGGCGAAGGGGCGCTGGCCAAAAAGGTGCTGGAAGACGCGGTGGCGATCTCGCCGCACGTGGTGCGGCGCTTGCGCAAACTGGGCGAAGTGTCGCTTGCGGCGGGCGACCTCGATGGCGCCGAAAAATCGTTCAAGCAGGTGGTGAGCAAGGCCAGGTATTCCGAGTTTCGCGATCCGGAAGACCACGTCAACCTGGTCAAAGCCCTCGTCACGCGTGGCGACGTGCAAGGCGCCACCGGCGTGATCCGCGACCTGGAGCGTTCGCTGCGCGGCAGCCCGGCGCTTGATGCCTGCAAGGCCTACGCCAACGCGCTGCTGCACGACAAGACCGGCAACGGCGGCGCGGCGGTGGCCGACCTGCAGGCGGCGGTGACGGCGGTGCGCGCCAGCAGCGGGCTGTCGTCCGGCATCAGGATGGAGATGGCGCGCGCCTGCCTCGAGCATCATCTCGACGCCCAGGCCGCCGACGTGATGATGACGGTGGCGGGCGACGCCCACAGCGGCGTCTCGGTCGACCAGGTGATCGGCGTATTCGTGCAAGCCGGGCGTGGCGACCTGGCCGACGGCATGGGCCAGCAGCTCAAGGCGCAAGCCCAGATCCTGCTCGGCGTGGCCGACGAAAAACGCAATATGGGCGACGTGCGCGGCGCGGTGCAGACCCTGCTCGAGGCGCTGCACATCGCCCCGCACAACCTGCAGATCATGGTGGCCACCGCCGGCGGCATCCTGCGCCAGGTAAACGAACTGGGGTGGGATCATGCGCTGGGCGCGACGGCGGCCTCGCTGCTGGACCAGATCCGGGCCCAGGATGCGCAGTATCCGCGCTTGCAGACGCTGGTCGAGGAATATGGCGCGGCGCGGCGCAAGTACGGTATCGCTACCGTTTAACGCGGCATTCATCCGGCTGACGCCGGTGTAGCAATTCCTTACAAAGCGGCCGCCGCCGCCATCCTCTCGGGATTAGAATGAACCATCGTCCCGATGGGAGCTCTGCCATGACGCTGCAGATCGGAGGCGCGGCGAAACGCCTGATCCTTTCGCTATTGCTGGCATGCGGCGCTGGTGGCTGCGTGTATGGGCTGCCCTATGCGGCGTATGATGGCGGCTACGTGCCGGCCTACACTGATTCGCCCTATCCTGCCAATGCCTACTACGGCTACCCGTATGCGCGCCCGGCCTACGCCTATCCGCCGGTGACGCTCGACTTCGGCTTTTCGTATTACGACCGTGGCTCACGCCACCACGGCGGCCGTGGCTGGGGGCGTGGGTATCACGGCGGACACGGCCACCACCACGGCGGCCGTGGGCATGGACACGGTGGTCGGCGGCGCTGACCGCTTGCGTTACGCTTTGCCGTACCCGCCGCCGCCCGGCGTCTCGATCACGAAGACGTCGCCGACACCCATCTCGACCTTGCCGATATGCCCCAGCTGCAGGGCGCTGCCGTCGGCGCGCTCGACCCGGTTGCTGCCGCGTTCGGCCGCCCCGCCGCCGGCCATCCCGAACGGTGCGTGGATGCGGTTGTTGGACAGGATCGCCGCCGTCATCGGTTCCAGGAAGCGCATCCGGCGCACCGCGCCATTGCCGCCATGCCAGCGCCCCACACCGCCCGAACCGGGCCGGATGGCGTAGCTATCGAGCCGCACCGGGAACCGGAACTCAAGGATTTCCGGATCGGTCAGGCGCGAATTGGTCATATTGGTTTGCACCACGTCGGTGCCATCGAAGCCCTCGCCCGCGCCCGAGCCGCCCGAGATGGTTTCGTAATACTGGTGGCGTGCATTGCCGAAGGTGAAGTTGTTCATCGTCCCCTGTGCCGCCGCCATCACGCCTAGCGCGCCGTACAGGGCGTTGGTGATGCAGGTCGACGTTTCGACATTGCCCGACACCACCGAGGCCGGATAGCGCGGATTGAGCATTGAGCCAGGCGGGATGATTACCTTCAGGGGTTTCAGGCAGCCGGCGTTGAGCGGAATCTCGTCCTCGACCAGGGTGCGGAACACGTAAAGCACCGCCGCCATGCACACACTCGACGGCGCGTTGAAGTTGTTGGGCAGCTGGCTTGACGTGCCAGTGAAATCCACCTCGGCGCTGCGCGACGCCGCGTCGACCCGGATCGCGACGTCGATGTGGGCACCGTTGTCGAGCGCGTAGTGGAAGCTGCCGTCCTTGAGCGCCGAGATCACGCGCCGCACCGCTTCTTCGGCGTTGTCCTGCACGTGACCCATGTAGGCGCGCACCACTTCCAGGCCGTAGTAGGCGACCATCTTGCCCAGCTCTTCGACGCCCTTCTGGTTGGCCGCCACCTGGGCGCGCAGGTCGGCCAGGTTCTGGTCGGGATTGCGCGCGGGGTAGCGCGCACCGGTCAGCAATGCACGCGTGGCGTCTTCGCGCAGCACGCCATCGAGCCCGTCGACCAGCTTGAAGTTGTCGATCAGGACGCCCTCCTGCTCGATGTGGTCGGAGTCCGGCGGCATCGAGCCGGGCGTGGTGCCGCCGATGTCGGCGTGGTGGCCGCGCGAGCCGACGTAGAACAGGATGTCCGCGCCCGCCGTATCGAAGACCGGCGAGATCACGGTGACGTCCGGCAGATGGGTGCCGCCGTGGTAGGGGTCGTTGAGCATGTAGACGTCGCCGGCGCGCATGCGGCCGGCGTTCTCGCGCATCACGGTCTTGATGCTCTCGCCCATCGAACCGAGGTGCACCGGCATGTGCGGCGCGTTCGCCACCAGGTTGCCGTCATGATCGAAAATGGCGCAGCTGAAGTCGAGCCGCTCCTTGATGTTGACCGAGTACGCCGTGTTCTGCAGGCGCAATCCCATCTGCTCGGCGATCGACATGAACAGGTTGTTGAAGATCTCCAGCATCACAGGATCGGCCGTGGTGCCGATGGCGCGCCGTTCGGGCCGGGCTTCCACGCGCGTCAAGACCAGGTGGTTGTAGTCGGTGACGCGCGCCTGCCAGCCCGGTTCGACCACGGTGGTGGCGTTGTCTTCGGCGACGATGGCCGGCCCGTTGACCACGTGGCCTGGATCGAGCGTGCGACGTGCATGGACTGCGGTGTCGCGCCACATGCCGCCACTGTACATCGACAGCGTCTCCTGCGGCGCCGGCGCCGCAGCTTGCGCCAGGGTGGCGACGCGCGTCTCGGGCGGCGCATCGGACTGGCCGATCGCCTCCACCGACACCGCTTCCACGATCAGCGCGCGCGACGGCATCAGGAACGAGTAGCGGCGCTTATAGGCTTGCTCGAACTGCGCCTGCATATTCGCTGCCTCGCCCAGCAACACCAGCAAGGCCGAATCGGTGCCTTCGTAGCGCAGGTGCACGCGCTCGACCAGCACGATGCGCTCAGCTGCCACGCCCTGCCCCAGCAACTGTTCACGTGCGGTTTGCGCCAGTGCGGCAAGGCGCGTGCGCAGCGCATCGAGCATGGCGTCGTGCAGCCGCTCTTCGACGGCCTGCTCGCGCATCGCGGTCTGGTCGGCCAGACCCATGCCGTAGGCCGACAACACCCCGGCCAGCGAGTGGATGAACACCGTCTTCATGCCCAGCGCATCGGCCACCAGGCAGGCATGCTGGCCGCCGGCGCCGCCGAAACTGGTGAGCGCATATTCGGTCACGTCGTGGCCGCGCTGCACCGAGATCTGCTTGATCGCATTGGCCATGTTGCCGACCGCGATCTGGATGAAGCCTTCGGCCACGGCTTCCGGCGCCGGACGGGTGCCGGTGGCTTGCCCGATCTCGTCGGCCAGTTGGTCGAAGCGCGCACGCACCGCATCGGCGTCGAGCGCCTCGTCGGCGCCCGGCCCGAACAGCGCCGGGAAGTAACGCGGCTGCACCTTGCCCAGCATGACGTTGCAGTCGGTGACGGCCAGCGGTCCGCCGCGCCGGTAGCTGGCCGGGCCCGGGTTGGCGCCGGCGCTGTCCGGCCCGACACGATAACGGCTGCCGTCAAAGTGCAGGATCGAGCCGCCGCCGGCCGCCACCGTGTGGATACTCATCATCGGCGCGCGCATGCGCACGCCCGCGACCTGGGTCTCGAACACGCGTTCGAATTCGCCCGAATAATGCGACACGTCGGTCGAGGTGCCGCCCATGTCGAAACCGATCACGCGCTCGAAGCCGGCCAGGCGGCTGGCGCGCACCATGCCGACGATCCCGCCGGCGGGGCCGGACAGGATGCTGTCCTTGCCCTGGAACGCGCGTGCGTCGGTCAGGCCGCCGCTGGACTGCATGAACTGCAGGTTCACGCCGGGCAGCTCGCGCGCGACCTGGTCGACGTACCGGCGCAGGATCGGCGACAAATAGGCGTCGACCACGGTGGTGTCGCCGCGCGCAACCAGCTTCATCATCGGGCTGACCTGGTGCGACACCGATATCTGGGTGAAGCCGATCTCGCTTGCGATGGCCGCTACTTCAGCCTCGTGCCGGGTGTGGCGGTAGCCGTGCATGAACACGATCGCCAGCGAGCGCAGGCCGGCATCGAACGCGTCCTGCAGCGCCGCGCGCGCCGCCTCGGCGTCGAGCGCCTGCACCACGTCCCCATGCGCCCCGATGCGTTCATCGACCTCGATCACGCGCGCGTACAGCAGCTCGGGCAGCACGATGTGGCGGTCGAACAGGCGCGGGCGGTTCTGGTAGGCGATGCGCAGCGCGTCGCGGAAACCGCGCGTGATGGCCAGCACGGTCGGCTCGCCCTTGCGTTCGAGCAGCGCATTGGTGGCGACGGTGGTGCCCATCTTGACCGCTTCGATCGCAGCGGCCTGATTGTCCGCGCCGAGCAGGTGCCTGATGCCGGCCACGGCGGCGTCGCGGTACTGCTCCGGGTTTTCCGACAGCAGCTTGTGCGTCACGAGTTGTCCGTCAGGGCGCCGCCCCACGATGTCGGTGAAGGTGCCGCCTCGGTCGATCCAGAACTGCCAGTCCATGCTTGTTCTCCGCGTGAAGTCGATTGCTGTCGGCCCCATTGTAGTCGGACGGCGCGCCGCCGCCCGCGAAAATGCACGACAATAAAATCCACACTGACCAACCGAAGCACAGCATGGAACAACGCCTTTACACCGTCGCCCAGACCCGCGCCATTGAACAAGCGGCCGACGCCAGCCTGCCCGCGGGCGCGCTGATGGAACGCGCCGGCCGCGCCGCCGCCGACTACGCTCTTGAACTGATCGGCGAGGGGCGCGACCTGCCGGTGCTGGTGCTGGCCGGCCCTGGCAACAACGGTGGCGATGCGTTCGAGACGGCCTCCAACCTGGCCGACGCCGGCATCGACGCCACCGTGCTGCACCTGCCCGGCCACGCCGATGCCTCCGCCGAAACGGCAGCCGCCTACGATCGCGCCCGCAGTGGCTCGGTCGGCTGGATCGACATGCTGCCGCCGAATGCCGAATGGGCTCTGGTGATCGATGGCCTGTTCGGCATCGGCCTGGCGCGGCCCCTCGAGGGCGAGTACCGCGACCTGGTCGCCTCGCTCGACACCATCCGCTGCCCGATCCTGGCGCTCGACGTGCCGAGCGGCCTGGATGCCGACACCGGCGCCGTGATCGGACCGGACGGCATCGCGGTGCGCGCCACCCACACCATTACCTTCCTCGGCAACAAGGCGGGGCTGCACACAGCCGAAGGGCGCGATCACGCCGGCCAGGTGCGCCTCGACACGTTGGGCGTGGACGCTGCGGCCTTGCCGCGCGCGACTGCATCGATCGGCGACGTCGCCCTGTTCGCCGGCCAGCTCGCAGGACGGCGCCACAATTCGCACAAGGGAAGCTTCGGCGACGTGGCCGTGATCGGCGGCGCGCATGGCATGGCCGGCGCCCCGGTGCTGGCTGCGCGGGGCGCGCTGTTTGCCGGCGCCGGCCGCGTGTTCGTGGCGGCACTGGGCAATCCGCCCGGCTACGACAGCCAGCAACCCGAGATCATGTTGCGCCAGGCCGACGACTTCGATTTCATCGGCCGCACTTTGGTGATCGGCCCCGGAATGGGCGACTCGGCCAACGCCATCCGGCTGCTGGCCAAGGCATTGGATAGCGACAGCCCGCTGGTGATCGATGCCGACGCCCTGAACCTGATCGGCGCCAGTCCCGACCTGCAATCGCGCCTGGCGCAGCGCGCCGCGCCCAGTATCCTGACCCCGCATCCGCTGGAGGGCGCACGCCTGCTCGGGATGACCGCGAGCGTGGTGCAGGCCGACCGCCTGGAAGCGGCGCGCGAGATGGCGCTACGCATGAATGCGACGGTGATCCTGAAGGGTTCGGGCACGGTGATTGCGCGTCCCGATGGTGACGTTGTCGTCAACCCGACCGGCAACGCCGGCCTGGCCACGGCCGGTAGCGGCGACGTGTTAGCTGGTGTTTGCGGCGCGCTGCTGGCGCAGGGCTGGTCGGCGTGGGAGGCGGCCATTGGCGGCGCCTGGATCCACGGCGCGGCGGCCGATCAACTGGTGGCGGACGGCAGCGGCCCGATCGGGCTGACCGCCGGCGAACTGCCGGCGGCGGTGCGCACCGTGCTCAATGGCCTGGTGCGCGAGCACGCCAGGCGCTGAAACACGATGCGTCTACGACGCGATCCGGCCCGCAGCGATGGTGAGCGTGCGGCCGCAACGCGCCGCCATCGCCGTATCGTGCGTGACCAGCACCAGGGTCGAGCCGCGCTCGCGATTGAGTTCGAACATCAGCCCGATCACCGCTTCGCCGGTGGCCGCATCCAGGCTGCCGGTCGGTTCGTCCGCGAACAACAGCGGCGGCTGGGTGACGAAGGCGCGCGCCAGTGCGACGCGCTGCTGCTCGCCGCCCGAGAGGAACTTGGGATAATGTTTCAGGCGGCTGCCCAGGCCGACGCGGCCCAGCATCTCGGCCGCCTTGTCGCGGGCGCCGGCGTCGCCGCGCAATTCGAGCGGCAGCATCACGTTTTCGAGCGCGGTGAGGTGCCCCAGCAACTGGAACGACTGGAACACGAAGCCCAGCTTGGCCTTGCGAAACGCGGCGCGGCCGTCTTCGTCGAGCGCGAAGATGTCGGTGCCATCGAGCAGCACGGTGCCCGAAGATGGCGTGTCGAGGCCCGCCAGCAGGCCAAGCAGGGTCGACTTGCCCGAGCCGGACGCGCCGACCAGCGCGAGCGTCTCGGCCGGTTCTACCGTAAAATCGATGTCTTGCAGGATGGTGAGTTCGCCGCTGGCGTCCGCAACCTTCTTCGCTAGAGCGCTGACCTGGATCGCCGGCACACGGCCGGTGTCAAGGATAGCGTTTTGTTTGAATGCCTCGGGATGATCACGCATGCTTGCTTTTCTTAAAAAATTAACTGTCGGCGCAGCGCTCATGGTCGCTGCGACGGCGAGCGCTTATTCTGCACCAAAAACCGTCCTGGTGGTGGGCGACAGCCTGTCGGCCGAATACGGCATCGCGCGCGGCGCCGGCTGGGTAGCGCTGCTCGAACAAAAACTGAAAGCGGCGAACATCGACGCGCGCATCGTCAACGCCAGCATCAGCGGCGAGACCACCAGCGGCGGTCGCGCACGCCTGCCGGCGCTGCTCGGCCAGCACCGGCCCGACATCGTGGTGCTCGAACTGGGCGCCAACGACGGCTTGCGCGGCTTGCCGGTGCCGTCGGCCGAAGCCAACCTGCGCGAGATGATCAAGCAGTCGCAAGACAAAAAGGCGCGCGTGCTGCTGGTCGGCATGCGCATGCCGCCCAACTATGGGCGCGCCTACACCGAACGCTTCTTCACCATGTTCAAGGCCGTGTCGAACGACACCAGGTCACCGCTGGTGCCATTCATGCTCGAGGGCGTGGCCGACAAGCCGGCCCTGTTCCAGCAAGACCGCCTGCACCCGACCGCGCAAGCGCATCCGATCATCCTGAATAACATCTGGCCGCAGTTGCTTGGCCTCATCAAGAAACAATGAAATATCCTGAAGTCCTGGCCTTTGACACCGTCCTGACGCAGCTTGACAGCTTCGACACCATCATCGACGTACGCAGCGAGTCGGAGTACGCGCACGACCACCTTCCCGGTGCGATCAACTGCCCGGTGTTGAACGACGAGGAGCGCATCCGCGTCGGCACCCTGTACAAGCAGACCGGCGCCTTCGAAGCGAAAAAGGTCGGCGCGCCGCTCGTGGCGCAGAACATCGCGCGCCACCTCGAGACGCTCTTTGCGGACAAGCCGCGCGAGTGGCGTCCGCTGGTCTACTGCTGGCGCGGGGGAAATCGCAGCGGCGCGATGGCCCATATCATGGCGCGCATCGGCTGGCCGGTGGTGCAGTTGGACGGCGGCTACAAGAGCTATCGCGCCCATGTCAGCACGGCGCTCGAGAATCCGCCGGATCTCGATTGGCGCGTTATCTGCGGCACCACCGGCAGCGGCAAGAGCCGCCTGCTGGAAACGCTGCACGGTATCGGCGCGCAAGTGCTGGACCTGGAAAAACTGGCCGCGCATCGCGGCTCGGTGCTGGGCCACCTGCCACACGAACCGCAGCCAAGCCAGAAGTGGTTCGAGACCCAGGTGTGGGACACGCTGCGCCGCTTCGATCCAGCCAAGCCGGTGTTCGTCGAATCGGAAAGTAAAAAGGTCGGCAACCTGCGCGTGCCTGGGCTGGTGATGGAGCGCATGCGCGCCGCGCCCTGCATCGCGCTGAACTTGTCGCGTCCGAACCGGGTACGCCTGCTGATGGAAGACTACCAGCACTTCTGCGCCGATCCGGCGGCATTAACCGCTCAGCTGGAACACCTGGTGCAGCTGCATGGCCGCGCCACGGTCGACGCCTGGCGCGAGCTGGCCAACAACGGCGCGATGGCGCAGGTGGTCGACGCGCTGCTGGCGCAGCACTACGACCCGGCCTACCTGCGTTCGATCGACCGCAACTTTACGCACTATCCGCAGGCCGCGGCGCTGGCCTTGGACGACATCGCGCCGGCCGATTTCCTGGCTGCCGCGCGCGCCTTGCATCCTGGCTGAATCCGGCGCCGTTTCACTAACCGCGCCGCCCCGCTTGCGCGCCGGCCGGTCGAGTTGGCGCGATCCCTTTTGCGATTCGCGCATGAACATTTCGTCGGCCTCGACGATGCCGCACAGGCGCTGCGGCCGATCATCCTTGACCCGGTGCAGGAAGCGGTGGCGCCAGCGAAACGCCGTGTTGCGGTGTACGCCGGCCTGGTCTGCAGCGGCGCGCACCGGCCTTGAGGCGAGCAGGGCTTGCAGGTAGTCGATCCATTTTTCGCGCAAACGCAGGCGCGCCAGCGCTGTGCCACTCAGGTCATTAAAAGTGCGGCCACATGCGCGGCAACGGTAACGCTGCAGGTTGTTGGCGTGGCCGTGCCGGTGCCAGTGCGCGCCATGACAGCGTGGACAACGGCGATCGGCGCACCTGGCATGCTCGATGAGGGCGATGATTTGTGCCAGCCCTGCGGCTGGGCGTAG
>Ga0308170_10002411_pt1 | contig 16079 bp, 16 predicted proteins | sample PhyBR2_2_FD_202136 | JGI IMG/M metagenome (GOLD analysis project Ga0308170, IMG submission 202136) | Phyllosphere microbial communities from UC Gill Tract Community Farm, Albany, California, United States - DLSLSB.R2 | ecosystem: Host-associated > Plants > Phyllosphere > Unclassified | place... | reverse complement strand
GATCTCGAAGCCTATCTGCGCCGTCCCATGCGCGCCCACGACAGCTATCCGAGCGAGATCGGCTTGTACGACACGTTGCAAGGCATACTGCAGCGCCTGCGGGTGGTGAAGTCGCGCCTGCGCCCGGCCTTCACTGCCCCACCTGCCGACGAAGTCGACGACGACCGGTCCGAGCTGCCCATCTGACAAGAGGCGACGCGTCAGAACATCCCGGCAAACGCGCGCGCCGCGCCATAAGGGTCCGGGGCCAGGTAGACGCTGCTGATGGCTGCCACCATGTCCGCACCGAGGGCGGCCAGCGGCCGGGCGTTGTCCGGCGTCATGCCGCCGATGACGACCACCGGCACGCTCAGCGCGGCCTTGGCGCGCGTGACGATGTCGTGCGGCGTGGTCACCGCATACTTCTTGACCGTCGACGGATAGAAGCCGCCGAAAGCGACATAGCTGGCGCCGGCAATCTGCGCCGATTGCGCCAGTGCGAACTCGCCGTAGCAGGAAGCGCCGACGATCCTGTCCGGGCCGAGCGCCGCGCGCACCTCGGCGACCGAGGCATCGGTGCCGCCGACGTGGATCCCGTCCGCATCGATGGCCATGCACAGGTCCAGGTGGTCGTTGATGACCAGCGGGCGGCCATGCTGCCGGCACAGCGCGAGCAGGGCATGCGCCTGCTCGATGCGCAGCGCGGACGATGCGTCCTTGTGGCGGTACTGCACCAGGCGCGCGCCGGCGCGCAGGGCCTGGTGGGTGATGTCGAGCAGCCGGTCGGTGTCGTTCCAGTTGGGTGTGACCAGGTACAAGCCTCGCATGGATGGGATCCTTTCGTTCATGGATGGATGCGGCGCGGGATGGCCTGGCCCGGCGCGATCGTGTAGGCACCGAGCAGCGCCTGGTTGCAGTAGCGCTGGCCGTTGTCGAGCGCCTGCTCCATCGTGTCGCCCAGCGCCAGGCGGGCTGCGATGCTGGAGGCGAGCGTGCAGCCGCTGCCGTGGAATTCGCCCGGCAGGCGCGGCCAGCGCCACGTTCGTCCCTTGCCGTCCCCCAGCCAGCGGTTGACGACGCCGGCGCCGCCTTCGTGCCCGCCGGTGACCAGCACGTTCGGGCAGGGCAGAGGATCGAAACCGTCCAGGTCGATGCCCAGCGCCGCCGCTTCCGGACCGTTCGGCACCAGCAGGGTCGCCAGCTTGACCAGCGGCGCCAGGCTGGCCAGGGCATCGCCGCGCCCCAGCGCATCGCCGCGGCCGCTGGCCAGCACCGGGTCGAGCACCACCGGCAGCCCGGGCTGGCGCGCGCGCAAGGTCCTCAGGATGCCGGCGATGGCCTCGGCATTCGCCAGGCTGCCCGGAATGCCGAGCTTGACCGCACGGATCGGCATCCGCTCGATCAGCACGGCCGCCTGGCGCGCCAGCAGTGCCGCATCGACCGGGACCACCTCGTGTACACGCTCGTTGTCCTGCACGGTGAGCGCGGTGACGATGGGCAGCGCATGCGCGCCCTGGGCCGCGATCGCCTCGATGTCGGCCTGGATGCCGGCCCCGCCGGACGGGTCGAGCCCGGCGAACACCAGCACGCAGGGACGGCTGGACATCACAGGCGGCCCGCCATCGGCGACGACGGCGAGGCGGCGAAGCGCCGCGCCATGCGTCCGGCGAGATAGGCTTCGCGGCCGGCCTGCACCGCCAGGCGCATCGCGCGCGCCATGCGCACCGGCTCGCGCGCGTGCGCGATGGCGCTGTTCATCAGCACGCCGTCGCAGCCGAGCTCCATCGCGATCGCCGCATCGGACGCCGTGCCGACGCCGGCATCGACCAGCACCGGCACCTTGGCCTGCTCGATAATCAGGGACAGGTTCCACGGATTCAGGATACCCATGCCCGAGCCGATCAGCGAGGCCAGCGGCATCACCGCCACGCAGCCGATCTCCTCCAGCATCTTCGCCTGGATCGGGTCGTCGCTGCAGTAGACCATCACCTCGAAGCCGTCGCGCACCAGTTCCTCGGCTGCCTTGAGCGTTTCCGGCATGTTGGGGAACAGGGTCTTTTCGTCGCCCAGCACCTCGAGTTTCACGAGCTTGCGCCCGTCCAGCAGCTCGCGCGCCAGCTGCAGCGTGTAGACCGCGTCCCGCGCCGTGTAGCAGCCGGCGGTGTTGGGCAGGATGGTGTAGCGCGAGGGCGGCAGCACGTCGAGCAGGCTGGGTGCGTTCGGATCCTGGCCGATGTTCACGCGCCGGATCGCCACCGTGATGATGTCCGCCCCGGCCGCGTCGGTCGCGGCGCGGGTCTGCTCCAGGTCGCGGTATTTGCCGCTGCCGACCAGCAGGCGCGAGCGGTATTCCTTGCCGGCGATGACGAGGGGCCGGTCTTCTTGCATCATGTCGTTCATTGTTTGCTCCGAATCTGGGATGAGTTCAGCCGCCGCCGATGGCGCGCACCACGTCGACCTTGTCCTGCGCGGCAATCAAGGTCGCGCGCCAGAGATCGCGCGGCACCACGCGGCGGTTGACCGCCAGCGCCACCGCCTGGCCGGACAGGCCGAGCGATTCAACCAGCTCGTGCAGGGTCGTCTGACCCGGCAAGCGATGCGCGGCGCCGTTCAATTGAATGTCCAGCATGGTCAAGCCTTCCGATACAGCTCGCCGCCCTGGCGCATGAACTCGACCGCCTTTTCCTGCATGCCGCCGGCGGCGTACTCGCGCACTTCCTGCGTGATCTTCATCGAGCAGAAGTGCGGGCCGCACATCGAGCAGAAGTGCGCCACCTTGGCGGAATCCTTCGGCAGGGTCTCGTCGTGGAAGGCGCGCGCCTTGTCCGGATCGAGGCCGAGATTGAACTGGTCTTCCCAGCGGAATTCGAAGCGCGCTTTCGACAGCGCGTTGTCGCGGATCTGCGCGCCCGGATGGCCCTTGGCCAGGTCGGCCGCGTGCGCCGCGATCTTGTAGGTGATGATGCCGTCCTTGACGTCGTCCTTGTCGGGCAGGCCGAGGTGCTCCTTGGGTGTGACGTAGCACAGCATCGCGGTGCCGTACCAGCCGATGTTGGCTGCGCCGATGCCCGAGGTGATGTGGTCGTAGCCGGGAGCGATGTCGGTGGTGAGCGGTCCGAGCGTGTAGAAGGGCGCCTCATGGCACTGCTCCAGCTGCAGGTCCATGTTCTCCTTCACCATGTGCAGCGGCACGTGGCCCGGGCCCTCGATCATGGTCTGCACGTCATGCTTCCATGCGATCTGCGTGAGTTCGCCAAGGGTCTTCAGCTCGGCCAGCTGGGCCTCGTCATTGGCGTCGTAGATCGAGCCGGGACGCAGGCCGTCACCCAGGCTGAAGGCGACATCGTAGGCCTTCATGATGTCGCAGATTTCCTCGAAACGGGTGTACAGGAAGGATTCCTTGTGATGGGCCAGGCACCACTTGGCCATGATCGAGCCGCCGCGCGAGACGATGCCGGTGAGCCTGCTGGCCGTCATCGGCACGAAGGGCAGGCGCACGCCGGCGTGGATCGTGAAATAGTCGACGCCTTGCTCGGCCTGTTCGATCAGGGTGTCGCGGTAGATCTCCCAGGTGAGGTCCTCGGCCTTGCCGTTCACCTTTTCCAGCGCCTGGTAGAGCGGCACGGTGCCGATCGGGACCGGGCTGTTACGGATGATCCATTCGCGCGTCTCGTGAATGTGCTTGCCGGTCGAGAGGTCCATCACGGTGTCGCCGCCCCAGCGCGTGGCCCAGGTCATCTTCTCGACTTCCTCGCCGATGGAGGACGTCACGGCCGAGTTGCCGATGTTGGCGTTGATCTTCACGAGGAAGTTGCGGCCGATGATCATCGGCTCGGATTCCGGGTGGTTGATGTTGGCCGGCAGGATGGCGCGGCCGCGCGCGATCTCGGAGCGCACGAACTCCGGCGTGATCTCGTTCGGGATGCTGGCGCCGAAGGACTGGCCGGGGTGCTGGCGGCCCAGCATCTGCGCCATGCGTGTCCCGGTCGGGCCGGCTGCTTCCAGCGTACGCAGGTATTCCTGGCGCCGCAGGTTTTCGCGGATGGCGACGAATTCCATCTCGGGCGTGACGATCCCCTGGCGTGCGTAGTGCATCTGGGTGACGTTGCGGCCCGCGCGTGCCCGGCGCGGCTTGCGCTGCAGGTCGAAGCGCAGCGCGGCCAGTGTCGGGTCGTTCAGGCGCCCGATGCCGTATTGCGAGCTCGGGCCGGGCAGCTCCTCGGTGTCGCCGCGCTCGCCGATCCAGCCGGCGCGCAAGGCGGACAGGCCGGACCGGATGTCGATGCGCGCGTCCGGGTCGGTGTACGGACCCGAGGTGTCGTACACCCAGACCGGCGGGTTCGGTTCGGCGCCGAAGGACGCCGGCGTCGGCGACTGATGGATCTCGCGCATCGGCACGCGGATGTCCGCACGGCTGCCGGTGACGTACACCTTGCGCGAGTTGGGAAGCGGTTCGACAGCGGCGGCATCGACCGTGGCGCTGGCGGAGAGGAATTTCGGATCGGCGTTCAAGTGCACTCCTTGTTGCTCACTGAAGATCGGCGATCCAGCGGGAGGAGTGCGAAAGAGGCGTGGGCTGGATGGACGGCCGCACGCGGACTCTGTAGCTTCCCTTCGCTGGCATTATCCAGATCAGGTTCGGAGGGTATTTCTCACCCGCGCCGATGTGATGCAATCGGCGCAGGACCCCTAGCGTTTGCCGCTTCACGCATGCGAAGCGACGGCCGAAGTGTACGCGCGATTCGGCCAAATGACAATCGCCCCTGGTTTGCCAATCACGTCAACCATGCGTACACTTCCGGCACGATTTAAGGAGTGCGCTTGAAAGTCATCGTGTTGGGAGCGGGCGTGGTCGGGACCGCGTCCGCATGGTATTTGCGCCAGGCTGGGCACGATGTGACGGTGCTCGAACGCCAATCCGGGCCGGCGCTGGAAACGAGTTTTGCGAACGGCTGCCAGATCTCGGTGTCGCATGCCGAGCCATGGGCGAATCCTTCCAGCCTGGTCAAGGTGTTGCGTTCGCTCGGGCGCGAGGACGCGCCGCTGTTGTTCCGCCTGCGCGCCGATCCGCTGCAATGGCGCTGGTGCCTGCAGTTCGTGCGCGAATGCAGGCCGGCGCGGGTCGCCGCCAATCTGCGCCGGATCGTCGCGCTTGCCGACTACAGCCGCCGCAGCCTGCAGGCTTTGCGTGCGCAAACCGGAATCGAATACGACAGCCTGGCGCGCGGCATTCTTCATTTTTACACCGACCAGCAGGAATTCGACAAAGCCTGTCGTGCCGCCGCGGCGATGCGCGAACTGGGCTGCCCGCGCATGACGATCGATGCCGACGAGGTGGTCCGCATCGAACCGGCCCTGGCCGCGGCGCGCGGGCGGCTGGTGGGCGGCGATTTCACCGCCACCGACGAATCGGGGGACGTCTATAAATTCACCGCGCAGCTCGCGGCCCGGGGCGAGGCCGCCGGTATCCGCTTCCGCTACCACACGACCGTGACGCGCCTGCTCGCCAATGCGGGCAAGGTGGATGCCGTGGAGGTCATCGATGGCGAAGGCAGGCATCGGGTCCTGCATGCCGACGCCTTCGTCGTTGCGCTCGGCAGTTTTTCCCCTGCCTTGCTCGCCCCGCTGGGACTCAAGCTGATGATCTATCCCGGCAAAGGCTATTCCGCGACGTACCCGGTCACCAACGCCGCCGCGGCGCCGACCGTATCGCTGACCGACGATGGCCACAAGCTCGTGCTGTCGCGGCTGGGCTCGCGCTTGCGCGTCGCCGGCACGTGCGAGCTGAACGGCTATACGCGCGAACTGAACCCGGTGCGCTGTGAAGCGATCACCCGCCGCGTGCGCGCGCTGTTTCCCGATGCCTGCGACTACGCTCGCGTGAGCTACTGGGCCGGTCTGCGTCCGCTGACGCCATCGAACGTGCCCTACGTCGGCCGGACACGCTATGCCAACCTGTACCTCAATACCGGTCATGGTACGCTCGGCTGGACGATGAGTTGCGGCTCCGGGCGGGCGCTCGCCGATCTCGTGTCCGGCCGCCGCCCGGAGCTCGAACTCGAATTGTTGCGATAGTGCCGCGATCATGCCGCATTCCGTTCAGTGCGATATCATTCAGGCCGTAACCCAAGCATCTTCGAAGCACACCCTGCCATGGCTATCCTGACCCAGCTGTTCCTGTACCCGATCAAATCCTGCGCCGGCATGGCGGTGCAATCCGCCACGCTGCTCGAATCCGGCCTGATGGCCGACGGCGTGCACGACCGCGAGTGGATGCTGGTCACCGAGGACGGCCAGTTCATGACCCAGCGCGAGTTCCCGCGCATGGCCGTGATCCAGCCGCGCCCGGATGGCAACAGCTTGCGCGTGCGCGCGGCCGCGCTGCCGGATTTGCTGCTGCCGCTGGCCTGGAACGATGACGCCGCGGTGCGCCAGGTCCGCATCTGGGACGACCTGGTCGATGCGCTTGACGCCGGCGACGCCGCCGCGGCCTGGTTCTCGGGGCTGCTGGACGTGCGCTGCCGCCTGGTGCGCTTCCGCCGCGATACCGTGCGTCCGACCAGCGTCAAGTGGACCGGCGGCGTCCCGTCGCAGACCCGCTTCGCCGATGCCTATCCGCTGCTCCTGATCGGCCAGGCTTCGCTCGACGGCCTGAACGCGCGCCTGCAGGCGGCCGGCCGCTCGGGCTTGCCGATGGAGCGTTTCCGCCCGAACCTGGTGGTCGACGGCCTGGAGGCCTACGAGGAAGACTACCTCGCCTCGCTGGCCGCCGGCCCGGTCGAGATCCGGCCCGTGAAGCCCTGCGCGCGCTGCCCGATCCCTTCGATCGACCAGGCCACCGGCGTGCCCGGCCCGGACCCGCTCGACATCCTGCAGACCTACCGCGCCAATCCCCGCCTGGACGGGGCCATCTGCATGGGCATGAACTGCATCCTGACCTCCGGCGCCGGCAGTTCGTTGGCAGTGGGGCAGGAACTGGACGTCGAACTGGCTTTCTGACAACGTTTTACGGTCGAGCACGAACGATTCAGCGTATTTTTCGTTTCCAAGCCGCCCAAGTTGGCGTAATGTTAGGGCATTGCTGAGGGGGAACGATCAATGCACGAGCGTGGCGCCAGCGTGCGCGAACTGATAGCAGAGAACGAGGCCTTGCGCCGCCAGCTGTCGAGCCTGCTCGACCAAGCCGAAAGCAATCACGCCATCATGATGCGCCACCAGGCCTTCGACCTCGAGATCGTGGGCGCCGCCAACTTCCCGGAACTGGTCGGCACCATCTTCCGCCTGCTGCCCATCGTTTCCGACCTCGACATCGTCACGCTGTCGCTGATCGACACCGGGGCCGACATCTACACCGTCATGCACAAGCTGGGCGTGGATTTCGAAGCCTTCCCCAACCTGATGTTCTACGAAAGCGCCGAAGAGCTGGGCTACGAGCTCAAACCGGGCGTGTTGCCCAAGCCGCGCCTCGGGCTGTATCACCCGGTGGCGCAGCGCATGGCCTTTCCGCAGCCGCCCGCGGGCCTGGCCAGCGTCGCGCTGGTGCCGCTGGTGCGCAACAAGCGCCTGATCGGCAGCCTGAACCTGGGCAGCCGCGACCCGAGCCGCTTCACGCCGCTGCTCGGCACCGATTTCGTCGAGCACATGGGCTCGATCATCTCGATCTGCCTCGAAAACGTGATCAGCAACGAGATGCTCAAGTACATCGGCCTGACCGATGCGCTGACCGGCGTCTACAACCGCCGCTACATGGACCGCCGCCTGATCGAGGAGATCGCGCGCGCGCGCCGGCAAAGCTATCGCCTGTCCTGCATGTACATCGACGTCGATCACTTCAAGCAGGTCAACGACACCCACGGCCACCAGGCCGGCGACGACGTGCTGCGCGAAGTGGCCTCGCGCATCCGGGCCGAGCTGCGCATGTCGGACGCGCTGGGCCGCTTCGGCGGCGAGGAGTTCGTGGTGCTGCTGATCGACGCCGACCTGGAAAGCGCCGGCGTGGTCGCCCAGCGCATCCGCGCCGGCATCGCCGACCAGCCTTTCCTGCTGGCGGATGGCGCGATGTTGTCGGTGTCGGTGTCGATCGGCGTCGCCACCCTCGGCGACGGCGGACGCGAGCTGCCGATCGAGGGCGCGGCCCAGCACCTCGTTGCGCAGGCCGACGAGGCCTTGTACGAGGCCAAGGACGCCGGCCGCAACCGCGTCGTCACTAAACCTTGACCGCGCGGGCTCAACGCAATAAACGCCCCTCGGCGCGCGTCACGGCCGACGCCGTCCCGCGCAATACCACCACATCGCCCGCCAGCAGCTCCGTATCGAGCGTCGGCTCGATCCGCTCGTTCCCGCGCCGCACGGCGGTGATCTCGGCCCCGACTTCATCGAGCTCCAGCTCGGCGATCACGCGCCCCACCGCGCCGGCGTCGTCGCGCAGGGTGACGGAGTGCAGGCGCACGTAGCTGTGCTCGGGGTCGTCGACGAAATCGCCGGCCCCGGGGAAGAAGCCGCGCAACGAGGCATAGCGCTCGTCGCGCGCGGCCTGCACGCGGTGCACCACGCGGCGCAGCGGCACGCCCATCACCACCAGCGCGTGCGAGGCCAGCATCAGGCTCGACTCCAGCGCCTCCGGCACCACCTCGGTGGCCCCGGCCTTTTTCAGCACATCGAGTTCGGTATCGTCATGCGCGCGCACGATGACCGGCAGCTTGGGCGCCAGCTCATGCACCAGGTGCAGCACCTTCACCGACAGGCGCGTGTCGGCGAAGGTGATCACCAGCGCGCTGGCGCGGTTCACGCCGGCCGCGATCAGGGCCTCCCTGCGCGAGCAATCGCCGTAGGAGACGTTGGCGCCGGCGGCGCGCGCCTCCTGCACGCGCTCCGGGTCGAGGTCGAGCGCGTACCACGGCAGCTTTTCCTCGCTCAGCAAGGTGGCCAGGCTCTGGCCGCTGCGCCCGAAGCCGGCGATGATCACGTGCTTCTGCGCCGCCATCGTGCGGCTGGCGAGCTGCGTCAGCTGCAGCGATTGCAGCATCCATTCGTTGGCGGCGACCTTCATCGCGATCTTGTCCATGTTCGCGATGACGAAAGGCGCGGCCAGCATCGACAGCACCATCGAGGCCAGCACCAGCTGGATCAGGTAAGGGTCGATCAGGTGCGAGCTCGAGGCGAGGTTCAGCAGCACGAAGCCGAATTCGCCGGCCTGGGCCAGGGCCAGACCGGTGCGCATCGCCACGCCGTCCGAGGAGCCGAAGGCCTTGGCCAGCCCCGCGATCAGGGCGAACTTCAGCAGCACGGGGACGAGCAGCAGGAACAGCACGATCGACCAGTGTTCCATGACCTGCCGCAGGTTGAGCAGCATGCCGATGGTGATGAAGAACAGCCCGAGCAGCACGTCGCGGAAAGGCTTGATGTCTTCTTCCACCTGGTGCTTGTACTGGGTCTCGGAGATCAGCATGCCCGCCACGAAGGCGCCCAGGGCCATGGACAGGCCCGCGCGCTCGGTGATCGCGGCCGTCCCCAGCGTCACCAGCAGCAGGTTCAGCATGAACAGCTCCTGCGAGCGGCGCTTGGCGACGGTGTTGAACCACTTGCGCATCAGCTTCTGGCCAAAGAACAGCAGCAGCGCCAGCACCGCCGCCGCCTTGATGCCGGCCCAGGCCAGGGTCATGGCCAGTTCCTCGGCCGGTTTCGCCAGGGACGGGATCAGGATCAGCAGCGGCACCACGGCCAGGTCCTGGAACAGCAGGATGCCGATGATGCGCCGTCCATGCTCGCTTTCCAGTTCGAGCCGTTCGGTGAGCAGTTTGGAAACGATGGCCGTGGAGGACATCGCCAGCGCCCCGCCCAGCGCCAGCGCGGGCTGCCAGCCGATGTGCAGCGCCGGCGGCAGATAGCGCGTGGAATACGAGATCGCGACCGTGGCGAGGATGGTGAGCATGACCTGGGCCAGCCCCAGGCCGAACACCAGGCGCCGCATCGCCTTCAGCTGGTGCAGCGAGAATTCGAGGCCGATCGAGAACATCAGGAACACCACGCCGAATTCGGCCAGCGCGTGGGTGGTGACGCCGTTGCCGGCCAGGTCGAAGGCATGGGGGCCGATCAAAACGCCGACCGCCAGGTAGCCGAGCATGGGCGGCAGGTGCAGCATCCGGAACGCAACCACGCCCAGCACGGCGCTGCCCAATAGCAGGAGGGTGAGTTCGAGGCCCGAAGTCATTCAGCAGTGCAGAAGGGGGCAGTAAATATGTGGTTTGTTACGTCTGGCAAGTTTTTTGCTTTCCCAATTCGGATATACTTTGCGTATGAGTGTAACCCATGAAAAGATAATGTTGACAAGTTTTGACGCGACCCAGTCGCGGCGCGCGCTGGAGCTGGCCCGCGAGGCGCTGGACATCGAGGGCGATGCGATCCGCAAGCTGGCCGAGCGCCTCGATCGGGACGACAGCGTGCCGCGCGCCATCGCGCTGATGATGGCTTGCAAGGGCCGCGTGGTCGTCTCCGGCATCGGCAAATCGGGTCACATCGCACGCAAGATCGCCGCCACCCTGGCCTCGACCGGCACGCCGGCCCTGTTCCTGCACCCGGCCGAAGCCGCCCACGGCGACCTCGGCATGGTCACTCCCCAGGACGTGGTGATCGCGATCTCGTATTCCGGCGAAAGCAGCGAGCTGGCGGTCGTGATCCCGGCCGTCAAGCGCATGGGCGTGCCCGTGATCGCGATGACCGGCCGTCCCGACTCGCGCCTGGCGCAGGTGGCCGACGTGCACCTGAACGTCGCGGTCGACAAGGAAGCCTGCCCGCTGAACCTGGCGCCCACGGCTTCCACCACCGTCACGCTGGCGCTGGGCGATGCGCTGGCCGTCGCGCTGCTCGAACTGCGCGGCTTCAAGTCCGAGGATTTCGCCCTGTCGCACCCGGGCGGCGCCCTGGGCCGGCGCCTGCTCACCCATGTGCGCGACGTGATGCGCAGCGGCGACGCGGTGCCGAAGGTCGCGCCCGACGCGCCGCTCACCGACGCCCTGCTCGAAATCTCGCAAAAAGGCATGGGCATGACCGCCATCGTCGACGATGCCGGCCGTCCGGTCGGCGTGTTCACCGACGGCGACCTGCGCCGCCTGATCGAGAAGGTGCAGGATTTTTCCAAGGTCGTGATCCGCGACGTGATGCACGCGAACCCGCGCCGCGTCCACCCGGAGCAGCTGGCGGTCGACGCCGTGGCCGTGATGGAAGAATTCCGCATCAACCAGATGCTGGTGGTCGACGCCGACGACAAACTGGTCGGCGCCCTGCACATCCACGACCTGACCCGCGCCAAGGTGATCTGATGACCCCGCTGGCACATGAACAACGCGCAGCGCGTGTGAAAGTCATGATCTTCGACGTCGACGGCGTGCTCACCGACGGCAGCCTGACCTACGATGCGAACGGCGAGATCACCAAGACCTTCTACGTGCTGGACGGCCTCGGCATCCAGCTGCTGAACCGCACCGGCGTGCAGACCGCGATCATCAGCGCGCGCACGTCCCCCATCGTCATCAAGCGCGCGGCCGACCTCGGGATCACCCACGTGTTCCAGGGCCAGCACGACAAGCGCCTCGCCTTCGCCGAGCTGCTCGCCAAGGTGGGCGTCTCCGCCGAGGAGTGCGGCTACATCGGCGACGACGTGATCGACCTGCCGCTGTTCACGCGCGTGGGTTTTGCCGTCACCGTGCCGAGCGGCCATCCGGAAGTGCAGTACCGCGCGCACTACGTGACGAAGAACCCGGGCGGACGCGGCGCCGTGCGCGAAGTCTGCGACATGGTGATGCGCGCCCAGGGCACCTACGAACAGGCGCTGGCGCCGTATTTCGGATAAAGGAAGCCCGGCCATGGTCACCAACATCCGCAACAAGCGCACCGCGCACCGCGGCTCCCTGCTGGCGCTGATGCTGGCCGGGGTGTTCTGCGCGTTCGGCAGCTTCTGGCTGCTGCAGGTGATGCAGGGCGACCAGTCGGGCGGACCGAACGTCAACCTCGGCAACGAGCCGGACTACATCATCGACAACTTCAGCTTCGTGCGCATGACGGAGACGGGGCAGCCGCGCTACGTGATCTCGGGCGAGCGCCTGACCCACCACCCGGCCGACAACGTGTCGGACATCGACAAGCCGGTGGTGCAGAGCATGACGGTCGAACACCCGCGCACCACCATGACCGCCGAGCGCGCGCACGTCGCCCAGAACAAGAGCCAGATCGACCTGTCCGGCAACGTCGACATGCGGCGTCCGGGCGCGCCCGCGCAGGCGGGCAGGAACGCCGTCCAGCCGCTGCGCATCCGCACCGAGGCGATGACCCTGCTGACCGACGAAGAGATCGCCAAGACCGACAAGCCGATCACCCTGACGCTTGGCGGGGCCTCGGTCAACGCCGTCGGCATGGTGGCCAACAACGCGACCGAACAGATCGACCTGGGTGGACCCGGCCGCGCCATTTATCCGCCGCGCCAGCCGCGCTGAAGCCAAGCCCTTAAACAGGACAAGACAACATGAAAAAAATACTTGCCGCCGTCATCTTCCTGCTGCCGCTGGCCGCCATGGCCGAGAAGGCGGACGCCCTCAAGCCGGTCGAGATCAAGTTCACCGGCCCGTCGCACGTCGACCAGGTCACGCAGACCTATACCGTCGCCGGCGATGTCGTCATCACGCGCGGCACGATGCAGCTGCATTCGGACCACGCCGAGGTCAGGGAAACGCCGGAAGGCTACAAGACCGTGATCCTGACCGCCAACCCGGGCAAGATCGCGACCTTCAAGCAGAAGCGCGACGGCGGTCCCGACCTGTGGTCCGACGGCCAGGCCCAGCGCATCGAGTACGACGAGCGCGCCGACGTGGTCAAGCTGTTCTCGAACGCCATCGTGCGCCAGCTGGAGAACGGCCGCGTGTCGACCGAGGTGAAGGGCCCCTTCATCTCCTACAACAACCGCACCGAGGTGGCGGACGTGCGCAACGACGCCAGCGGCCAGGACAAGCCGGGCAATGGCCGCAGCACCATCATCCTGCAGCCGCGCCGCGCGCCGGCCGGAGCCGCACCCGCACCCGCAGGGAAGCCGTAATGGAGGTCCGCGCAGACGCGGCCGCCATCGAGTGCGGCAGCACCCTGGTCGTCAAGGGTCTCCAGAAAAGCTACGGCAAGCGCCTGGTGGTGCGCGACGTTTCGCTGCAGGTCGCCTGCGGCGAGGTCGTCGGCCTGCTCGGTCCGAACGGCGCCGGCAAGACCACCTCGTTCTACATGATCGTGGGCCTGGTGCCGTCCGACGCCGGCACCATCGAGGTCAACGGCAACGACATCAGCAGCCTGCCGATTCACCGGCGCGCCATGATGGGCCTGTCCTACTTGCCGCAGGAAGCGTCGGTGTTCCGCAAGCTGACGGTGGAAGAGAACATCCGCGCCGTGCTGGAACTGCAGCGCGAGAACGGCAAGCCGCTGTCCAAGCAGCAGATCAACGAGCGCCTGGACGCCTTGCTGGGCGAGTTGCAGATCGAAAAGCTGCGCGAGAACCCGGCGCTGTCGCTGTCGGGCGGCGAACGCCGGCGCGTCGAGATCGCGCGCGCGCTCGCGACCGACCCGCGCTTCGTGCTGCTGGACGAGCCCTTCGCCGGCGTGGACCCAATTGCCGTGATCGAGATCCAGCGCATCGTGCGCTTCCTGAAGGAGCGCGGGATCGGCGTCCTGATTACCGACCACAACGTGCGCGAGACGCTCGGCATCTGCGACCGTGCCTACATCATCAACCAGGGCGCGGTGCTGGCATCCGGCCGTCCCGACGACATCATCGCCAACGAATCCGTACGCCGCGTCTATCTGGGTGAACACTTCCGAATGTAGACTATGAAACAGACGCTGCAACTCAAGACCTCACAGCATCTTGCGCTTACGCCGCAACTCCAGCAGTCGATCCGGCTGCTGCAGCTGTCTACTCTCGAGCTGCATCAGGAAATCGAGCAAGTCCTCTCGGACAATCCCATGCTCGAGCGCCTCGACGATCCGCTCGACCGTTCCGTGCGCCTGCACGCCGACGGCGCGATCAACAGCACGCCATCCACGCCCAGCGAGGCGCCGCAAGCGCCGAACGGCGAGCAGGAGGCGGGCGGCGAGGCCCCGAGCCAGGAAGGCGGCGACGAAGCCGGCGGCGCCGACCACGAGGGCGACTGGGGCGAGGGCGGACGCAGCGGCAGCGCAGGCGGCGACGACGAGGACGGCCGCCCGCAACTCGAGGCCAGCCCGGTCACGCTGCGCGAACACCTGATGGAACAGGTGCGCCTGACCTGCTTGGCGCAACGCGACTGCGCGCTGGTCGAACTGATCGTCGATGCGCTGGACGACAACGGCTACCTCGAGGAGTCGCTGGACGATATCCACGCGCGCCTGCCGGCCGAGCTGGAGATCGAGTTCGACGAGCTGCGCACCGCGCTGTCGCTGGTGCAGAGCATGGACCCCGCGGGCGTGGGCGCGCGCAGCGCGGCCGAATGCCTGGCGCTGCAGATCCGGCGCCTGCCGGGCGTGCCGATGGTGACGCGGCGCATGGCCTTGAGCATCGTCGAGCGCTACCTGTCCTGGTTCGCCCAGCGCGAATTCAACAAGCTGAAGAAGGCGCTCGACTGCGACGACGAAGACCTGCGCGAAGCCCAGGCCGTGATCCGCCGCTGCAATCCTCACCCCGGCGCGGCCTTCGCCTCGGACGTGTCCGACTTCGTGGTGCCGGACGTGATCGTGCGCCGCGCCAAGGATGGCTGGAGCGTGCAGCTGAACCCGGACGTGATGCCGCGCCTGCGCGTGAACAGCCTGTATGCAGCCGCGCTCAAGCAGGGAAAATCGGAAACGCATTTGAACGCACAGCTGCAGGAAGCGAAGTGGCTGATCAAGAACATGCGCCAGCGCTTCGATACCATCCTGCGTGTGGCGCAGGCCATCGTGGAACGCCAGCGCAACTTTTTTTCGCACGGCGCGGTTGCCATGCGGCCCCTTGTTTTACGTGAGATAGCTGATACACTAGGTCTACACGAGAGCACAATTTCTCGAGTCACAACTCAGAAATATATGCTGACCCCGCACGGCATGTTCGAGTTGAAGTATTTCTTCGGCAGCCATGTTGCCACCGAGGCGGGAGGCGAAGCATCCTCGACGGCAATACGGGCTCTCATCGTACAACTCACAGGAGCAGAAGACCCCAAGAACCCTTTATCCGACAGCAAGATCGCGGAGATGCTAGGGGAACAGGGAATGGTAATAGCGCGGCGCACGGTCGCAAAATACCGTGAGGCGCTCAAGATTCCGCCCGTCAGCCTCCGCAAATCGTTGTAGCAACTCTCGCAACAACGCTGCCCGTTGCGCTTCCTTGCGCGCATATCGGCAGTGCATCTTCAAAGGAGTGTGTGTATGAATCTCACTATCAGCGGACATCACCTCGATGTAACTCCAGCAATTCGTGAATACGTACAGAACAAGCTCGAACGCATCACCCGACATTTCGATCAAGTGATCGACTCCCATGTCATCCTCTGCATAGACAATCTCACTGAGAAAGAAAAACGCCAGAAGGCCGAGATCAACCTGCGTGTTGCTGGCAAGATCGTTCACGTCGCGAGTGCAGCCCATGACCTGTATGCCGCGATCGATATGCTGATGGACCGCCTGGACCGCCAGGTCGTCAAGTACAAGCAGATGCTGCAGGACCACAGTCATACCGCGCTCAAGCGAATGACCGAGGGCACTGAAGGAGAAGAAGCTCCGGCCACGGCCTGACGCCGTCCGCAGCGAGTGCAAAGCAAAGGGCGCATCGGCGCCCTTTTCGTTTGCAGTTTTGTTTTATGATGCTGGACTTTTAACGCACTGGGATCAACCATGAGCGAATACGTCCAGACCCGCATCGCCAACCGTACCGGCATCATTACCCTCGACCGCCCCAAGGCCCTGAACTCGCTGTCACTGGAAATGGTGCGCAGCCTGACCGCGACGCTCCAGGCCTGGCGCGACGATGCCGGCGTCGACGCGGTCGTCATCGGGAGCACCAGCGAGAAGGCCTTGTGCGCGGGCGGGGACATCCGCTTTTTCCACGAAGCCGGGCGCGC
>Ga0308170_10002408_pt1 | contig 16092 bp, 21 predicted proteins | sample PhyBR2_2_FD_202136 | JGI IMG/M metagenome (GOLD analysis project Ga0308170, IMG submission 202136) | Phyllosphere microbial communities from UC Gill Tract Community Farm, Albany, California, United States - DLSLSB.R2 | ecosystem: Host-associated > Plants > Phyllosphere > Unclassified | place... | reverse complement strand
CCGCGACGAGCGAGCCGCCCTCGACGACGCTGCCCGGCGCAACGACGGCGCCCTCGCCGATGATGCTGTCGCGCACGACGCACCCGTCGCCGAGGTGGGCGCCGGCGAGGACGTACGAGCCCGAGATGTGGCACGACGAGCCCGTGCGCACGCCCGCGCCGAGGACCGAGTGCGTGATGAACGTGTTGGGCCCGATGGTGCACGACGAGCCGATGAGCGAGGTCGACGAGATCTTGCACGTCCTGCGCGGGGAGGCGGGAGGCTCGTCAGCGATCGTGCTTGTCTGCAAGCAGCAAACCGAAGAGAGCAAGAGAGATGCACGCACCGAGAAAGGTCGACGTCCTTGCCGTAGTAGACCCTCGCGCGGCGCTGCTCGTACCGGCCGGCCCGGTCGGGCATGTTCTCGTCGGGCGCGAGCGGGTACGCCTTGCGGGCGAGGAGCGCCTTGCTGACGGCGTCGTACGACTTGGTGTTGGTGACATAGGCGGCCCACGCCGGCAACGAGGCGGTCGCGGTCGACGAGAGCGGCGAGGAGGGCGGCTCGAGGATGGTGCAGCAGATCGTCTTGCCGAGGAGGTCGGACGTGAGGAGGCCGTTGACGAAGTCCGGGTAGAAAAACTGGTAGTCGAAGTTCTCGGTGAACAAGGGCGCGACCTCGGAGCTGCAGATGACGGCGCCGACGGCCTCGAGGTCGGACCGCGTGTGGACGTCCTTGCCGCCGGCGAGCGCCTCGCGCGGGACCGTGAACGTCTTCATCTTGGGGAACAGCGACGACTGCTCGTAGTGGAGGAGCTGGGCGTCGGTCGTGAGCGAGTGGACGGCGAACGTCGAGTGAGTCCTGCGAAGGCACGAGTCAGCGAGCGGCTCGAGCGGGCGAGGTCGAGAGGCGGGCAGGACGCACTTGTTGACGATGGGTCGGACGATGCAGCTCATGGACAGGTTCGGGTCGGCCTTCCTGCGCTCGGTGAACTCGTCGACCTTGCCCTTGAGGTCGACGTTGCCGACATAGCCAGCTTGGACGACGAGGTAGTCGGCGGGCGCGAGAATCTGGAGGCCGTCGACCTCGCGGAGAACGTCACCAGGAGTGAGGGCCTTGGTCGGGCGAACGACGATCGAGATGTCGGAGCTCGAGAGCTGGAAGCTTGACGAGCTGCAGGAGGGAGGGCCGGGGTCAGGACGGTGGGAGTTTGAGGGGAGAGGGGCGAGAGTGGACGCACGCGAGCCACTTGCGGACCTCGTCGACGCCGTCGTGCACAAAGAGGAAGGCCTGCTCGACGCCGGACGCCGACAGCGACTCGAGGGTCCAGGCGAGGAGGGGGATGTTGAGAAGCGGGAGGAGGCACTGCGCGCACCGGTCGGCAGGGTCAGCGGCGCTCTTCTCGAAGCTCGGTGACGCAGGCGCTGGGAGGAAGGACACGCACGAAGGGGCGTTGCTCTCCACCAACGTCGACCTCGTCGAACTCCTCGTCCTCGGTGCGAGCGCGCCTGACGAGCGGGCCCCAGCGCTGCTCCTCGCCCCAGCTGTCGCACAGGACGATGGCCTGGAACGGGTGCTCGGTCTTGGTGTCCTCCTTGGAGAGGCCCTTGCCGCTCATCGTGAGGTTGGCGAGGCTGGGAGGGAGGAGAGGCGAGGCGAAGGCGGGGTGACTAGGCGGGGACGGCGAGTGGAGGGAGGGCGTCGAGTATAGCTTTGTCGAGGCTGTGGATTCCCTGGCAAGCAAGGCAGGTGCCGAGGTTGTGACGAGAGCGGAGATGAGCCGCGAGCGCAAGCCCAGGGGAGGTTGCTCCCGCTCTGCTGCGCCCGACCGCATCCGACTGGCTCAAAAGCACTGTAGCCATGTCGAGCTTCATCCCTTCGACCCTGCGCACCCGCCCAGACGTGCCTCAAGCCTCGACCGACCTCTCGACCTCGTCTTCGTCCTCGCTCGCCCTCCCCGCCCAGGTCTACACCGACTGCCAGTCGTGCCGCATCACAGGCACCCTCACCTTCTCCGCCGTCGGCCTGTACGCCCTCACCGTGTCGCGCGCAACCGCAAAGACGCCCCTCGGCAAGGGTGCCGCCAGCTTGATGGGCCTCGGTGCGCCCCACTCCCCCTCTCGCTCCTCACAGCGCAGCGAGCGACAGCTGACGCCGGCCTTCCTCCTTCGCACAGGCTTCCTCGCCGTCGCCGCCGCTCGCTGGAACACCTACTCGCCGCCGCCGGTCGACTCTGTCTCGACCCCGCCGGCGTGAGCCTCGCGCTCGTCGCGCACAAGGGCCTTGCTCGCTCGACAGCGCCCGACGAGCATCGATCATCTGCTGTGTCATCGGCGCAGAGGAGGGCGCCGTCGAGCAGGGCTGGCGTACACGGCGTCGTCGTCGTCGAGCGCGCCGCCGAGCTCTCACGAGCGGGCGCAGCGCAGCACTCGCTCGTCAAGCGGGCGACGCAGAGCCTCGAGCGAGTCGCAGATCCTTCCTCCTCGTCGTCGGCCGGCGAGCAAGGTCTCTGTCGCTCTCGGCGTTCCCTCCTCGCACATCTTGTCTCGGGTCCGCTCTCGGCGCTCACGAGCAGCCTCTCGTCGAGCGCAGGAGCAAGAGGGACCCGTACGACGATGCGTGCAATTACAGCTGAGCTAAACATACGTATGGGCAGTGACAGACGAGGTACAGAGAGCGAGAGAGCAAGAGCGAGAGCGCGAGGGAGCACCTCACGCGAGCCTCGTCGCGTTGAACGCGCCGATGTAGGCCGTCGAAGCCTGCTGGCCCGCCGTCGAGCGGCGGTAGTTGCCGATCTTGAGCGACGCCGACGAGCCCATGTCGCCCGTCGCGCGGTAGTACACGGCGGGGACGCTTGCGCGCGGGCTATAACCCGGGACGTAAGCCTTGTAGTTGATCGAGCCGTTCAGGCCGTACGTGATCGTCATGCTGCGAGGAGGACGAGCGAGAGGGTGTGAATGCGTCAGCAGGAGAGCTCGGTGGGCGACGAGGGCGGCGGAGGGGAAGAGGGTCGAGCGAAGGGAGGGGCTCGAGCGGGGCTGGAACGAGGCGACGTACTCGTGCCGGACTTCCTTGTTGAACCAGGAGCTGCAAGAGTGTACCTCAGAGTCAGCTCAGTGCATCGAGCGTGCAAGAGAAAGCGAGGTGAGCGAAGGAGGGAGAGCAAGAGGGAGACGCACTCGATGCCCGGCTTGAACGACGCGCACGGCTTGCAGTCGCGGACCGTGTCAGTGATGACGACCTGGCCATCTGCGAGAACAGAGCAGCTCTTCGTAAGCTCGAGCGCGAAGCAGGAGAGACTTCCAGGAGGAGCGGGCGAAAGGGAACGCACCGAGGTAGTCGAGCGTGACGACAGCGCCGCCGCAGCCGTCGCGCCGCAGGATCTGCCAGGCGTGGTGGAAGTTGAAGTTCGTCGAGGTCGACTCCTGCCACGTCTTCCACTGGTACCGCCAAGTCTGCCCTGCGACGGCGCCGGGCCATGTGAAGAGTCTGGGCGAAGAGGAGGTCAGGGCTGCTCGGCTCGACGAGACGAGCGAGGAAAGCTGCGACGCACTCGTTGCGCTGCCGAGGAGTCACTTCGGCGGTAGTCGTCGTCGACGGTGCGCTCGTGGTAGTCGTAGAAGAAGGCGGTGCGACGGTCGTCGAAGGAGGAGGGGGACCGCAGCCGTTGACCTGGCGCTTGGCCTTGAAGCTCGGCCCGCCGGCTTGGTTCGAGACGTAGTTGGGGAAACGGTACGGCTCTTGCTCGGGGAAGGCCTGTCGAGGGCGGATCAGCTCAGCTTCACGAGCGAGAGCCGGTCGAGGCGGCGAAAGGTGGACGCACCTCGAAGTAAGCGTCTAGGTCCTCGTCGTCCTGCAGCGCGCGCAGCTCGGCCTCGCTCCTCGAGTCTGTAGAAGGCGACGCGGCGAGCGCGACGCGATTCCTCGCTGCCGCGGCGGCGGACGAGGAGCTCGCGACGGCGGCGAGGTACTGCTGCTGCGTCGTGCTCTGCAAGTTGCCCGTCGCTCCCAGCGAGCTGCGCGCACCGAGCGGTACACGTCAGCGCTTCGAGCTTTCGGCGAGATCGAGAATGAGGGAACGAGGCGCGACGCACGAAGTGTAGCACGGCCCGGGCCAGCGCAAGCCGACGACCGCTCTTGGGCACCGGTTGGCTGTGAGCGGACCCGAGGCCTGCCACCTGAACGTGTTCGAGATTGAGCCCGACTGGAAGTAGTTGCCGTCGGCGAGGAACTGCGACGTCGCGGCGTTCGCCGAGTCGAGGGACGAGGCGAGGGCGAGGAGGGCCACGCCCGCAGCGGCGAAAGGCGAGTGCATCGGGGCAGAGCTGGACGATAAGCTTGTGCGAGTCGGTCGACGCGAGCGCAGAGCAGTGGCGAGCGTGGAGACAGCCAAGGGAGCGAGCACAACATGGCGGCCGCCCTTGCTCGAGTCCCCGCTGGGCCCGATCGCCAGTCGAGAACGCGGCTCCGGCGGAGATTGAAATTCTGCCCCTGGACTCCCGGAGCGCACGAATGTCGCCGAGTGCGGCGGATCGAGCGCGAACTCGCAGCACGTCCGTACCGGCCAGCTCGACTCGTGCACGCACCTTCCCTCGCCGCGAACGAGCGCTTCCGAAGTTCTCGCGCGAGGGTTCCTTCGCGCTCCTGCGCAGCTCGCACGCTCGAGCTCGTCTTCATCGTCGTCGTGAGGAGTTCAATCGCGAATCGCGCGAGCAAGCAGAAGAGGCACGGACGCGCTTCGAGAAACAGCCGGAACTCCGTTCGCGCTCCTCTCTCGCAGCTCGCAAACGTGCAGCCAAAATTGTACAGCGTGACATGGATTCGATGACAGGAGAGCCGCGCTCGATATAGCTCTACCATCTACAGGTCTAGCGGTGAGGGTGCGCCGACGGACGAGGAGGAGCGATTTGAGAAGGCCGTGCTGCGAACGACGGCGGCGCGGCGAGGAAGAGGGGCTCAACGAGTAAGGGCGAGGCCGATGCGGTTCTGCACGACGTCGTGTATGACATAGACGTTCTGCGAGGGCGAGTCGGCGTCAGCGAGAGGTCGTCGAGCGGCACGCGCAGGAGGGGAGAGCTCACGGTCACTGCTCGGGCGCGCGCGAAGAAGGTAGGGAGATGGGGCGCGAGGACGTCAGTCGAAGGTTCGAACGAGTGCAGGAGAGAGGGAGCGAGCGGAAGAGCACGCACTGAAGGCGTCGCCGAGGAGCCAGGACGTGCCGAGGCCGAGGTCCGAGCCGATGACAGCGCCGACGCAGCGGTCGGGCGCCTCCTGCAAGTAGCCGAGGTTGAACGCTGCGAGAAGACGAGACGAGGCGTCAGCTTGCGACTGGGAGAGGCGCAGGAGCAAGAGAGGAGGACGCACAGGACTCGGCGACGGCCCACTTGGTCGCGAACCCGCGAGAGAAGCCGAAGCTGAGGTCGGGCGGCGAGTTGCACGGGTAGGTCCAGAACTCGTCGCTGTACGACTCGGCGCCGGCGACGTTGGACCAGAATGTGGCTGCAGCCGCCGGCGGCGCGATGATGAGGGTCGTGCCCGAGTCGAGGATGTGGGTCGCGAGCGGCGCGGCGATCTTGCCGCCGACCATGGGCACTGACAGGGCCATCTGCCAGTAGGTGCGGATGCCGTTGGGCCCCGGCGACGCGTTGTACCAGCGAGGCGTGCCGGCCACGCGCGCCCGGTTCCAGCCGCCGAACGTGATCTCGCTCCTGGCCGTGTAGCTGAGCCGGATCGAAAAGTAAGGGAACTTGAGCGAGGGGTTTTGCGCCGCGAGCGTGAACATGAGCGACGACGAGCCCGCCGACGAGAGCGACGGAAACGAGAGGCCCATCCTGCGCGACGAGGAAGAGAGTCGTCAGCGGTGCGAGCACGAGCTCGACGGCGAGAGGGCGTGGACACACAGGCTGCAGGACGGCATGAGCATCAGCGAGTGCACAAGAACGAGCAGGACGGCGAGAGAGACGAGAGAACGAGCAGGACGGCGAGAGAGACGAGACGCACCCGTCAGAGGCGAGCCCTGCGACCGTCGAGGAGAGAGAGGTTGCGGCGACGATGTCCTGGCCCGTCGCCGTGCTGCCGCCGGCGGTGACCGTGTCGGTGTAGACGACGCCGACCGACGACGTGCCGTCGACAAAGTTGGTGCGGACCTGCTTGGTCGTCTTGACCGCCGACGAGCTCGCCGCCGTGCTGTACCGCTTCTTGGTCCCGCACGACGTCGTGCACGCGCTCGAGGCCAGGGTGAAGTCGGACGAGCCCGAGTCGAAGAAGATGGAGAAGGTCTGCGCCGGCGTGCCAACCGAGACCTGACCGGTCCACACTGCGCGCGCGAGCGGAGGGTCAGCGAGCGCTCGAGCGGTCGAGTCGGACGAGGGAGAAGGGGGCGCACCGGCGTTCTCGGGGTCGGGCAGGTCGAGCGGGAGCGTCCCACGCTTCTGACGAGCGGTCGGGTCCTTCATGGTCTGCGCGTAGTAGACCTGGTTCATCCGGTTCTGGATAGAGAGAGGGTCAGCTCGTTCCTGGGCGAGGTCGGCGATGAGGTCGCAGCCTCACACGCTCGAACTTCCTGCAGGCAGGTAGCACAGGGTTAGCTGGCGATCTCATGAGTCGCAGTAGTCGAGCTCACGCACCTTGACAGCCGCTCCGTCTCGGCGAGGAGTCCGGGAATGTTGACGGAGCCGTCGCCGTTCTTGAGCCCGAGATCGCGCGCCTCGAGCTTGACGGTGGTCGAGCCGGTCGTCCAAGAGGCTGCTGCAGAGCCGAGGAGCGCGAGGCCCGCGACGAGTGTGGTGGTAGAGGCGACCATGGGCGGACGAGGCGAGTGGAGGACGAGGGAGGAGAGCGAGCGAGTGACGAGGGGTGGGAGCTGAAACGAGTGTGGTGGTTGCCGAGAGAGTGCGCCTTGGAGTGCCTGCCTGCAAGCTAGCTCCTGGCAGAGAGTCGAGCGGTGGACGAGGGCGAGAGGACGGCGCCGGACGGCCGCCGCAGCTCGGAGGCAGCTCTGGAGCTCGCGACGCGTTGGCGACGCGTCGGCCGCCCATGAGCTGGGCCGCAGCAACCGCAGCAAAAGCGCCTCGAGCATCCAACGAGGACCAACTCGAAACCTCGTCGCAGCTGAGCATCTGTGCGTCGACGAACGAGTTCGACCGCAGGCGCAATTCGTCCTCCCCTCGAGCCGACCACCTTCTCAAGTCGAGCTGTCGACCTCTCGAGGGCGCGCACAGGCCTGATGATCTAGGAACAGTGCAGGAATGGCAAGGTTCGTACGTGTAGGGCGTGCACAAGGGGGAGGCCAAAAGATCGAGGCAAAATAGCTACAGCAAGGAGAGGAAAGGAGGGAGAGAGAGAGACAGGGAGGGTGACGAGGGCGACCAAGGCGAATACCGACGACGGGCACAGAGAGCATACTGCCGAGTACGAGACGAAGGGCGAGGGAGAAGAACGAGGACGGGAAAGCGAGTGCTATAGTGTCTAAAGGAGCGTGAGGATCTAGGCGAGGGTCGCGACGCACTCGGACGAGGCGGCATCGAACGAGTAGCCGTCGGCGCAGGACCAAATCTCGCCTGTCGAGAAGGAGAGAGTCAGCTCGGGTCGACGAAGACCAAGAGGGAGCGGCAGGGAGAGAGACTCACAGACACCGGCCATGCAGCCGACCGACTCGACGCCCGGGAGCGAGGTGCAGTCGACGCCGCCCTCGGTAGAGCAAGCACCGCCTGCGAGAGGAGGAGAGAAAGCGAGGTCAGCGCATGCGCTGGAGAGGGAGAAGACCGTCGTCGGAGCAGGGAGCCCGAGAGCGAGAGAGAGCGAGAGGGAGAACGCACACTGCTCGAGGTTGGACTGGGTGTCGACGCACTCGAAGCCCTTGGCGCCCGAGATGGAGCAGGCGGTGTGCGAGAGAGGGCATGCGCGGCGCTTGAAGAGGGCGGCGCCGTTGGCGCCAGCACGGCGAGCGCGGGCGCGAGCACCGGTCGGCACCGGCGCGAGCTGACAGGTGAGCAACGTGGCGTCGCAGGTAAGGGCGGCGCCGGTGACGGTGTCGACCGTGCAGGCCTGCGAGAGCGAGAGCAAGGCGTCAGCTGATTGCGCTCGAGGCGAGAGCAGAAGAGCGAGTCGGGCGAGGGGACGCACAAACTCCGGGTCGAACGAGCAGTCGCCGCCGACCTGGGTGACGAACTCGGAGCAGACGCCGCCGTTGTTGACCGAGCAGAAGCCGCTCGCGCAGTACTGGTTGTAGACCGGGGCCTGGTCGGCGGCGCTCGCGTCCGGGTCGACGGGCGCCGAAGGGTCGACGCAGAACGCGCCGTCGGCTCCGCACGAGCCGATGACGGTCTCGCCGGTCGGGTCCGTGCAGTAGAGGAAGCCGAGGCAGTCCGAGTCGGCGCCGCAGGTGGTGCCGAAGCCGCCCGAGCTGGAGGAAGCGGAACGATCAGGGAGGGTCAGTGCGCGCCCTCGGGTCGTAGACTTTAGGCAAGAAGGGGGAAGCAGCGACGCACCAGAGGCCGCCCGCGCACACACCGTTGTCGCAGTTGTCGTCGGTCGTGCACTCGGCGCCGGCGATGCCGCAGAAGAAGCCGGCGTTGAGGCCGTACGCGACGCACTCCGGGTTGGTCGGGGTCAAGCCGTCGCCCTGGAAGCCCGAGTCGTCGGCAGCGCCAGGGGCGATAAGCGCGCTGTCGACGCACTGGTTGGGGTCTGCATTGAGCGAAGGAGAGGAGGGAGAGGAGGGGAGGGGAGGGAGTCAGCTTGAGAAAGCGACGTCGACGAGGAGGAGGAGAGGACGCACCGGCCGAGAGCGTGCCGTCGCCGTTGAAGATGTTGCAGGGGAAGCGACCGTAGCCGGTCTGGGCGAGGGCGACCGACGAGAGCGAGGCGATCGAGGCGAGGGCGAGGACGGAGCGCATGGTGATAATCGGCTCGAGGCGAGGAGGGGAGGAAGACGGGGTCGAAGAGCGAGGGGAGGGGGGCGGAAGAAGGAAGGACGGCGTGCAGGAATGAGGGAAGAAGGAGAAGAGAGAGAGAAGGAGTGAGGGCGACGTCGAGGGCGATACGAGGCTCGCGACGACGAGCCTGAGAATGCGCCGGACGAGCGGACGAGCCCCAGAGCGATGTGATGGCCGGGTTGGGACGAAGGTGCAGCACCGATCAGTTCGATCAATGTGAACGACGGCAGCATGCTGCCACGCGAAGGCGGAGCCGAGCAACCCTTGGCTGAGCCGCCTGGGAACGGCCGGCTCGCTCGCCGAGCGGGGGAGCTCGAGCAGAAGCGGTCGGCCAAAGCTTGCCGCCCGTTGCGGCAGCACCTCGATGCTCTGCGGTGCTGCGCTGCATCGAGGACCGCCAGGCGCATCGTAGCCATCACCAGCTGCAGCGCGCGGCGCCAGGGGGTGCTCGGTGCTGGTCCCGACCCCGGACGACCGGCGGAGATGCGCAAAGTGAGGGGGACCGGCGGCGTGGCCGATCCTGTGGGCGAGCGTGGCAGGAAGAAGGCGCATGGCTCAAGGCAGAGTGGTCGCGGCCATCGAGCAGAGCGGCGTGGCAGCGGGCGTGGGGCGAGGCGAGAGTGGCGAGAGGTCGTCGTCGTCGTCGTCGACGTCGGCGCCGCTCTCGAGCTCGAGGGGCGGCGCGGGTCTGGCTCCTCTCGAGCTCTCCGCTCGCTCGCGCTGCTGCTCTGCTGCTCGCACGCTGCTGCAGTTGTCTGCCCGTCGCCGGCACAGCACACCGCACTCGCTCGGCGCGCTCACTGCGCCCGTCCGTCTACACACCGCTGCGCTTCACCTCCGCCGTCGCTCAACCTCATCATCGCCCACCTCGACCCCTCTCAACACGCACCAGAGGCTCAGCGAGCATGGACGAGGAGACCGAGGCACGCGTGCTCGTGCTCTACACCGGGTGCGTCCGCTTCCATTGTGCCCGCTTCGTGCACACGAGCCCTTGCTGACGCCCAGCTTCCTCGTCCTCCTTCCCTGCCTCTTCCGGCGCTGTCGTCCTCTCCCCCGCTCTTCGCTACCGATGTGCTCGGCTCTGTTGTGCGTGGGACCCTCGCAGCGGCACGATTGGCATGCTCAAGACGGAGAAGGGAGGCTACGCTCCTCACCCTGGCTTCCTCGCGAGCAAGTGCGTCGTCCACTTTCCCTCTGTCGCCATCGGCTTTACGTCGTGCGCCGCGCGACGATCCCGAGGCGAGAGCTTCGTGGTGGACGAGTGCGAGTCGTGCGGCGCTCTGCAGAGCCTCATCGCTGACCTCGGCCGATTCTCCCCCTCCCCCTCCTTCTCGATCACCTCGTTCTCGTCGTCTTCGCCGGCTCGCTTTCCTCTATCCGGCCGTGATGGTTCCCGCAGCCTTCGCTCACAGGCAAGGTTCGTTGGGAAGCCTCTCTCGTATCTCGTCTCGGCGGCGGCTCCCTGCACCTCGATCCTGTCGCTGATGCTCCTTCTCGCTCGGCGCGCTTGCTCGTCCGCAGGTTCCACGATCCGGCGTCCAGCTCGGTCTTCGCCAACAGCTCGTCCGTCAGAGCCTTTGCGCAATGGTCGGCCTCACGATCCGACAGCGGCGCTTCAACGCCGGCGCTCGCGCCCCTCCCGGCCGAGGACGACCCGGCCAACCTGCGCGTCGAGACGTCGACGGGCCCGGCGTACCTGCCGTCGCTCGTGACGCCGCGCTTCGCGCAGGGCAAGCGCGTGCGCTATGTCGTGTGGGAGTACGAGCATCTCATCGACTCGAGCGAGATTGAGCCGGCCGACTGGATCCGCATCGCGAGCGACATCGAGCGCAACTACGCCGCCTGGGACGGCTTCCTCATCCTGCACGGCACCGACACTCTCGCCTTTACGGCCTCGGCACTCTCATTCCTGCTGGTGCGTCCGAGCGCTCTCCTCGGTGTCGCGCGCGCCCTCGCTGACGTGCTTTGCTCTCGCACTCGCAGGAAGATCTCGGGTGCGCTCTGACCTCGCCTCGTCGAACTCAGGGGTCCAACAGCTGACTCTGGACCTTTCGCAGCAAGACCGTCATCCTCACCGGCGCGCAGATTCCGCTGAGCCAGCTCTTCACCGACGCGACCGACAACCTCCTCGCCTCTCTCGCCATCGCCGGCCACTACTCGATCCCCGAGGTCCTCCTCGCGTTCGACAATGCCATCTTTCGAGGAAACCGCACCCTGAAGGCGTCGTCCGAGGACTTTCATGCGTTCCAGAGCTTCAACCTGCCGCCGCTCGCCACGGTCGGCATCGACATCGGTACGCTCGCACCTCTCTCTGTCCTCGGCCGGTGACGCTCGAGCAAAGCTGATGTGCTCTCTCGCTCGCAGAGGTCGCCTGGCCGCAAGTGCTTCGTCCTGGACCTCGACCTTTCCACGCGCACAAGCAGCTCTGCTCGGACGTCGGTGCGTCCCGCTCTTTGCCCTCCTCCTATCTCTTGCCTTCCTCGACTGACGCAGTCCCCTCTCCCCTTGCAGCTACCCTGCGCATCTTCCCCGGCATCACGCACGTCGCAGTGCGCGCCTTCCTCTCGCCGTCGGGCGGCGTGCGCGGCGTCGTCCTCGAGTCGTACGGGGCCGGCAACGCCCCGAAGCGGCCCGAGCTGCTCGCCGCCTTCCAGGAGGCGACCGACCGCGGCGTCGTCATCGTCAACGTGACGCAGTGCGCCAAAGGCGCCGTCTCGGCCATTTATGCGACCGGGCGCGCGCTCGCAGCCGCAGGAGTCGTTCCCGGCGCCGACATGACGACCGAGTGCGCCCTCGCCAAACTGTCGTACCTCCTGTCCAAGCCCGAGCTCTCGCCGGCGCAGGTGCGCGCGCTCATCGCGCAGCCCCTTCGCGGCGAGCTCACGCCGCTCGAGCCCGTCCCGGCCTACTCGCAGCCGGCCAACCCCGAAACCCGCCTGCGCACCCTCTTCTCGCAGCTCGTCGAGTGCGCCCCGTCGCCGCAGCGGCCTCGACGAGCGTCCTCGACGACGTACGAGGCGGGCGACAAGCCGATCCTCCCGCAGGAGTTCTCGGCGTCGTGGCCGTCGACGCTCGCCGACGAGGAGACGCTTCGAGCGGCCGTCCTCCCGCACCTCCTCGCCCAGGCAGCGACCAAGCCGGGCGAGCTCCTTCACTCGCTCCTCTCATCGGTCGCCCCGCCTACGACCGCCTCGATCACGTCGACGAGCCTGTCGTCGCTCGCCCTCCCCTCCCTCCTCAACGAGCCGGCCTCGACAACGTTCCAGACCCCTCTACACCTCGCCACGCTCGCCGGCATCCTCGCGAACGTCGAGCTCCTCCTCGCCTCGGGCGCATCCGTCCACCTGCGCGACGCCAACGGCCGCTCGCCCCTCTTCTACGCCGCTCGGCATCGCGGTCCCGACGCGCTCGCCATCGTCAAGGCGCTGCGGGCGGCCGGCGCGCACTTCAGCGAGCGCGAGCTCGAGGCCGGCGACGTCGGGCTCGAGGTGGCAAAGGCGGAGAAGGCTGCCGACGCTGGGGCGAAGGAGGTTTGGCTCGAGGCGCTTGGCGAGGAGGGAGTCGGGCGGGCAAAGGTGGCTCTGCGGGCGCTGCTCGACCAGCAGTAGATCTTCTAGGTTGTACAAGACGCAATGTACGGTTTAAAACTGCAGCTCGTCGTCGCGCCGATGTCGCCTTCGTCCTCCGCGACTTGAGTCGCCGGGACGAGCGGAAGCTGCTCTCGCTCCTCCTCGAACGACCCCTCGCTGCCCCGCCCCTGCTGCGCGCGCACTACAAGGCTGCCTGACGCCATGGCAGCCCCAGCGCAAGGCGCGTCGAGCCCTTGCCGGGCCGCAGAACCGCCAAACCGCCCGCCGTCCGCCGCCGACCACGACGACCCCGAGGGCGCGAGGCAGCCGGTGCAGAAGCTGTGGGGCAGTGTGCTGGTGCCCAACAATGGCTCAACAGGTGCGCTCTGCCCTCCTCCCTCCAGCCTCGCGCTCCTCTCCTCCTGCACCGCCGGCTGACCCCCACCTCTTGTGCGCAGCTCGAGATTACTGCGGTCCGTCCTCGCCGGCTCTTCTGCGTCGGCGAGCGTACTCATAAGCTCTTCCCGCACGCAGCTCGCGAGCGCAACTTTCTCTCGATGATCAAGATGGCGACGGTGCTCGCGCTGGTGTCGGCCTCCCTGCTCATTCGCTTCCAGTTCGGCGAGCAGGTCTCGATGCCGCGCTTCGAGCGGTACGCGCAGACACCTGTGCGTGACTTTCATTCTGGCTCGCCGTGTCGGGCAAGCGCTGACGTCCCCTTTCCTCCTCTCCTTCCCTTCGCACCGACCTTCCTCGCCTACCGCTTTTCCTCCTCCTCATCCTCCGCCCTCTCCCTCGACTGCCTCTTGTCCCCACGCACCGTCGCGTGCAGCTCGGCATCCTCTTCTTCGTCGCGTGCCTCGTCACCCTTGGCGCCGGGACGTTCACCTTCTACAGCACGTCGTCCGGGTACGAGCACCGCCAGGCCTTCGTCTACGCCGGCAAGTCGACCGACGCGGCCCTCGTATGTGTCACCATCCTCATCTTCACGACGTGCGTGGTGCTCCTCGCGGCGAACGCATGAGAGCAGCGTCGATGAGCTGTCGTTCGAGGGCGGAGGGGAGCGAGACGAGGTCGCGAGGCGTGTTGTTGTTGTTCTGCTCCGTGCAATAGCATCGTGCTTCTGTGCAAGTCGAGGACCGAGTGCGCGGTGCAGGAAAGCTCTTCTGTTGGAGAACAGTCGCCCTTTCGTCGCCGCCCCCACCTCGACCTCGCTCGCGCAGGCGGTGCTCTCCTTCTCTCGCCCAATCTCGCTCGCCATGTCTGTCACGGTTGTCAGCTCAGCCGCACAGCTCGACTCGCTCACCTCGGACCCGTCGGGCGTCTCCATTGTCGACTTCCACGCCGTGTGAGCTGCCCCTCTTCCTCATCATCATCGTCCCGCTCCTCCCTCCACCGCCCAGGAGCTGACTCCTGCTCCCTGGCACACAGGTGGTGCGGTCCGTGTAAGGCGATTGCGCCAGTCTACCAGCGCTTGGCGTCCCAGTTCGCCGGGCGCGTCCAGTGCCTCAAGGTCGACGTCGACCAGGTCCCGGCCGTCGCTCAGCGGTTCTCGGTCAGCGCCATGCCGACCTTCGTCGTGCTCAAGGGCTCGAACAAGGTGGACGAGGTGCGCCCGCCTTCCTCCCTAGACCGTTCACCTCGCTGCCTTCGAGCTGACGGACCCGACCTCTCGAGCAGATGAAGGGCGCCAACCCGGCCGGGCTCACCCAGCTCTTCAACAAGCACGCGCAGACTGCTGCCTCGGCGTCGTCGAGTGGAGCGCAGGTGCCGCAGGAGAAGGGCCTCGAGGGCTTCGTGCGTCGCCCCTCCTTGTCTCTTCCTACCTCCTCGCCTTACCTCGCGCAGGCTCCTCCGCGCTGCGGATCCCTCGCTCAGCACCCTCTCCTTCCACTTGAGCCCAGCTGACCTGAAGCTCCCCCCTCTACGCGCGCAGACCTCGCTCAACTCGCAGATCGACCAGAGCCAGGTGCACTGCTTGAACGAGGCGTCCGACCACACGCTCAAGGACACGCTGCGCGGCGGCGGCGACAAGTGGCTCGAGTCGGACGCCGACGAGCAGCTCCTGCTCCAGATCCCGGTGCGCCGCCCTCTCGCTGTGTCGCTCTTGTTCGTACGCGGCGAGCCGGACCGGGACCTCTCGAGCTGACCCTCTCTTCGCTCGCGCGCGCAGCTGCAACAAGCCATCAAGCTCCGCGCTCTCCGCTTCAAGACCCTCTCCTCGCACCTCGCTCACGCGCCAAAGACGATCCGCCTCTTCGTCAACGCGCCGTCGACCGACTTTGACACGTCGGCCGAGCCGGCGCAGGAGCTCGTCCTCGATGAGGAGCAGGCCAAGGGCAACAAGTCGGTCGAGCTGCGCTTCGTGCGCTTCCAAAGCGTCACCCACTTGAGCGTGCGTCGCTCGCTTCTCCACCTCGAGACGCGCTCTCCTCCTCGAGCAGCGCTCCTCACTTTTTGGCGCGCCGACAAGCTGACGCCCTCTCCTCCTTTCGCGCGCGCAGATCTTTGTCGTCGACAACCAGGGCGACGAGGACGTGTCGAGGGTCGACAAGCTCGAACTCATCGGGCTCGAGGTGGCCGGCACGAACATGAGCGACTTGCAGAAGCCGGAGGAAAATTGAGCTCTCGCGCTCTGCACTGCAGCATGTTCAGATGAGCGAGCAGCGAGAGAGGTGTCGAGAGCGTCTCGAGGGAAGCTGCTTGTCCCCGCTCGGCGCTCTCGCGGCCAGCTCGAGGCGGGTGGACTTGAGAAGGCCGACCGAGATGCTTCAAGCGCGCTCTCTCCAGGCTCTCGTGCGCTCTTCTGACTGTAGCTGCACCGCTCTCAGCCCGTAGTGCAAAGGAAGAAAAGAAGGGCTTTGCAAAGCGCCGCCTCCCAGAAAGCGCCGCACAAACCTCGCCGGCTCGCGCTTACCACCTCGGTAAAGGTACGAATGGGCTCGAAGCGGCTCGTCGCGCGACAAGAACGCGAGCGAGAGAATGCTGAGACGATCCTGCCAGCAAAAGGGAAACGTCAGGACGCGCACAGACCGCGCGGGAGGGAGAAGAGGTAAACGAACCGTCTCGTCTCGACCGAGGGCTGTCCGTCGACTCGCCAAAGCTGGGTCGTGCGCCCGAGCTCCGCACGCTCACCGGGGAGCTCGAGGCTCGAAGTCGTCCATCGTCGTAACCGACCGAGCCGGGCGAGTAGGGCGGGACACCGGACGAGTAGGACGGGCAGGGCGACGTCGGCGTCGCAGGTCGAGAGCGAGGCTCGTAATGCGGTAGGGGCTCCTCCTCCTCCTCGAGGGCTCGACTCGGGAGGAAGGCCAGGTCGCGCGGGTCGCCGTACACGGAGCGAGAGGCAGGGGAGGAGGGTTGGCCGCGGTCGCCGATCATGGCGTCGCGCCGGCGTAGAGCGAGCTGGGCGTGTCGATGCTGCTCGGCGGTGGCAGGAACGCGGCCTGTTGACGAGAAAGTGTGAGAGGGGTCAGCCTGATCCGGCGCGAGGAGGAACGGCAGGACGAGGAGAAAGAGGTGCGCACGGTTCGGCCTTCCAGTCTGCGCGCTCGCAGCTCCCGCTCCGCCCGACGACGCTCTCGCCGCTCTTACTCCTTCCTCCGAGCTG
>Ga0308170_10002407_pt1 | contig 16094 bp, 23 predicted proteins | sample PhyBR2_2_FD_202136 | JGI IMG/M metagenome (GOLD analysis project Ga0308170, IMG submission 202136) | Phyllosphere microbial communities from UC Gill Tract Community Farm, Albany, California, United States - DLSLSB.R2 | ecosystem: Host-associated > Plants > Phyllosphere > Unclassified | place... | reverse complement strand
ACGCTGGGAAATAGAAGGCCTGCCAGTGTAGAAACTGTAGGCAGAGGTCGGGCGGGAGCTGGATTGTTGGGTAGTGCTGAATAAGCTGCCATTTCTCAGGCTGAAACTATGCGTTTTTTTAGGAGGCCCGGGGTTTGCAGGGCTGGTAAAAACGACTGATATGACTTCACGAGCTTTCGCCGTTCAGGCCCTGCAGCACGACGTCTCAGCATTGCTATGCTGTCCATTTAGTCTGTAGGAGTGAGGTTGCCGGAGCAATCAACCTCCGGCAGACGCGTTAACGGCATACGGATAGCTATTTAGCTCCACTCATCCCGGTAGAACCATCATGTCCTCCCTGACTCCCGCCGCTGCCAGCCTGACCGCCGACGCCGCCAGGACCCGCATCGCCTCCGTTTCCGCCATCACCGGATCCGTCACCATTACCGCCGTTTCCGCCATTTCCGCCGTTTTCACCCCCATTACCGCCGTCGCCGCCATCTCCATTGCTGCCAGAACCAGCATTCCCTCCGTCTCCCCCGTTTCCGTCACCGCCACCGTCACCACCATCACCACCGGGTGAATTATTCCCGCTTCCTCCGTTGCCACCACTCCCTCCATCGGCTCCGTTTGTGCCTCCATCTCCGCCATTACCGCCATTTGAGTCGGAACCTGTGCCAGCATTACCGCCGTTACCTCCATTTCCGCCGTTTTCACCCGGACCGCCGTCTCCGCCGTTTCCGCCATCAGAAATCAGTGATAAAGAATCAGGAGAAAGGACGGGGTATGCCGGAGAGGCATAACCGTAATGTGTTAAAACCGCCAGTATCAGAGCTGAGCACCTTAATAAGGTCCGGCATCGTTTACAGATGTTGTGACTGGTCATTGTTACCTCCGTCGCCGCCAGCACCTCCGGGGGCATTGTCTGTTGACCCACCATCACCACCGTTTCCACCATTAGCGCTACCGTATGTATTTTTATGATGTTTATGGTGCTTGTGATGTGGTTCAGTCCCGGCGTTTGCACCGTTTGCACCGTTTGCACCGTTTCCGCCATTTCCGCCGTTACCACCAGAAGCAGAACCGTTACCGCCGTTACCGCCGTTCAGGCAGCCGGTGCCGGGCACGCCGTCTTTACCGTTTTCCCCGTTGGGCGAAGTGGCATTCCCATCCTGTCCGTTCTGACTCTCACAGGCAGACAGCTGGATAGTGCCCTGCGGAAATGTCTGACTGAATACCGGCAGGGAAAAAAGCAGCCCTGCAGAAAGCGGGAAAAGAATCAGAGTGTTGTGCAGCTTTGACATAAAAGTTTCATCCTTTGATTAATGGCCGCCTTCAGGAGGCGACCATTTTTAGTTAGATTAAGCAGCCAGATTACGCACCGCCGCCGTCACCACCACCGCCGTCACCGTCACCGGAACCATTGCCGTTAGCTGAGCCGTTGCCAGTACCGTTACCATTACCGCTGTCGTTCCCGTTACCGCTGCCGCTGTTATTGCCGCCATCGCCTCCGGGGCCACCAGGAGAATTGGCACCAGCACCTCCGTTCCCGCCGTTACCACCATTAGCATCGTCGATAAGTAAGAAGGTATGTGGGGAGTGATCAGTCAACGGTTCGTTATGTAAGGGTGCTGCGACAGAAAATCGCGCCGCAGAGAGAACAAAAATACCCAAAGCAAGAGCTAATTTTTTATGTCTCATAATCCATCCTTAAAGGTAAGAAATACATGAGATAATCGTTGGCCCATCCCGTAGCTAATGAGCCATTTAATTAAAAGTAAATTAACTAAAAACTAAGGATTGTAATGAAAAGTTTACCGATGTTTTATTATGTTTTTATTTGGATTTAATCGAAGTTATCGGAGGCGTTATGTTATTGTTAAGTGGTTAAATTTAGAAGATATTGATGCATAATGATTATCCTGCTAACAGTTTACTGTTTTCATGAAAATATACACATTATATTTTTATTAAAGCAGTGCGCTTATCAAAAACCGGAAAATAAAAAATTAAATTCAAAAAAAGCAGAAGCAAATATCATTTTTATATAATTAATCTGACTTTTAAGAGGCATGGTCATAGGGGAAACTGTTTAACCACTCTGAATTCGTTTTACCGAACCTGCGAAATCCAGAAATTTCAGGAAGCATTATCAGAACTGCGGCAGGCGGGACCTCAACAGCTAAAAAACCGACTCATTATCATGCGTGCAGCAAACAAAATAGTGTGCTGTGAGAGCGTTCAGCTTGCAACCGGTCAGGAGTATGCGTGAATTTACGTCAAACTCTTCACTGCATGACCCTCCGGCTCCTGCCATGGCGGGCAGTCGTCGAGCTTCACTCCGCTAAGCTTGCAGGCGAGTTCATGCCTGACGGCTGAGGACAAAGGTTGCAACCGGCTATCAAAATAGAGGTGCTCATGAGCGGTAAACGTTATCCCGAAGAGTCAAAAATCGAAGCGGTTAAACAGGACGTTGATCGTAGCCATTCCCTTGCAGGTGTCGCCACCCGTCCTGGTATCATCACGCACAGCCTCTATGCCTGAGTAAAAAAGTAGGGCCCTGATTCATCAGCCACTAAAGCGCATTCTGATACCTGGTCTGAGAGTCGGCGACTTCAGAAAGAAGTGAACCGGGTCTTGCGACTGATGAAGCGTGCCGGAATAAAAGCTCAGATCGAGTACCGGAACCTACGAGCACGCAAAGGTGAAGCCAGCATAGTGTCACCCAACAGACTCCAGCGTCAGTTCAATCTGGAGGCACCTGATGAGCGCTGGGTGACGAACATAACGTACATCCGGCCGCATGAAGGCTGGCTTTATGTGGTCGTGGTGGTTGATCTGTTCTCCTGGAAAGTTACCGGCATTGTCAATGCAACACGCCCGTCAGAAATCAGCGTTTCAGCAATTGCTGGCAGGCGAGGTTATCCTGCACGGCGCGCTGCTGCTCATCAGGCGTCAGTTGCTGCCAGCGGCCAATCACGCTGCGACCCAGCCCCGGTTTATAAGCCATTTTTTGCAGCGCATAATCAGAGTTGCCGCCTTCAATGACGTTCTGCATCTGCCGGCCGAGTGGCTGCTTACTATCATGATCAATCGCGCACAACACCGCGACGTAATACGCCTTATCTTCCTCACTGTCGTGTGGGATAAACCACCAGGCGGCCAGGGCGAGGATCAGCAGCAGGGGCAGGATATATTTTACTTTAGCCATTTTAGTCACCGGTTGAGTGCCGTTAAGTCAGCCGGGTATGGCCAGACGCAGGGCGCGTATCCTGCCACAGTTTCCGCTCACCGTTAACCTTGTTCAGCCGCTGTTGAGGCAATGTTCAGTTTGCTGGCGCTTCAATCAGCGTCGTACTGATTTGCGCACCCGGCATCATCTGCTGTAATCCCGAAACCAGATCGTCGCTGGCCTGTTGCAGCGCGGAAAGCGGCATAGCGGGCAGACTTTCCAGAATGAACCACATCTGCTGCGCACTGGCATCCAGTCGGGTTCTTACACCCTGACGCCAGTTCCAGCGGCGACAGGTCACGCCCTGATCGTCGCGCCAGATCACTTCGCCCGGTTCCGGCGACTCATAAACCACCTCGCCCTCTTTAACGGTATCGAAACGTTCACTGCCGTCAGCTATCACCAGGCGTGGCTCGCCAGCATAGGCCGCGATATTTTCACCCCCGACCGGCAGCGCATAACGAATGCTGATGGCGTTATAGAGATCGACAACCGGATCGATGGCAGGCAATGCGCCATCCCGCAGCACACGCTTACGCAATGCTTCTGCCGAACAGGGTGTACGTTTCGCTTTGGCACCAAAGGCTTTAAACACCTCAGCCCAGGCGGCGAGATGCGCGTCTGCCCACGTCGCATCATCATTTAACACCTGCTGGCATGCGCTTTTCAGTGCATCGCTGGCAACGTCTGGTCGGGTAATCGGTGTGGCTTCCACCACAATACTCATGGCACGAAAGCCGGGAGCGAGCGCGAAAACAGCGGGATCGATTGACGGGTGAACAGATAACATCGGATACTCTCTCAGTGACTAATTTATTTCATAGTAATGACCGATGACCAAAAAAGTCAATATAACGACCGATGCGGGTGCCGATGTCGCCAGTGTCAATCAGGCTGTTTCGGACAGCATCAAAAGCTGGCGTAAAAGTCAGAAACTCTCGCTGGATGAGTTATCGCGCCGGGCTGGCGTCAGTAAAGGCATGCTGGTGGAGATCGAAAAGGGTGCCGCCAATCCCAGCATCGCCATTCTCTGTAAAGTGGCTGCCGCGCTGGGCGTCTCGGTGGCAGATATCGTTAACGTTGCGCATGCGCCTGACGCCTGGCTGATTGAGAACAGCGAAATGCCCCGGCTGTGGCAGGGTGAGCAGGGTGGTTATGCGCAGCTGCTGGCGGGAACCCGTGGGCCGGATATGATCGAGCTATGGCGCTGGCAGATGTTTGCGGGCGAAGCTTTCCGTTCTGCCGGTCACTCCTCAGGCACACTCGAACTGTTGCATGTCGAGCAGGGCTCGCTCGCCTTAACGGTGGGTGAGCAGACCCTGGTGGTGCAGCAGGGCTGTGCAGCCGTAGCGCGAACCGATATGCCGCATGCCTATGCCAGTGCCGATCAACTGCCGGTTATCTTCACCATGACAGTGGCCGAACTGCAGCGCTGACGGCGTTATTCTGCGGCTGTCGCTTCGCCTGGACACACCAGCAGCAGCGTTTTCAGCAACCTTTCCAGTTCGGCACGCTCTGAAGCGCCAAGCGGGGCCAGCAGCGCCTCCTGCGTAGCGGTATGGACGCGGAGTGCATGCTCAATCTGCTGCTGCCCGTGCGGCGTCAGCCCGACCAGCATGCTGCGCTTATCCTCTGGCGCGGCAATACGCTCAATCAGATGCTGCTGCTCCAGCCGGTTCAGACGATTTGTCATCGCACCGGAAGTCACCAGCAGCGCCTGGTAGAGCTGGGTGGGCGACAGGCGAAAAGGCGATCCCGCCCGTCGCAATGTCGCCAGCACATCAAATTCCCCCTCCTGAAAACCAAAAGGCTCCAGTGCCTGACTGCGCGCTTTTGTCAGATGTTTCATCAGACGCAGCACTCTGCCGAAAATCCGCATTGAAGAGGCGTCGAGATCGGGCATCGCGTCGTCCCACTGGCTGACAACGAAATCAATATGGTCATGCATAAATCACCTTTAAATATTGTGGTTATGTTGTCGGGTTGTGCGCAGCCTCTTAACACCGGGGGCAATTTATCTTAACGTTAAGATAAATAGTGGCAGCCCGGTGCTGTCATCGTCAATCCTCTGTTAAGGCGTCGATGATGAAAAATAAGGTGTTGTTCCCCGTTCTGTTTGCCGTGATCGCTTTTCTTATCGGGCTGAACCTGCGCCCTATGCTGGCGATTATCGGCCCGCTGTTCCCGGTGTTGCAACTGCAGGCCGGGCTGACGGCGACAACGTTCAGTCTGCTGACTACGCTGCCGGTGGCGATGATGGGCCTGGCCGCACTCTCTGGCCCGTGGCTGATCGCCCGCATCGGGCCGGTAAGGGGAATCGCCGCCGGTTTGCTCTGTCTGACGTTCGCCTGCCTGTGGCGCGGCGTTACGCTTACTCCCTCTCAGCTGCTGCTCACCGCGCTGGCGGGGGGCGCAGGGATTGGCGTGATACAGGCGCTGATGCCCGCTCTGATCCGGCAACGCTTTGCTGAGGCCGCGGCGACGCTGATGGCGCTGTTCAGCACGGGCATTATGGCGGGCGCGGCACTGACTGCTGCCGGTGCTGACCCGCTGTTTTCATGGCTGGGCCTGCAACCCGCGCTGGCGCTTTCCGGCGGGTTAACGCTGGTCACACTGCTGATCTGGCTGACTTTAGTCAGGCGATCGCCGCAGGTGAGCGTGGCCTCTGATGCAACGACGCTGCCTGTGCGGCGTACCCTGTTGCTGATGCTCTTTTTCGGCATTGGCACGGGTGCTTATACGTTAGTGCTGGCCTGGCTGCCGCCATTCTATATTCAACTGGGCTGGAGTGCTCGCCACAGTGGCTATCTGCTCGCCGCGCTGACGTTAACCGAAGTGGTAGCAGGATTCATCGTCTCGGCGACGTTACATCGCTTTCCCGATCGCCGTCCGCTGCTGCTCGGCGTGCTGGCCCTGTTGCTGCTGGGGCTGCTGAGTCTGGTCTTTTACCCGGGCACGATGCCGATACTCTCTTCACTGTTACTGGGTACGGGCATCGGTGCGCTCTTTCCGCTGTCGCTGATCGTCACGCTGGATCATGCGCGCAGTGCCAGAGAGGCGGGCATTCTGCTGTCACGCGTGCAGGGAGGCGGATATCTGATTGCGGCTCTGATGCCGCTGCTGGCAGGCTGGGTGCGTGATAGCGGCACGTCAATGACCCAGGCCTGGCTGATCATGAGCGCTGGCGTGGTGCTGTTAATGGTGATTGCCCGACGCTTCAGACCTCAGAACAGTATCAACTGAACAAAGCCGTTGCCGATCAATGTCGATCTGGCATGCTGGAATAAAACCCCTGAACCCGGAGTGCATGGTGAAAGTGATTGGTCTGTTAGGCGGTATGTCGTGGGAGTCTACCGCGCTCTATTACCGTATTCTCAATCAGCAGGTTAAGCAGCGGCTGGGCGGCCTGCACTCGGCGGAGCTGGTGCTCTATAGCGTCGATTTTCAGCGCATTGAGCAGCTACAGGCCGCGGGCGAGTGGCAGCAGGCGGGAGAGATACTGGCTGAAGCGGCACGCAATCTGGAACGGGCTGGCGCGCAGTTCATCGTACTCTGTACCAACACTATGCATAAAGTGGCATCACAGATCAGCGCCGCAACGGGCATCCCGCTGCTGCACATCGCCGACGCCACCGGACGACGCATTCAGCAGGCCGGGGTGCGTAAGGTCGGATTACTGGCGACGCGATTCACCATGGAACAGGATTTCTATCGCGGGCGACTTCAGCAGCAGTTTGGTCTTGAGGTGATCACGCCGGATAGAGAGGATCGGATTTTTGTGCATGAGGTGATTTACCACGAGCTTTGTCTGGGCGAGATCAATCCCGCGTCGCGTCGCCGTTATGGTGAGATCATGCAGCAGCTGGTTGCGCAGGGGGCGGAGGCCATTATTCTCGGCTGCACCGAAATCACACTGCTGGTGGATGCCACGGATGCCAGCGTGCCACTGTTTGATACCACGCTTATCCACGCGGAAGAGGCTGTTACCCAGGCGCTGGCCTGACGTTTATCCTGCACTTAGCCTTGAGGGAATCGCATGAAAATTGAAAATCTGCCGTTTGGCCTGACCCAGTGGGATCAGATTGAAGAGACGATTCATCCCGGCGACCAGGGGCAGGCGACCTGGCGAACCGTGAAGTTTAACGATATCCGGGTGCGGATGGTCGACTATTCACCAGGCTATGTCGCCGATCACTGGTGCACAAAGGGCCATATTTTGCTGTGTATGGCGGGTGAATTGCACACTGAACTGGCAGATGGTCGCCGTTTCGTACTGACACCGGGCGTCAGCTATCAGGTGGCGGACGATGCTGAACCACATCGCTCCTTTACGTCCACAGGCGCGCAACTCTTCATCGTTGACTGAGTTCACCGTCAGCCTCTCTGGTGATCACCTGCTGGTGAATCATCGCGTCGTTGACACTTTTAAAAGTAAACTGAATCAGCTTTATAAAAATCAGCAAAATTAATGGCTTATTTCATCAGAGTTATCTGGTTCTGACAGGAATAATTTCCATCAGGTTGTATGCTGGAAGCCTTATAAGAACGTTTTGCATTCACCTGAGGTGGGGAAGCCTGTGCTGATAAAAAAGAAGAAAGTTCGTTCGCATACCGAAGATCGACTGCTGGCGCTGGTGCTTGCCACCACCGCCGGCATCCTTAATGCCATGGCGCTGGGTGCGTTTGGATTTTTTCCATCGCATATGACGGGTAACACGTCGCAGATCTCCCAGGAAGTGACCACCAGCGACCTCCATACCATGCTGTTTTTGATGGCACTGATTATTGCCTTTGTGCTGGGCTGTACCGTTGCCCGACTGGCGGTGGTGGTGGGGATCAGACATAAGTTACGCACCATATTCTGTCTGATCATTCTGGCGGAAGGGGCGGCGCTGACGGCGGCATCGATCTTTGAGATCGTGTTCTACCGGCCAAGTTTTAACGGGGAAGTGCTGTTGATGCTGGGCTTTTTAATGGGGATTCATAATGCGACCTCAACGCAGCTCTCCAATGGCCGCGTCAGATCGACCCACATTACCGGCACGCTGACCGATGCGGGTATTGCGCTGGGGTCGTGGATCTTTGCCCACACGTCGCACGCCGTGCATCTTGAAACCGACGATCGTCGCTTTTTCCAGAAGGTTCTGCACACCCATCTGACTACCGTGTTTTCATTCCTGAGCGGCTGTATTGCCGGGCTGCTGCTGTTTAAAGTCTATGGCTTTAACGCCATGGTTGGACTGGGGATATTTCTGATGCTGGTGGCACTGACGGCCATCGCCATCACCGTGCAGCGTACCCGCAGAAGCCTCTACTGACAGTAAAACCTCCCGCCCGATGCACATAGCGCATCGGGCGGGTTGCTTACTGCTGCGTTCGGGTTGGCCGCACCACGATTTCGTTCACATCCACCTCTTCAGGCTGTTCAATGGCATAGCGCACGGCGCGTCCAATGGCGTCCGGCTGCAATGCGATAGCGCGATAGTGCTGCATCGCCTCGGCGGCTGCCGGATCGGTAATGGTTGATGCCAGCTCGCTCTCCACCACACCGGGATGAACACAGGTTATCCGCAGCTGGCTGTTCTCCTGGCGTAATCCGTCGGAAATCGCCCGCACCGCAAACTTGGTGGCGCAGTAGACGGCCGCGGTGGGCGACACGGCCAGCGCACCTATCGACGCGATGTTAATGATGTGACCGCGCTGGTGGGCCAGCATGGTCGGCAACACTGACGCAATGCCGTACAGCACCCCTTTGATGTTTACATCGATCATCTGTTCCCACTCTTCCACCCGCAGCGACGCCATCGGTGACAAGGGCATAATACCGGCGTTATTGATCATTACATCCACCCGGCCCCATCTCTCCAGCGCATACTCAACAAACTGCGTCATCTCTTCGCGGCGCGTAACATCCAGCGCCTTGATCGCCACCTCTGCACCATTGAACTGCAGCTCTTCAGCCAGCGCGGCCAGGCGGCTTTCCCGCCGCGCACCCAGCAGCAGAATGGCATCTGTTTTCGCCAGTTCACGTGCAATGCCTGCCCCGATGCCGCTTGAGGCGCCGGTAATTAAAATCACTTTCTGAGTCATTTTGTTTCTCCAGTCAGGTTGTCACTGGCGATCATACGGTGACTGGATTATAAAGATAATCCACTGAACGCTTTACGCACTGGTAACTCAATCTGACCAATGAATGCCGATAAAAATGCTCTCGAAGTTTTTGTGATTGTGGCGCAGACGCGAAATTTCCGGCTGGCCGCAGAGCAATTGGGTGTTACGCGTCCGGCGATCAGCCAGAGTCTGCGACGTCTGGAAGACCGGCTTAACATCACGCTGATGCAGCGCACCACACGCTCGGTTCAGCTGACAGAAGCCGGGCAGCGGCTCTATGCCGAAGTGGCGCCGGCGATCAACCAGCTCAATCGCGCCGTGACCGATATTGCCGAACTGGCTGCGGAACCTCGGGGCCAGCTGCGGCTGGCGATCTCCTCGATTGCAGAGCGGATGCTGGGGGGAGAACTGCTGGCGAGCTTTATGACCGCTTACCCGCAGGTTGAGCTGGATATCACCGTCACCGATGAGGAGTTTGATATTGTCGGACAGGGCTATGACGCGGGCGTGCGGCTGGGGGAGGTGATTGCTCAGGATATGATTGCGGTGCCGGTATCTACCGCGCAGCGTCAGGTGGCGGTGGCGTCACCCGCCTATCTGGCTCGCGCAGGCACGCCGCAACATCCTCGGGATCTGGTCAATCACCGCTGCATCGGCTGGCGAAAAGGGCCAGGTCTGGCCCCTTATCGCTGGGAGTTCGCAGAGCAGGGGCGCGAGTTTGATGTTGCCGTCAATCCGCAACTCACCACCAACGACATGGGGGTGATGATCCGCACCGCCTGCGCCGGGGGCGGCATCAGCTTTGGCATGGAAGAAACCTTCCAGCCTTACATCGCACGTGGCGAACTGGTGACCCTGCTCGACGCATGGTTGCCTGCCTTTGCCGGCTTCTATCTCTATTTTCCCAGCCGCAAAAACCTGGCCCCCAAGCTGAGGGCGCTGATCGATCACGTCAGACTTTAGCGACAGAGTGCACGTCTGATTTAGCGCTGATATTGCCGATCGCTGACCTGCTCCAGCCAGTCAACCGGCGAGCCGTTCAGTGACTCAGCGATAGCAATATGCGTCATGGCGTTATCCGGCGTTGCACCGTGCCAGTGCTTCACGTTTTCCGGGATCCAGACGATATCACCGGTGTTCATCACCTGAATGGCTTCACCCTCACACTGAATCCAGCCCTGGCCATGCGTGACTATCAGGGTTTGCCCGAGTGGATGTGTATGCCATGCGGTACGGGCACCCGGTTCAAAAGTCACCGTTGCTCCACCCACGCGGGCGGGTTCGGTTGCCTGGAATGGCGCATCAATCCGAACCGTGCCGGTAAAATATTCAGCAGGTCCTTTACGCGAAGGCAGCGATCCGTTGGCGATAATTTTCATTACTCACTCCTGTTGTTAACGTGTCATGCACAGTGTAACCGGCAAGCCGGAGTGTGATTAGCCCGCTCAGTCGGCAAACGGTTATGAGCCGGGCTCATTAATTGCCTGACAGTTTTTCAGGCTGTCATGTTGTAACGGGTGATGATGTTGATTTTAGAGTAGGGCGCGGGCGGTTCTGAGGCGGGCAAAAATCCATGAAACGCCAGCAGCGTTCTGAAGGCGTGCAGCGCATCAAGCTGTAAATTATGCTCGATCAATGCATCAATTTTACCGGCCTGCAGCAGTGCACGATTTTCCCGATCGAGATCGTGACCAATAAAAGCGTTAACCGTCCGCTTTTGTTCGGCAAATGCGCGCAGTATGCCGGGATTACCGCCACCGACTGTGTAGACCGCATCTGCATCCGGATGGCTCTGCAAGAACTGTGTCACCGACTGCTGCATCCGGGCGTCAATGCCATAACCGCCTGCCACCACGCTCACCTGATGCCGGGGCGCAAACTGCTGCATTGCTCGCTGAAAACCCTGAATTCTCTCCTGTTCGCCAATGAAATCGTGACTGCCGGTGACTGCCACAATATGCGAACGACTCACCCGCAGCCATTTTGACATCAGAAAAGCCGCCACTTTACCGGCATCAAAATTATCCATGCCAATGTAGCGCAGGCGCGCGCTACCGGGCAGGTCGCTCATCATGGTGACCACCGGAACGCGTTGTTTCAGCAGTGATTCAAGGGTGGGATTAAGTTCACCGGAACAGGCTGCCTTAAGAATGACGCCGTGACTATGCAACGCTTTTTTATTCAGCAGCGCGTTAATCGCCTCCGCTGTAAGATTCGCGCCGAAGTGGAAACGTAACTGAAGTTTAAAGGCAGTAAAGCTGGCAATCTGACTGCTGAACGCCTCACGTATCAGTGGCTGAAAGCGGTCAGGTGTATGCATGATGACGTCAAAATAGATTGTTCTTCCCCTGGCGAGCCCCGCTTTTTGCATCAGTTCCAGGTCTGCTATCGCCTGCTGGATTCGGTGCTGGGTCGTGGCATGCACATTGCCGCGCTGATGCAGGGCCCGGTCGATGGTCGCCAGACTGAGTCCCGACTGGGCCGCAATCTGTTTCAGGGTAAATTTAGCCATATGCTGCTCGTGACACCAGAGGATGACGATAGTTTTATCATACTGCTGGCCATTGTCTGATGATCATTTGTGAAAGGCTGGTCAGAACATATCAGGCCGGGAAAGCTGCCGCGCAGGTTATCGCAATAAACTGTGAGTCGTAAAAGTGTTTATAACACATTCAGCCGGGAGTCTGTTTCCCCGATATATAAATACCCGACTATCATCATAAACGGGCAAAAATAGATTACAGCGCTTGCTACCTCCGTTTTAGCTATTTATAGCTTCAGGGCTGCGCCGGGTAAAAATAAATCCAGATAATATTCTGAGGCTGTATAGTTAATAACCTTTCTGCCGCTTCGCTTATATTTCCCGCCCGACGGCTTTTTTGTTTTTTGGCTCCCGATAATGATAGACTGTATATGCATACACCATCGGGAGGTCGTGTGAAGTACGACAACGATAATGAAATCCGTGCGCTGGTTGGTGCGGTAGTCAGTGATTTGATCAAGGCGGGAGAGCCGGTTCATTTCCACGACATTACGGACGCGCTGTTTCGCCTGAGCGAAGAGACGCGTGACAGCAGGCTGAAAGCATTGTGTCAGGAAGCGATAAGCTTTTTCACTCGTAAGATGCATTAAGGCTGACAGGGCTGATGCCGGGCGTTATCCCGGACTGTGTCATTATAGCGGCCCTGCTACCTTTGACATCGGCGAGCATAAGAGGCTTTGCATATTGCTCGCAGCCTTTAAAAGGGATTTTACTGTGAGTCGATCGTTTCTTTTTTATTCAGCGAGACGGTTGATGACAAAATTAAAAATGTCAGTCAGATCCTTCTGTTGATTATTCATAATGAGTAGCGAATTTCTGATAAAGAAGTGCATCTTTTCATTGGCAGGTCTTATTAAGTCTGAATGATCTTCTTCAGGCATGATTGCAGAAAAGCGTTATCGTCGGGATCAAATCCCTGCCACATCATTAACCTGCAAAAGAATTTTTATATCGGATAATTTCTGTGTGGCATATCGGGTATACAGCGAAAGTGAGGGATGGAAACAAAAGCGGGCGTTGCAGGCAGGGGATCCTGCGTTACCAGAGATAACGCAGAATGGCGTATCAGATGCCGGTATCGTCTGGCGTGCGGCCAACCACGATTTCCAGCGTTTTGCGTAACACATCCAGCCTGACAACATCTGAAGTGCATTCCAGTTCAGCGATCAAATAGAGGATGATCGCTTTATTGGTTACACGTCCCTGATCAGCAACAATGTCACGAATCACTGCGCCCAGCAGTTCAGTTTCCGGAGCAAGCTGATCGCCTGCGCTACGGAAGTAGTCAATGATTGAAGAATCTGATGATGAATGCTGCATGATTATTCTTTCTCTGAGGAAAATGAGTCAGATGCAATGGTTGAAGTCAAAAACGAGTGTAGGCGCAGTTTTCGTTTTGCCCAGCCCGCCTTAAAAATTCTGTTCAGGTCTGCCGCTTCGCTTAAAATTAGCCGCATGTATCAGGTACGCAGTACGCTCAATCAGTGCTTTTTCGAACCTTCAGGCGGGCCATCACTGTTCATACGATGAGCCGTGTTATCACGTTCGGCACCGTCGCCCTGCACGCGTTTGCGCGCGGCAACCATACCATTACGGACTTCAGTGATGGCTTTGCGAATCACTGACACTTTCACGGCGTCGTCAGCATCAGCAGCCATCAGTTCGAGCTGTGCGATTAAGGCGTTGCTGGATACCGGTTTGTCTGACTTGAGTAATGTCAGAACGGCTTCGCCGATCATAACATCTGTCAGTTTCTCATCTTCACTTCTGTACATACTGGCTTCTCTGATTGCGAATCAATGGCCATGCTGCGGGTCCGTATGCGTCAGCGGGTGCGACTTAGTGCACCCGATACGGGAAGCAGAACTGGGCTTTATTGCTAGGATAGATCTTCCTGGGTGATGGCTGAAACAGGCGTCCTGATTAACATGCACGACCGTGAGAGGGCATTAATCTTCGCGACGAAACAGCATCGCAATGAGTTCATGCAGATGACTCTCTTCTTCTGGCGTGGCAGCCAGTTCAAGGCGACTCAGCAGTTTACTGCAAATCGTTTTCCGACTAAGGCTATGACCTGCGCGCAGAATTTCCACCACAACCGAACCCAGCGTCTCCTGTTGCGACGGTGAACTGGCCTGATTGAAGTAACGGGCAATATCGCTGATCGTTTCCGGGGCTTGTCCGTTCTGACGCATGTTGTTGTCCTCAGGTGGTTTAAATGTATGCACTCTTGATGCGCAAGTTATACATCTTTGCAAAACTTGTACAGAATTTTGGATTTTTGGGATTAATTTTTTTGTGCAAAAAGTGCTAAAACTTTTAAAACAAGGTGTTACGAGGAGTTTGTGGCGAGGTAAAAATTGTACCAGATTCTTGTATCATTCACACCCCACCGAAGCTCCGACCTGAATATTAAGGCCGGAGAGGAACGGCACACATGGGTTAGTGTTTAAAGAAGATGTCATCGGCAGAGACGGGAGCTGCGGGCTCTTTGCCAGTGGTTTTGGCAAGCCAGTTCGCCGGGGCGGTGCTGCGGGAACCGATGGTTTTGAACCCCATCAGCCATTGAAGCGCATGCTGCATCTGCTCAAGGCGAGTCTCATTAACTTCAGAGTCAGCCATGACCCTTAGTTCATTAATCAGCAGTTCAACATTCACTTCCTGACCGGCATTAAACAGGTTCATTGCGGCTTCGCCAATGATGACATTCGCTTTTTCGTCGCTGGAAAAATACAAATTATCCTCCTGGGTGATTGCGGTAAGTAACATTAACTGTAGCAAAAAAATTTACGAAGCTTAATCAATTCAGCCTATCAATAAGATTATTTTAATTGTCGGTCTGCTATGCGTGTCATGTGAGTGCCGCCAGGTGTCAGAGCGCTTTTCGGTCAATTGCACAGTCAGGATGGCCTTTTTGTAATCCTGTTATCGCTTTTGCGGTTTACTCAACCACAGATGAGAAAGGCGTAAAACCCGGTTATAGCTATACATCACGCTTTCCATAAACTTTCCATCAATGAAATTAACGTTTTACATATCAATAAGTAAAACACCTCGCTTACAAAACTTCACATTCGGGCCCGGACGCTGAAGAAACTTCACAACCCTTCGCTGTTACAAAGGTATAGCCTGTGCTATAAAAAATAGCCTATGCTAATTATGTTCTGTTTTTAATCACCTCTGGAGATCGCCCTATGGTCCCGAAAAGAAAAATAACCATGATGCTACTGAGTGCGCTACTGACAACCCTGATGGCGACCAGCAGCTATGCAGCAGAAAAATTTAAGGTAGTGACGACGTTTACGGTCATCGCTGACATGGTAAAAAACGTGGCGGGGGATGCGGCCGAAGTCACTTCCATTACCAAACCGGGTGCTGAAATACACGAATATCAGCCGACACCCGGCGATATCAAACGGGCGCAGGGTGCGCAGTTAATCATGGCGAACGGGCTTAATCTCGAACGCTGGTTTGAGCGTTTTTATCAGCATCTGGATGGGGTGCCTGAAGTGATTGTCTCTGCCGGGGTAAAACCAATTGGTATTGGCGAGGGGCCTTATAACGGTAAACCGAATCCGCACGCCTGGATGTCACCGGACAATGCGCTGATCTATGTCGATAATATCCGTGATGCGCTGGTGAAATATGACCCGGCGAATGCGGAAACCTATCGCCAGAACGCAGCCGCCTATAAGCAAAAAATCACCGCAGCACTGGATCCGCTACGCCAGCAGATTGCCGACATCCCGGAGGATAAACGCTGGATGGTGACCAGCGAAGGCGCATTCTCCTATCTGGCTCGCGACCTGGGCATGAAAGAACTCTACCTGTGGCCTGTAAATGCTGATCAGCAAGGCACGCCGCAACAGGTGAGAAAAGTGATCGACCAGGTGAAGAAAAATGCTATTCCGGCGGTGTTCAGTGAAAGCACCGTGTCGGATAAGCCAGCCCGCCAGGTCGCGCGGGAAACGGGTGCGCATTACGGTGGGGTGCTTTACGTCGACTCTTTAAGCAACGCTCAGGGACCGGTGCCGACCTATCTGGATCTGCTCAGAGTCACCACGGAGACGCTGGCGCAGGGCATTAAAGCGGGAGAGAAAGCGCAATGACAGACACCATCGTTGTTTCCGATGTCACCGTGACCTATCGCAACGGTCACACCGCGTTGCATGATGCCAGCTTCAGCGTGCCGGGTGGATCGATTGCGGCGCTGGTGGGTGTGAATGGCTC
>Ga0308170_10002406_pt1 | contig 16095 bp, 11 predicted proteins | sample PhyBR2_2_FD_202136 | JGI IMG/M metagenome (GOLD analysis project Ga0308170, IMG submission 202136) | Phyllosphere microbial communities from UC Gill Tract Community Farm, Albany, California, United States - DLSLSB.R2 | ecosystem: Host-associated > Plants > Phyllosphere > Unclassified | place... | reverse complement strand
CGATACTCAACCTTGCCGACGAACAACCTGCGGCCATCAGCCCGTCCAGAGTGCACTCGATCCGCACACCCACACACGACCACCCGCCCTCCCCCCTTCGCCCGCCCAGTCGACCACCGCCGCCTCGCCCCCCCCCCCTCTCCCGCCCTTCGACACCCACCTGCGCCAACCCCGCACTCCCCTCGTCGCCTCTCTCGACACGACCAGGCCCGAGCCCGCCCGCATGGCTTCCGCCTTTCCTCCATCTCCTGCGGGAGGCGCACGCCTCGCCCGTCCAGCGCGGCGCGAGTCGTCCGGCCTCGCCTCCCTCGCCGAGATCATGGCCGACGTCTCGTCTCCGGGCGCATCGACCGGCCCGCTCGACACGCCGCGCGCACCCCAGAGCCACTTCTTCCCCTCGGTGTCGCGCGCACAGCGCGACCTCGCGCGCCAGGCTCGCCTCGCCGCCGCCTCGCCCGAGCCGATCACCTCGTCCACCCCGCCGGCTCCCTCCCCTCCACCACACGACCAGCTCGCCCCGGGCAAGATCCGCGGCATCGAGGCGCTCCTGAGCGCGGCCGGCGGCGCAGGGCACGGCGGCGGCAGCGGCGGCGCAGCGGGCGTGCAGGACGACGAGCGGCGGGAGCCGGCTCGGGTCCGGCACGCAGCGCCAGGCGAGCTAGGCTCGAGCGGGCCCTTTGCCCTGCGCCGCCCGTCGTACGCCTCGTCGCAGCACTCGTTCGTCTCGGCGACGCCGTCCAAGGCCGCCTCGGCCGACGACGACGACGACGAGCGGCGAGGCGTCGGCGCCGGTGGGAGCGGCGGCACCAAGCGCCGGCGCGACGTCGACCGCACCGGCTGGGACGCTGCGAGCGACCTCATGCAGGACGACGAGGTGGACGACGAGCGCGCTCACGGCCGAGGCGGCGGCGACCGCGAGAAGACGCCGACGCCCAACCTCGGGCGCGGTCCTGCCGCCGCCGGGCGCGGCGTCTCGTTCCAGGGCGGCGAGCGGCCTTCGAGGAGCAGGTACGAGAGCTCGACCTCGCCGGGCCTGTCGCCGGGCGCGTCGTCCAAGCCCGGGTCGATCGCCTCGGTCGAGCGCGACGACGACGCCGCCATGGACGACGACGCGTCCATCATGACGAGCCGCACGGGCGCGACGGGCAACATGGTCGACGACGACGACGACGGCAACCAGCCGGCCAAGAAGCGCAGCAGGACGCTCACGACGCCGGCGCAGACGGCCGTCCTCAACGCCCTCCTCGCAAAGGTGCGTCCCGACGCTCTCTCTCCTTCTCTCGCCGTTCTACGACGGCGCACTGACTCTCTGACGCACGTGCACGCAGACTCGCTTTCCCTCGACCGAGACGCGCGAGGAGGTGGGCAAGCAGATTGGCATGAGCGCTCGGCGGGTGCAGATCTGGTTCCAGAACGTGCGTCTGGCTCTCTCCTTCTGCGACGCTCACTCAAGTCTTTCCCCGCTGACGTTGATTCACTGCATGCACGCAGCGCCGACAATCGCAGAAGCGCCAACGCGACCGCGAGGCGCAAGAAGCTGTCGCCGCCTCGGCCGCTCAGGCCGCCGCGATGGCGGCCGGCCACCACCACGCCGTGTACGGCGCGCACCCGCAGATGACCTACGGCGTCGACAGCTACGGCCGGCCGGCGCACTTCTACCCGGCCGTCCAGCACAAGCCGCAGGGCCCGATGCACGGCGGGTACGCTCCTCGGCCGGGCGTCCCTCGCCATCCGTCGATGGAGTCCCTCTCGTCGAACCGGTCGGGCTACGCGCCGAGCCAGCACAGCATGCACTCGCTGCACGGCCGCGAGGCGATGGCGTCGCACCCGTCCGAGCAGCGCTACGCCCACCCCTACGCCAACAGCGGCGCGGCAGCGTACGCGGCGTACGGTCAGCAGCAGCAGCAGCAGCAGTCGGGCGCCTACCCGCCGCACCTCCAGTCGCAGCAGTACGTCCACCACCAGCAGCACCAGCACCCGCACCAGCAGCAGCAGCCGGCGCACCTCCTCCCGCCCAAGCTCTACTTCCCCTCGATCCCTCGCTCGCACGCGCCGTCGGGCCGAGTCGTCGCCGACCCGTACCGACCGCCGCCACCGCAGCAGCCGATGAGCCCGGCGGCGCCCGCACACGGCGCCGGGCCCGACGGTCGGCTCCCTTCGCTGTCGTCGGTCCTGCAGAACGGCGCGCCGTCGGCAGCAGAGCCAGCAGCGCACGCCACCATGCACGCCTCGGCAGCAGCGGCAGGGCATCAGCCCATGTTCAGCCACTCGCCCTTCTCGCCGTCGACGCCCGCCTACCAGTCGGTCTCGCCGCACAGTTCGGCAGCGCGCCCGGCAGGGCAGGCGCCGCCGACCTTCTCGCGCTCGCTCTTCTCGCCCGAGCCGTCGAGCTCGTTCGAGCGCCTGCGCATCTCGGGCGGCCCGATGTCGCCCGTCGCCGACGCCGCCGCTCCTTCCTTCCCCTCCTCCTCGTCGACGACCTCGTCCGCCACGCCGACGCCGACGCTCGAGCGCGGGCAGCAGGACGTCCTCGACGTCGCGATGGACCGCATGGCGTACCGAGCGCGCGGCGGCGCCTTGCCTGCGCGGCAGACGCTCCCGCCCCTGCGCGCCGTCTTCGGCGACCCGGTCCTGAACTCGGGTCGGGCCAAGAAGGGCGGCCCGAGCGAGGCCGACAAGGCGCTCCTCGCGCCGATCCGGGTCGGCAGCATGTCGTCCGCGCCCGGGTCCGCCGACGGGCCGCCGCGGCTGGCGCCCATCTCGACGTTCGCCCCGCTCGTCGCCAACTCGTCGTCACCCGTCTCGCCGCACGCCCAGGTCCCGCTCCCCTCGCCCGGCGCCCTCTCGCCGCACGACGCCGCCGGCGCACCGCCGACGTCGCGCGCATCGACCTGGAGCGACGCCTCGCACGCGACGCGCTCGAGCGCGGCGAGCTTCGAGTTTGGCGCGCCGCCGCCCGGCTCGTACCGCTCGGAGCGGTCGTCGCTCGCGCACGGGCGCGGGAGCCTCGAGCGCCCCCTTCCGCCTGCGCCGCTCGAAGGCGGCGAGCGCGAGGTCAAGGGCGGGCGGGTCGAGGGCGAGGGGAGCGAGGGGAGCGATGAGACGGAGGAGACGAGCGCGGCACCGAGCGTGAGCAGCGAGGGAGGCGCCGGCGTCAAGGCGTGAGCCTGCATCCCTCTCTCTCCCTCTCCCTCATGGACACTTCCTCGATCTCCCTTCGCCTTTCCTTCCCCTCCCTGTTGTGCATGGCCCGTTCGTCGAGCGGTATGCCTCCTCCTCGCCCGGTCGTCATTGTCGAGCTTTTCTAGGTCTCTGTCTGTACTGAGTCTCGTGCAAAGCAACTATCAGTCGCACAAAGAGCCGTGCGAGCTTGCACAGCCGCCAAAAGAGCGAGACTCGGTCGCCGCCGCGGCGCCGCCGTCGCCAGCCACGGCGAGCAGGAGGAGCCGACCTCCCGGTCGCCGCTCGCGCATCAGCTTGCCACGGCTGGCTGCTTAGCTGCCGCTCTCCCGTGCTCTCTCTCGACCTCAGTACCGATTGCCGCCGATCTCGGCGCCGTCCGCCATGTCGAGGTGAGCCCGCTTCTCCTCATCTCCCTCCCCAGCTATCCAGTCGAAGCCACGGCCACGCGTCGCCGCAGGGCACACAGCGAGCCCTCTGGATCCTGAACGAGGGCCCCTGGATAGCGTGTGAGCACACGCAGACCGTCCTGACGTCCTCGTCGTGCGACAGCTCCACCACTTCTTCGTCCCGACCTCGCCCTCCCTTCGACCCCTTCCCTGCGCCCTACTTCCTCTTCTTCGCCGGCGTCGAACCTTTTCTCACCATCATCGGTGCCCTCAAGGCGGTCCTGTTCCCGGCACACTTTCACTCGACCCTCGTGCCGGCCAGCCTCGCTCCTCTCCTCGAGCCCAAGACGGCTCACGCCGCCTCGATCATGGCGGTGCGGCAGCTCGGCAATACGTACGGGCTCCTCGCACTCGTCGCGTCAGTCGTGCTGCCGACGATGAGGCGCACGCTCGCCGGGCGGCCGGCGGAACTCGAGGCGTGTCTGCGAGCTTACCTCGTCTGCCTCGCTGTTGCCGATGTCACGGTGCGTCCTTCTTTCCGAGGCGTCGACTCTCCTCCTTTAGCTCCTATCTGACGCGGCGTTCCCTCGCGCCCGCAGCACATCGGCTTCACACTCTACGACCTCGGCCTCGAGGGGTCGCTCCACCCGCTCGAGCACTGGAACCAGCTCGTCTGGGGCAACGTCGGCATCACGTCCTGCCTCTTCGCCGTCAGGTCGCTGTGGCTTCTCGACGTCGGTCGCTCGAGCGCGAGCGCGAGCAAGGGCCGGACCGAGTAGCGGCAGGACCTCCTCCTCGATGCATCGCGCAGCCGTACTTTTCGCGCCAGCTCGAGTCGCCCTCTTCTCGCACCTGCGCTCGACAGCTTTCATACGCTCGAGGCGGCCTCGCGATTCGTAGCTTCGGCAGCGTGGCCGCCTCCTGAACCTTGCTCGGTCCCGCTTCCCGCGACGCTCATTTCGAGCATTCGCTGTCGCCCGCTCGCCTTCAAGCTTCTTTTCTCCTGCACGCCTCGCGCATCACATCGATCAAGAACGACCTCTCGTCCACTCCCTGCCGACTCTCGACGGCCTTCCCCTCCTCGCCCTCCCTCCTCCTCCTCGCCAACTCGCCCTCGACATGCGCATCGACAGGCAGTACCGCCGTTACGCGCCGCGCTCAGTCCCGACGCCGATATCGACGGCGACGCCTACGGCCAAGACGGTGCAGGACATGCAGGACACGGTCCTGCAGCTCACGAGAATCGTCGCGAGCCTCACGACCGAGGTCGAGTCGCTCTTCCTGCGCGTCGGGCGCATCGAGGAGGCACAGGCACGCGCGCAGTGCGAGTGCGCGCAGGTTGCAGGCGGTCTCGACGACGAGCGCGACCCGCAGGCGACCGCGCCGCCGGTCGCGACGAACGCGCTTGGGCAGGCTGCGCCCGACGCGCCCGACTCTCGCCCTCGCTCCCCCACCACGTCGACGCGCCCCACCCCGACCGCCCCGCCGTTCGTCTTCCACTCCTTCAGCGCCCCGCCCTCGTACACGCCCACGAGCCTCGCGCTCTCAACCGCCGGCGCTGAGAGCGACTGGCTCTTCGTCGAGGAGCGCGCGAGCATGCCTGCACCGCCGTCGCCGTCGAGGGCTGCGTCACCCGCCTTCTCGCTGTTCGGCGGCGCGAGCGATGATGCCGAGAAGGGCAGCGAGGACGAGTGGCCCGAGCAGGACGAGGAGGAGGAGCACGAGCGCTCGAGCCGCCGGCCGGCGCCGATTGCGACGACGCGCTACGGCGTCGTCGGGCTCGGGCGCAGCATGTACGTGAAGGGTTTGAGCGAAGCGACGGCGGTCACGGTCGAGCAGGCAGCCTGCGAGGAGGAGGAGGAGGAGGAGGAGGAGAGCGCTCTCGAGCGCATCGAGTGAGGCGGACTTTTGCCCTGCTGTACTTTTCCTAGCATGCTATGCATCATACCTAGGTCTCGTGCCCTGCAGCGAGGCAGCGAGCGACGACGGCAAGCTGCGAGCCGAGGCGGAAGGCGAGCGCACTACAAACCAGCACAAGGCCTGCGCTTGACTGTTTTGTAGTTCAGCGCGTTCGAACCCGGCTCCGATCAGCGACTGTTCGTCGCAAGAATAATGTTAAGCCAAGCGAGCAATACAAACCGAGCTTAGCGCGAGATTAGCTTTGCCGGCCCGCAGGTGTAATCGACCCGGATCGAACCCGGGTGCGGACAGGTGAAAAGTCGATGGACGAGGGGTTAACGTCACTCGCATATCACCGCATATCGGTCGATATCACTCCGTGCGGGCCCACATTCGCCGCAGCGAGGCGTGGCGGTCCAGACTCAAATCTCCGCAGCCTCGCGCGGGCTTGACTTGCTCTAATCTGCATTAGCTTTTTGCTCGCCGGCCTAATCCAAGCTCAGGCGCGCGTTCCTATTCCTGATTAGCTTTGCTCGGCCCGCTTCAGACGACGATTGCGCCGCCCACAAGGGTTCGCGCGCCTGGCCTCGCTCACAGCGCACTCGAACAGGTCGAGAGAGCGCGCTCGAGCGGAACAGGGCCGGCAGGAAGAGCTCGCGCACCTCGCCCTCGGGCCCGACTTGAGAAGGCAGGGGAAACGGTCCAGCTCGCGCTCTACAGGACTAACAGGCTCGGGAGACGCGCTCGATTGCACCGCAGAGACGTCCTCGTTCGATCGCGCGCGAGCAGAAGGCCGTAACCACGCTGGATCAAGAGATAGCAGTTGAGAGAGGGTGCGCAGTCTCCCCCTGTTTTTAGGTGGTGGCCGGGCGCACGGTCGTGCCACAGGGGCAGTGTCTATGCGAGCGGCTCACCAGAGTGCACCCGCGGCCCTCAGGGGCACGTGAGGGCGGGTGCGGCCTCGTAGAAACTCGTCCGCGACGGCTCGAGATGCTCGGCCGCCGGGACGAGTAGGGACGACGAGACGAACATCTTTGGCAGCCTGGGCCCAGCTTCTTTCGAGAGAGACACGATGAGCATCGACCGGCGCCGTCGCGAGGCAGCTGACGAGCGCGCAGAGAGGCTTTCGAGACGAGAACGGAAGAGGGTGCCATCGAGGGCTCGACTAACCTGCGCGCACGGTGAAGGAGGTCAGCGCGCAGCTCGTACGAGTGCACAGGTCCATCCCCGAGCTTGTGGTACGAGCAGAGAGAGCAGGAGAGACGTACAAGGGTCGAGGTGAGCCGCTCGAGGTCGACCGCCAGCTCCTGCACCGCCCGAGACGCCTTTCCACCCGTTGTGCGGGACCGCCCTGCGCGCGAGGGGCTCGAGTAAGCTCATCGTCGAGTCCTTGAAGCGTCTCGAGGAGCTGGAGCGCGCGAGGGAGGGCCGAGGAGGGTGGCCAAGAGGAGGAGGCGGGGAGGACGAGGACGCACCTGCTCCCGCGCTGCAGCAGAGCCCGCCCGCCCTGCCTCGAGCGCGTCTGGTACCTTCTCAGTCCTCGACAGAGCGCGTCCACCGGTCCACGAGTCGCCGCCGGTGTCGAGAGAGGTCGGTCGACGAGGTTCGCCGATGAGGACGCGTCGAGGTGGCTCTGGGCGGTGGGCGAGGGCGAGTGGTGGCGCAGGCGAAGCGGTAGCGCCGAGTGATCGTAATCGAGCGCGACCAGGCTTCCAGGCGACGAGCGAGAGGTGCGAGGGCGACGAGGAGAGGCGGTCGGCGGGCGATGCGGTCAAATGTGGGACCACATTTGAGCGCTTGGTCCGGTTCGGAACAGCAAGGGGCAAGCAAGGACCGACGCCTTGACTTTTTCCTAATCGGCTCGCCCTTCCTAATCAAAAGCTATGCCTACCGTTCCTATTGCCGATTAGCTTTCCTCGACCGCGCGGCCGACGACGACTGCGCCGCCCACAGTCCTGCGCGCGCCTCGCCCAGCGCAGGGCTCACTCGACGAGGTCCAGAGAGCAGGCTCGAGCGGAACAGCGCCGACAGGAAGAGCTCGCTCTCGCAGTCGACGAGCGCGCAGCTAGGGAGCAAAGGGCCTCTTGCTTCGACGGTTTGGCTACGCGATCCACGGGCAGAAGTGACGGGAAGTGCACGAGATGTACTTTACTCGAAAGCTACGCAAGGGCGCAGAGATGGCAAGGCCCGACGCGCGCCTACTCGACCTCCTCCCTCGGGCCCTTCGCCGCCCAGTACTCGTTCTTCCTGCGCTCCTTCTCGCTCCTCAGCTCGTCCCTCTTCTTGCGCGCCCTCCTCGCCGCGCCCGAAGCCGAGCCCGACCCGGTCCCGGGCGTCGAGTCGCGCGAGACGACCCCGCCCGGCCGGACGAGGTCGCCGCCCGTCCCGCCGAGCACGACGTCGGCGCCCTCCTCGTCCTCGTCCTCGTCCGCGCCGCCGGCACCGTCACCGTCGCGCTCCGAGCCCGACGACGCCGACGAGTCGTCCGTGACGTGCGTGACGCCCGCCGCGGCCGGGCGCGCGAGCGTCGGCTTGGCGCGCACGTGCGCGCGGGCGTAGCGCGAGTCGTCCTCGTCCTCGTCGTCCGACGCCGACGCAGTCGTGGTCGCGGTGGAGAGACGAGGCTTCTTGGCGGGCGGAGGGTGAGGCTGACTCGAGCGGGTCGACCCGACGACGTCGACGACGAAGAGGGCGCCACTGCCGTCGTCCTCGTCGGCGTCGGGTGCCGACGGCGCGCCGCGGTGGTGCGCCGACACGTCGGCGAGCGGCGCGAGGTCGTTCGCCTTGACGACGGCGTCCTCGACCGCCATCTCGACCTCGTCCTCGTCGCGCTCCTCACCCTCGTCGTCCTCCTCGGCCGCCTTGCGCTTGCGGCGCTCGCGCTTGCGCTCGGCGCGCTTCTCGCGCTCCTCGACCTTGCGCTCGAGGCGCGCGATCGTCTTGTCGCGCCGCTCGCCCGCGCGCTCGTCCCGCCTCGCTCGCTTGAGCGCCTTGCCGCTCAGCGGCGCGAACGCGCCCTCCTCGCGCTCGAGGAGGCGCTGCAGGACGCCGTCGGCGTGCAGCTGGGCGTGCGCGCGGCGCGACAGGCGCTCGGCGGCGCCGAGGCCGACGATCGAGCCGAGGAGCGAGCGCTGCGAGGGGTCGAGCGACGTCGACGAGTCGGCGTTGGGGAGGGCCGAGGCGCTCAGGACGGGGACGCGCGCGAGCGACGACGACGACGACGAGGCGATGAGCGACTGGCGCGCGCAGAGCGAGGCCGTCAGGACGTCGAACCCGCCCGAGAGGGTCTGGCGGACGCGTATGATGGCGTGCGAGCCGCCCGACACGTCGTTCTCTGCGTGCAGCGAGGACAGAGCGTCAGTCGTGCTGATCCGGTCGAGTGAGCGAGAGGGAGTGAGTGGCAGAGAGGAAGGCGACGCACTCGGGTCGTTCGGGTCCTCGATGCTGAGGAGGTACGGCTGGCCCGGGCGGTACCAGCCCTTGTCGTGCTTGTTGAAGTAGCCGCCTCGGCCGCGGAGCGTGATGCCGGCCTGGTCGTAGTTGAAGTGCTTGCCGTACAGCTCGAGGAACTCGACAAAGAGGAGGCCCAGGTTGCGGTTCGGGTTGACCGTCGCCGTCTGGATCTTGGGGTGCAGCTGCGCGAGGAGGACGAGCGTCAGCTCGATGCTCTGATGCGCATGAAGACGCAGAGGAGGCGAGCGAGGGCGCACCTGGAGGAACGAGATGACGAGACAGATGATCGAGTAGCTCCCGAGGCCGCCGGTGAAGACCTCGTTCATGCCGCGCTGCCCGAGGAACGCCTTGACGAGGAGCACGAGCGAGCGCGCAACGCCGTGGTCGACCGGGTGCTGCTCGGGCTCGCGCTCGGACGCGTCGTGCCCGTTCGAGGCCGAGCGCGACGACGGCCCGCTCGCGGCGTTGTCCGCAGCGGCGGCGCCGGCGGCGGGGAGCTCGCCCTCCTCGGGCTCGGACGAGGGCAAGCGCGAGTGCGGGTCGAGGACGATGATGTCGTCGTCGCTGTCGGCGTCCGAGTCGGCCGCGCGCCGCTTGCCCTTGCCCTTGCTCTTGGGCTCGGCGGCGCCCTTGGCCGCCTTGCCCTTGCCCGCCGCCGCCGCCGCTGCTGCCGCTGCGGCGCCCTTGACGCCGAGGCCCGGCTCGACGTAGCCCTCCTCGCGGTAGGCGTACTCCTCGAGCATGCTGCGGACCTTGACGGCGGCGTCGACGCCACCGCGCTGGTTGACGCTCAGGTCGACGGGGAAGGCGCCGTGGCGGGTGACGAACTTGACGATCGGGACGCGGGCCTTTGCGATGACGACGAGCGAGTTGGGCTGGGCAATGCCGGACGTGAGGAGGAGGGACGCGAGGCGGTGCAGGAGCGAGGCCGACGGCTTGAGGGGCGGCGAGGGGAGTGAGGGCGACAGGAGGACGAGGTCGATGTCGCCGCCGGGGAGGTACAGGCTCGTGCCGACCGAGCCGAAGCACTCGATGGACGCGTCCGGGTACGAGTGGTGGATCGTCCTGCGGATCAACTCGATGGTCCACAGGCGCAACTCGTGCTCCTGGGGCGAGGGCGACACGTAGTGGACGAAGGCGTGCGCCTCGCGGTTGAGCTGGTCGATGGCCGAGGTGGCGCGGTCCCAGTCGACGCCCGGGCGGTCGCACCACGGGGTCGAGCGGTTGCGCTCGCGCGACTGGAGGCGGCGCGACCCCTCGTCGTCGCCGCCGTCGCCGTTGTGGGCGCGGTCGCCGTCGTAGTCGTCGCGGGAGCGCTTCGAGTGGCTCCTGGGCGAGTCGCGGGGCGGGGGCGAGGCGTCGAACGAGATGAAGTCCTGCTGCTGCTCAAACTGGGCGCGCAGGGTCGAGTCTTGCTCGGCGAGGGGCCGGGTGTAGCTGGCGCGGGTCGGGGTGGCTGTGGCGGTCGCTGGAGGTGCCGGTGTGGGTGGCTGGTGGTGCGGGGCGAGGTGGGACCGGAGGACGCGCGAGACGAGCGAGGGCGGAGGTTTGGGCGAGGGTGCGGCCGACGAGAGGGGCGAGGGTGCGCTCGAGCGGGTTATGGGTGCGGGCATTGGCGTGCGAGTTGGCAGGCGTGCTCGCTGGTGGCTCAGAGGGTCGGCGCGGTCGAGAGAGATGAAGCGAGCTCTCGCCCTCTCCTCCTCCTCCTCCTCGTCGCCGTCGCTGGTCGCGCCTCATCGCTCGACCTCGACTCGCTCAGACCGCCTCGAGTGGAGCTCGGACACGCGTCTGCACCACCTTGCACCCACCAGGGCCCACCCACACCCTCGCACAGTTCCCTCCCCGCCACGCTCCTCCTCCCCACACTCCCCCTCGTCCCTCCTCATCGCCCGCTCGCCCAACTCGCCCCAGGGTGCCATGCCTCCGCGCGTCAAGCCTCCCTCGACCGACTCGGACGACGACATCAAGCCCGCCCGCAAGCCCGCTACCGCCACCAAGCGCAAGGCCCCCTCGGCCGACGTCGTCACCCTCTCCGACTCGTCCGACGACGACGTCAAGCCCGCCAAGAAGAAGGTCAAGGTCAAGCAGCCCCTCCCTTCCGACAGCGACGAGGACGGCGACGTCAAGCCCGCCAAAAAGCCCGTCACCCAGCCCTCGTCGTCGTCGTCGTCCAAGGCCAAGGTCAAGGCGTCGACGTCCAAGGCCAAGGGCAAGAAGCGCGACGACGACTACGAGGACGACGACCAGTCGAGCGACGACGACGTCGCCATGAAGCTCGACGCCGACGACGACGAGGACGAGGACGTCAAGCCCAGGAAGAAGGCCGCCGCCTCGTCGTCGAGCAAGCCCAAAGCTCCGGTCAAGAAGCCGGGCGTCAAGGCCGAGGCCAAGGACGACGGCGACGACGTCAAGCCCAAGCCCAAGTGGACCTTCAAGCCCAAGGCTGGCCCCGTCGCGCCCGGTGCGTCCCTCCCTTCCCCTCCCTCCTACCGCGCTCTCGGCCGCCTCGCTGACTCGCGACGCCTCTTTTCCCCTCGCACGCACACAGGCTCGAAGGAGATCCCCGACGGCGACCCCGACTGCCTCGCCGGGCTCACGATCGTCTTCACGGGCGAGCTCGCGAGCCTCAGCCGCGAGGACGGCCAGGAGCTCGTCAAGCGCTACGGCGGGTGCGTCTCGCCCTCTTCAATCGCTCTCTACCTCCTTGTGCTCTTCATCCTCACTGCAGCACACGCTGACGCCGCGCCTGCTCCTGCCCGCAGCCGCGTCACGACGGCGCCCTCGAGCAAGACGTCGTACGTCGTCCTCGGCGCCGAGGCGGGCCCGAAAAAGCTCGAGCAGATCGCCAAGCACAAGATCAAGACGCTCGACGAGGACGGCTTCCTCGCCCTGATCGGCAGCCGCAAGAGCGACCCGAACGACCCGAAAATCGTCGAGGCCAAGAAGAAGGAGGAGCAGAAGGTCAAGGACGCCGTCAAGGCCATGAAGGGTCTCGGCAAGGACGCACCGTTCGTCGACCTCTTCCTCCTCGGACCCTCTCTTGCGAGCGACTCGCACTCGAGCGAGCGCAGGGACTGACGCGCCGACGGGCGTCCTCACACAGGGAGCACCTCACGCAGCTGTGGACCACCAAGTATGCGCCGCAGCGCATCGCCGACATCTGCGGCAACAAGGGTCACGTCGAGAAGCTGCAGCGCTGGCTCGAGGCCTGGTGCGTCCCTGCTCGCGCTCACCCTCCCCTTCCCTCGAGAGCGCGCCGCTCACTCGTTCTCCCCTGTCCCCCTCCCTCGTCCGCTCGCCTTGTCTCTCTCGCAGGCCCAAGTCGCTCGCGTCCCACTTCAAGAAGCCCGGGCCCGACGCCATGAACTCGCACCGGTGCGTCCTCATCAGCGGGCCGCCCGGGATCGGCAAGACGACGTCGGCGCACCTCGTCGCCAAGCTCCTCGGGTACGACGTCCTCGAGCTCAACGCGAGCGACACGAGGAGCAAGAAGATGCTCGAGGAGGCGTTCCGCAGCAAGACGACCGACACGACGCTCGCCGGGTTCGTCAAGAAGGAGGGCGACGAGGTGCGTGCACGAGCCTCTCCTCGCGACTTCTCTCTCTGCCGCGTGCGCGCTCTCGGACAGCACGTTACGAGGCACTGATGCACTCGTACCGCTCGTTCGCAGGACGGCGCGTCGGGCCTGTCGGTCAACCGCAAGTCGCTCATCATCATGGACGAGGTCGACGGCATGTCGGCCGGCGACCGCGGCGGCGTCGGCGCGCTCAACGCCGTCATCAAGAAGAGCAAGGTGCCCATCATCGCCATCGCCAACGACGCCAAGAGCCAGAAGATGAAGCCCCTCCTCAACACGACGTTCCAGATGCTCTTCAAGCGGTGCGTCGGCTTTCGTCCTCGTTCGCGCTCGGGTGCCTCGTTCCTTCACGAGTACGCTCGTTGTGCTGACGTAGTAAGCGAGTCGATGTAGCCCGACAGCGCAGGAGATCCGCTCGCGCATCATGAGCATCGCGTTCAAGTGCGTCTTCCTCCTCGCCGTCCCCTCCCTCCCTCCCCCCCTCGTCTTCCCTCGTCTCCTACTCGTTCTCTCGGTCTCGTACTCTCCAGCTCGCTGCCCGAGAGCTTCGACGCACGTCCTGACTCCTCGCCTCGCTCGCAGGGAGGGCCTCAAGCTCGACGGCAAGGTCGTCGACCAGCTCGTGCAGGGCTCGCAGTCCGACATCCGCCAGATCATCAACATGCTCGCGACCTACAAGCTCGGCGCGCAGGCGATCAGCTTCGACCAGGGCAAGGCGCTGTACGTCGACCGTCCTCTCCTCCGCGCTCGCACCCCTCTTCCCAAACCGGACGAGCTGACGCCCCGACCGGCTCTCCTTCCCTCACAGCGTCCGCATGAACGAGAAGAACGCGCTCCAGACGCCGTGGACCCTGTTCAACAAGCTGTTCGGCCCGCAGGCCTTCTCGCCCGTGTCGGGCCTGTCGCTCACCGACAAGCTCGAGGTGTACTTCCACGACTTCAGCATCATGCCGCTCTTCGTGCAGGAGAACTACATCAAGGGCAAGTTTACGCGCGCGGCGGGCACGAGCGGCGTCGAGGCCCAGGTCAAGAACCTCGACCTCGTGTGCAGGGCGGCCGAGGCCATCTCGGACGGCGACTTGGTCGACGCCATGATCCACGGGTGCGTCTCTCCTCTCTTGGACCAGCAGTGTTTGAGCTCGCGACGGTCGTGCGGCGAGCTGACTCGAGCGTGCGCACCGGCAACAGGCAGCAGCAGCAGTGGTCGCTCATGCCCGTGCACGGCATGCTCTCGTGCGTCAGGCCGGCGAGCCTGTGCTACGGCGGCGGCGGCGGGTACCCGAGCTTCCCTTCGTGCGTCTTCTCCTTCTCCTTTCGCTCGTCTGCCCCATTCCGTGCCGCCGCTGACGCAGCTGTCGCCCTCTCCCTCTCGATTCCGTCCTCCTCTTCTTCCTCTCCCGCTCTCTTTCGCACCCGCCTCTTCCTCGCTCGCAGGTGGCTCGGCAAGAACTCGACGCAGAACAAGCTGCAGCGCGCCCTGTCCGAGATCCAGGTCCGCATGCGCCTGCGCGTCAGCGGCGACAAGCGCGAGCTGCGCCAGTCGTACCTCCCGACCTTGTTCCCTCGCCTCGTCGAGCCCCTGCAGGAACACGGCGTCGACGGCGTCGAGGAGGTCATCGAGCTCATGGACGAGTACTACCTCGGCCGCGACGAGTGGGACGCCATCGTCGAGCTCGGCGTCGGCGACGGCCGGGGCATGGAGGAGGTGCTCAAGAAGATTCCCTCGCAGACCAAGGCGGCCTTCACGCGCAAGTGCGTCTCTCGTCTCCCTCTCAGACGGTCTCGGGCGACCAAGAGCGAGCGCCGGCACTGACGAGGACGTCTTGTCTTGCAGGTACAACGCGCAGGACCACCCGATCCCGTACCACAAGCCCGAGGCGGGCAAGGCCAAGGCCAAGAAGCTCGCGCCGCAGGGTGACGCGCCCGATCTCGAGGAGGCCTTCGTGCGTCCCTCGTTCTCGCTCTCGGAGCCTCCTCTTCCCTCTCCTCCCCCATCCCACTTCCCGCTCTCCTCACCTCGCCTCGCCTTTGCGCTCCTGCCATTCCTCCTGCATATCAGGACGCCCATGCTGACCCGTCCTCGACGCATCCTCGCTCTTGTTCGCCCGCAGCTCGAGGACGACCTCGCCGAGGGAGACGACGACGCCGACGCGGGCGACTCGGACTCGAGCGACATCTCCAAGGACAAGCTCGTCAAGGCCAAGAAGCCGAAGGCGGTCAAGAAGGCGCCTGCGAAGGCCAAGGTCCCGGTCAAGGGGAAGAAGTGAGGCGGCTCGAGGCGACGAGGAGGAGCGAGGGGAAGGGCGCTGGGAGGGGGCTTGACCGTCGACGCTTGTGCCGGGCGCTTGCCAACGACGCTTTGCTTGTCAGTATCTGATCAGCGGCGCGACACGGCCGAGCGAGCGAGCGAGCGAGAGAGAGAGCGCGCGAAAGAGAGAGCAAGGGAGGGGGAGGAGGCTCGAGCGCACCTCGGTGATGGCGAGGAGGAGCTTTTGGCGGAACTGCTCGTAGCTCTCGTAGCCCGAGGGCAGGTCGAGCTCTGCGTGCATGAGCAGGTCGTCGTCAGCGAGTGGACCTTGAGTGAGCACGAGGAACGTAGGGAGGCAAGAGAGCGCGAAAACGAGAGGAGCGAGGAAGGGAGAGAGAGCGACGCACGGTTGAAGCACGTGTGCGCGCTCGGGAGTGCGTCGTTGGCGGCCGCTTTGTGGATGTTGAAGCGCGTGACGCCGCTGCAGGGCGCGCGAAGAGTCAGTAACCCAGGCGAAGAGGAGCGGGCGCGAGGGCGGGACGACGCACTGCATCTCAACCCTCCTTCATTCCAAATTGCCTTGACATTTTGCTTGACTTGAATAGCTTTGCGCGGCTCGGCCGTTCCGCAGCCCGGCGGGCTCGCCGCTCCAGGACTGCTTCGCCGGGAGGCTAGGCTCGCTCCGTTCGGTAGCGACTCTCAGACATGGGCGTGCCGTGTTGGACAGACGCCTTGGTCGAAGGAGCACTCGAAGCCAGCGCTGGAAGCGAAAAGAGTCGGACACTGGCAGCCTCGCTATGACTGGCTGGATGCTCTAGAACGCCTGTTCTACGTGGCTGCACGACTGTTCTGACTGTATGTGAGCTGCAGCAAGGTAGAATACCCGGCCTGTGGTTGCCCGAGGCTCGCAGACAATGTGAACGTAGTCGAGACCCAGTCTGGTTCTGAATATTGACCTGGAGCGCGAGCCAGGGCACAACGCGGACGCAGATGAAGCCGACGACGTCGAGTACACAGTGCTGTGCGTCGAGCAGCAACGAGCTGCAGTCGGGAGCATGTGTGACGGCCCGAGCAAGCCGCGATGAGGCTTCTTGAGAAGGTCGAGCCGGCCTTGCACGAGCCAGTCTCTCAGGGTCCCTGTCTCCATAGCCTGCGAGGCACGCCGGAACAGCAGACTGTGTACATGATTGCGGGCATGCTACGAGAGAGACGGTGAAAATCGACAAGACTGCGTGCCCTTCTCCTTCCCTCCACCTCGGCTCTCCTCCTTCGGCGAAACCTCCCCGACGCCGCCGCTCTCGCTCACGCAAAACCGAAGCCTTGCCCGCCCTGCACAAGAGAGAGGCAGA
>Ga0308170_10002398_pt1 | contig 16136 bp, 8 predicted proteins | sample PhyBR2_2_FD_202136 | JGI IMG/M metagenome (GOLD analysis project Ga0308170, IMG submission 202136) | Phyllosphere microbial communities from UC Gill Tract Community Farm, Albany, California, United States - DLSLSB.R2 | ecosystem: Host-associated > Plants > Phyllosphere > Unclassified | place... | reverse complement strand
GCGCTCGGCGCGCGGATCGGACGCGGTGACGGCCAGCACCGAATGCACCTCGGTGGTGGCGTCGCGCTGGTAGTCGGGCACCAGCAGGTATTCGTAACGGCGCCGGTCCATGCGGATCGGCTCGCTCGTCAGGCGAAACAGGTTCACCGCCGGCATGCAGCCCAGCAGGAAGGTATCGCGGCCGACCTGCGACAGCGCGGCCGCGCTGCGGTCGAACACGAAGCGCACCGAGAAGCCGGCGCCGCTGCCGAGCCGTCCGCGCAGTCCTTTCAGGTCGAAGAACTGGAACTTGCGCGGGAACGCGAAGTATTCCTGCAGCAAGGCATAGGCCGGATGGGCGTGCGTGGGCTGGGCCAGGATCGCCTCGTCCTCGGCAAACCCGACCTCGGCCAGGCTGGACGGCCCGAGGATGCACAGGCGGCCGTCGCCGCCCACCAGTTCGATGCGTTCCAGGCCGCTCACCAGCAGCTCGTGCAGCGGCATGGTCGTCATCAGGTCGCCGGCCAGGTGCAGGCGCAGGGTGTCCAGCTCCAGCTCGGCGACGTCGACGCCGCCCTCGCAGGCCAGGTCGAGGCGCAGCGTGCGCGCATCCTCGAGCTTGACGCCGGCCACCCGCAGCGGCCACAGCGTCGTGCCGGCGGCCACCTGAAAGCGGCAGTTCTCGCCGCCGCCGGCCGTGGTCGACAGCATGGTGCCGCGCGCCACCGGCATGCCGGCCATCACCTTGCCCTGCGAGGCGTCGAGCGTCATCTGCACCACCGTCATCGCCGGTACCGGCTGGGTCAGGCTGGGGCAGAGGTTGTCCAGCAGCGCGCCGGCGACGGTAGGAAAGTCGCGGTCCAGGTCGCGGTGCACGCGCGCGGTCAGGAAGGCCACCGATTCGATCAGGCGCTCGGTGTGCGGGTCGGCGGATTCGCCGCCGCTCAGCACCAGGCGGTGCGCGACCTTGGGGTAGCGCGCGGCGAAGTCGGCCGACTGGGTGCGCAGGTAGGCCAGCTCGCGCCGGTAGTATTCGAGCAGATCGTCGCTCACGCGGCCGCCTTCATGGTGGCGTGGCGCGCATCCAGCGCGACCTCGAAGTCGACCCGGCACAGCTGCGCGCCCAGGCGCACCGCGGCGACGATGGTGGCCTGCGCCGCGGTCGGCCGCGCGCGGTCGGCCCTGACCGTCACCCGCACGTGCGACAGGCGCGGTTCGTACAGGGCGATGCCGCGCTCCAGCACCCGGCCCCAGATCTGCAGGTCCTGGTCGGACTGGGCCGACAGCGACAGCATGTCCGGCAGGCCGTAGTGCAGCACCGTCGGGTCGCCCGTGAGGAATTCCTGGATCGTCATCGCGTTGCGTACGTTAAACAAGCGCAGCAGGTCGAGCTGCAGCGAGTGCTGCAGCCCGCTGCCGTCGAGCAGCCTGCCATCGGGGGAATGCGACGCGCCGGCAAGGCGGTCGAACAGGGGAACGAGCGATGCGGTGATCGTTTTCGACATGGAGGGATCGTGGATCGGAAACGCGGCGGGCGCGACGCGCCGCCGCCGGGGCTATCAGTCCGCCTGCATCGTCTCCAGGTTCCAGTTCCAGGTACCGGTGCCCTTGGAGGTCGAGTCCGACTGCTGCTGGGTGTAGTCGCACTTGATCTTGCTGAAGGAGATGGTGAACGAGTCCGAGGGAATCCCGCCGCCGCCCGAGGTCGAGATGCTCGAGATCATGGCGTTCGTCATTTCATACGTGAAAAAGTTCATGTATTTGCCGTTCTCGACGCGGCCCACGTTCAGGGTGGCGGTGCCGATCTTGGTACCCTGGGTACAGGCCTTGTACAGCTCGGTGGTCGACAGGTCGGACATCTTCGAGAAGCTCAGTTCCGAAAAGACCGGACGGCCGGCGGTACGCTCGGTGTTGGCCGAGTCCATCTGCATCGGGATCGAGGCGCTGTGCGAGTACGACAGCACGATGATCTGGCCGGCGAAGCCAGTGATCTGGCAGTTGCCGACGATGGTGCTGCCCAGGTTGAGGATGAGTACGTCAGACATGCATTGCTCCGGAAATTAGAGAGGCGCTACCCGCGGCGCCATGGCCGCCGGGTAGCGCAAGGATATTGATAACGATCAGCCCGCGGCGGCCGGCAGTTCGGCCACCAGGCGGATGGACGCGGTCAGCTCTTCCATCTGGAAGTGCGGACGCAGGAACACGGTCGCCGAATACGCGCCCGGCTTGCCGGCGATCTCGGTCACGTCGACACGGCCCTCGGCCAGCGGGAAGCGGGCCTTCTCGCCCTGCGTGGCATTCGGGCTCAGCAACACGTACGAGCTCAGCCAGGTGTTCAGGTAGTTCTCCACCGACTGGCGCGTCTGGAAGCTGCCGACCTTGTCGCGCATGATGACCTTGATGTAGTGCGCGAAACGCGACGCCGCCAGCACATACGGCAGGCGCGAGGACAGCGCCGCGTTGGCGTTGGCCGCGTCCAGGTTGTAGACCTTCGGCTTGTTGACGGTCTGGCCGCCGAAGAAGGCCGCGAAGTCGGAACCCTTGGAATTGACGGCGGCGATGAAGCCGAGGTCGTTCAATTCCTTCTCGCGGCGGTCGGTGATCGCCACTTCGGTCGGGCACTTGAGCACCTTGTCGCCTTCGTCGGTCTTGTAGAGGTGGGCGGTCATGCCGGAGATCTTGCCGCCGCCTTCCACACCGCGGATCGCGGTGGTCCAGCTGTGCTTGGCGAAGGCATCGGTGATGCGCAGGCCGAGCTGGTAGGCGGAGTTGGCCCACAGATACTTGCCGTGGTCGCGGCCATCGACGTCTTCCTCGAACGCGAAGTTCTCGACCGGCACGGTAGCGGCGCCGTACGGCAGGCGCGCCGCGTAGCGCGGCAGCACCATGGCGACGTAGCGCGAATCCTCGGTCTCGCGAAAACCGCGCCAGGTCGCCATCTCGGCGCTTTCGAAGACCTTCGACAGGTCGCGCGGCACGCCCAGTTCGGTGAACTCGCTCATGTCGAACAGCGACGGCGCGGCGGCGGTGATGAACGGCGCATGCGCGGCGGCGGCCACTTTCGACAGGCGCTGCAGCAGGGCCACGTCCTGCGGATGACGGCCGAAATAATAGTCGCCAATCATCAGCGAGTACGGGTTGCCGCCGAAGGTGCCGTATTCTTCCTCGTACACCTTCTTGAACAGCACGCTCATGTCGTGGTCGACGGCACCTTCCAGGTCTTTCAGCAGCTCTTTTTTCGACACGTTCAGCAGGCGCAGTTTCAGCTTGCTGCTGGTCTCGGTGCCGTACACCATGTCGTGCAGGCCACGCCAGGACCCTTCCAGGACCTGGAAGTCCGGGTGGTGCATGATGGCATTCAACTGGTCGCTCAGGATCTTGTCGATCTCGGCCACGCGTTCGTTGATCGTTGCCACGACGCCCTTGTTCGGCGCCGTTTTCATGCCTTCGTCGAGCACCTGGGTTGCGAACTGGCCCAGCAGTTTCTTGGCGTAGGCGCCTTGCGACGGCTCGACGGCCATCTTGCCTTCCTGAACGATACGGTCCAGCAAGCTCATGTCGCCGCTGTCGGTCGAGGCAACGGCGCCGCTCTGTGCGGTTTGGGTGGTAGCCATGGTTAAGCTCTTAGTAAACGGTTAAGGGATCAGGTCGGCGATGCGTCCGGCTCGGCGGCGCCCGGCGCGTCGGTGTCCGGTGCGGCGGCTGCGGCGATCGCAGCGGCGGCGGCGGCCGCAGCCGGGCCCTGTTCCTGGAGCTGCTTGAGCTCGGTCGTGTTCTGGATGATGTTCTCGAGCAGCGCGTCGAGTTCGTCATTGCCGTCCAGCTTGCTCAGCAGGTCGCGCAGTTGCTGGCGTGCTTCCAGCAGCTTGGCCAGGCGCGGCACCTGGGCGACGATGGCTTCCGGATGGAAGTGACCGAATTCGGTGAAGTTCAGTTCGACTTTCAAGTTGCCCTCGCCTTTCAGCGTGTCCGGCACGGACAGGTCGAGACGCGGCGCGATGTTGGCCATGACTTCGTTGAAGTTGTCGCGATCGATATCGATCAGGCGGCGCGCCTTCAGTTTCGGCGGCGGCACCAGCGGCTGGCCCGAGAGGTCGGCCAGCAGGCCGACGACGAGGGGCAGTTCTTTCTTTTCGATGGCGTTGCCGATTTCAACGTCATACGTGATCTGGACGCGCGGCGGACGGTTCCGTCCCACCCATTTTTGTAAACTATCTGACATTACAACCCTCGTTGAGTGACAAGCTGCTGACGAATTGCAGGCTCGACAACCGAGAGTTACACTCCGACCGCCGAATGTGTCTTCCTGCACCAGTGGAAAAACATGATTTGCAGCAATAAAACAAGGATAGTGCCTAATTTTCGCAGCGCCAAGTCTTTTCCCGGTCTACGCCGAAAAAAATGGAACGGTCTTTTTTTCACCACACTCTGCTTTGCCAGAATCTTAATTCTCGGTTCAAAAATGTAGGAATCGATTACCTTGAGGGCGGTTTGGATGAAGCAAGGACGCGCCTGAGCCAGGCGCGCAAGCGCGCCCATCTTGCGCATGGCCACCATGCTCGGGCGGCCGGCGCGGCGCGGGCATCGTCGGTCCCTGGCAGCGGGGCCAGCGCGCGCGGGCGCCCCGATGTTTGCCCTGATGTTTGCCCGGGTGCTTGTCCGGACTCGACGGCGCCGGACGTGGTGGTGGCCTGGCGCGTGGCAACGGCCGTGCTCTGCCGGAGCGGCATCCCCGGGCGCTGGACGGCCGACGAGACCGCTTCCGGCGCCACCGCGTGGCTGCCTGGCGCATCGCCGGCCGCCGGCTCGATGGATGTCCACTGAGGCGACGCACCGGCGGTGGCGGCCGCGCCTGTAGCCGTAGCCGTCTTGCGTCGCGCGTCCGGATTCGAGGAACGGGTGGCCTGCACTGCCGGCTGCATCGCTGGGGGCTGCATCGCTGGCGGCGCCTCGGCATCGGTCTTTCGGCCGGCGCCACCCGATGCGGCCGCAACCGCCGCCGCTTGCGACAGTGCGCGCGCTCCGGCGGCCAGGCCGATGCCCGGCCGTGCGCCGGACACGCTTGCCTTTGTCGCCACCGGCGGGGCCGCGCCGGCGTGCGCACCGTTGCCGGCGCCTGCCGCCGCGGCGCCTTCCGGCACCCCTGAGCCGGAAGCGACACCGGCGCCTTGCGCACCGTCCGCGGGCGGCTGGCCGCCGCCGCTTGCCGCGCCGGCATCCGCTTCCCCGGCCTGGATGGCACCGGCATCGGTACGTTCCGCAGCACCACGCCCGGCGGCGATTGCCTCGTCGGCGATCGCCTCGTCGGCACCCGCGCCGGACATGGCGCCGGCGCCATCCGCAGCAGCGGGACAATCCGCGTCCGGCCTGGCTGCCGTGCCGGCCGCCCTCTCTTCCGCATCCGGAGCCTGCCCAGCCGCGTCGGCGGCGGCCGGATCTGTGTCCGCTTCCATACCGGCGGCGCCGTCCAGGCCCGCATTGCCTTCGCCGCCTGCCGGGCTGGCTGGGGCAGCCGCGGCGGCATCCTCGCCATCGTCCTGTGCGGCGCCCGAAGCCCTCCTGTCCGCGGCACCGTCCCCGCCGGCCTGCGCCTCGTCGGCGCGCGAACCGGACGCGGAACCGGCACCGTCCGCGGCGCTTGGAGCGTCGTCGGGCGCCCCCGCTGCGTTCGTGGCGGCACCCGCCGCGTCGCTGCTTGCCGCGCCGGCATCCGGCTCCGTATCGGCTGCGCCATCCGCCGATGCGGTGGCTTGCGCTGTGCCGGCCGGTCGGCCAGCCACCGCGCCACCCGCTTGCACCCCGCCGGACCCGGCATTGTCCACGACTCCCTTTCTGGCGCCGGCCGCTTCGTCCGAAGCGGTGCCGTCCTGCGCAGCGGCCGCGCCGTCCTTCGATGCGGCCGCTCGTGCGCCCTCAAGGGCGGCTGCATCGTCGCCGCTTCCCGCGCCGCCCGGCTCCGTCGCAGCTTCACCGTTGCCGGCATTGGCGGCGGATAGCGAGCCGCCGGCAGCTGCAGCCTCGCCTCCCGCCTGCGCCGCGCTGGCACCCGCGCGGCCTCCAGCCACGCCGTCGGCCGCTGCCGCTTCGCCCGCGCCGCCACCGGATGCGGAACCGGTCCCTTCGTCCCCGGCGGCGGCGCCGCCTGGCGCACCGGCGGCGCTGTCCTTCGATGCGGCAGCTCGTTCGCCTTCCCGGGCCGCGTCATCGACGCTGCTTTCCGCGCCGGCCGGCTCGGCTGCGGCGTCGGCGGCACCGGCGGGACTGACGGCGGATACCGATCCGCCGGCCGCGCCGTCGGCCTCCTCGCCTCCGGGCTGCGCCGCGCTGGAGCCGGCGCTGTCCGCCGCCTCGCCGTCGGCGGCTGCCGCTTCGTCCGCGCCGCCACCGGATGCGGAACCGGTCGCTTCCTCCTCCGAAGCGGTGCTGCCCGGCGTACCCGCCGCGTTGACCTTCGCTGCGGCGGCCTGTGCGCCCTCCTCGGCCGCGTCATCGCCGCCACTTCCCGCGCCGGCTGGCTCGGCCGCGGCTTCGGCGGCAACGGCGGGAATGGCAGGAATGGCGGCGGATGCCGATCCGCCGGCCGCGCCGTCAACCGCGGCAGCAGCCTCCTCGTCTTCCGCCTGCGCCGTGGCGTGACCCGTGCTGTCCGCAACCTCGCCGGCGGCGGCGGCCGCTTCGTCCGTGCCGGCGCCGGCTGCGGAACCGGCACCGGCGGCCTCCTGGTCGGCGCCGTTCCGCGCCCCGCCCGCACTGTCCTTCGATGCGGCCGTTTGCCCGTCATCCGTGGCGGCTTCGTCGTCGCCGCTTGCCGCGCCGGCGGGTTCGGCCGCAGTTCCACCCTCGGCGGCCGCTTCGTCCTTGCCGGCGGCGGCGGCGGAACCGGCGTCGTCGGCCCCCTGCGCGCGCTCCTTCGTTCCGGCCGCCTGCGCGTGACCGGCGTCCTTGCCGCCCGCACCGCCGGAAACGGCGTCCGCGTCGCGGGCAGCGCCACCGGAACCGGCCGCCCCCGCACCATCCGCGGGCGCACCGGCGGCACCGTCCTTCGCCGCCGCGGCTTGCGCGCTTTCCGCGACCGCATCGCCGCCGCTTTCCGCCTCCGCCTGCGCCTGCGCGTCCGCCTGCGGCGCGCCGGCGCGCGGTTTGCCGGCCGCGTTGTCAACCCCGGCATGGGCGGCAGAACCAGCGGCGGCGGAACCGGCGGGGTCCGCACCCGCGGCCGCGCCGCCCGACGCACCGGTCGCCCCGTCCTTCGATGCCGCGGCCTGCGCCAGGTCCGCACCGGCCGCATCCGGCGCAGTCTCCGCCTCCGTCCCGGACGCGGTGGCAGTGCCCGCATCGGCCTGCGCCGCGGCCGCCTTGCCGGCATCCCCGGCAGCCGGCGCCGCATCCTTGCCGGCGGCGCCATCCGCAGGGGCGGCAGCGGCGGCGGCGGCCGAAGCAGCTGAAGCAGCAGCAGAAGCGGCAGCGGCAGCAACCGCCGCAGTACCGGCCGCGACCTCTCCGGCACCCTCGCCTTCCTTGCTGGACGTTCCGCCATGCTTGACCACCTCGGCATCGACGATCGCCTCGGCCTTGATGGCCTCGGCGCGCGCCGCGTTGACCTGGGCGCCCACCGATTGCACCTGCGCCTGGGCCTTGGCGACCTCGGCCTGCGCCTGGTCCTTCAGCGACGTCGACCGGGCCTCGGCATCCCGGGCCGCGGCGCCCACCTGCGCCTGCGCGGCTTCGATCCCGGCCGCGACGTCGCGTTGCGCCTGTTGCGCCGCCTCGGCGCCGGCGGCGGCATCGGCGGCCTGCGCCCGCAGTTCGGCCAGCTCGGCGGCGCCGGTGTCCGGATCCACCGTGCCGACGGTCTGCGCCCGCGCCTTGGCGTCCTCCAGCGACGCCGACATGGCGTCGAGCGCCGCGTCGGCGCCATCGAGCACGCCCTGCGCGTCGGCGTGCATGGCGTCGAAGGCTGCCTGCACCCGGGCGGCGAGCGTGGCGCCGTCCGGCAGCGTGGCGTGCTGGGCGCCGGCATCCGCCTCGGCCTTTTCCGCGGCGCCGTTCAGGTCGGTGACGGCCTGCGACGCCTGCGCCGCCGCCGCGTCGACCGCCGGCTGCAGGCCGGCCGCCTGCTGCTGCGCCTGCGCGCGCCAATCGTCGATCGCCGCATCGAGCGAGACCTGCCCCAGCCGCGCCTGCGCCGGCTCGAGCGCGGCGGCGAAGCCGTCGGCATAGGCCGCAAAGGAAGGCGGCGCCCCGTCGAGCGCGCCGACGTCGAGACCGGCGATGGCCTGCGCCGCCTGGTCCAGGTAGGCCAGGGCGGCATCGGCGGCATTGCGGGCGGCCTGGTTCGCGCCGGTGCCGGCGGACTCGATGCGTTCGCGTGCCGTGCCCAGCGCGGCCTGCAGCGACGCCACCGGCGCCCCGGCCTGTTCGAGCGCGCCGGCGAGCCCGTCGGCCAGCGCCTGCAAGCCCTCCTGCGCCGTCCCCGCCGCCTGCCGCACGCCCGCCTTCCCGTCCTGCAGCACCTGGCCCAGCGAGCCGGTGGCCGCGTCGATCTGCGCCTGCAACGGCGCGAAGGTGCTGTCCAGCAGGTCCGACAGCGCCTGGCGCAGGCGCTGGACCAGCGCTTCGCACCCCATCTGCGCCAGGCAATCCTCGGCCGCCTGGCGCACCTTGGCCAGCACCTCGTGCGCCGTCGCCAGCGCGGTGTCGACGGCGCCTTGCATGGCCGGCGGCACCGCCTCGGCCGCCTCGATGACCAGCGCCAGTCCATCCTGCATCTTCTGCAGCAGGGCCAGCAGCGCGTCGATCGCCTGCTGCACCAGTGCGATCGCCTGGTCCAGCAAGGGATTCAGCGCCTCGACCACGCCGATGGCCGTATCCATCAGGGTGCCGGCCTGGGTACCGACCGCGCGCACCGCCGTCATGGCGGCGGAGACGGTCGTGTGCAGGCCCGGAATCATCGCCTTGACGCCGACGAACAGCGTGCGCGCCAGCATCAGCGGCGGCGCCTTCAGCTGGTACAGCGTACAGATCTCGATGGCGTGGGTGCACAGGCCGTCGGCCTGGTTCAATTCATTGTCTGCACCGCGCAACGCGCCCACGGCCTGGTCGACGAATGCCGGAATCGAGTCCCTGACCTGCACCAGTAGCGCGATCGCCGCGGCGATCGCGGCGCGCACCGGATCGAAGTGCGCGGGCAAGGCGTTCAGCACCGGCTTGACCTGCTCGGCTTCCTGGTCGAGCTCGCGCAGCAGTTGCGTCACCTGCGCCACCGTGTCCGCGATCGCCTGGATGGCGGCGCCGAGCGCGGCGGCCACCGCGTCGAGCCGCCCGTCCAGCGCATCGACCGGCGCCAGCGCCTGGCGCGCCATGCCGTCGACGACGGCGCCCGCTTCCTCCACCTTGCCGACGACGAGATCGACCTGGGCGCGCGCCTCGGCCAGCGGCGCCGCCATGACGGTGCCGATCTGTCCGAGCCGGTCGCCGGCCTGGTCGAACAGCGACGCGCAGGCCGCGCTTTCCTGCTCCAGCGCGGAGCCGGCCGCGGCCACCTGGCCGGCCTGGTCCCGCAGCGGCTGCAGCAGCGCGTCGGCCTTGGTGCCGGCCAGCTCCGCGGCCGCGTCGATGGCCTGGGCCGCGCCCGCGATGGCGTCCGCCATGGCCTGTTCGAGATCGTCGGCGCCGGCACCGAGTTGCGCGCGCAGTGCGCTCACCTGGGCCAGGGTCGCCGCCCGCAGTTGCCGCACCTCGGCCTGCACGGCCTGCGCCGGGCTGCCGGCGGCCTGGCCCTGCAGCCGTTGCGCCAGCGGCAGCAGCGCCTGGCCGTACCGGTCCACCAGCGCGCCGCCCTGCGCCGCCAGATCGGCAAGCGCCTGCCCGCGCGCCGGCAGGCTGTCGAAGAAGGCCAGCTGGGCGCCGATATCGGGCGCCGCGTCGGCCAGTTGCGGCAGCAGCGTCCCCAGTTCGCCCAGCGCGGCCTTGGCCGATTCGATCACGTCCTGCATGCCCGCCGCCTGGTCCAGCAGGCGCTGCGGGATGGCGGCGGCATCGCCGGCCAGCTGGCGCAGGTCGGCGGCCGCCTGTTCCAGCACGCCGCTACAGCTGTCGACGATCGGCTGCGGATCGAGCAGGCCCGGGATCTCCTCCATCTTCGCGGCCAGCGCCTGCATGCCGTCCGCCAGCGATGCCGCGCACCCGGCGACGTCGGCGGCGAAGCCCTGCCCTTCCTGGACGATGGCTGCGGTGGCGCTCGCGACGGCATCCGCGACCTGCCCCGGGCACGGCGGCAGCACTTCCAGCGCCTGGTCGAGCACCTTCATCAGAGCTGGTCCAGCGCCGCGCTGGCGCCGCCGGACGCATCGGCGATGGCGCCCTGGATCTCGGCCACCTTGGACGGGGCCGGGTCGAGCGAGAGCGAGGCGGCGCCGACGCTGGCGGCCGCGCTTTCCACCTGGGCCAGCGACTGGTTCAGCTCGGGCAGCACTTCGGCGCCTTCGACGCGGACGTCTTCCAGCGCCGGCAGCAGGTCGGTCTCGACCGGCGCCGCGGGCGCCTCGCTCAGCGGCGGCAAGGCGTCGACGGCGGCCGCCGCCGCGGCATCGGTCGACGGCGCCACCAGCCGGCCCGGCATCGCGAACCGGCTGTTTTCCTCCAGCACGACGACAGCGCCTGCCACCAGCCGCGCCGCCAGCGCATGCAGCCAGCCGTCCACGCCGGCATGGGCGCTCGCCAGCGACGGGCCGGAGCGTTGCAAAATCCATTTGAGTTCGGCCCTGGCCGCCGGTTCGCCCATCCAGTAACGCAGGTAGTTGTAGGCCACGTCGGCGGACGAGAAACGCCGCCGCGACCCGGCCGCATGGGGCTGGCCCATGCCCTCTCCCCGGAACAGGGCATGGCCGGCCTGGCCGGATTCAAAGAACGTGACGCGCACGGCATGGCGCCAGAGACTGGCCAGGGGATGCAGCATGGGGAATATTCGGCGGGAAGGATGGTAGGCGGAAATATTAAGCTACCGCGCCCGGCCGCGCAATGTGGCGTATATGCACACCCACGGCCCCTGATTATTGCGCTCCAGCAACCGCTCGGTTAGCATGACACTGCAAGTTTCCCAAAGATATTGACAATGTTTTCACATCCGGTCTTCGCTACGAAACCGGGGTCATGTCCTGATTGTCTGGAACCGATACCATGCCTCCCCCCAAGCAGCTTACCCAAGAAACCTATACCTCGCTCAAGGCGCGCGTGGTCACAGCATTCACGCCGTTCGAGAGCCAGATGCTCGACGACAGGTTCCGCGCGATCCAGCATTTCCAGCCGCCGCCAAGCTACCAGGCCTGGCTCGACGCGACCAACGTCAAGGGCAAGCTGTTCGGCACCAAGTCGCGCGGCGACCGGCTGCAGGCGGTGGACCGGGCCTACAAGGCCTGGATCGAATACACGGGCGAGGAAGGGATCGTCCATTGGCGCAATGCCGAGAACCTGGCCAACGCCCTCGAAAAGTACCGCGGCGTCGTGTACAACGCGGGAAACCAGGTTTCCGGCCTCAGCCACGACTACCGCGACGAGCGAGACCAGAAAGGCGTGATGAGCAAGACGCTCTCGCTATGCCGGCTGTTGCAGCGGCTGTGCGTGGACAGCCCCGTCGATTCGGCGCAGCGCCGGCGCAGGAACCGGCGCGCGCTGCTGGTGCTGATCGCCAATATCAAGGTCGACTGGAGTCCGACCACGACCTTGCTCTTCGGCGTGGGGGGACTGGGCTACGGCGCTTACAAGCTGATGGGGCAGCAACTGATCGATATCGTGATGCATGACGTGGCGCCCGTTGCCGCGATTGCCGGCATCGGCTATCAGGCATTCAAGCAGGACGAAGCGGCTCCCCCTTCATCGGGGCCATCGTTCTTCAGCAAAGAAGGCTTCAAGATGAAGGTCGACAATGCCAAGTACGAACTCATGAAATTCGTGGTCGGAAAAATCGACGCTTTCAAGGAGTGGGCAGGAAAAACCTTCACCAAGCAATTCGGCCTCAACAACGCCATGGATGTGATGGAAAAGATCGGCAAGGCGTTGGCCTATCTCGCGTCCTATTTATGGCAAGAAATCGGCAAGTTCGCGAAACCCGCCAACGAAATCCAGGCCAGCCTGCGCAGTCTCATCAATGATCAGTGGACCCGCAGCAATTTATCGCTGCAGCAAGCGGAACTGGTGACCAGCGAAGGCGGTTTTGCCATGATCCGCAAAGGGATCGATACCGGTATCCGCAACCGCCAGGCAGTGGCGGGATGGACCATTGCCAAGAATGCCGTCAAGATCGGGGTGACCGCCACCGCCAGTGCGGCGGCGGCAAAGATCGCCGATCTGCTGCTGAACGGCTTTCAGTTGATCTTCAAGGTGGCCTATAACAAGATAGAAATCAGCCGCATCAAGCACTTGATCGACGAAGCCCGCACCATGTGGGTCAATGTGCAGAAAGCGGCTACCCAGCCCGAGCAGCCAGGCATGGGGACGATGGCCAACGCGATCAGCCGGACCGACCTCGTACCGAAGATGACGACGGGGTATATGCCGGCCTTCAAGGCGGCCCACTATACGGCTGCCGAATTCCTCGATGACAGCAAGGCCGCCTACCTCAACTTCCTGCATTCGCTGGTGGATGCCAGCCCCGTCATGGCCGCGATCGTCATGAATTCGAACGAGTTCAAGAGCGTCGACGACGTGCTGCACGCCGCCACGCCACGCAGTACCGAGGACGTCGAGCTGGCAGCGAAGCACATCGCGTCGCTCAAGATCGAGGCCAAGCGCTTGTACCAGGAATCGGGCTTCAAGGTAACGCCGCATAACAGGAGCGAACTCGGTTGGGCGGACCAGAGCCTGTTCCATGACCGGATCACTGCCGCGCAACTCAACGAGGTCGTCATGGCGGCACCGGGCTGACGCTGCCGTGCCCTCCCAGCTGTCCATGCGTCCCGATGGAGGATGCGGGGCACGTGCCTGAAAAGGCGAAAACTACCCGCGCGGTCGAGCTTGGGTAGCGGGCAATGCGCGGCTCTCATGCGGCGCAGCCTTTTCAGTCGGTTCCCGCAGCGTGATACCGATCCGCCTGGACCTTGCCGTCCACGCCATGGCTTCGTACGTCCTCGGTGATCGGCAGCATGCCGGCATTCCAGCGCTCCCATTCGCCCTTCAGTGCCTGCAGTACTTCAGGGTGGCGCCTGGCCAGGTTGGCACGTTCGCGCTGGTCGGTGACAACGTCGAACAGGAACTCGTTGTCATTGATGCGGAGGTATTTCCAGTTGCCGGAACGGACCGCGCGCTGGCCATGCATCTTGTAGCGCCAGAACAGGGTACGCTCGACCGGTGCCTGGCGTCCCAGCAGGACAGGCAGCAGGTCCTGGCCGTCTGGTGGATAGGCCGGGTCGGGCGCCGTACCGGCCGCGGCCAGCAGGGTGGGCAGCCAATCCATGCTGATCGCCACCTGGTCGGTCACCTGGCCGGCCTTCAGGCGGCGCGGCCAGCGCACCAGTGCCGGTACGCGCACGCCGCCTTCCAGGAGTTCGGTTTTCTGGCCGCTCAGGGGCCAGGTCCGGGAGAAGCGCTCGCCGCCGTTGTCGCTGGTGAAGATCACGATCGTGTTGTCCGCAAGGCCCTGCTTCTGCAGGCTGCCGAGCACGCGGCCGACGGCGGCATCGAGCGCGGTCACCATCTTCGCGTAGGTTGCCAGGCTGCCCCCGTCGTAGTGGAAGATGTCGTCGATCTCCTTCGACACCTGCTCGTCCTGCGGCCCTTCCCATGGCCAGTGCGGCGCCGTGAAGTGCAGCGACAGGAAGAACGGCTCGCCCCTCTTCTGCCTGCCGATGTACTCGACGGCGCGGTCGCCCAGCAGGTCGGTGTAGTAGCCCACCTTCTGCACCGGTACCTCGCCCTCGTACAGGTCGTCGCGTGCCTGCGCCCCGGCGCCGGCCTTGTGGGTGAAGTAGTCGATGCCGCCGCCGTAATTGCCGAAGAACAGGTCATAGCCGCTCTTGAGCGGGCTGAACACCGGCAGGAAGCCGAGGTGCCATTTACCGATCAGCGCAGTGTGATAGCCCGCCTTCCTGAGCAAGGACGGCAGGGTCGGATGCTCGGGCGGCAGGCCGATGGTCTTCGACGGGCCGGCGATCGGCTCTTCGAGGCCGCCGCGCAGGCGGTACTGGTAGCGGCCGGTGATGAGGCCGAAACGGGTGGCGGAGCACACCGCCGAGTTCGCGTAAGCCTGGGTGAAGCGTACGCCCTGTGCGGCGAGGCGGTCGAGTTGCGGCGTGGCGAAGTCGGTCTGGCCGTACACGCCCAGGTCGCCCCAACCCAGGTCGTCGGCCATGATGAAGATGATGTTCGGACGTTCTTCCCTGCCTGCTGCGAACAGGCTCCGCGGAGTGAGCGCCAGGGCCGGAATGCCGCCCAGCAGGGCACGGCGCTTGATGTCGGGATGGGTCATGGGTTTCCTTTAAAAGTCGAGGCGGGCCGAAGCGCCCAGGGTGCGTGGCGTTCCGATCACGGTGTTGTAGGCACCGAAGGCGCCGTTCCACATGCTGGTGTAATACTGGCGGTCGAACACGTTACGCGCCCACAGCGACAGGTCCCAGGCGTGTTCGCCGCCGGAACGCATCCCCACCGACAGGTTGGCCAGCGTGGAGGCGGGAATGCGCGAGTAAGCCGATGCATCGAGCGTGCCGGTGGCGGAGGCGCGATAGGCGACGTTGGTATTCAGGTAGCCGCGCCATCCGCTGCCCAGCGCGTGGTCGTAGCGCAGGCCCAGGTTGGCCGTACGGCGCGGCGCGTTCACAAGCACCGCGCGCCCGGACAGGTCGCAGTAGGTGGCGTTGGCCTCGGGCGCGCATGGCGCATTGGTATAGCGCAGGTAGCGCGGATCGTTGAAGGACGCATTGAAGCTCAGGCGCAGCGGGCGAACCGGGACCGCGGTCGCTTCGAACTCGACGCCGCGCGTACGGACGTCGCCGGCATTGGTCAGGTAGGAGGTCCGGCTGACATGGTCGTAGGCATTGCTCTGGTAGCCGTGCACCACGGTGGCGAACAGGTTGGCGTTGAGCTGCAGGCGGCGGCCGAACAGCGCAGACTTGACGCCGAGTTCCGCGGCGTTGGCACGCTCGCTGCCCACCAGGAGCGAAGCCGTGCCGGCCGAGCCGGGCACCGCCAGGTTGATGCCACCGGACTTTTCGCCGTGCGACAGGCTGGCATACAACAACACGTCATCGGCCGCCTTGTAGCCGGCGCTGAGCAGGCCGCTGGGACTGGCTTGATAAAGGGAAAGCGGGCCTGAATCATAAACCCCGAAACGCCCATTGCGCGCGGCGAGCGCGGCGCCGGTAACGACCGGGCCGAGCGGTGCATCGCGAATCACGCGAGCCCGCTTGTCCTCATAGGTCGCGCGCAAGCCGGCAGTCAGGTCCCAGCGCGGCGTCACGTGCCACGTCGCCTGTCCGAAGAGCGCATAGCTGTCGACACGCAGCCGCCCCGGCGCGTTGCTGGTCACACTGTCCCAGGCACCCTGCGGATTGCCGTTGAAACGGTCGGCCAGCGGACCGTTCACGCTGAACGCATCGTTCTCCAGTTCCTGGTAGTAGTAATAGGCGCCTGCAACGGTATCCACCCTCCCGCCCGGCGCATTGGTCCAGCGCAGCTCCTGCGTGAACTGGCGATGGTTCGTCGACTGCCCGACGTTCAGCATCACCGGTACGTCGAGGCCGTCGTCGTTGCGGGGTGTGAAGCGCCAGAAGCGCCAGGCGCTGATCGCCGTGACGCGGCTGTCGCCTGCCAGCGTCCAGCTGGCCTCGGCAGACACCCCGCCCTGGTGCACGTCGACGTGCGAACCGTTGTCGAGCTTGACCGCGCGCTGCTCCGGGTCCAGCACCGGGATGGCGCCGACCATGGCGGCCTGGGTGAGGAAGCGGCCGCTCGGGCCCGCGTTATAGAAGACCAGCGTGCCGTTGTTCGAGTCTTCTTCGTTGTAGTCCGCGATCAGGCGGAGGCTGAAGCTGGCGCCGGGCTCGTACAGTGCCTGGGCGCGCACGCCCTGGCGGTCGCCTCCCTGGACCCGTTCGCCGTTGTAGCGGTTGCGGATGTAGCCGTCGTCATGCGTCTTGTAAGCCGACAGGCGCGTGGCCAGGCTGTCC
>Ga0308170_10002393_pt1 | contig 16164 bp, 11 predicted proteins | sample PhyBR2_2_FD_202136 | JGI IMG/M metagenome (GOLD analysis project Ga0308170, IMG submission 202136) | Phyllosphere microbial communities from UC Gill Tract Community Farm, Albany, California, United States - DLSLSB.R2 | ecosystem: Host-associated > Plants > Phyllosphere > Unclassified | place... | reverse complement strand
CATGGTATTTGAGGTCGGCGAGACAGTAGTTTACCCTCACCACGGTGCTGCGAAGATTGAAGAAATCAAGATGCGCACCATCAAGGGCGAAGAGAAAATGTATCTCAAGCTCAAGGTGGCTCAGGGTGATCTGACCATTGAAGTTCCAGCAGAGAACGTTGACCTTGTTGGGGTCCGGGACGTAGTGGGCAAGGAAGGCCTGGAGCACGTGTTCGACGTGCTTCGCGCCGAGTTCACCGAGGAGCCCACCAACTGGTCACGCAGGTACAAGGCAAATCTGGAGAAGCTTGCTTCCGGTGACGTCATCAAGGTGGCAGAGGTTGTTCGCGACCTGTGGCGCCGGGATCACGACCGGGGCCTTTCCGCAGGCGAGAAGCGAATGCTGGCCAAGGCCCGTCAAATTCTGATTTCAGAACTGGCGCTGGCTGAAAAGACCGACGAGGAGAAGGCCGCAAGCGTTCTCGACGAGGTCCTGGCTTCCTAAGAATTTAGCCCCGGCGGCACGCAAAGTGCCGCCGGGGCTTCTTTTTTTGAGCCCATTCCGGCGCTGTCCTGCGCGCCCAACGGAAGTGCCGGCGTCGTAGGCTAGTCCGCATGAGTAAATCACCTCCGCGCCTGGTCACAGCAGTCATCGTGGTGGCCGCAGGTTCAGGCCTGCGCCTCGGCTACGGCATGCCCAAAGCGGCCGTGCCGCTGGGCGGCGAGCCAATCCTGATGCATGCCCTCCGCGGCATCGTCGCGTCAGGCGTTGCCACGCAGGTGTGCATCGCGCTGCCCGCGGGAGACCGCGGCCTAAAGCAGCTGTGCGACGATTTCCGGGAGGAGCTCGCCGACGGCGGCCCCCTGCTCACGATCGTCGATGGTGGAGCCACCAGGGCCGACTCCGTCCGTGCCGGCATTGCCGCCCTGATGGAGGGCATTGAAGCGGTCCTGGTCCATGACGCCGCCCGCGCGCTGGCACCCGAATCGGTCTTCCACCGCGTGACTGACGCCCTTGCCGCCGGTGCTGATGCGGTCATTCCCGCAGTTCCCGTGGTGGACACCGTCAAGGCCGTGGCACCCACCGCCGGTGCGGAGGCTGCGTACGCGCCCGAAGTGGTCACCGGGACGGTCCGCCGCGAGGAACTGCGCGCGGTACAGACCCCGCAGGGGTTCAAAATCGGCACGCTCCTGCAGGCACATGAGGCGGCACGAGCCCTGGACCAACAGCAGTCCGCAGCCGTCACCGATGACGCCATGCTCGTGGAGATGCTCGGCACCCCGGTCCATGCCGTCCGCGGGTCCACGCAGTCCCTGAAGATCACCACGCCCCTCGACCTCATCTTTGCTGAAGGGCTCTTGGAAGGCCCGTTGGGCGCCCGGTGGGTGGAAGGATGAGCCCGGACATGCTCCTTCCACGGACCGGAGTGGGAATCGATGTCCACGCGTACGCCCCGGAAGACTCGCCCCGCCCGCTCTGGCTCGGCGGACTGCACTGGCCCGGCGAACGCGGGCTCGCCGGGCATTCCGACGGCGACGCCGTAGCGCACGCCGCGGCAGACGCGTTGTTCTCTGCTGCCGGGATCGGGGACCTTGGCACGCACTTCGGCACCGATCGCCCGGAGTTCGCCGGGGCCTCCGGAGCCACGCTGCTCGCCGAGGCGGCGCGAATCGTCCGTGCGGCGGGCTTCGAGATCGGCAACGTTGCGGTGCAGTTCGTGGCCAACCGGCCCAAGTTCGGGCCCCGGCGGGAAGAATCCCAACAAGTCCTCAGCGAAGCGGCCGGCGCCCACGTGGGTGTCACGGCAACCACCAGCGACGGCTTGGGCTTCACCGGACGGGGAGAGGGCATTTCAGCGGTGGCCACCGCGCTGGTGTACCCGCGTCAGCCCTAAGGCATCGGCTAGTCTGGAGCGGTGACCCTGCGCTTCTATGACACTGCCTCCGCCGAAGTCCGGAACTTCGTCCCCATCGTCGAGGGCAAGGTCAGCCTCTATTACTGCGGGGCCACCGTCCAAGGCATGCCGCACGTGGGCCACATCCGTTCCGCCATCGCCTTCGACCAGTTGACACGCTGGCTGCAGTACCGGGGCCTGCGTGTCACGGTGGTCCGCAATGTGACCGACATTGACGACAAGATCCTGGCCAAGTCAGAGGCCTCGTTCGCGCCGGACTTCACCCCGGAAGCCGGGGAGGTGCCCCGCGAAGAGTGGTGGGCGCTGGCGTACCGCTACGAGCGGGAGTTCCTCAAGGCCTACGACACCCTGGGCGTTTCCAGACCCACCTACGAACCCAGGGCTACCGGACACATCCCGGAGATGCACGCCCTGATCAAGCAGCTCATTGACCGCGGCCACGCCTACCCTGCCTTGGACGATTCGGGCGACGTCTATTTCGACGTCCGCTCCTGGGACAAGTACGGCGCGCTCACCCGGCAGAACATTGATGACATGCAGGCCGCGCCCGACGCCGATCCCCGCGGCAAGAAGGACCCCCGCGACTTCGCGCTGTGGAAGGGTTCCAAAGAAGGCGAGCCCGCCACCGCCAGCTGGGCGTCCCCTTGGGGCGCCGGCCGGCCCGGCTGGCATCTCGAGTGCTCCGCGATGGTCACCAAATACCTGGGTACCGAATTCGACATCCATGGCGGCGGCCTGGACCTGCGCTTCCCGCACCACGAAAACGAAATGGCGCAGTCGCAGGCGGCCGGGCACCCGTTCGCCAACTTCTGGATGCACAACGGCATGGTGACCTACCAGGGCGAAAAGATGTCCAAGTCCATCGGCAACACCATCAGCCCGGCCGAAATGCTGGAGCTGGCCTCGCCCCGCGTTGTGCGCTACTACCTGGGCCAGGCCCACTACCGGTCGGTGCTGGACTACCGGCCCACATCGCTGCAGGAGGCTGCTGCCGCCGTCGAACGCATCGACGGATTCCTTGCCAAGAGCACGGCTCGTTTCGGCACCGACTTTGGGTTCGTCGACGGGAGTTACGGTTCCTCCAACGGGAGCATGCAGGCGTTCCAGGACGCCATGGACGATGACCTGAACGTCCCGCGCGCCCTGGCGGCCCTGCACGAGACGGTCCGCGCCGGCAACACCGCCCTCGCCGACGGGGACGACGACGCCGCACGGAACGCAATGCACGCAGTCATCCTCATGACCGACGTCCTGGGGCTGAACGCCGTGGCAGGCTCCGGCGCTGTAAGCACCCGTGAAGCCGAGGCCCTTGGCATCCTGGTGGACGCCCAGCTGGCAGCCCGCGCGGCCGCCCGCGCCAACAAGGACTGGGCCGCTTCCGATGCCATCCGCGATACCCTCAACCAGGCCGGCGTGGTGGTTGAGGACGGCCCGGACGGAGCCACGTGGAGCCTCAAGCGGGACTGACCTCCAACTGAACCAGCGCAGCCCGTCGAACCACCTGCTGCCCTCGATTTTTTTCGGGTCAGTAGACTGGTATGCAGACTCAGTCAGCACAATCAAGGGTGGAACATCATGGCCAACAATGGTCGCCGATCGGTTAAAGCAAAGAAGGGCCCAACCGTCGGAACCGGTGGCCATGGCCGCAAGGCACTCGAAGGCAAGGGCCCCACGCCCAAGGCAGAGGACCGCGTGTACCACAAGGCACACAAGGCCAGGCAGCTCGCCGAACGGTCCGCTGCCAAGCGCGGCACCGGCGCCCGCAGTGCCGGCGCCGCCAAATCCGGTCCCAAGGGGCGCGCCACGGAGGAAGTGGTCACCGGACGCAACTCGGTTGTGGAAGCGCTCCGCGCCGGCATCCCCGCCAAAGCCCTGCACGTGGCCATCCGCATTGAAATGGACGACCGCGTCAAGGAATCACTGAAGCTGGCCGCAGAACGCGGCATCCCGCTGATGGAAACCGGCAAACCCGAGCTGGACCGCATGACGGACGACGCCGTACACCAGGGCCTGGTGCTGCAGATCCCGCCCTACGAGTACCAGGATGCCTACGAACTGGCCGAGGAAACCGTAGAGAAGTGGAAGAAGGGGCACATCGCCAACGCCCCGCTCTTCGTCGCGTTGGACGGTATCACCGACCCCCGCAACCTGGGCGCCATCATCCGCTCCGTCTCCGCCTTCAGCGGCCACGGCGTCATCGTGCCCGAGCGCCGCTCCGTCGGCGTCACCGCCGCAGCCTGGAAGACCAGCGCCGGTGCGGCGGTCCGCGTGCCCGTGGCCCGCGCCTCCAACCTGAACAACGCCCTGAAGCAGTTCAAGAACATGGGCATCTTCGTGCTGGGGCTCGATGGCGACGGTGATGTTTCGCTGCCCGACCTCACCCTGGCAACCGAACCGGTGTGCATCGTGGTGGGCTCCGAAGGCAAGGGCCTGAGCCGCCTGGTCCGCGAAAACTGCGACCAGATCGTCTCTATCCCCATCGATTCCGCCATGGAGTCCCTCAACGCCTCGATGGCGGTGGGCATCTCGCTGTATGAGGTCTCCCGCCAGCGCGCGGCGCGGTAATTCCTTCTTATCCCGTCATCCACGGACGGGTTTCCCACATCCCGTGGGTGTAAGGGCAGGTCAGGTGCAGGTGGCGGCTACTATTTAGGTGATGGTCATGCCGCTTTTCGACACCACGTCCGCCAGGGACGCTTCCAGGGCTTTTCCGCTTGGCGTAACCGTCCCGCGCGCCGATTCCGGCGGCACCCGCCACCACGCAGGCGGGCGGGCCAACGTCGCCTGCCTCGCCCCTGCCGTCTCCAGCCTGGACATCGTCTACTGCCCTCCCGGCGGGCAGTGGCGGGTGCGGACCCTGGCCAACATCACAAAGGGCGTGCACCACGGCATCGTGGAGGACCTGCCCTACGGCTCGCGTTATGGCTTCCGTCCGTCATCGGACACCCAGCCGTTGCCCCCGGCCGCCACGGGCAACGGGAACGGCAGCGGTCCGGGCAGCCAGCCCCTCCTGCTGGACCCGTACGGCAGGGCAGTGGACCAGCGTGACGGTGTCCTCACCAGCGTCCGGACAGCCGCAGACTTCGACTGGGGAATTGACGAACGCATTCAACTTCCCTGGCGCAACACCATCATCTACGAAGCCCATGTCCGCGGCCAGAGCATGCTCCATCCGGACGTGCCGGAAGAACTGAGGGGCACCTACGCGGGCCTGGCCCATCCGGCCGTGCTCGAACACCTCACCAGTCTTGGCATCACCTCCGTACAGCTCCTGCCCGTCCACTTCCACATCGATGAACCGCACCTGCAGGACCTGGGGCTCAACAATTACTGGGGGTACAACACCGCTGCCTTCTTCGCCCCGCACCCCGGATACGCCACCAAGGCTGCCCAGGAGGCCGGCGCGCAGGCCGTCCAGGATGAATTCAAGGCCATGGTCAAGGCCCTGCACGCCGCCGGGCTGGAGGTCATCCTCGACGTCGTCTACAACCACACCGCGGAGGGCGGAGAGGACGGCCCCGTCCTGAGCTTCAAGGGCCTGGGGAAGGACACGTATTACCGGGTGGACGGCCACGGCAAGTTTGTCGACACCACTGGCTGCGGCAATTCGCTCAACTTCGCGGATCAGCGGGTGGTCCAGCTGGTGACTGACTCCCTGCGGTACTGGGTGGACGAGTTCCACATCGACGGTTTCCGGTTCGACCTCGCCGTCACGCTGTGCCGGAACGCGGCGAACGAATTCGATCCCAAGCACCCGTTCCTCACCGCCGTTGCCGCTGACCCCGTCCTGTCCGAGGTCAAGCTGATCGCCGAGCCCTGGGACATCGGCTACGGAGGCTGGCAGACCGGCCAGTTCCCGCCGGGGTGGGTGGACTGGAATGACCACTTCCGGGATGCGCTGCGCACCTTCTGGCTCGCGGACAGGTCCGCGATTGACGACGGCGGGCATGGCGGGACCATGGCCAAGCTCGCGGATGCCCTGTCCGGCTCCGCGGGCCTCTTCCAGGCGTCCGGCCGCTCACGCCTGGCATCGGTCAACTTCGTCACCGCCCACGACGGCTTCACCCTGAACGACCTCGTGTCCTACGATCGCAAACACAACGAGGACAACGGCGAAGAAAACAGGGACGGGCACGGGGACAACCGCAGCTACAACCACGGTGTGGAGGGCCCCACCGAGAACGGGGCAATCCTGGCAAAACGCGCCCAGTCGAGGCGCAACCTGATGGCATCGCTGATGGTGTCATTGGGGGTGCCCATGATCGCCGCCGGCGATGAGCTGGCAAGGACCCAGCAGGGCAACAACAACGCCTACTGCCAGGACAACCACATCACCTGGCTGGACTGGACGTTGACGGCCGAGGCGCACGAGATGCTGCGCAGCACCAAACGGTACATCCGCTTGCGCAAGGAGTTCCTGGCCGCCCAGCCGCACGATTTCCCGGTCCGGGACGAGCAGTCCTACCTTTACTGGTTTGACCAGGACGGCCAGCCCATGTCCGCCGACCGCTGGAACGATCCGCACAACCGGGTCATGCAGCTCCTGCTGGGTGATGACGGCGGTGAGCTGGCCGGCCTGGTGGTGGTGAACGGCAGCGCCAGGGACATCCAGGTCACCCTGCCCGACGCCGGGCGGGCGGCCCCCAGCCTGTTCGAGCTTCGGCTGACCACCTCACCGCGGCACAAAGAGCGGCAGGGCAGCCAGGTGGCCTCGGGCGAAACCGATGTCGCAGAGGCCAACTCCATCAGCATCTACCGCACTTAAAACCCGGCACAAGCAACACCCGCACAACCCTCGGCAGGTACCCCTGAATGCGCAACCGCTCCATCATCCCCTTGCTCATCACCACCCTGGTGGTGCTTGCCATGGTGGCGTTCGGCGGCGCCGGGCTGCTCGGCAGCCAAAATGGCGGTACGACGCCGGAAACGGCTTCCAGCCGCACTGTCGCTCCCGGCGGGACGGCGCCGTCCGCGGCAGGGAAGCAGTCGGCGCCCCACCGGGCGGCCAACCCCTCCAACCTGCCGGAAATCAGGGAATCCGCGTTGCCCGTCGAGGGCCGCAGGGTGCTGGCGCTGATCCGGGCGGGCGGGCCGTACCAGTACAACCAGGACGACCAGGTGTTCGGCAACTTCGAACGCGTCCTGCCCGCCCGGGACAGGAACTACTATCGCGAATACACGGTGCCGACGCCCGGCGAAACAGACCGGGGCACCCGCCGAATCGTCACAGGCAACGGCGGGGAGAAGTATTACACCGGAGACCACTACGCAACGTTCAAGTACATAGCGGAAGGCAGCTAGCACAACCATGAGAATCTTTTCCGGCGACACCTGGACCTTGGAAGAACTGCAGGAACAGGTGGCCGACGCCGGGCGCCGCAGCGTGGTGGTCCCGCCGGCGGACAGCAAGCGCGCCGTCCTGGAAACCTTCGGTGAGGTCCTCAGCTTCCCCGAACACTACGGCGTAAACCTCGACGCCCTGAACGACTCGCTCCACGACTTTGCGGACCGCATCACCGAGAACGGCAACCCGCCTGTCACGGTCCTGTGGCAGGTGGCCGCCCCGTTCCGCAGTGACAGGTCCTTCGGCATCATCTGCGAAATCCTGCAGGACGCCGAACGGTACGCGGGCAAGGACCTGGCTGTCACCGCAGTGCTGCTCTAGGCAGGCCGGCTAGCCTTCCGGGCGCTCCTCGTGGGACGCATAGGTGTCCAGCAGCGCCGAGGCCCTGCCGCCGTCGTCCTCCGCTGCCAGGCCCTTCCGCATGCTCTCGGCCTTCTGCCGCCCCGCGGGGAAGGGCGGGAGCAGCGGGATCTCGGGGTCGGTCAGCACCTCAATCACCACCGGGCAGTCCGCGGCGAAGGCCTGCTCCCAGGCATCTGCAATCAGTTCGGGATCCTCCACCCGGATGCCCTTGAGCCCCAGCAGGTCTGCGTAGCCGGCAAAGGGAAAGTCGGGCAGTTCCTGGCTCGCGGCGAACCTCGGCTCAGCCTCTGACTCGCGCTGCTCCCACGTGACCTCGGTCAGCTCCCGGTTGTTGAACACGCACACCACGAACCGCGGGTCCTGCCAGTGGCGCCAGCGGTGCGCCACCGTGACCAGCTCGGCCACGCCCAGCATCTGCATGGCGCCGTCCCCGGCCAGGGCCACGAGCGGACGGTCCGGGTGTGCCAGCTTGGCTGCGATGCCGTAGGGGATGGAGCAGCCCATGCTGGCCAGTGTTCCGGACAGGTGCGCAGGGACGCCCTCAGGCAGCACCAGTTGGCGGGCGTACCAGTAGACGCAGCTTCCGACGTCGACACTCAGCTGGGCATTTCCGGGCAGCCGTCCATTGAGCTCCCGGACCACCCGTTCAGGATTGACAGGGCTTGCAGGGACGGCGGCGCGGTCAGCGGCAAGGATGCGCCAGCGGCTGACTTCCGCCTCCACCTCGGAACTCCATTGGGTGCGCGGCCGATGTTCCAGCCTTTGGTTGAGTGCTTCAAGGGCAGACGCGGCGTCGCCCGCGAGGCCCACCTCCACGGGGTACCGGTTGCCGATCTTCTTTTCGTCGATGTCGATCTGTACGGCGCGTGCGGCACCCGGCGGCGGATAAAACTCCGTCCATGGATCGTTCGAACCGACAATCAGGAGGGCGTCACAGGTCCCCAGTACGTGGGCGCTCGCGGTGGTGCCGAGATGGCCCATGGTTCCTGCAGCGAACGGCAGGTTCTCATCCACGTAGGGTTTGCCCAGGAGGCTGGTGGTGATTCCCGCTCCAAGCTTTTCGGCAATGGCCACTACTTCCGCGCGGGCGTGCCGGGCTCCCTGGCCCACCAGGAGCGCCACCCGTTCTGCGGAGTTGAGGAGGGCGGCCGCCGCGGCCAGGTCCTCTTCGCGGGGAGTCTTTGCCGCCGCGCTCCAGGCGGGCGCAGTGACCACGATGCCGTGCTGCTGCTCCAGTTCCGGCGCCGGCGCGGACTGCACGTCGTGCGGAATGATCACCACGCAGGGGGAGGAGGTGGCCTTCGCCGTCCGGAAGGCCCGATCCAGCACCATGGGCATCTGCTCCGCCGCGCTGACCAGTTGCACGAACTGCGACGCCACGTCCTTGAAGAGCGCCACGAGGTCGATTTCCTGCATGTAGGCAGACCCAAGCACCGTGCGGCTCTGCTGCCCCACGATGGCCACCACCGGCACGCCGTCCAGCTTGGCGTCATACAGCCCGTTGAGGAGGTGGACGGCGCCGGGGCCCTGGGTGGAGGTCACTACCCCCACCCCGCCGGTGTACTTGGCATGCCCCACGGCCATGAAGGCCGCAGACTCCTCATGCCGGGCCTGGACGAACTCCACCCGGCCCCCGCTGCTGCCCTCGGTCCGGCGCAGGGCGCCCATAAAACCGTTGATCCCGTCCCCGCTGTAGCCGAAGACCCGGTCCACGCCCCACGTGGTGAGGCGCTCCACGATTACATCCGCTACCGTACGTTCGGTCATTGGTCCTCCTGGGTAGGGTTCCTGGCCTGCCTGCCAGGAACCCTACCCATCAGACCAAGGGGCTAAGCGTTGACGATCAGTCCCAGCTCCGCCTTGGAGGCCAGGGCTTCGTGCCGCGGCAGGACCCGGACGGTGTAGCCGAACGGGCCTGAGCGGTCGATCACCAGGGAGCCGCTGAACAGGTGGCGCCCGTTGCCCAGGTCCTCTTTCACCTGCAGCTCCATCATGGTGATGTCCGCCAGGGCGTCGTTCTCTTCCGCCCGGCCGTAGGCCACCTCCACGCAGACATCCTCAGGCGTGAGGGCGTTCAGCGCCACATAGGCGTTGACCTGCAGCGTGTCACCGATCTGCGGATCCTCGGACACCCCCACGGAATCAACGTGTTCCACGTGCACCTGCGGCCACGCACCGCGGACCTTCGCCGACCAGGACGCCAGCCCGCGTGCCTGTGCATAGGAGTTGGCCGTGGCGTTGCGGCCGGCCTCCGCCGCCGGGCGGTACAGGATGTTCACGTAGTCACGCAGCATGCGCTCCGCGGACACGGCCGGGCCGAGGTGGGACAGGGTGTGCTTGATCATGGATACCCAGTGCGTCGGTACGGTCTCGCTCCGGCTGGTGGACGGACCGGCAGAGCCGGCCCCCTCGGATACCGTGCTTCCGTAGAAGCGCGGCGCCACTTGGGTTTCGAGCAGTTCGTACAGCGCCGCAGCCTCGATGTCGTCGCGTTCTTCAGGGGAGGCGTCGTTGTTGGCGGTGGGGATTGCCCAGCCGTTCTCGCCGTCGTACATCTCATCCCACCAGCCGTCCAGGACGGACAAGTTGAGCGAACCGTTCAACGCCGCCTTCATGCCGGACGTACCGCACGCCTCCAACGGCCGCAGCGGGTTGTTCAGCCAGACGTCGCAGCCCGGGAACAGGGTCCGCGCCATGGCGATGTCGTAGTTGGGCAGGAACGCGATCCGGTGCCTGATTTCCGGATCATCCGAGAAGCGCACCAGGTCCTGGATCATCTTCTTGCCCGCGTCATCGGCAGGGTGGGACTTGCCGGCGATGACCAGCTGGATGGGGTGGTCCTTGTGCAGGAGCAGCGCCTTGAGCCGGGCAGGTTCACGCAGCATCAGGGTGAGGCGTTTGTATGTCGGCACACGCCGGGCGAACCCGATCGTCAGCACGTCCGGGTCCAGGACACTGTCCGTCCAGCCCAGCTCGGCGTCCGCGGCACCGCGCTTCTTCCATGCCGCACGCAGCCTGCGCCGGACGTCCTCCACCAGGGCTGCCCGCAGTTCGCGGCGCAGCGCCCACACATCGGCGTCGCTGACGTTGTAGGCGAGGTCCCATTTGCCCAATGCTTCGGCTTCGCTGCCGAACTGGTCGCGGGCCAGCTTGGAGATCCGGCTGTCCACCCAAGTGGGGACGTGGACACCGTTCGTCACCGAGGTGATGGGGACCTCTGAGTGGTCGAAGCCCGGCCACAGCGCCGAGAACATGCCGCGGGACACTTCCCCGTGGAGTTTGGCAACACCGTTGGCTCGCTGGGCCAGGCGCAGGCCCATGACTGCCATGTTGAAGACGGACGGGTTGCCGTCCGCGTAGTTCTCCCGGCCCAGTTCCAGGATCCTGTCCAGCGGGACGTCGGGCGCCAGCCCGGCCTGGAAGAAGTGGCTGATCTGGTTGATCTCGAACCTGTCGATGCCGGCGGGTACCGGGGTGTGGGTGGTGAACACCGTGGAGGCGCGGCCGGCGGCCAGGGCTTCATCGAACGTCAGCGCCTGCTCCCCGGACATCAGTTCCTGGATGCGTTCGATCCCAAGGAACCCGGCGTGCCCTTCGTTGGTGTGGAACACCTCCGGTGCCCGGGATCCGGTCAGTTTCTGGAAAGCACGCAGGGCCTTGACCCCGCCCATGCCCAGCAGCAGTTCCTGCTGTAGCCGGTGGTCGCCGCCGCCGCCGTAGAGCCGGTCAGTGATGCTGCGGGCGGCGTCGTCGTTGCCCGGCACGTTGGAGTCCAGCAGCAGCAGGGGGACGCGTCCGACGTCGGCACGCCAGATGTGTGCCAGCAGTCGCCGGCCGTTGGGCAGGGGGAGCGAGATCTGGACCGCCTTGCCGTTGCCGTCGGCGGACGGCTCCCGGAGCAGGGTGAGCGGCAGGCCGTCCGGGTCCAGGACGGGGTAGGTCTCCTGCTGCCACGCATCACGGGAGAGGGACTGCTTGAAGTACCCTGCCTGGTACAGCAGGCCCACGCCGACCAGGGGAACACCGAGGTCCGAGGCAGCCTTGAGGTGGTCGCCGGCCAGGATGCCCAGGCCGCCCGAGTACTGGGGCAGGACCTCGGTGATGCCGAATTCGGGGGAGAAGTAGGCAATGGAGGCCGGTGCATCCGGACCCAGGCCCTGGTACCACCGCGGTTCCTCGAGGTACCGGTCCAGGTCCTGCTCCGCGGCACGCACGCGCTCCACCACCGACTGGTCCGCGGCAAGCCGTTGGAACTCCTCACGGCTGACCATGCCAAGGAAGCCGATCGGGTCCTGCCCGCTTTCCTCCCAGAGGCGCGGGTTCAGCCCGGCGAACAACTCCCGGGTGGGGCGGTGCCAGGACCACCGCAAATTGCTGGCCAGCCGGGCCAGTGGCCGGATGGGCTCGGGGAGGACTGTACGGACCGTAAACCTGCGGATTGCCTTCACCTGCGTCACACTAATCGACAACATCCGCGGCCGGAACCAGCTTTGGGTTTCTTTTGGGTAAATGACAGGGGCGTGAAGAAATTCGGCCGCGCAACGCCGAATTTAGGGAGCAGGCTTAGCAATCCTCGTCATTTCTCGCTAACGTCGAGCCTGTGACGACTAACTCAGGAACCAGTGCCGCATCAACCAAAATGCCCCAGCGCCGTATCACCGAGGGCCTGCGGTTCGGACGTTTTCCCATCACCGCCGTGCAGCCCGTCGTCGAGGGCGGCAATTTTCCGGCCAAGGCCCTGCCCGGCGAGGGCATCGTGGTGGGCGCAACGGCGTTCCGGGAGGGGCATGACCAGCTCGGCGTCAGTGCCGTGCTCCTGGACCCGTCCGGCGCTGAGCGCCAGCGCGTGCGGCTCGCGCCGCCCCGCGGGGAACGCGGCATGGGGACGGACCGCTGGGAAGGCGTGCTCACGCCGTCGGAAACGGGCAACTGGTCCTTCGTCATTGAAGCCTGGCACGACCGCTACGGCACGTGGCACCACAACGCGGAGGTGAAGATCGACGCCGGGATCGACGTCGAACTCATGCTGGCCGAGGGCGCCAAACTGCTCGGCGAAGCTTCCGCGGAGGACTTCCGGGACGAAGTGGACCGCGCAGCCCTGCGGCATGCAGCGGATGTCCTCTCGGACCAGTCCCGCGGCACCGAGGAACGGCTCGGCGCCGGCTTCAGCCAGGAGATCGCGGACATCGTTGCCCGCGAACCCATCCGCGAACTGGTGACTGTGTCCCGGAAGTATCCCCTCCTGGTTGAGCGGGACCGCGCCGGACGCGGCGCCTGGTACGAGTTCTTTCCCCGCTCCGAAGGCGCCGTGAAGGACCACAACACCGGGACGTGGACGTCGGGCAACTTCCGAACCGCCGCAAAACGACTCGACGCCGTGGCCGCCATGGGCTTCGACGTCCTGTACATGCCGCCCATCCATCCCATTGGCATGCAGCACCGCAAGGGCCCCAACAACACCTTGGTGGCCGGCCCCGGCGACCCCGGTTCGCCCTGGGCCATCGGCGCCAAGGAAGGCGGCCACGACGCCATCCACCCCGACCTTGGCACCTTCGAGGACTTTGACGCCTTCGTGGCCCGGGCCAAGGAGCTGGGCCTGGAAGTTGCCCTGGACCTTGCACTGCAGGCGGCCCCGGACCACCCGTGGGTGCAGTCGCACCCAGAGTGGTTCACCACCCGGGTGGACGGCAGCATTGCCTACGCGGAAAATCCGCCAAAGAAGTACCAGGACATTTACCCGCTCAATTTCGATAATGACCCCGAAGGCCTTTCCCAGGAAATTCTGCGGATTGTGCTCCTCTGGGTAAGCCACGGCGTGAAGATTTTCCGGGTGGATAACCCGCACACCAAACCTGTGTGGTTCTGGGAATGGCTTATCGCGGAAGTGAATAAAGCTGAGCCCGGCGTCGTTTTCCTCGCCGAGGCCTTCACCCGGCCGGCCATGATGCATGCCCTGGGCCGGGCCGGCTTCCAGCAGTCCTACACGTACTTCACGTGGCGCAACACTAAGAAGGAAATCGAGTCCTACTTCGACGAAGTCAGCCACGAATCCCCGGCGTTCTTCCGCCCCAACTTCTTCGTTAACACCCCGGATATCCTCACTGAATACCTGCAGTACGGGGGACCGGCTGCATTCCGGATCCGGGCGGTCCTGGCTTCCACTGGAAGCCCGCTTTGGGGGGTGTACGCCGGGTACGAGCTGTACGAGCACGTTGCCCGCCCCGGTGCCGAAGAGTACATCGACAACGAGAAGTTCGAATACAAGGCCCGCGACTGGGATGCGGCTGCGGAATCGGGGCGCTCGCTGGCCCCGTACATCACGCGGCTGAACCACATCCGGCGGGACCACCCGGCGCTGCTGGACCTGCAGAACCTGACCGTCCATCAGAGCACGGACAATTCCACGGTGGTCTACTCCAAGCACAAGACGCTTCCGGACGGTTCCAAGGACACCATCATCGTGGTGGTCAACGTGGATCCGCACGTCACCAAGGAATGCAGCGTGGCACTGGACCTGGCAGCCCTGGAACTGGATCCGCAGGACCGCACCCCCGGCGGCGGCTTCTACGTCGATGACCTGCTGACGGGGCAAAGCTGGGAGTGGGGCGAGTACAACTACGTGCGCCTTGATCCGCACGTGGAGCCCGCCCACATCCTGAGCGTCAGGAGAATGCATCAGTGAACTTCAATCCGCAAAGTTCCGGCCACTTCACCCCAAAGAGCACCTTCGAGCTAAATGCGCCCGGCCTCCAGCACGACCCACTGTGGTACCGCAAGGCAGTGTTCTATGAAGTACTTGTCAGGGCTTTTGCGGATGCCAACGGCGATGGGTCCGGGGACTTCTCCGGGCTCATCGACCGGCTGGACTACCTGCAGTGGCTTGGCGTCGACTGCCTCTGGCTGCCCCCGTTCTTCCAGTCACCGCTGCGCGACGGCGGCTACGACATCTCCGACTACAACTCCGTCCTGGACGAGTTCGGCACCATCAGCGATTTCAAGCGGCTGGTGGCGGAAGCCCACGCCCGCGGTGTCCGGGTCATCATCGACCTGCCGCTGAACCACACCTCCGACCAGCACCCCTGGTTCCAGGAATCCCGCAAGGACCCGGACGGGCCGTTTGGCGACTTCTACGTCTGGAGCGACACGGACGAGAAGTACCAGGACGCCCGCATCATCTTCGTTGACACGGAGGAATCGAACTGGACGTTCGATCCCATCCGCCGGCAGTTCTTCTGGCACCGGTTCTTCAGCCACCAGCCGGACCTGAACTTCGAGAACCCGGCGGTGATCGACGCCGTGTTCGACGTTGTCCGGTTCTGGCTGGACCAGGGAATCGACGGTTTCCGGGCAGATGCCATCCCCTACCTCTTTGAGGAGGAGGGCACCAATTGCGAGAACCTGCCGGCAACCCATGAGTTCCTCCGCCAGCTGCGCACCATGGTGGATGAAAACTATCCCGGCCGCGTGATCATTGCTGAGGCCAACCAGCCGCCGAACGAGGTGGTGGAGTATTTCGGCACCGTGGAGGAACCCGAGTGCCACATGGCGTTCCATTTCCCGATCATGCCCCGCCTGTACTACGCGCTGCGGGACCAGAAGGCCGCGCCCATCATTGAAACCATGCGTGACACCCCGGACATCCCCGAGGGTGCGCAGTGGGGTACCTTCCTGCGGAATCACGATGAACTGACCCTGGAAATGGTCACCGCCGATGAGCGAGCCGCAATGCTCGGCTGGTACGCGCCGGACCCGCGGATGCGCGCCAACATCGGTATCCGGCGCCGGCTGGCGCCGCTGCTGGATAATTCACGGGCCGAGATCGAGCTGATCAACGCGCTGCTGCTCTCGCTTCCGGGCAGCCCGTTCCTGTACTACGGGGACGAGATCGGCATGGGGGACAACATCTGGCTCGAGGACCGCGACGCCGTCCGCACGCCCATGCAGTGGAACCCGGACCGGAACGCCGGCTTCTCCCATGCAGATCCGGGCAAGCTCTACCTGCCGCCCATCCAGTCACTGGTGTACAACTACGCCATGGCCAACGTGGAAGCGGAGGCGGCACATTCAGGGTCCCTGCTGCGGTGGACCCGGCAGATCCTCAGCGTCCGCAAGAACCACCCCGCCTTCGGGCTGGGCGGATTCAAGCATGTGGAAGCAGACCACGACGCCGTCCTGGCGTACCTGCGGGAGCTGCCGGCCGGCAACCCTGCCGGGGCCGACGCCGAGACCATCCTTTGCGCCTTCAACCTTTCCCAGCATCCGGTGGCTGCCACGCTGCGCATCCCCGAGTATGCCGGGCGGGGGCTCCGCGATGTCTTCGGCGGCCAGATCTTCCCTGGCATCGGCGACGACGGCAGCCTCACCCTGACCATCGGAAGCCACGATTTCTTCTGGCTCCGGTTGCGCTCGGCGGGGTCCAACCCGTCGTCGCCCTACACCCAGGCCATGCCCATCCTGTCGATAGAGAACTGAGATGAATCAGCCAATCCTCACTCCCGCCCTCACCGCGCTGCTCAAGGAATGGCTGCCGCAGCAGCGGTGGTTTCCGGTCAAGACCCCCGA
>Ga0308170_10002392_pt1 | contig 16167 bp, 13 predicted proteins | sample PhyBR2_2_FD_202136 | JGI IMG/M metagenome (GOLD analysis project Ga0308170, IMG submission 202136) | Phyllosphere microbial communities from UC Gill Tract Community Farm, Albany, California, United States - DLSLSB.R2 | ecosystem: Host-associated > Plants > Phyllosphere > Unclassified | place... | reverse complement strand
CCTAAATCGGGGTCAAGTTGCGTTTGCAAACATTAGCGACTGTTAAACCGGCGCAGGAGCCTGCCCAACGATTAGTGTCTGCTAACAGAATTCAGTACAGCCCATGATTATAGCGAAGCTTTCAAGTATGGGCAATTCAAAATTCAAAGATTGTCGGCCGGATGTCTGTACCGGTCGAGTTGCACCAGTATAATCTCGCGCCATGAACCTGCTCAGAACCCTCGCCGCCATTTCCAGCATGACGATGCTTTCGCGCGTCACCGGCCTCTTGCGTGAAAGCCTGTTTGCGCGCGCTTTCGGCGCCTCAGCCTATACCGATGCCTTCATCATCGCGTTCCGCCTGCCCAACCTGCTGCGGCGTCTGTTTGCCGAAGGCGCGTTCTCGCAAGCGTTCGTGCCGATCCTGTCCGAATACAAGACGCAGCATGGCGACGTGGCCACCAAGACGCTGGTCGACCACGTCGCCACGTCGCTGCTGTGGGCCACGGTGCTCACCAGTATCGTGGGCATCATAGGCGCCCCGCTCCTGATCATGGTCCTGGCGGGCGACCTGCGCGAGACGCCAGGCGCCTACAACGCATCGGTCATCATGACCCAGATGATGTTCCCGTACATCGCCTGCATGTCGTTCGTCGCACTGGCTGGCGGCATCCTGAATACCTGGCGCCAGTTCAAGATCCCCGCATTCACGCCGGTGCTGCTGAACCTGTCGTTCATCTTCGCCTCGCTCGTGCTCGTCAATTACCTCGAGCAACCGATCTACGCGATGGCGATTGCGGTCTGCGTCGGCGGCGTGCTGCAGGTGGCGATCCAGATCCCGTCACTGGTCAAGATCGGCATGCTGCCGCGCATCTCGTTCAATCCCTTGACGGGCCTGCGCGACGCCGGCGTGCGCCGCATGCTCAAGAAGATGGGTCCGGCCGTGTTTGCCGTGTCCGCAGCCCAGATCAGCCTGTTGATCAATACCGGCATCGCCGCCAGCCTCGCCGCCGGCGCCGTCTCGGCGCTGCAGTATGCGGACCGCCTGATGGAATTCCCGACCGCGATGCTGGGCGTGGCGCTGGGCACGATCCTGCTGCCATCGCTGTCGAAAGCCAATAGCGAAGGCGACACCGCGGAATACGCGGCGCTGCTCAACTGGGGCCTGCGCCTGACCTTCCTGCTCGCCCTGCCGGCCGCGGTTGGCATGGCCACGCTGGCGGTGCCGATGATTGCTACCCTCTTCCACTACGGGAAATTCGACGATGCAGCGCTGGTCAATTCATCGCTGCCGCTGATGGCCTACAGCGCCGGCCTGCTCGGCATCATCCTCGTCAAGATCCTGGCGCCGGCGTTCTACGCCCGCCAGGACGTCAAGACGCCGGTGCGCATCGCCGTTGCCGTGCTGGTTGCCACGCAACTGATGAACCTGATCTTCGTGCCGCTGATGGGCGTGGCGGGCCTGGCCCTGTCGATTGGCCTGGGCGCCTGCATCAATGCCACCTGCCTGTACATCGGCCTGCGCAAACGCGGCATCTATACGCCGCAGCCGGGCTGGGGCAAGTTCTTCCTGAAGCTCGCCATCGGCGTGGCGGCAATGGGCGCCGTTGCCTGGTTCGGCCAGGCGCAGTTCGACTGGGCAGCCATGAAAGCCACGCCCGGCCTGCGCATCGGTGCGCTGCTGGGCATCATCGTGGCCAGCGCCGTGACCTACTTTGCGATGCTTGCGCTGCTGGGATTCCGGCCGCGCGACTTCCGGCGCCGCGCGGCCTGAGCGCCCCTCAGTCTGCGCCGCCCCGGCGCAGCGCTGCGATCCGTGCCACGGCGTTGCGCTGGTTCGGATCGGCCGCGACGGCTTTTTCGTAGGCCGCAATGGCTGACCTGGTGTCGCCGAGCGCCTCGTACGCCTCGCCTTCACTGTCGAACGCGTTGGCGAACGTCGGTTCGAGGAACGTGGCCAGCTTGAACAGCTCAAGCGCGCCGCGCGCGTTCTTTGCCCGCAGCAGCTGGTAGCCCAGCGTATTCATGTTCATGGGGCTGAGCTTGAAGTCGGGCGAGCGTGCCACCATCCCGGCGTGGATCGACTGCGCATCCTGGAAGCCGGCCCTGGCGAACGCACGCAGGAAGTCGGCTTCGCCAAGGAGTACATGCCGCGCCGGCGTGAATGCCATCGACATCACCTGCGGGCCGATACCATGGCGCGCCGGCGACTGCTTCAGCCATGCAAAGGCGTCGGTGTCCTGCTTCAGATACGCGTCCAGGAACCGGCGCACATACAGTGCCCCGCTACGGTACGCCTGCAGCACGTCGGCACGCGCATAGTCGCCGAACGCAGCATCGTCGGCAAAGCGCACATGCCACGCGCTGAAATCCGGATGCGTCATCGGCGGCAGCGTCGCGACATACACGTCGGAATAGGTCATCGTGTTGAGGTAACTCTTGCCGAGCATGTCCTTGCGCTCCATGACTTCTGCGGACGGCGCACGCGCGCCCAGATACAGCATCGGCACCGCCGTGCGCGCTGGCTGCACATAACCCGCAGCGCTCCACACCTTCGGGTGATACCGGATGGAACCGTCCAGGCTGACCAGCGCCTTGATGCGGCTGGAACGCGCCGCGGCAAACACATTGGCCATACCGCCCCAGCTGAAACCTGCCACCGCCACATTGCCGATGTCGGCCTGCGGCAGCGTCTGCGCATAATTGGCAAGGAACGCGATATCGGCAGCCTGCGCCTCGACGCCTTCGACGTCGTCGGTCATCATGACCGAGCGCGCACCCAGGCTGCGGCTGGCGAGCACCACATAACCATGGCTGGCCAGGTATTCGCACAGGTCGATGTTTTCATGCGCTTGTGCGGCAAAGCTGGGCGCGTAGATCACCACCGGAAAGCGGCCGGCGGCAGCCGCTGCATCACGCACGGCCAGCGTCGGCGCGCCGTAGAGCGCTTTCTGCGGTCCGGCCATCCAGCCTGCCCGCTGCTTGCTTGCTTCGGCGGCCGGCGCGGTGAAGTCGACATCATTCAGGCTGGTCTGCTGATAATCTGCGGCCAGCATCGGCGCGCCGTCAGCACGCCTGGCTGGATACCAGACCAGCATCTGGATTGGCCGGCCAGGCGCAGCATTGGCGGCCTTGCCGAACGCATCGACCTGCGGCTCGAGCAGCCGGCTGTAGTCATATTGCTGGATGACGCGCAGGCCAACGGCATGCGGACCGGCCTCAGGGATCAGATTTGGCGTGGCAGGCGCCGGCACGCCGGCGCTGGCGCTGGCACTGACACTGACACTGGCGGCGATGGAAAAGAAGATCAGGACGGGACGCAGGCTCATTGGCGACTTGATTGGCGACTTCATTGGCTGTTCACTTGGCTGGTGCGGCCGGCGGCCGGATTGGCGTGTACTGCGCAGAGACCAGCTTCCAGGCGCCGTCCTGCTGCAGCGCCACGAAACTCGAGCGCACCGCGGCTGTGCGGGTTTGCCCGCCAACCGTCATGACGTAAGACATCTTCGCGAGCACGACGGCGGTATTGCCCAGCACGCGCGGCATGATCTCGTCGACGGTGACTGCCGGCAACGGCTTGTCATCATGCTTGACATAGAACGACAGCATCTTCGCGCGCGGGTCGACCTCGCCGATTGGGGAAATCTCGATGTAGTTCTCGGCCGTCAGCGCTTCGAGTACGGCGCGATCGAACGTGCCTTGCGCCGTGGCGAAGCACTGCACCAGTTCGCTGACTGACTGTTCGGGTGTGGCGGCCTGGGCGGCCGTGATCGACTGGCAGGCGAGCGCGCCCGCAATGCATAACATGTTGCTGCAACGGCGCGACAGGACAGAAATCATGCGACTCCTCGTAAAGTTGGTTAGCGCCGACAGTGGCGTTACGGTGACGGTCGATCATAGCAATCCGCGTTATCGTTGCCTATTAAAAACGGATGCATATGTCTGCCGGGTTACTGCGCCGTGCGAATGGAGTTCGCCACAACGAATCGAGTCAGCTGCAAACGATAAAGTCTGTTAAGCAATTGTGGTCTGCCGGTGCTTCTTCGACTTGTCTTGGGTACAGCAGGAACGCGCACTGAGCAATGTTGACAATCTGTTTTCGACCAGAAGCGGTCCTTGTGACATTGTGTGATTTATGCCGCTTGTCCATCTGCTATGCTCAATCAAGCCAGATATGCTAATGACAATGGCTAAACACGCGAAATAAACATAGCCTCAGCGTAGGAAATAAAAAGTGAATATGACGAAAAAATTTATAGCACAAAGTGTGCTTGTTGGATTGTTCTTTGGCCTACTCGTTTACGCTTACGAATATATCTACGGACAAATATCCACCCATTTTTTTGTAAGAGCTTTAGGCATAGGAATATTTTGCGGTTTTGCATCAGTCACTTTTCTCTCAATTAGAAATAAAAAAGGTCTTGAGTCTCTAAAGAGTAGCCGGGGTCAGGTCTGACATTCGGACACGGACTCTTCCTTAGCACCTTCGCCAGGGCATTCATAAACAGACTTTTTGCTGAGATCGTGTTCGAATGTCAGACCTGACCCCGTCCCCTGCAACGAATGGCGCGGACGTCAACAGAATTGACTGTTTGGGTGTCAGAGAAGGCCGCCACGTCAACATCGGCAATACGCCGGTTTCTGCCCTTCGTGGCAGTCTGCGACTTTTCTGCCTTGGTGACCTGATATGCTCAGCTGAAGGCCTGGTTCGGCCAAAAGAAGTCGTCCTCGATCTGAACATTACCCGGCTTTCATAAGGGAAATTCGATGATGTCGACTGACATGCGGGTCTGTGTACTGCTTAGTGGGCAGAGAGCACTTCTTGGGCACATTGGTATTACGGTGCGCGCGATTACGTGTAGGTGGACCCAGAATGAAATCTATGTTCGTGTTGTCTTCGATAGAGGGATCAGTGACGACGATGCCGAAACGATCTCGGAAGCAGAAACAGAAGTAATTGCAGATTTCCCAGCTACGATTGCGGTCGATTTCAAGCTTGAACGCTGTGATTATCCGACGTTAATCAAGCGCTACAGCGATGAACATGCAGTATTCGGAAGACTGGAAAAGTAACGGTAAAGCAAGTACGCTTCGGGTCGGTTTCCGCCTGTTGAGAAGCCGGGATCAGGTCTGGCATTAGGATTCGGACTCTTCCTTAGTACCTTCGCTAGGGCATCCATAAATAGACTTTTGCTGAGATCGTGTCCGAATGTCAGACCTGACCCCGTCCCGTGACCTTCGCTAGGGCATCCATAAATAGACTTTTGCTGAGATCGTGTCCGAATGTCAGACCTGACCCCGTCCCGTAAATAGACTTTTGCTGAGATCGTGTCCGAATGTCAGACCTGACCCCGTCCCGTGTGACCCCGTCCCGTGACCGAGATCGTGTCCGAATGTCAGACCTGACCCCGTCCCGTGACCCCGTCCCGATGGGCGTTATCGTTGCCTATCAAAAACGGATACATATGCCTGCGCGCGTTGTTGCCGCATGAAGTTTGGAAAGGACGGAGACGCATTCAGTGCAACACCTGGTAAAAGCGCTTGGCTGGTTGCGACATTCGAGGCGTTGCCCCATGTCGCCGCACTACGCAAATCCGTACCCCAACGAATGGCGCGGACGTCAACAGAATTAACTGTTTGGGTGTCAGAAAAAAACGCCACGTCAGCGTGGCCAATGCACCGGTTTCCGCCCTTCGTGACAGTCTGCGAGTTTTCCGCCCTGGTGACCTGATATGCTCAGCTGAATGCCTGGTTCGGCGAAAAGCAGTCGTCCACGATCGGAACATTACCGGGCTCTCGCAAGGGACATTCGATGACATCGATCGACCGTCATTTGAAAGCAACCATGATCAGAAATATGGACACGACAACGCTATCCGGCATTCGAAAACCCGATCCTGGCACGTCAAGTCATCAAGCTCGCGTGAGGACACTGCGACGTTACATGTTGTCGTGCGCATTATCGATTCCCGTTGTTACCGCTTCTGCGCAACCGTCTCTGACAGACGGCCAGGCTCTGGGTGCTGATTTGCACCAGCACTATCCATCCCTTGCGTGGGTCGAACGTGTCCGCCAGGCCTATCCGGTCGAGGCGCAAGGCAGCCCTGCATTGTGGCGTGACGCCTCCGCGCCGCCATTGAACACCACCGGCGAACTGGTCGATGCGCTCGCCGCACTTCAGGACCAGCACGTTGGGCTTGCAGGACCGAAGGCGGGCAAGCAACAAACCCTTGGTGTGCTGTTCAGGACCAGCAGCGACGGCGCGATGATTGTCTGGCGTCAGCTCAATCCGGCTGTGTCATCGGTGCGTGTTGGTGACCGGGTACTGGAGATCGACGGCAAGCCCGTCGCTCGCTGGCTGGAGCAGGCGGGCGCCCGTACCTTTGGCGGCAACCGCCGCTCTCGAATGGCAGAGGCCGCGTTCAAGCTGGGCGCCGCCACACCGGTCTATCATGCGTCAGTCGGGCTGGCGAGTACGGTACGCTTGTCGCTGCGGGGGAAAGACGGGGCCAGGCGCATGGTCAACCTGCCATACCGTCCGGCAGATGAACAAACAGCTGCGGCAGTCATGCACGCTGTCGAGGAGTCCGACCTTCCGGAATCCCTGGCAGTGCCCGGCTATCGGATCGGGATCGTGCGTTTCGGTGCATTTGCGCCCCAGTTCGACGCCGATTTCATGGCAGCCGCCAATGCTGCCGAAAGCGCAGGCGCGACCGAAGATGGCCCAATGCTGGCCGGCTATTGCGCAGTGGTGCGTAAGCGGCTTATTCATATCAATGCACTGGCGGCTCGCTCGGACCTGCTCCTGATCGATTTGCGCGGCAACCTTGGCGGCTTTGCGCGCGAGGCACGTTTGCTGGCGCGTGCCTTGACACCACAGCCTTTGCCACGCACGTACGACGTAGTTCGAGGCAGTGCAATAGGCGAGCTCACGCTGGTCGAGCAGGTGGAAGATCCGGGTTGCGGCACGATTGCGGCGCCGCGGCCCCTGCTGGTGTGGACCGACGCGGGCACCCGTTCCGGCGGTGAATTCATGGCCTCCTGGCTATGGGCGGCTGGTGCGATTGCCGTGGGCGAACGAACCATCGGCGCTGGAGGCGGTCGCGACGCTGCAGCAGCCGGTTTCCTGTTGCCGCGCTCAGGCCTGCGCGTGAACTACAGCGGCAATTTCAGCGTGTTCGACAACAACCAGAGCCTAACGGCGCGCGACGTCAACGAATCGGACTTTATCGACCTGATCAGCCAGGAGCGCTTCGGGCCAAGCCGGACGCGTCCCTTCGCCATCCAGGCGGTCGGGCTGCGGCCTGACCTGCTGTTGCCCACCAGTGCGGCCGATCTGGCCGACGGCGGCGCTGCTGCTGTCCGGCGCATGGTTGGCAAACTGGTCCGACTCAAGCTGGTGCCGCCGCGCCAGTGATCCAATCAGTTTTTTATGGATGAGTATTTCCGGGTGGCGAATTCCTGAACCCGGCGACAGTTCAGCTTTCATCCGGCGCAGGCTCCGCTTGTGGTTCGGGTACGGCTTGCGGCGCATTCACCGGTGCCGGTTCAGGCGCACTTTCCGGTGCAGTTTCCGATTCTTCGGTCCTCTCCGGTGGCGGCACATCTGCCGGCGCCGCCGCGGGCAAGCCAGGCGGTATCGGTTGCGCCGCCGGCCCCGCTGCTGGGGCAGGCCGCGGCTGCGGCTGCCCAGTGCCCTGCCCCAGCGCCGGATCGCGCGCCTTGAACCGCCACGCCGAAATCGTGTCCGCATTGTCCAGGCCCGAAAACCGGCTGTCGAAATTGGCAATCTTCAGCGGTTTGGCCGTCGACAGACTATGCACTGCAACCACACCCGTCGTGCCATCCCCCAGATACACCACGCCCCACTCGGCCTTGCCCGTCAGCGGATCGACGAAGATCTTGCGCAGGTGCCGGCGCACGCCCGGCACGCGCGGGTCCTTCAGCAATTCCTTGAGCGATGGCGGGTACGGCGAGGCGCCTTGCGGCGTCGCCGCCGCGTAGCTGTCGAGCGCTGCGCTGAAGGCGGCGCCGATGTCCAGCAGTTCTTCTTCGGCTGCCGCCCGTTGCAGCAGCGCGCCGATCTTGAGCGTGGCCGCGCCCACCAGGCCAATGATGGTGACAAAGATGATCAGGCCCAGATAGGTGAACCCGGCCTGGCGCCCGCGGCGTATCCCTGCCCGAACTACCATTCCAGATAAGGCCGGCCGCGCCGGTCGTTGCCCGGCGCGCCGCTGCGCAGGTTGGCGAAGCCGCCCTGCTCCCCTTCGTGCGGCGCTTCCAGAATCCAGGTGTCGCGCGCCTCGGTGACCGGGTCGAGCGGGATTTCGCGCAGATAGCGCGCCTCCACCAGCTGCTCGAGCGACTCGGGATAGCGGCCTGTATCGGAGCGGTACTGATCGACCACCTGGCGTGTGTTGCGCAGGTTATCGGCCAGGATCGTCTCTTTGGCGCTGTCGATGCTGGGGAAAAAGCGCGGCAGCGCCACCGTCAGCAGCAGCGCGATGATCCCCAGCACCACCAGCAGTTCGATCAGCGTGAAGCCACGGTTTTTTCCATCTGCATGCAGTTGCATCGTGCTCACCATTTGTTGTAGGGGATGCCGTTCAGCCCCACCCGCGCGGAGCGCGAATAGACATCATAGACATCGTCGCCTTCCTGCGGTTGATCCGGCTCGCTGGCATAGCTGCGCTTGCCCCAGGTGGCGGCGTCATCGAGATCGCGCTCCGGCGTGAACGGGTCGCGCGGCAGGCGCCGCATGAAATAGATCTTCGCCTGCTTGGGACTGCGCAGGTCGGGCACGCCCTGCACCAGCAATTCCAGCCGCGCCGGATAGCCACTGGCGTCGGCCGCCTTGGCCACGCGGCCCTCGTCGGCGGCCTTCTTGTACGCGTCCAGGCCGGCGCGGATGTCGCGCAGGCCCCGGCGCAGCTCCTGCTCCTCGCGGCGCTGTACCGTCACTTCGGCCACGGGCAGCACCAGGGTGCCGAGCAGGCCAAGGATCGCGAGCGTGACGAGCAGCTCGATCAGCGTGAAGCCGTTCCGCGCGCGCATGCCCGGCTGCGTCATCGCTGCGGCACTGGCGGCGTCACGCCCGGCGGATACGCGGCCGGCTGCGCCATGGCCTCTGGTGCAGATTCCGTTGCAGATTCAGGCGCCGTCACCGGCTGGCCCGGCGGCGCCGATGGCGGCGAACCCAGTTGCGGCGTGGCCGGCAAGGCCGACGGTGGTACCGAGAACGACGTTGCGGGCTCTTGCGCCGGCGGCGGCGCGACCGGCGTCGTGGTGACCGTCACCGGCGACGCCAGCGCTGGCGTGGCAGGCCGCGCGCCCGTCGTCGGCAGCAGCACCGGCGCCCGTACGACATTGTCGGGCCGGCGCCGGAAGCTGGCCTCGGTGCCGGCGCCGAATTCGGACGCCGACGCCGGCGGGCGCTGCACCGCGCGCACGATGCGCGGCGTGATCGACAGCAGGATCTCGGTGCGTCCATTGCTGTCGGTCTGGCTGCCAAACAGGCGGCCGACGATCGGCAGGTCGCCCACGCCCGGCACCTTGGTGCCGCTGCTGCGGTCTTCATTGCTGATCAGGCCAGCGAGCACCTGGTTCTCGCCATCCTTCAGTTGCAGCATGGTGGTCGCCGAGCGGCTGCCGATGCGGTAGGCCACCGTGCCGTTGCGGGTCTCGATGCGCTCACCCAGCGTGCTGACCTCGAGGTTGACGCGGATCGCCACCTCGTTGTTCAGGTAGATGGTCGGCTCGACGTTCAGCGTCAGGCCCACGTCCAGGTAGGTGATGTTATCGGACGCGAAGCCGCCGATCCCCGACGACACCGTCGCGGAGATATTCGGGATCTTGTCGCCGATGACGATCTTGGCCTTTTCCTTGTTGCGCACGCGGATGCGCGGGTTGGCCAGCGTCGTCGTGTCGCCATCGGTCTTGCTGGCGTTGAGCGTGGCGCTGATCGGGCCCGTCGTGATCGTGCTGCTGTTCAGGCCACGCAGCTGGTCGATGGTCAGCACATTGCCGTCGAACGATGTCAATGGCGAGAACCCCAGCGATGTCGGCCAGTTGATCCCCAGGTCCATCACGCTGCTGCGATTGATCTCCAGCACCTCGACGTCGAGCATCACTTCGGGCTCCGGCACGTCCTGCAGCGCCACCAGCTGCGTGGCGATGCGGATCGCTTCCGGGTTGTCGCGCAGGATCACCAGATTCAGTTTTTCATCGACCACCACGTCGCGGCTCTTGAGGATCGTCTTGAACGTGTTGGCGATCGACTTGGCGTCGGCATTCGCCAGGAAGAACGTCTTGACCGTCATTTCCTGGTACTCGCGCAGCTTGGCCGCGACGTTCGGATAGATCAGAATCGTGTTGCCGTCCATGACCTGGCGCTCGAGCTGGTTCGTCATCAAGAGGTAGTACACGGCCGCTTCGACGGTGCTGTTCTTCAGGAAGATCGAGGTGCGGGTATCGGCCTTGACGTCCTTGTCGAAGATGAAGTTCAGGCCCGAGTGGCGCGCGATGATTTCAAACACCTGCTTGAGCGGGGCATCGCGAAATTCCAGGCTGATGGGCTTGCGGTAGCTGGCCGCCAGCGCTGCCGGGCCGGATGGCGCAGCAGCCGCTTTCTCGTCGATCTCCAGCAGCAGCAGGCGCGCCGCCTCGTGCGCCGGACGTTCGGTCAGCACGGCGGCCAGCTTGTTGCGCGCCGTGTCGATATCGTCCTTCTCGAACGCAGCGCGCGCCTCGATCAGTGCGGCCGCATGACGCCGGTCCGCCTCCACCTGGCGCAGGCCAGCGCGGGCGCGGTCGTTGCCCGGATCGATGGTCTGTACACGCCGGTATTCATTGCTGGCCACGTCGATCTGGCCCGCGGCCAGCGCGCGGTCGGCTGCCTCCACCATGCGCACCACGGCGCCGTCGCGCGCGCGCAGGAACGCCGCCTTGTATTCGGGATTGCCGGGATCGGAGGCCAGTGCCTCCTGGTACTTGGCCAGGCCGGCGCCGACCTTGTCCTGGGCCACCAGTGCGTTGCCCTCCTGGTAGGCGCGCTGCGCCGCGCAACCCGCGAGAAGAAACGGCAACAGCAGCAGGGTCAGCCCCTGCATCGGCAAACGAGCCATCAATCGAATACTCCAATATTGAGCTGCTGGACCTGGTCCAGCGGCAGGTAAGTCAGGGTCAGCGTGGGCGGACGGATCGCGTCGACGCGGTAGGCGCCATCGATCGTCGCGCCATCGCGCACGAGATAGGTACGGTCGTTGCGGGCCAGGTAGATTTCCCACACGCCGTCCTGGAGCGACTTGCCGATGAACTTGAACGGCAGGGGCGGCGCGACGGGCGGCGGCGGTGGCGGCGGTGGTACGTTCGATGGCGGCGGCGCCGGTGGTGGCGTCCAGTCGTGGCGCGCGAACAGGACCTGTTCGCCCTCGCCAAAGCGCCCGCCGTCGGCGCCGATCAACTCGTCGCGCGGGACCAGGCGGACGATTGCGGTGTCCGCGACCGGCTTGACGACCACCGCGGCCGTGCTGCGCGCGGGCGCAGTGGCGGCCGTCTTGGCCACGCGCTCGGCCGGTTCGGCCAGCGTGTTGTCAGGCGTCGTGTCGCCAAACACGACCAGGCCGGCGGCCAGCGCCAGCGCGCCACCCATGGCGATGTGACGGGGCTTCATCGCGCTTCTCCCGGTGCTGCGCTGCGCTCGGCGAGATAGAACGTCAGGCGCAGCCGCGCATCGACGCCCGCCTCGCCAATCGCGTCGCGGCGAAACGCCACGTCGTCGAGCGAGGCATGCGGCACCGCGCGCAGCACGTCCATCGCGAACTGCCAGATGGCGCTGTAACTGCCCTTGACGGGCAGGTTGACCTGGTAGGCAACCAGCCTGGCGTTGCGGTCGGCCGTGGTGCGGTACTCGCCCTGCTCCAGCGTCAAGCCATGGCGGGCGGCGAGTGCGAACACCGCTTTCAACTGGCGTTCGACGCTGCGTGCATCGCCCAGCGTCGCGTAGAACTGCGCCAGGTTCTGATCGCTGCTCGGTGGCGGCGCGCTTGGTGCCGGGCGCGGTGGCAACGGCGTGCGCGCGAGGCGGCGCGCCGCGTCGTAGTCGGCGTCGAGCCGGGCGCGCGCCGGCACCAGCGCGACCTGCACGGCGGCGCCGGCCACGAGCAGCGCCACGACGAGCGCCACCAGCGGATTGACGCGCGCGAGCAGCAGGCGCGCGCGCAACGGCAGGGTCGCGAGCGTCATGGCGTCCCCCATTGCACGCTGACCTGGAAGCGCAGTGGCCGGTTCGGGTCTTCCTGCATCACTTCATGGCGCATCAGCACCACGCTCGTAAACCATTCCTCGGCCTGCAGGCGCGTGATGTAGGCCAGCATGTCGTCGCTGTTTTTTGCTTCGGCGCTGATGCGCAGCGTGCGCCGCTTGGCGTCCGGTTCCAGCGCCAGCAGTGCAATCGACGCTGGCGTGGCGTCGGCCAGCGCTGCCGCCAGGTCGCGCCATGGCAGGTTCAGTTGCCCCACGGCGGCGTTGACGGCAGTGACCTGCGCCGGCGCCAGGGTGACCTTCGGCGCGGCCGCCACCAGGACGGGCGGCGGCGCACTGCGCACGGCCAGCGCCGCCTGCAAGTCGGTCAGTTCCTGCTGCTGCTCGACGTAACGCTGGGTCATGACGCCTGCCGGCACGCACATCGCCAGCACGGCAGGCAGCATGAAGATCAGGCGCGGCGGCGTGCGAAACAGCGTTCGGCGCAGGCCCGGCGGGGCGAAATCGATGCGGGTGCGTTTCATGCGGGCGCTCCCGTACGCGCCAGGCGCGCCAGGTCGGACCAGCCGTCGCCGGCGTTCTGCTCGAGCAGGCTGCAGGCGAACTTCAGTCGCCCCGGACTGCTGCCCCACGCGGCCGGCGCGGCGCCACACAGCTGCAGCCGTTCGGGCCGTCCCACGCCCACGCGCAGCGCTTCGCGTGCCACGTGCGCTTCCAGCCAGTCGCGATCGGCGCCGGCCGGGATCGGGCTGCTGCGCACGGCCATCAATACTGCGCCGTCATACGCCGCGAGCGACAGCACGCCGCCATGCACCTGGCCGAACCACGCCCCTGCCCTGCGCGCCTGGCGCCACTGATTGAGTGCGGCGACGAATTGCGGCCGGATATCGACCAGGTGAAAGCGGTGGGTCTCGGCGGCCAGCTGCAGGCCATCAAGCAGATTGAGCGGCGCAGCGCTGGCCAGGAACGGCCGGGCCGCATCCCAGTCGGCGCGGATCACCCACTCGGCAGGCGGCGATCCAAACAGGTGCTGGAAGCGCAGCGCGGCCGCCCCTTCAAGGTCGCCCATGCGCGTGGCTTCTTGCGGCGGCGTGACCTGCCACAGGCGAATCAATTCATCGGCCAGCACGACACTCACCGTCCAGCCGCCAGGCGCATGGTCGGCAAACAGCGCGGAGAGGCCCGTGGCCAGCGCATCGGGCGCGAACAGGTCGAGCCGCTGCTCGGCCAGCAGCACGGGCGCGCGGCCGAACAGGCGGTTGATCCTGACGAGGGCCAGGCCATCGCTGGCAATGCCCAGGCGCAGGGTGTGTCCAAGAAGCTTACGCATGCAGGGTCACCCGCTTGATTTCATCGATGGTGGTGGCGCCGCGTCGCACCAGGTCAAGCGCGGCCAGGCGCAGGCTGCGCGTGCCGTTGGCGTGGGCCGCGGCCTTGATGCGGCGGATCGGCTGCTTGTCGACGATGAGTTCGCGGATCTCGTCGTTCAGGGTCAGGATTTCGGCGATCGAACGGCGGCCCTTGTAGCCGGTGCCGCGGCAATCGCCGCAGCCCTTCCCGCGCATGAACAGGTAGTCGCCCACCTCGGCGCGTTCCAGATGCACCGAGGCCAGTTCGAGATCGGTCGGGTCGTGCCGCTCGCCGCAGCGCGGACAGTTCATGCGGATCAGGCGCTGGGCCCAGATGCCGTTCAGGGCTGAGACGAACGCATACGGATCGATACCCATGTGCGTGAAGCGCCCGAACACGTCGAACACGTTGTTGGCGTGGACAGTCGTCAGGACCAGGTGACCGGTCAGCGCCGACTGCACCGCGATTTCGGCGGTCTCACGGTCGCGGATTTCGCCGACCATGATCTTGTCGGGGTCGTGCCGCAGGATCGAGCGCAGGCCCTTGGCAAACGTCAGCCCCTTCTTTTCGTTGACCGGGATCTGCAGGATGCCGGGCAGCTGGTATTCCACCGGGTCTTCGATCGTGATGATCTTTTCGCGGCCGTTGTGGATTTCGGTCAGCGCCGCATACAGCGTCGTGGTCTTGCCCGAGCCGGTGGGCCCCGTCACCAAGAGCATGCCGTAGGCTTCCTGCGCCAGGTGGCGCAGCGTGACGAGCGACGGCGCGTCGAACCCCAGCGCTTCGAGCGTGAGCGAACCATAGGCCTCGATCATCGCGCGCTTGTCCAGGATACGGATCACCGCATCTTCGCCATGAATGCTCGGCATGATCGACACGCGCAAATCGATGTCGCGCCCGGCCGCCTCGACGCGGAAGCTCCCGTCCTGCGGCACGCGGCGCTCGGCGATATCGAGTTCGGCCAGCACTTTCAGGCGCGAGATGATGTGTTCGGCCAGCTCGATGCCGCCCACCGTCGTCGCGTGATCGAGCACGCCGTCGACGCGGTATTTCACGGCCAGGCCGCCGGCCGTGCTTTCCAGGTGAATGTCCGAGGCGCCGGCTTTCAACGCATCGTACAGCGTGGAGTTGACCAGCTTGACGGCCGGGCTGCCCGCTTCCGACACCGAGGCGAACGACAGCACGGTGCCGATCTTGCCGTCGCGCCGGCCGTCGGCTGCCCCGCCCACGAGCGAATCGACGGCGCGCGCCGATTCCTCCTGCTTGGACAGGTAGGCCTGGATGTCGGCCTGCTGCGCCAGGCACAGGTCGAGCGGCCGGCTGGGCATGGCGCGGGCCTGCGCGCCGAGCCACGTCTGCAGGTCGAGGTCGAACGGATCGGCCACCACCCCAACCAGGCGCCCGTCGGCGTGGCGCAGCAGCGCGCAGTGGCGCGACAATGCCTGCGCCAGCGGCAGCAGGTCGAACGCCGGCGCGAGCAGCAGCATCTCGCCGGTTTCCATCACCGGCAGCGCAAACAGCGCCGCCAGGCTGTCGACCAGTTCACGCGCATCGCGCCCGGTCAGCGCTTCCAGCTCGGCCACGAGGCCCCGGCGCGACACGTTCGCCGCGGCTCTGGCCTGCGCCAGGATGGCGGGATCGAACGGCGCGGCGGCCAGGGTATCGGCGTGCGTGTTCATGACATGTCTCCTGCCAGATCGAAGATCGGCATGTACAGCAGCACGACGATGGCGCCGACCACCAGGCCAATCGCCGCCATCAGGAGCGGCTCGAAGGTGCGCGTGAAGCGGTCGATCCAGCGCCCGATCTCGCCATCGTAGAACGCGGCGGACTGGGTCAGCATCGGCCCCATCTCGCCCGTGCGTTCGCCCACGCGCAGCATGCGCAGCGAGATTGGCGTGGTCAGGCCATGGGCTTCGAAGGCGTTCGACATCGGCTCGCCCGACTCGATCGCGGCGCGCGCCGCCGCCAGGTTTTTGGCCAGGTGCGGCGAAACCATCTGCTGCACGGTCTCGATGGCGCCGACGATCGTGATGCCGCCTTCGGTCAGCATGCCGAGCGTCAGGTACAGGCGCGAGAGTTCATACACGCGGGCGCGCTCGCCGATGCCGGGCACGCGGCGCAGCAGCCGGCCCATGCCGCCGCTGCGGCGCAGATGACGAATGCCGGCGACGATGCTGGCCACCACCAGCACGGCGCCGATCAGGATCGCCGTGCCGTGGCCGGACGCGAACTGGCCCCAGTCGAGCAGCCGCTGCGACAGCCACGGCAGGTCGCGGCCAGCGCCCTGGTACACCTCGGCGAATTTGGGCACCACGTAGCCGATCAAAAAGCCCGAGACACCCCCACCGACCATCAGCAGGATCACCGGATAGATGGAGGCGCTGACGATCTTGGCGCGCACGGTGTCGATGCGCTGCTGGTAATCGATGTAGCGCGTCAGCGCGCGCGGCAGGTCGCTCGTGCCTTCGGCGGCGCGCACGATGCCGATGTACAGCGGCGGGAACAGCGCCGGCTGCGCCGCCAGCACGGCCGAAAAGCGCTTGCCTTCGCGCAGGCCGCCGAGCAGGCGTTCAA